>OFDC01001302.1_pt1 | contig 13607 bp, 13 predicted proteins | sample 1520941 | NCBI WGS metagenome assembly OFDC01 (sample SAMEA94258168, study PRJEB24077) | hot springs metagenome | biome: Aquatic biome; feature: Water | place: India | collected 2012-12-06 | depth 5 m | reverse complement strand
TGGGCAACCTCGTGGAATACGGGCCGACCGACCAGATCTTCACCAACCCGAAGGACCCCAGGACCGAATCCTACATCACCGGCCGCATCGGGTAAGGAGAGGCGACATGTCCGACAACGAACAGCATATCCTGTCCGCCTTCGACCGCGATCTCGAAGCCCTGCAGGCGCATTTCCTCAAGCTTTCCGGCCTGACCGAACAGGCGATGACCAACGCCGCAAAGGCGCTGGAAGCTCTGGACATCGCGGCTGCCGAACAGGTCATCGCGGGTGATGCTGCCATCGACGAGCTGGAAGAGTTCATCCAGATGGAGGCCGCCAGCCTCATCGCCCGCCGTGCCCCGACGGCAAGCGACCTGCGCCGGGTGCTTGCAGTGATGCGGGCCGCCCACAGCCTGGAACGGGTCGGCGACTATGCCAAGAACGTCGCCAAGCGGACCCGCGTCCTGCCGCCCTCGGCCCCGCTTGACGGCCATTCCGGCACGATCCGCCGCATGTGCACCCTGGTCGTGCGGCTTCTGGACGAAGCGACCCGCGCGCTGGTCCAGAAGGACGCGCAGCTTGCCACCAGCGTCCGCAAGCGCGACCTCGACATCGACCAGATGTACAACACGCTGTTCCGCTCGCTTTTCACCTACATGATGGAAAGCCCCGCGAACATCGGCCCCTCGATGCACCTGCACTTCATCGCCAAGAACATCGAACGCGCGGGCGACCATGCCACGACCATCGCCGAGCAGGCGCTTTACCTTGCCAACGGCGAGATGCCCAGCGACCCGCGCCCGAAGGCCGGACTGGAAGTCGAAGGCTGAAGTCAGCCCTTCAGCAGGGGCAAAAGCACGGAAAACAACTCTCCCTGCGAGGATATCCCGCAGCGCGCGTAAAGCTGTTTGCGGAACACCTTTACCGTCAGTGGTGACACCCCAAGCGTCAGCGCCGTCGACAGGGTCGAGTGGCCCTTAAGGATCAGAAGCGCAACCTGCGCCTGCCGGGGCGACAGCGTGATCCCCAGGGTCTGCGCCGCTGATGCCGCCAGCAGCGCCGGCGTATCCTCGGCCGGGGGTGCCTGCCCGACCGGCAACGGCCACTGCGCCCGCAACAGGGCCGCCACCACAGGCGCAATCCTGCGGCACTTAGCGATGTCCGGCCCCGAGAACAGGCGTCCCGACTGTCCGTCACGTCCAAGGAACAGGTTCAGCGACAGGCCTTCGCCAAGCCAGACGGCAAAGGCCAGTTCGTCGATGATCGTGGTCTGGCCGAAGTATTCAAGATAAAAGCGGCTCCTCTGAAACGCGTCCGGCGCTATGTCGCGCAGCCGGTAAAGCCCCTCCTCCGCGCGCCGCAGATGCAAGGCGAAGAACGGGCTCAGGCGGAAGGCCCCTTCCAGATAGGTGCTCTGCAACCGGCCAAAAACCCGCGCGTCCTTGGCTTGTCGGCAGACTTCCCGCGCCGGTCCGCCATCGCTGTAGACAAGGACCAGCATGTTGTCGGGCCGGGCCAGCGCCAGCAGCATCTGCCAAAGCGCATCCTCGAACCCCGGCCGCCCCAGGGTGGCAATCGCTTTCGCCAGCAATGGCTCGACCGCGGGCAAGCTCATCCATACCTCGCTGGGGGTATATACCCCCCAAACCTGCATAGATTAGCACCACTGGGCCGTTCAAGGGGTATGGCTGCCACGCCTGCCCTCTCCCACTATGATCCGGCAAGCGAAGGAGGGACCCGATGCGTCTGGCACTCTGGCAGGGCACGTCCCCTGCTTCCGACCTTGACGCCGCCTGCGCCCAGGCCGAAGCCGCCCTTGCCGCCGCCTCTGCGATGGGAGCCACCGCTCTTGTCCTGCCCGAGGTCTGGCTGCCCGGCTACAACCAGCCCGACATTCCCGCCCGCGCACTGCCCATCGACAGCCCACCCCTCCATCGTCTTTCCACGGCCGCCAGGACCCACCGCACCGCCCTGGTCGTCGGCTACGCCGAGCGGGCCGGTGACCGCCTCTACAACGCCGCCGCCTGCTTCGGCCCGGACGGCGCGCTTCTTAGCAACTACCGCAAGGTCCAGCTTTTCGGCCCGCGCGAGGCCGCGCTTTACACCCCCGGCGACACCCTTCCCATCTTCAGGCTGGACACGGAAACCGCAGCAATCCTGATCTGTTACGATGTGGAGTTCACACCCCACGTGAAGTCGCTCGCTGACCGCGGCGCGACCCTCCTCCTCGTCCCCACCGCCAACATGGCCCCCTTCACCCACGTCCCCCGCGCCACCGTCCCCGCAATGGCCGCCGCCCACGCCGTCACCATCGCTTACGCCAACTATTGCGGCACCGAGGGCGACCTTTCTTACGTCGGCCTCTCGACCATCGCGGGGCCGCACGGCGAAATCCTCGCCCAGGCCGGTGAAACCCCCGCCCTCCTCATCGCCGATATCCCCCCGCGCGACCCTGCCCGCCTCTCCACCCAATCCGCCGACCTGAGACAGCTTTGATGCGCGATCCCCGCCACGACATCCTGTTCACGCCGCTTCAGATCGGCCCCAAGACGGCCCCGAACCGCTTCTACCAGGTCCCGCATTGCAACGGCGGCGGCTACCGCGACCCCTCCGCCGTGGTCGAGATGCGGCGGACGAAGGCCGAAGGCGGCTGGGGCGTGATCTTCACCGAACAGACCGAAATCCACCCGACCTCCGAGATCACCCCCTTCATCGAACAGCACCTCTGGGATGACCGTGACATCCCGGCGCTGGCCCGCATGGCGGACGCCATGAAATCCCATGGCGCGCTTGCGGGCATCCAACTCGCCTACAGCGGCATCAACGGCCCGAACCTCTATTCGCGCGAGGTGCCCCTCGCCGTCACCGGCGGCCCGATCCTCACCTTCACCTCCGACCCCGTGCAGGCCCGCACCATGGACAAGGAGGACATCGCGAACCTCCGCCGCTGGTTCCGGAACGCCTTCCGCCGCAGCCAGCAGGCGGGCTTCGACCTCATCTGCCTCTACGGCGCACATGGCTTCGGCATCCTGCAGCACTTCCTCTCCCGCGCCACCAACCACCGCACCGACGACTACGGCGGCTCCCTCACAAACCGCGCGAGGTTCCTGCGCGAGATCGTTGAAGATGCACGGGAAACCACGAAGGGCGAACTCGCGATTACCCTTCGCATGAGCCTCCACGAAGGCGGTCCGCAAGGCTTCTCCAACGCCGAACTCCGCGACTTCATCGCCATGCACGCCGACCTCCCCGACCTCTGGGACCTCGCCCAGGGCTCCTGGGAGGCCTGCTCCGGCACCTCCCGCTTCAAGGACGAGGGCGCGCAGGAAGACCTCGTCCGCGGCATCAAGGACCTGACCCCCAAGCCAATCGTCGGCGTCGGCCGCTTCACCAGCGCAGACGCGATGGTCCGGCAAATCAAGGCGGGCATCCTCGACTTCATCGGCGCCGCAAGACCGTCGATCGCCGATCCGTTCCTGCCCAGGAAGGTGCAGGAAGGCCGCTACGAGGACATCCGCGAATGTATCGGCTGCAACATCTGCGTCTCGGGCGACATGACCCAGGGCATCAGCCGCTGCACCCAGAACACCGCCTTCATGGAGGAATGGCGCAAGGGCTGGCACCCCGAACGCCCGCGCCCCAGGGGCACGTCGGAAAGCGTCCTGATCGTCGGCGCGGGCCCCACCGGGCTGGAGGCCGCGCTCCAGGCCGCCAAACGCGGCTACAAGGTCACCCTGGCCGAGGCCACCACAACCCTCGGCGGCCGCGTCACCAAGGAACGCGCCCTCCCCGGCCTTTTCGCCTGGGGCCGCGTCGCCGACTACCGCACCGGCCAGCTTGCGCCCCTGCCCAATGTCGAGATCTACCGCGACAGCCCGCTAACCCCCGAAGACATCCTGGCGATGCAAGCCGACCATGTCGCCATCGCGACCGGGGCAATCTGGCGCCGTGACGCCGTCGCGCGGCTGCACTTGCACCCAATCCCGACCGATCCGGGCATGCCCCTCTACACCCCCGACGACCTGATGGCGGGCCACTACCCGGAGGGCCAGACCGTCGCGCTTTACGACGACGACCATTTCTACATGGGCTCCGTCCTCGCCGAACTCCTGATCGCGAAGGGCAACCGGGTCCACTTCATCACCCCCGCCGTGAAGGTCGCCGAATGGACTGACAACACGCTGGAGCAAGGCACGATCATGCGCCGCCTTCTCGACCTTGGCGTCGAAACCCACCTCAGCAAAGCCCCGGAAGCCATTGGCGCAAAAGAGGTAACCCTCGCCTGCACCTGGACCGGCCGCCAGACAGCACTGCCCTGCGACGCCGTCCTCCACGTCACCTCCCGCACCCCGAACGACCGCCTCTACCACCAAACGAAAGCGCTCGACTGGCAGTCCGCCGGAATCAAGACCCTGAAACTCATCGGCGACGCTGCCGCCCCCGGCCCCATCGCCTGGGCCACCTACGCCGGTCGCAACTGGGCCGAGTCGCTCGACCAGCCCGACCCAGGCGACGCCCTCACCTTCCGCCGCGAAATCGCCGCGCTGGACCCCGGACCAAGCCTCCTGCCATGACCCGCACCCGGCATTTTCTGTCCCCAAGTATCCCCGCCGGAGGTGCGACAGGGTTTGCGCCACCGGTTCGAGCAAACTCTGTCGCGCGAGGTTCTGCGTGTCCTTCACACGCAGGGCCGAGACAAAAGGCTCGCGCCGCAAGGCGCTCAATTTGACAACCGCCCGTCACAAGGACCCGAGATGACCCACTTCCGCCACCGCACCTTCAACACCCGCGACACCTACCCGGAACAGAAGCTCGACAACGACCTCGCCCAGGCCGTCGTCGCGCGTGGCCGGATCGTCTTCCTGCGCGGCCAGTGCCCGCAGGACCTCGACACCGCGAAGGACATCGGCAGCCACGACCCGGTCGAACAGACCCACAAGGTCATGCAGAACATCCGGCAACTGCTGGAGGAAGTCGGCGGCAAGATGGAACATCTCTGCAAGGTCGTCGTCTACCTGACCGATGTCCGCCACCGCGAGGCCGTCTACCGGACGATGGGCGAATACATCAAGGGCGTGCACCCCGTCTCCACCGGAGTGGTCGTCACAGCGCTCGCCCGCCCCTCCTGGCTCGTGGAAATCGACGGGACCGCCGTGATCCCGGACGAAGCTTGAGAGGCGGGGAATGACCTTCTCCATCGTCGCCCGCTGCGCCCGGACCGGCCAGTTCGGCATGGCCATCTCTTCCTCCTCCCCCGCCGTCGCCGCCCGCTGCGCACATGTCCGGGCCGGGGTGGGCGCGGTCGCGAGCCAGAACATCACCGATCCGGCGCTCGGGCCCCTGGTGCTGGATCGGCTGGAGGCGGGCCTCTCGGCGACTGATGCCTTGCAAGCTGTCACCACGGGCCGCGCCCACATCGACTTCCGCCAGCTTCTCGTCATCGACCGCGAAGGGCGGACCGCAATCCACTCCGGAGGCCAGGTGCTGGGCGTCTGGGGTGAGGCCCGGGCCACCGACTGCGTGGCGGCAGGGAACCTGCTGGCGGGCGAGTTGGTGCCGATGGCAATGGTCGAAAGCTTCGCGAAGTCCAAGGGTCATCTCGGCGAACGGCTGATGCTGGCTTTGGAAGCCGGGTTGAAGGCCGGAGGCGAGGCCGGTCCGGTCCATTCGGCGGGGCTGAAGGTCGCCGACCGGCTCTCCTGGCCCCTGGTCGATCTGCGCATTGACTGGGCCGAAGACCCCATCGGAATGCTGCGCACGGCCTGGGACACCTACGCCCCGCAAATGACAGCCTACGTTCAGCGCGCCGAGGATCCGACCCAGGCCCCCTCCTACGGCGTGCCCGGCGACGAGTAGGATTTCGCGATGAACAAGCGGTTAACGCCCACGACTAAGCCTTTCTTTTCAAAACATAATCGGAAAATGTCCACCGTGGACACTTCTCCCGCCAAAGGCCCGAAAGCATGACCGAAACCATCCACACCCTCGTCATCGGCGGCGGTCAGGCCGGGGTTGCGACTTCGGCCCACCTGCAGAAACGGGGGGTCCCCCACCTCGTCCTGGAACGCGACCGGATCGCCGAACGCTGGCGGACCTGGCGCTGGGACAGCCTGGTCGCGAACGGCCCGGCTTGGCACGACCGCTTTCCCGAGGCCGAGTTCGAAGGCATCGACCCCGAAGCCTTTCCGGGCAAGGAGGCCGTCGCCGACTACTTCCAGCGCTTTGCCGCCGACCGGAACCTGCCGATCCGCACCGGCGTCGAGGTGACAAAGCTGGAACGCCGGGGCGGCGCCTTCCTCGCGGCCACGTCGCAAGGCGCGATCGAGGCGCGAAACGTCGTCGTCGCCACCGGCCCGTTCCAGAAGCCGGTGATCCCCACGGTCATCGCCGACCCCGACATCACCCAGCTCCACTCGAACAGCTACCGCAACCCGGAGGCCCTTCCGAAAGGGGCGGTGCTGGTGGTGGGCGCAGGCTCTTCCGGCGCGCAAATCGCCGAAGAGCTGGTCCGCGCGGGCCGCAAGGTCTACCTCTCGGTCGGCCCGCATGACCGCCCCCCCCGCCGCTACCGAGGCAAGGATTTCGTCTGGTGGCTGGGCAAGCTGGGCAAGTGGGACATGAAGGCCCCGACCCCGGGGACCGAGCACATCACCATTGCGGTGTCAGGGGCTTACGGCGGGCATACGATGGACTTCCGCAGGCTCGCTGGACTGGGCGTGACCCTGGTCGGGCGGGCTGGCAGCTATGCCGACGGACAGCTGCAATTCGCCGGAGATCTGGCGAGCAATATCGCAAACGGGGACGCGAACTACCTTTCCGTCCTGGACGAGGCCGACGCCTACGCAGCGGCCAACGGACTTGACCTGCCGCCCGAGCCCGAGGCCCGCATCCTTGGACCGCTGCCCGACTGTGTGACGCACCCGACGCGGACGCTGGACCTGCTACAGGCTGGCATCAGCTCTGTCATCTGGGCCACCGGCTTCAAGCTGGACTTCGGGTGGATCGACCTTGCCATCTTTCAGCCTGACGGCCGCCCAAGGCATCAGGATGGTGTGACCGAGGTGCCGGGCCTTTACTTCATCGGACTGCCATGGCTGTCCTGCAGGGGGTCTGCCTTCATCTGGGGCGCCTGGAAGGATGCAGAACGGCTGGCAAGCCTGATCGCGGTCCGCTGATCGGCGGCTCGTCGGGGACTGGGCTCCTTCTCGCGGGTCTCCGAAGCCGAGCCGCGGGCGGACGCGTGGGCTCCTAGCTCCCGGTGCCGCCCGGCAGACAGCGCTGCAGGACTGCGCGGATCATTGCCTCGCGCTCCTTTTGCGTCTTGCCTTGCAGCACTTGCATCCGTCGGTCCGCCGAGAGGTCGGCGATGCCGTGGCTGGTGGCCCACAGCGCGATGATGTCCGTCTCGCCGCCGCCCAGGGATGCAACGAGCCCGACCAGGTGCTGATAGGCGCGGTTTGCTGCGGCGACGAGGTCGGGCGCGGCAAAATCGGGGCGGGACGAGGAGAAGATCAGCCGGAAGAGCGCGGGGCGGGCAAGGGCGAATTCCAGGTAGCCAAGGCCCGCGCGCACCGCACGGTCGCGGTCATCGATAGCCCCCACTTCGCGGGCATCCAGCGTGTCCTGAAACTTGGTGAAGCCTTCGGTCGCAAGCGCCGTCAGCAGCCCGTTCGTGTCGCCGAAGTGATGCGCCGGGGCCGCGTGGCTGACCCCAGCCCGCTTGGCCACAGAGCGTAGCGAGAACCCCTCGACACCCTTTTCGGTCAGTTCTGCCTCGGCCGCCGCCAGAAGTGCCGCCCGCAAGTCGCCGTGGTGATAAGGCTTTTCCGTCATGTCCGGGCACTTAGCGCCCAATCTTTCCAGCGTAAAGATTTTTCTTGACGGCGCGACCTTTCGCCCCATAATCCTGACAATGTAAAGATGAGGAAATCGCGATGTCCCCCGACGCCTTGTTCCAACTTGCCAACCCGCTGGCGATGCTGGGCTGGGTTGCCCTTCTGGGCGCGCCCCTTGCGCCGCGTCTGGTGCAGTGGGTGTCCGGGGCGACAATCCCGCTGCTACTGTCCCTGGCCTATGCGGGGCTGGTCCTTGCCTTCTGGTCGCAGGCCCCGGGCGGTTTCGGGTCGCTGCCCGAAGTGCAGGCGCTGTTCACCCACCCCCATATCGCGCTGGCGGGCTGGGTCCATTATTTGGCCTTCGACCTCTTCCTCGGCGCCTGGGAGGTCCGCACGGCGCGCGCCGAAGGGATCCCGCATTGGGCCGTGATCCCCTGCCTGATCCTGACCTTCCTCTTCGGTCCCGCGGGCCTTCTGGCCTTTGCGATCCTGCGCTTCACCCTTGTCCGAAAGGTCCTGCCATGACCGCTGCCGTGACTGCTTCGCGCGCCTCGGCCGTTTCGCCCGCACATTCGCAGCTTCTGCGCCTGACCCTGTTCGTCGCCCTGGCGGCCCTGCCGCTGATGGTGGCCTACGCGCTGGACAGCCGGATGTTCCAGGGCGACAACATCTGGCTCAAGCCATTGAAGTTCCACCTGGCCTTGGCCGTTTATACCGGCACGCTGGTGCTGTTTGCGATGCTGTTGCCCGAGGGGACATTTTCCAGCCGTCGCTGGCGGGTCTACATCGGCATTGTGACGGCCTGTATCCTGGCCGAGTTGTTGTGGATCAGCGGGGCCGCTGCGCTTGGCACCGCGTCGCACTTCAACGTCGCGGGCGTCTGGATGCTGCTTTACAGCCTGATGGGCGTGGCGGCGGTGACGCTGACGTCGCTATCGCTGGCGATGGGCCTGGTGTTCTGGCGGCACCGGGCGGACCCGCTGATGCTGTCGATTGCGGTCGGGCTGGTCCTGACCTTTGCCCTGACCATCCCGATTGCGGGGACCATGTCCTCGGGCACCTCGCATCTGGTGGGCACGCCCATCACCGGCGCGCGTTTGCCGTTCTTCGGCTGGTCGGCCGAGGTCGGCGACCTGCGCCTTGCGCATTTCCTGGCGACGCACGCGCTGCATGTCGTGCCCTTGGCCGGCCTGACCGGCAGCCGGAGGGTGGTCTGGGCCACGGCGGCGGGGTTCACCGCGCTGGTTCTCTGGTGCTTTGCCCGCGCGCTGATGGGTCTGCCGCCCTTCTGACGCTTCCCCTTCCGCGCAGGGTTCGCTAGAACCCGCGCGGAACAGGGGAACCGCAATGCCGATGGAAAAGACCTTCAACGCGACTGAGGCCGAAGCCCGGATTTCCAAGCTCTGGCTGGACGCCAAGGCTTTCAAGGCGGGTGCCAATGCCAAGCCCGGACGTCCGGCCTTTTCCGTCATGATCCCCCCGCCGAACGTCACCGGCTCGCTTCACATGGGTCATGCGTTCAACAACACGCTGCAGGATATCCTGACGCGCTGGCACCGGATGCAGGGCGACGACACGCTCTGGCAGCCGGGGACGGACCACGCCGGGATCGCCACCCAGATGGTGACGGAACGCGAGATGGCGCTGCATCAGGAGCCCGACCGCCGCACCATGGGGCGCGAGAAGTTCCTGGCTCGCGTCTGGCAGCAGAAACAGAAGTCCCGCGGGAACATCCGGGGTCAGCTGGAACGGCTGGGGGCGTCTTGCGACTGGGACCGCGAGGCGTTCACCATGTCGGGCGCTCCGGGGGCACCAGCGGGTGAGGAAGGCAACTTCCACGACGCGGTGATCAAGGTCTTCGTCGACATGTACAGGAAGGGCCTCATCTACCGCGGCAAGCGGCTGGTGAACTGGGACCCGCATTTCGAGACGGCGATCTCGGACCTCGAGGTCGAGAACACCGAGGTCCCCGGCCACATGTGGCACTTCAAATACCCGCTCGCGGGTGGGGAGATCTATGAGTACGTGGAAAAGGACGCGGACGGCAACGTGACCTTCCGCGAGACCCGCGACTATATCAGCATCGCCACCACCCGGCCCGAGACGATGCTGGGTGACGGGGCCGTGGCGGTTCATCCATCGGATGAACGTTACGCGCCAATCGTCGGGAAACTTTGCGAAATCCCGGTGGGGCCGAAGGAGCACCGCCGCCTGATCCCGATCATCACCGACGAATACCCCGACCCCACGTTCGGCAGTGGCGCGGTGAAGATCACCGGGGCACATGACTTCAACGACTATGGCGTCGCCAAGCGCGCGGGCATCCCCTGCTACCGCCTGATGGACACCCGCGCCCAGATGCGCACGGACGGCGCGCCCTATGCCGAGGCGGCGGAGATCGCCGGTCGCATGTCCCGCGCCTGGCTGGTCGCCAAGGGCTATGCGACCCCTGGCATCGCCGAGCAGCCCTTCACCCTGTCAGAATCCGAGATCGACGCCCTGAACCTTGTGCCGGATGAACTGCGGGGCCTGGATCGCTATGAGGCCCGCAAGCGCGTGGTCGAGGCGATCACGGCCGAGGGGCTGGCGGTCACATACCTCAAGAAATCCGTCGACAAGGAAACCGGGGCCGAGCATCTGGAACGGGTGCCTTACGTCGAGTCCAAGCCGATCATGCAGCCCTTCGGCGACCGCTCGAAAGTGGTGATCGAGCCGATGCTGACCGATCAGTGGTTCGTCGACACCGCGAAGATCGTCGAACCCGCGCTGGAGGCCGTGCGGACCGGACGCACGAAGATCATCCCGCCTTCCGGCGAGAAGACCTACTATCACTGGCTGGAGAACATCGAACCCTGGTGCATCAGCCGCCAGCTTTGGTGGGGGCATCAGATCCCGGTGTGGTATGGGCCATCAAATGAATCTTTGGCCCGTCACAAGGCCGAGAAGCTTGAACAGGAAGCGGTGGATCTTGCAGAGCATCCGTCGTTCTGCCCTGACCTGACACTCTACATTCAAGACAAATCAAGCCTCGTCGCATTCTGTGCAGCGACGCCAGAAGAAGCCGCAGAGCAAGCGAAGCGTTACTACGATGTCGACCGGATTTTCGCGAAGCCGATCCGTGTTGCGGTCAAAGACGATTGGAGCGAGCTTAGCTACATCAACATCGGTGACCCGTTTGAGACCATCATTTTGTCTCGCGACCCCGACGTCCTCGACACCTGGTTCTCCTCCGGCCTCTGGCCGATCGGCACGCTCGGCTGGCCGGAACCCACGCCGGAGCTCAAGAAATACTTCCCCACCTCGGTTCTCGTGACCGGGCAGGACATCCTGTTCTTCTGGGTCGCCCGGATGATGATGATGCAGCTCGCCGTGGTGAACGACATCCCGTTCCACACCGTCTACCTGCACGGCCTTGTCCGCGACGCCAAGGGCAAGAAGATGTCGAAGTCGCTCGGCAACGTCATCGACCCGCTGGAGATCATTGACGAATACGGCGCCGATGCGCTGCGGTTTGCCAATGCGGCGATGGCCTCGCTGGGCGGCGTCCTGAAGCTGGATACCCAGCGCATCGCGGGCTACCGGAACTTCGGGACGAAGCTCTGGAACGCCTGCCGCTTTGCCGAGATGAACGGGGTCTGGGAGGGTCATTCGACCGGCCCGGCGCCCTCGCCCAAAGCCACCGCGAACACGTGGATCATCGGCGAGACGGCGAAGACGCTGGCCGAGGTCAACGAGGCGCTGGAAAACTACCGCTTCGACCAGGCGGCGGATGCGCTGTACAAGTTCGTCTGGGGCAAGGTTTGCGACTGGTATGTCGAATTCGCCAAACCCCTGTTCGACGGGCCCGACGCTGGGGAAACCCGCCAGACGATGGCCTGGGTCCTCGACCAGTCGATGATCCTCCTCCACCCCTTCATGCCCTTCATCACCGAAGAGCTGTGGGGCACGACCGGCAAGCGCGAGAAGCTCCTCGTCCACACCGACTGGCCAGAGCTGCCCGCGAGCCTGATCGACCGCGACGCGGAACGCGAGATGACCTTTGTCACGACGCTGATCGACGACATCCGGTCGGCCCGCGCGCAGGTGCATGTGCCGGTGGGGTTGAAGGCCGACCTGGTGGCGACCAGCCTGACGGAAGAGGCCCACGCGGCCTTCCAGCGGAATGAGACGCTGATCAAGCGACTGGCGCGGGTGGACCAGATCACCGAAGGCGCGGCGCCCAAGGGCAGTATCGCCGTGGCGGCGGAGGGCGCGGCCTTTGCGATCCCGCTGGAAGGGCTGATCGACATCGCCGAGGAGAAATCCCGCCTGCAGAAGGCGCTGGACAAGCTGATGAAGGAGATCGGGGGGCTGAAAGGCCGGCTCGACAACCCGAACTTCGTCAAGTCCGCGCCCGAGGACGTGGTGATGGAAGCGCAGTCGAACCTGGAGGCGCGGCAGGACGAGGCTGCGAAGATGCATGAGGCGCTGAAGCGTCTGGCCGATCTGGGCTGACACTGGGGCCTTGCGGGGTGGCCAGCGAAGGGCCACCTTGAGGTGGAGGTGACCCGCGATGTCATGGCTCTCGCGCCTGGCGGAACGCCAGATCCAGAAGGCCCGGTTGAAGGGCGAGTTGCAGGGGTTGGCGGGGGAAGGCAAGCCTTTGCCCGAGCGACCCGGGGATGCCTTTGTCTCGGCGGGCGATGCGGTGGGGTTCCGGATCATGGCGCAGGCAGGCGTGCTGCCCGAGGAGATCACGCTGAAGAAACAGGTCATCGCCCAGCAGGCAGTGCTGGCCGGGCTGACCGATGAGGCCGAGCGGAAAGCCGCGATGGCCGAGCTTGCCCGGTTGGAAATGCTGCAGGCCATCGCCAAGGAAAGCCGCCGGAAGTTCCTGCGTTAGGGGTTGCGCCACGTTTGGGTGCATGCAAGCTTCGCCGCCATGAGCCGTTTCCTGACCGCCCACGCTGCTGCCCTGCCCTCCACCGTGCCCTTCACCGGCCCCGAGGCGCTGGAGCGCCGCACGGGCATCCCGTTCCGTGCGAGGCTGGGGGCGAACGAGTCACTGTTCGGGCCTTCGCCCAAGGCCGTGGCGGCGATGCAAGAGGCCGCGAAGGGCGCCTGGATGTATGGCGACCCGGAAAATCATGATCTGAAACAGGCGCTTGCGGCACACCACGGGGTGACGCCCGGACATATCGCCGTGGGGCCGGGGATCGATGGGCTTCTGGGGCTGGTGTGCCGGCTGGTGCTGGAGCATGGGACGGCGGTGGTCACCTCGCTGGGGGCCTATCCGACCTTCAACTTCCATGTCGCGGGCTATGGCGGGGTGCTGACGCGGGTGCCCTACAGGGGTGATCATGAGGACGTGGAAGCCCTTGTTTCCACGGCGAAATCTACCGGCGCGAAGCTGATCTACCTGGCCAACCCCGACAACCCGATGGGCAGCCACCACCCCGCTGCCGTGATCGAGGACATGGTGGCGAACCTGCCCGACCATACGCTTCTGATCCTGGACGAGGCCTATGCCGACCTCGCCCCGCCCGGCTCGGTGCCGACGGTCCCCGCCGACCACCTCCAGGTGATCCGGATGCGCACCTTTTCAAAGGGATACGGGCTGGCAGGCGCTCGGGTGGGGTATGCGCTGACGAACCCCGATCTGGCGATGGCTTTCGACAAGGTGCGCGACCATTTCGGGATGAGCCGGGTTTCACAGGCCGGGGCACTGGCGGCGCTGGCGGATCAGGACTGGCTAGCTGTGAAGTCTCAGGAGGTTGTTCACCCGGAACGGGGTTAGGCTGCAATCGCCAAA
>OFDC01001297.1_pt1 | contig 13637 bp, 13 predicted proteins | sample 1520941 | NCBI WGS metagenome assembly OFDC01 (sample SAMEA94258168, study PRJEB24077) | hot springs metagenome | biome: Aquatic biome; feature: Water | place: India | collected 2012-12-06 | depth 5 m | reverse complement strand
AATTTAAACAACCAAGAAAAATGAAAAATGTAATCTTATCTATGAGTTTCGTACTCATAGCCTTATCGAATGTATTTGCTCAAAAATTAACTAACATGATTCCAAAAGTTGATTCCAAAGGGCATATTTATTATGAGAAAAAGCAAATTGGGTCATTGACTTCAAAAGGAGGCGTTAATAACTCAGGCAAGCTTGTTACGAAAGTAGATGGGAATGGTAACATCGTGGACGATAAAGGAAAAGTTCTTGGTAAAGCACCTAAAAATGGAACTTTTGTCTATTATTTCAACGGAAAAGAAGAAAATTATACCATCGGAGAACCAGACCATAATGGTATGTGTGAAGTAAAAAATGCCAAAGGCGAAACGGTAATGTTGTTGCACAATAATTATAAGCAACAGGCTGCTTGTGCTGTGCATTGTTTGTACGAAAACCATTGTATGCCTTCTAATAAAATGGCAGAGCATAAACATTGATTCATGGCAACGCTTGTTTTTCTTTCGATACTTTCAAAATGATAACTCAAATGAAAAACTTACTTATCAAGGTCTTTACATTTCTTTTCGTAAAGAAATGTTGTCAATAAACCATTTATCGTCCATTATTTAATATTCAAGAAATGAAAAAACTACTGTTTTCAGCCATAGCAATGGCATTCGTATTTACCGCTTTCAATGCCAACGCAGGCACAGCAATCGAAATCAAATTTTCATCAACCTCGGTACAAAAAACATCGGTTATTGATGAAATTGTAAGTAATTACTTGGTTTTGAAAAATGCACTAATCAAAGACGATGCAAAGGGTGCTGCCAATGCAGGAAAGGCAATCATAGTAGCAATGGCTAAAATTGACATGAAAAGTTTGTCAGCCAGTCAAATGAAGGGTTATATGGATGTTGCTGATGATTTAAAAGAAAATGCCAAGCATATTGAAGAAAATGCGGGAAAAATAGCCCATCAAAGGGAGCATTTTGTGATGCTCAGTAAAGATATAAACGATTTACTTAAAACCTTTGGTAACAGTGGTCCAAAACTATACCAAGATTTCTGCCCGATGGCAAATGGAGGTAAAGGAGCAATGTGGATTAGTGAAACTAAGGCAATCCAAAACCCTTATTATGGTAAAGCCATGCTGACTTGTGGTTCAGTAAAAAAAGAGATTTAAGATGAGAAAAAACCTCTTTTTTAGTTCAATTGTTTTCTTGCTTCTACAATTTTACCAACCTGCCCGAAATACTGACAACGGGCAGGTTTTCCCGATTCATATTGTCAAAGTATATAATATACCTCTCAAAGTACAGCAAACTTTGCAAAACTCTTGCTACGATTGCCACAGTAACAACACAGATTATCCTTGGTATTCCTATATACAGCCATCGAGGTTTTTAATGGAATATCATATAAAAACAGGAAAAGAGAACCTGAATTTTAGTGAATGGGGCAATTATAGTAAACGGAGGCAAGAATCTAAATTGGATAGAATTGCCAAGCAAATAGAATCAGACGAAATGCCGCTGGCATCTTATACGCTGATTCATCAAAAGGCTAAGTTATCCGAGCAACAAAAGCAAGAAATAATTGCATGGATAAACACCATTAATACCGACGAATAGCAAACTACACATGGAAAATCAAAAATTTATACCCGCATTAGGTTACGATTTTTTGACTGCTTATTACGATTTAGCAATTAGGCTTACTATGCCCGAAAAGAAATTTAGAAAGATTTTAGTTGATGAAGTAGAGCCTAAACCTAATGAAAGAATTTTAGAATTTGGATTCGGAACAGCTCAAAACTTAATATTGGCTAAAAAGAAATGTGTAGATACAGATTTACGTGGAGTTGATATTGACCCCAAAGTAAAAGAAATTGCAAAATATAAATTAGCAAAAAATAACTTTGAAGTACCCTTAGACCTTTACAATGGAACACAACTACCTTATGAAGACAAATATTTTGATAAAGTATATAGTTGTTTAGTGTTTCATCAATTAGATGCCGAGACTAAACTATCATGCTTAAAAGAAATTTTTAGAGTGCTAAAACCAAACGGAAAACTCATTATTGCCGATTGGGGCAAAGCATCTAATTGGTTTATGCGTTTTACTTTCCTATTGGTACAACTCTTAGATGGTTTTAAAACCACCAACGATAATGTAAAAGGATTATTACCATCATTTATTGCAGAAGCAGGTTTTGATAGAGTTTTAATGCTTCGTTCAATAAATACACTCATAGGCACATTTTCTTATTTTGAAGCAAGGAAAAATGAAATTATTAAAGTGGATTTTCAAAAAGCTGTTTGTTAAAAAGTGTTGTCAATCTATTGTTTTGATAATGCTTTCAAATAGTGCATTCGCATGGAATCATGTAACAAAAATCGAAGTGATTGGCAAACAACCCAATCAGATTTATGACTTTATGCTTAGTTTAGATAAACCGAAGTATGTGGCTTGGCATCCTGAAGACCACGCAGGTTTTATCATAATCAAAGAAACCGAAGCAGTAAGAGGTACTATGTTCTATTTTGATGAAAGAATAGGAAACTTACGAGTAAATCACCAATGGGAGGTTGTAGGGTTTACAAAAAATCATAAAATCATTATGAAGGCTGTATATAAAGTTCCTGTTTATTTGTTTTTAACCTTCGATAAAACGCTTAACGGAACACTCGTAACGCATGATTTGCAAATAGGGAATCAGTATAAATCGGATAGAATCAAAGATTGGTTTATCAAAAAGTTTATTTTTACTCATTCAAGGCAAGAAGCTTTAACGAAGCATGCCACAGAAGAATTTAAAAACTTAGAAAAACTAATCTAATGGCAACTCATTTAACGCAAATCATTAACCAGTACAAAACCGATTCCCAAAGTGTCTATAATACGTGGTTTATTGATAATGACCAACGGCTCAAGGCTTTTCGTACTATCCGAAGGGGTGTTTTACAAGTGGTTGAAGACATCAAAAATAAAACCTTCCCAAATGATTTTAAAGACAGCTCGTTAGAGTTCGTTTTAAACTGTATTGCAGAACAAAAGCAAGTTTTCGTAGGGGTTTCTCATCCATTTTACTGGAAACCCAAGCTTCGTATTCCTGATATATACGAAAATCAAAATAATAAAATCGCTTTCGGTCAATTCTTAGAAAATTGTATCAATGCTAAAAATGAAGAGCAGATAATTAAAGAGATTGTACGTTTGGATACTTTAAAAATTAAGGGTTTAGGCCCAGCAGTGGGTAGTATTTTATATTTTTTGCACCCGACTTGGTTTCCACCATTTAATACAGCCATTGTCAATGGTTTTAATGCTTTGTTTACAGATAAAAAGAAATTAGGCTCATGGTCAGAATATCTTAAAATTAGAGAGGTATTGATAGAAACCAATCTAAAATATAAATCAGAGCTATCGAATGATTTGGGTGCAATTGCTGGGCTTTGTTTTGAAATTGGAACACAAAAAATGCTGATTGGCAATGATGAATATTTGAGTGAAGCCGAGAGAAATAAGTTTGAAAAGAGCATTGAAAAACGTCAAAAAGAAATTAGAGAAGAAAAACAAGAAGAAAGCCTTCATGCAGAGATGCAATTTCATCTACTGAAGATTGGGCAAAGTTTAGGATATGACGCTTTTGTAGCATCAAACGACCGCTCAAAATCGTACAATGGCAAAAGTTTTTCATTTATGAGTCCCGATAAATTCCCTGCCATTGATTGCGACAAAGATACGGCAAACACCATCAAATTGATTGATGTTTTATGGTTTGAAAAAGAAACAAACAATGTCATTTGTGCTTTTGAAGTTGAAAAAAGTACAAGTATTTATTCAGGAATTTTACGATTGACAGACTTATCTTATTCAATCGCTGATGGAGATGAAATCTTTTATTTAGTTGTTCCCGAAAGTCGTGAAAAAGATGTAATAGCTCAACTTTCAAGACCCTCCATTAAGCAAATCAAAACTCCTATTAATTATATACTTTTCTCAGAATTAAGGCATCATTGCGATGCACTTTGCAAGTTTGGTGAAAATCATAAAATCATGGAAAAAATTTCTAAAGCAGTATAAAAATTATTAAAAATGAAAAAAATAATCTCATTCGTAATCATTTCAAGCCTATTCTTGGCTTGTAATTCAACCTCTAATTCAGATGAATCTCATTCTCATGATACAGATTCTGCCAAAGCTGAAGCCGCTTCAATCGATATTACGCATCAAGAACACAAGGGTAGTACTGAAAAGGGAAGTTTTGATAGGTTATTGACAGATTATATTACCTTAAAAAATGCCTTAGTAGAGGATAATAGCAAAACTGCAAGCGAGGCTGGTAAGACGATAGTTGCTTCTCTTGAAAAAATAAGTAAAAGTTCGAGCAAAGCAGAGTTGGAAATATTGGAAAGTATCAAAGAAAATGCGGAACACATTAGAGATAATACGGGCAAACTCGACCATCAAAGAGAGCATTTTTCTTTGATAAGTAAAGATGTCATTGACTTAATAACAAAATCTGGCACATCAAAAAAGTTATACCAAGATTTTTGCCCAATGTATAATGATAATAAAGGAGCTGCTTGGATTAGTGAAACGAAAGAAATCAAAAATCCATACTACGGCAGCCAAATGCTGACTTGTGGTTCTGTAAAAAAGGAATACTAAAAAAATGGTTGAAAAATTAATTTCAATATCACTAAAAAATAGGTTAATAGTGCTGCTCTTAGCAGCAGCACTATTTGCTTATGGAATATATTCTATAAAGCAAAACCCTATTGATGCTATTCCAGATTTAAGCGAAAATCAGGTTATAGTTTTTACTGAGTGGATGGGAAGAAGTCCACAGGTTATGGAAGACCAAGTTACCTACCCATTAGTTAGTAACCTTCAAGGCATTCCTAAAATAAAAAATGTGCGTGGTACATCTATGTTTGGGATGAGCTTTGTCTATATCATTTTTGAAGACAATGTAGATATTTATTGGGCAAGAACAAGAGTTTTAGAACGGTTGAACTATGCTCAAAGACTTCTGCCACAAGGCGTAACCCCTTCTTTGGGACCTGATGGCACAGGTGTTGGGCATATATACTGGTATCATATTGATGCTCCTAAAATGGATTTAGGCGAACAAAGAGCCTTACAAGATTGGTATGTCAAACTTGCCTTACAGACGGTACCTGGTGTAGCCGAAGTAGCTTCATTTGGAGGCTTTGAAAAACAATATCAGATTGTTATAGACCCTGTTAAACTACAGTTCTATAACATTACTTTAATGGATGTTATGAATAAAATTAAAGCTAACAATAATGATGTTGGTGGTAGAAAATTTGAAATGAGCAGTATGGCTTACATAATTAGAGGACTTGGCTACATAAAAAATCTTACTGATATCGAAAATATAGCTATCGATAATAATAACGGAATTCCAATCAGGGTAAAAGACATTGGGTCTGTTCAAACAGGAGGTGATTTACGGTTAGGCATTTTTGATATGGATGGAAAAGGAGAAGTAGTTGGGGGTATAGTCGTAATGAGGTATGGCGAGAATGCTGACAAAGTGATTACCGCCGTAAAAGAAAAAATGAAGGAAGTTCAAAAAGGTTTGCCCGATGGTGTTTCTTTTAAAACTTCTTATGATAGAAGCACCCTTATTAAAGCTGCCATCGAATCGGTAAAAGGTACTCTTATTGAGGAAATGATAACCGTTTCAGTTGTGGTACTTATATTTTTATTTCATTGGCGTAGTGCATTAATCATTCTTATTCAATTACCAATATCAGTGGCTGCTGGTTTTATATTTCTCGAAATGTTCGGTATTTCATCAAACATTATGTCATTAACAGGTATTGCTTTAGCCATTGGAGTTGTTGTTGATGATGCCATTGTAATGGTTGAAAACGCTTACAGGCACATAAGCCATACTCAAGAATCAAAATTAAGATAAGCCATGAAAATAGATTTAAAAAAAATATTTACAAAAAAAATAGACCCTTTAAACGAAGAAGAACGGTTAAGCATTATTGAATCATCTTCCAAGCAAGTAGGTCCAGGTGTATTTTACTCAACAATAATCGTAGTAACTTCTTTCCTACCTGTATTTATGCTCACAGGTATGGAAGGCAAGCTTTTTCATCCTTTAGCTTGGACAAAAACTTTCATCTTGCTCATAGATGCGTTTTTAGCTATAACTCTGACCCCTGTACTTATTTCATTTCTGCTAAAAGGTAGGCTAAAGCCAGAAGAATCAAATCCTATAACCAGTTTTTTAGAAAAAATTTATACCCCCGTTTTAAGCCTCTGTTTAAAATGGAGAAAAACCACTATTGCTGTAAATATTGTTGCTTTAGTAGTTGGGGGAATAATGATGACTAAATTAGGGTCAGAATTTATGCCCCCTTTGGATGAAGGTTCGCTTTTGTTTATGCCAGTAACACTACCAGATGTTTCAAATTCAGAAACAAAGCGAATATTACAGGTTCAGGATAAAATTATAAGGTCGGTGCCAGAAGTTGTTCACGTTTTAGGTAAAGCAGGAAGAGCCAATACCGCTACTGATAATTCGCCTATTAGTATGATTGAAACAATAATCTTATTAAAACCTCAAAATGAATGGCGAAAAGGGATAACAAAAAATGACATTATCAATGAATTGAATGCCAAACTTCAAATTCCGGGTACAACCAATGGCTGGACAATGCCTATTATTAATCGTATCAATATGCTTTCTACAGGTATTCGTACCGATGTTGGTGTAAAAGTATATGGTCAAAACTTAGATACTATTTATGAATTTTCACAAAAAATAAAAAAGGAATTACAAGGTATTGAGGGAGTTAAAGATTTATACGTTGAACCAATAACTGGAGGCAAGTATATAGATATAACTGTGAAAAGAGAAGAGATAGGAAGATATGGTCTTTCCGTAGATGATGTAAATGCTGTTGTAGAAAGTGCTTTGGGGGGCATGAAACTTACAACAACCATTGAGGGCAGACAACGATTTTCTGTAAATGCACGATATGGTCAAGATTTTAGAAATAATATTACTTCTCTCAAAAGATTACAAGTACAAACAATGCAGTTTGGTACTATCCCCTTAGAGTCTGTAGCAGACATATCTTTGAGAGATGGTCCACCAATGATAAATTCTGAAAATGCAATGTTGCGTGGTACGGTTTTATTCAATGTAAGAGAGCGTGATTTAGGTAGTACTGTAAACGAAACACAAAAAAAATTGAATACTCTTTTAACCCAATTACCCAAAGGATATTTTTTAGAGTGGAGTGGGCAATGGGAAAATCAAATTCGAGCAAATCGAACTCTAAAGTTGATAATGCCAATTGTTATTTTAATCATTTTCATGGTATTATATTTTACCTATAATTCCTTTAAAGAGTCATTAATCACAATGATTACAGTGCCATTCGCCTTAGTTGGCGGTGTATTTATGGTTTATTTTTATAATGTAAACCTATCGGTTGCAGTTGCGGTGGGTTTCATTGCACTTTTTGGTATGGCTATAGAAACAGCAATGTTAATGACCATTTACCTAAATGCTGCAATGATAGAAATGGTAAAAGAACACGGCAATTCAAAAGAAACAATAAACCCTTCAATAATTAGAAAATTTGTGATGGATGGTTCAGCTAAAAGGCTACGTCCCAAATTAATGACTGTAAGCGTTGGATTATTTGGGTTAATTCCAATATTATGGGCTACTGGTGTTGGTAGCGATATGATGCGACCAATAGCAATACCCTTAATTGGTGGCACTATCACTTCAACAATTTATGTATTACTTATCACCCCCGTTGTGTTTGAGATTGTGAAAGAAAGAGAACTAAAAAGCAACGGCAAAATTGATATAATAGATGTTAAAGAATAAATATTTTATACTAAGCATTGTGCTACTCGTAGTTAAAAGTGCCTATACGCAAACACTGACATTAAATGCTGTTATAGATAGCATTGAAAAAAAGCACCCTTTGGTAGCTATGTACAATAATGAGATTCGCTCAATGGATGAAGCAGCCAAGGGAGCCAAAAGCTGGATGCCACCAACTGTTGGTATTGGTCAATTTATGACACCATATAACGTAAATCTTTGGAAAAGAGATGGAGATATGTTAGGTATGGGGTCAGTAATGTTCTCAGCAGAACAAATGTTTCCCAATAAAAAGAAGTTGAATGCTGATGAAGCATATATGAAAGCAATGTCTTCTGTTGAAAAAGAAAAGAAAAATGCAGACTTAAACGAATTGGTACAACAAGCCAAACAAAACTATTATGATTGGATAATTCTTCAAAAAAGACTGGTTGTTTCTAAAGCCAATCAAGAGCTATTAGAGTTTATGATTAAAAATGCTGAAATACGGTATAAAAATGGGCTTGAAAAAATTAGTGCCTATTATAAAGCCAAAGCTGCTTTAGGCTATACTCAAAATATGCAGTTGATGTACGAAAGCGAAATAAAAGACCGAAGAATAAAGTTGAATGCCCTAATGAATAGAGCCCCCCTTTCCTACTTTGACATTGACACTTCTATTGTTTGGAACGATTATTCATCTATTAGTTTTGATAGTAGCTTATTTTATAGCAATAGAAGTGATTTGAAAGCCATTGATAAGCAAACCAATTTGAATACATTAAAAATAGAAACAGAAAAGGCGAGTTTAAATCCACAGTTTGGAGTTAAGTATGATAATATGATTGGCTTTGGTGGACAACCCTTGCAATACACAATAATGGCAATGGTAAAACTACCTATGGTCAGTTGGGCATCCAAAATGGATAAGGCGAATATTCAAAGTATTGTTTGGAAAAATAATGCACTGCAATCTCAAAAACAAATGATGGCAGTTGAATACAGTGGTATGGCAAATAGTATGCGAAATGAATTTCAATTAAAGCAAAAGCAATTAAAACTATACGATGAGAATATAATTCCAGCACTAAGAAATAATTACAAAACAATACAACTCGCATACGAGCAAAATACAGAAGAGCTTTTTATGTTATTTGATGCTTGGGAAAAGCTAAATATGACACAATTGGAATATTTTGATATTTTGAATAAAGCACTCGAAATGCAAGTATCGTTAGATAAATTAATTGAAAAAAAATGAGAAACATAAACATAATATTCATCATATTACTAACATTAATTGGCTGCAACACGAAGGACAATCATAAGATGCACGAGGCAAGTTATACTTGTCCAATGCCCTCTGATTCTATTTTTAGCGACAAGCCTGGTAAATGTCCTAAATGTGGAATGGAATTAATAAAAATGGAAGACCATTCAAATCATACTCAAACAAATAATTTGAGAAATGATGATTTTCTGCTAAAGCCTACAGACGAGTTTGTTATTAGCTCGATACCATTAATTACTTTACAAGATACTACTATCAGTGTTTTAGTAAATGCTCTGGGTACTGTAAGTTATGATAAAAATTATGTAGGAAGTATTTCTTCAAGGGTTTCAGGAAGAATAGAAAAATTGTTGGTTCGGTATAAGTATCAAAAGGTTTATAAAGGGCAAAAAATTATGGAAATATATAGCCCAGAACTATTAACCGAACAACAAAATTTGATTTTTTTATTGAAAAATGATAATACTAATACAGCACTCATTGATGCTTCAAAGCAGCGGTTACGCCTCTTAGGAGTAACTGATACTGATATTCAAAATACAATTACAACACTAAAACCAAGTCTATATATAAGTGTTTATGCCAATTATTCAGGTCATCTGCACGATGCTGGAAGCGATATGCAAATCAATAACACATCTACTAAAGCCTCAATGAATAGTGCAGATGCTGCTTCAAATAACATTGAATTGAAAATCAAGGTAGGAATGTATATTCAAAAGGGCGAGTCTGTTTTTACCGTTTTTAATCAAGATAATGCCTTTGCCTTATTAAGTATATACAATAACGACATTCCACTTATCAAAAAAGGAATTGCTGTTGAACTAACACCTGAAGCTGGTAATGGAAGCAATATTTATGGAAAAATAGATTTTATTGAACCATTCTATAGAAATGAAAGTAAAAACCAGACTGTTCGTGTATATTTTAATAATAACGCATTGAAATTGCCTATTGGGTCGCAAATTAAAGCTACTATCATGACGCAGGCTAAACATTCAAAATGGGTGGCAAATACTGCTGTGTTAAATATGGGGATAGAGAAAGTGGTACTAAAAAAAGTACACCAGGGATTAGTACCTGTTAAAGTAAAAACGGGTATTCAGTATAACAATTTAATTGAAATTACTGATGGATTAACTCAAAAAGACAGCATTGCAAGCAATGCTCAGTTTTTGATGGATAGTGAAAGTTTTATCAAAATAAAAAAATGAGACTATGAAACCTGCAATAATATTCTTAACAATTCTAATGTCCTTTTTGTCTTGCAAAGACAAAAATATGGCACATACCGTCCATAACACTTACTACACTTGCTCAATGCACCCACAGGTTGTTTCGGACAAAATGGGAACTTGTCCAATATGTCATATGGATTTAGTGATGGTAAAAAAGCAAAACAACTTAAACCCTGGTGAAATTTATTTAAACGAAGAACAACTACGTTTGGGCAATATTAAAACCGACACACTTTCAGTTGGAAGTCTAAATGAAAAAATTGTTTTAACAGGTGTTCTTAACTATAACCAAAACGAAAGACAATCAATTAATTCACGAATAATGGGGCGGATAGATAAACTATATTATAAAACAGTAGGAGATTACGTTGCAACAGGTTCGCCACTTTACGATATATATAGTGAAGAACTAAATAATGCCAAGCAAGAATATATTTTAGCTATTAGCAAAAAAAAGAATTTCAATAAAGCCCTAATTGACGTAGATGAAATAATTGCAGCAGCAGCAAATAAATTACTTTTATGGGGTCTTTCAAAAAATCAAATCCAAGAATTAGAGCAAACAAAAAAACTGTCCAATACCACCACATTTTATAGTCCATCTTCTGGCTATATTACTTCAGTTGCTGCTCAAGAAGGTAGCTATGTAATGGATGGTGGAAATATTATTGATGTGGCAAATCTTTCAACTTTATGGGTAGAAACACAGGCTTATTCATCCCAATTGTCATTAATTCAAAAAAATAGTTTATCAAAAATTCTTATTCCTGATTTGGACAATTTGGAAATGAAAGCCCAAGTAGAATTTATAAACCCTGAATTAAACGATGGTTCAAGAATAAATACTGTTCGCTTTACAGTTGCTAACAAAGCCCAAAAACTCAAACCCGGAATGCCAGTTTATGTAATAATTGAGAACTCAAACGTTCACTCAATTACTCTTCCAACAGATGCTGTAATTCGTGATAGTAAAGGGGCAACTGTTTGGATACAGACTGGTAAAAACACATTTAAGAGTAAGATGGTAGATATTGGTATTGAGAGCGAAAATAAAATTGAAATAAAAAGTGGTTTAAACACAAAAGATGTTGTTGTAATCTCTGGTGCATATCTATTAAATAGTGAATTTATTTTTAAGAATGGAGCAGACCCTATGGCTGGAATGAAAATGTAAATAGCAGAAAACTATCGTAGCGATACAAAAAAAGAACTAAACTTTTGGGATGATGCACTTTGCAAGTTTGGTGAAAATCATAAAATCATGGAAAAAATTTCTAAAGCAGTATAAATAAAATGAAAAAAGCAGAGTTTCATCGTAAAATACGCAAGTCGCATCGTTGGCTTGGGGTCATTCTGGGTGTTCAATTCCTATTTTGGACAGTCGGAGGCCTATATTTCAGTTGGTCGAATATGGACGAAGTGCATGGCGACCACCAAAAGGCTCACATACACCCCATTGATGGGGATGTTAAATTGGCTAATTTGGATGATATTTTGCAAAAAATGAAAGCAAAAGATACTGTAAATTATGTTTTTGATACTCGTCTTATTCAAATTTTGGGGAGTCCTACTTACCAAATTCACTACTCAAAAGAACATGACCGAGGAAAAAAGATTCAATTAGCTAATGCCAGTACGGGTGAATTAAGAAGTGCATTAAGCAAATCTGAGGCAACTGAAGTTGCCCAACTAAACTTTTCAGATGATGCCAAAATTAAGCAAGTCGAATATTTAACGACTACCAATGGGCATCATGAATATCGAGAAAGTCCATTGCCTGCTTATGCTATTACTTTTGACCATCCATCAAATACGACAGTCTATGTAAGTACGGAATTAGGAACAGTTCAAAAATTTAGAAACAATAAATGGCGAATATTCGATTTCTTGTGGATGATGCACACGATGGACTATCAAACCCGTGATAATCTTTCTAATTGGCTTCTAAGAGCATTTTCAATTTTGGGACTGCTTACCATTTCAACAGGGTTTATTCTATTTTTCGTGAGTCAAAGAAAATCAAAAGCAATTTAACTATTTTTATGAAAACATCTTTTTCAATCTTAGGAATTATAACAGCAATTGCATCGTCATTGTGCTGTATAACGCCAGTTTTGGCACTCGTTGCAGGTTCAAGCGGACTTGCTTCTACATTTTCTTGGCTCGAATCTTTTCGACATTATTTAATAGGTATCACAATTTTGGTTCTTGGCTTTGCTTGGTATCAAAAACTAAAACCACAACCCAAAATGGACTGTAATTGTGTAACAAATCCAAAAACTAATTTTATGCAAACAAAATCATTTTTAGGGGTTGTTACTGTGATGTCATTAATCCTTTTATCATTTCCGAGTTATACTCATATTTTTTTCCCAAAGACAGTAAGCACAGCCATTGTTGCACCAAATTCTGAAATCCAGAAAGTCGAATTTACCATCAAAGGAATGACTTGTTCGGGTTGCGAACACCATGTAAAAACAGAAATCAGTAAACTTAACGGCATAATAGAAGTGGTGGTTTCTTATGCAAAAGGCAACGCCATCGTGAGGTTTGATAATAAACTAACCAGTATCGAAGAAATAGAAAAAGCCATCAACTCAACAGGTTATAAATCATTGAAAAGTAAAATTATAACATAATGGAAACCATTTTAATATCAGAAATAACTTGCCCAAAGTGTGGACATAAAAAAACAGAAACTATGCCTACTAACTCGTGTCAATTCTTTTACGAATGTGAAAAATGTAAAGTGGTTTTAAAGCCTCTAAAAGGTGATTGTTGTGTCTTTTGTAGTTATGGAAGTTTGCCTTGTCCCCCCATTCAATCAAGTTCTAATTGTTGCAAATAATGAAATCAAAAATAAAAATCAATTTCACGAGCATTTTCATATTACTCTCAACCACATTAGTCGCTCAAAAAACTGTCCGATATGACTTATATGTAAGAGATACAGTCGTAACCATTGGAAACAAACCTAAACGAGCCATTGCCGTTAATGGGCAAATACCGATGCCAACGCTTACCTTCACCGAAGGAGATACTGCGGAAATTTATGTTCATAATGAACTCAAAGAAAGTACTTCATTACATTGGCATGGTTTGCTTTTACCTAATAAAGAAGATGGTGTGCCGTATTTGACACAAATGCCTATTAAGCCAAATACTACTCATTTATATAAGTTTCCTATTATTCAGCATGGCACACATTGGTATCATAGCCATTCGGGGCTGCAAGAGCAAATAGGTATGT
>OFDC01001296.1_pt1 | contig 13644 bp, 13 predicted proteins | sample 1520941 | NCBI WGS metagenome assembly OFDC01 (sample SAMEA94258168, study PRJEB24077) | hot springs metagenome | biome: Aquatic biome; feature: Water | place: India | collected 2012-12-06 | depth 5 m | reverse complement strand
AATTTAAACAACCAAGAAAAATGAAAAATGTAATCTTATCTATGAGTTTCGTACTTATAGCATTATCGAATGTATTTGCTCAAAAATCAACTAACATGATTCCAAAGGTTGACTACAAAGGGCATATCTATTATGAGAAAAAACAAATTGGGTCATTGACTTCAAAAGGAGGCGTGAATAACGCAGGCAAGCTTGTTACGAAAATAGATGGAAATGGAAACATAGTGGACGATAAAGGAAAAGTTCTCGGCAAAGCCCCTAAAAATGGAACTTTTGTTTATTATTCAAATGGAAAAGAAGAAAATTATACCATCGGAGAACCAGTCCATAATGGTATGTGTGAAGTGAAAAATGCCAAAGGAGAAGTCGTAATGCTTTTGCATAATAATTATAAACAACAAGCAGCCTGTGCAGTCCATTGTTTGTACGAAAACCACTGTATGCCCTCTGATAAAATGGCAGAGCATAAACATTGATTTTATCGAAGTTTGTTTTTCCTTCTTATATTTTAAAATGATAATTCAAATGAAAAACTTACTAATTAATGTCTTTAAATTTCTTTTTGTAAAGAAATGTTGCCAATAAACCATCTATCATTCATTATTAAATGTAAAAAAAATGAAAAAAACAATGTTTTCAGCCATTGTAATGGCATTCGTATTCACCGCTTTTAATACCAATGCAGGTACGATAAGCGGAATGAAAGTAGTATCAACAACAGTTCAAAAAACGTCAATTATTGATGAAATAGTAAGCAATTACTTGGTTTTGAAAAATGCACTAATCAAAGATGATGCAAAAGGTGCTGCCAATGCAGGGAAAGCAATCATAGCATCAATGGCTAAAATTGACATGAAAAGTTTGTCAGCCAGCCAAATGAAAGGCTATATGGATGTTGCCGATGATTTAAAAGAAAATGCCAAGCATATTGAAGAAAATGCTGGAAAAATAGCTCACCAAAGAGAACATTTTGTGATGCTGAGTAAAGATGTGAACGATTTACTTAAAACCTTTGGCAATAGTGGTCCAAAACTTTATCAAGATTTCTGCCCGATGGCAAATGGAGGTAAAGGTGCGATGTGGATTAGTGAAACAAAGGCAATCCAAAATCCTTATTATGGTAAAGCAATGATGACTTGTGGCTCTGTAAAAAAAGAAATTTAAGATGAAAAAAAACATCTTTTTTAGTTTAATAGTTTTTTTGCTCCTGCAATTCTACCAACCTGCCCGAAATTCAGACAACGGGCAGGTTTTGCCGATTCATATTGCCAAAGTCTATAATATACCCATCAAAGTACAACAAACTTTACAAAATTCTTGCTACGATTGCCACAGTAACAACACACATTACCCTTGGTATTCATATTTACAGCCATCAAGGTTTTTAATGGAATACCATATAAAAACAGGGAAAGAGAACCTAAATTTTAGTGAATGGGGAAATTATAGTCGAAGAAGACAAGAAACTAAATTAGATAGAATTGCAAAACAAATCGAATCAAACGAAATGCCATTAGCATCTTATACGCTGATTCATCAAAAGGCTAAATTATCTGAACAACAAAAACAAGAAATTATTGCTTGGATTAACACTATTATTACTGACGAATAATTACTCATGCAAACAACCCCAAACTTTATACCCGCATTAGGTTATGATTTTTTGACGGCATACTACGATTTAGCAATCAAACTAACGATGCCCGAAAAGAAATTTCGTAGGCTTTTGGTAGATACTATCAAACCGAAATCCGATGAAAAGATTTTAGAGTTTGGCTTTGGGACTGCTCAAAATCTACTTTTAGTTACAAAAGAATGTGCAAATGTAGATTTACGAGGCGTAGATATTGACCCAAAAGTAAAGGAAATAGCGGCGTATAAAATAGCTAAAAATAATCTCTCAATTCCATTAGACTTATATGATGGAGTTATGTTGCCTTACGCCAATAATCAATTCGACAAAGTTTATAGTTGTTTGGTTTTTCATCAATTAGATGCAGAAACAAAGCTAAAATGTTTAAAGGAGATTTTCAGAGTTCTGAAACCAAATGGGAAATTGATAATTGCCGATTGGGGCGAAGCTGCAAATATACTCATGCGATTAACTTTTGGTTTGGTTCAAATTTTAGATGGATTCAAAACCACCAACGACAATGTAAGAGGGCTAATGCCCAATTTCATAGAAAAGGCTGGTTTTGATAATATTTTCATTTCAGATTCAATCAATACTATCATTGGTACTTTTTCATACTTTACTGCTCGAAAAAATGAAATTATTAAAGTCGATTTTCAAAAAAACGGGTGGCATTCCGCTTGTTAAAAAGTGCTGTCAATCAATCGTTTTGTTGATGCTTTCTAACCATGTATTTGCAATAAATCATGTTACGAAAATAGAAGTTTTTGGTAAACAACCAAGTCAGATTTATGACTTTATGTTTAGTTTGGATAAGCCTAAATACATGGCATGGCATCCAGAAGACCATGCGGGTTTTATGATAATCAAGCAAACAGAGGCAATAAGAGGTTCTGTTTTCTATTTCGATGAAAGAATTGGAGGTTTTCGAGTAAATCATCAGTGGGAAGTAGTCGGAGTTATGAAAAATCATAAAATCATTATGAAAGCTATCTATAAAATTCCCGTTTATTTGATTTTAACCTTTGACGAAACACCAAATGGAACACTCGTAACACATGATTTACAAATCGGTAATCAACAGAAATCTGGCGGAATTAAAGATTGGTTTATAAAAAAGTTTATTTTTACTCTTTCAAGGCAAAATGCTTTAACGAAGCATGCCACAGAAGAATTTAAAAACTTAGAAAAACTAATCTAATGACAACTCATTTAACACAAATCATTGGCCAGTACAAAACAGATTCACAAAGTGTTTTTAATACGTGGTTTATTGATAATGACCAACGCCTCAAAGCATTTCGTACTATCCACAGGGGTGTTCTACAAGTGGTAGAAGACATCAAAAATAAAACCTTTCCAAATGATTTTAAAGACAGCTCGTTAGAGTTTGTATTGAATTGCATTGCAGAACAAAAGCAAGTATTCGTGGGGGTTTCGCATCCATTTTACTGGAAACCTAAACTTCGTATTCCAGATATTTACGAAAATCAAAATAATAAAATCGCTTTCGGTCAATTCTTAGAAAACTGTATTAATGCCAAAAATGAGGAGCAGATAATAAAAGAAATTGTACGTTTAGATGCTTTAAAAATCAAGGGTTTAGGCCCGGCGGTGGGTAGTATTTTATATTTTTTGCACCCGACTTGGTTTCCGCCATTTAATACAGCCATTGTCAATGGTTTTAATGCTTTGTTTGCAGATAAAAAGAAATTAGGCTCATGGTCAGAATATCTCAAAATAAGAGAGGTATTGATAATAACCAATCAAAAATATAAATCCGAATTATCTAATGATTTGGGTGCAATTGCTGGGCTTTGTTTTGAAATTGGGACACAAAAAATGCTTATTGGCAATGATGAATATTTGAGTGAAACCGAGAGAAATAAATTTGAAAAGAGCATTGAAAAACGTCAAAAAGAAATCAGAGAAGAAAAATTGGAAGAAAACCTTCATTCTGAAATGCAATTTCATTTATTAAAAATTGGTCAAAGTTTGGGTTATGATGCTTTTGTGGCATCTAATGACCGTTCGAGGTCTTATGAAGGCAAAAGTTTTTCGTTTATGAGTCCTGATAAGTTTCCTACCATTGATTGCGATAAAGATACGGCAAACACCATCAAATTGATTGATGTTTTGTGGTTTGAAAAAAATACAAACAATGTGATTTGTGCTTTTGAAGTAGAAAAAAGTACGAGTATTTATTCAGGAATTTTACGATTGACTGACCTTTCCTACTCAATCGCTGATGGAGATGGAATCTTTTATTTAGTTGTTCCCGAAAGTCGTGAAAAAGATGTAATAGCTCAACTTTCAAGACCATCAATTAAGCAAATCAAAACTCCTATTAATTATATACTTTTCTCAGAATTAAGACATCATTGCGATGCACTTTGCAAGTTCGGTGAAAATCATAAAATCATGGAAAAAATTTCTAAAACCGTTTAAAATATATTTAAAAATGAAAAAAATAATCACATTCGTCACCATTTCAAGCATCTTTTTGGCTTGTAATTCAACTTCCAATTCGCATGAATCTCATTCTGATTCTACCAATGCTGCTATTTCTGCGATGGAGGGTACACATCAAGGGCATGAAAACATTTCTGAAAAAGGAAATTTTGATATGTTATTAACAGATTACATTAATTTAAAAAATGCATTAGTTAATGACAAAAGCAAAACCGCAAGCGAGGCTGGTCAGGCGATGTTGGCTTCCCTCGAAAAAATAAGTAAAAGTGATAATAAGGAAATACCAGAAGTATTAGATAGTATCAAAGAAAATGCAGAACACATAAGAGATAATGCCGGAAAACTCGACCACCAAAGAGAGCATTTCGCTTTATTAAGTAAAGACGTTATCGACCTAATAAATATTTTTGGCTCTCCTCAAAAGCTATACCAAGATTTTTGCCCTATGTATGATGATAACAAAGGTGCAACATGGATTAGTGAAACGAAAGAAATTAAAAATCCATATTACGGAAGCAAAATGCTTACCTGTGGTTCTGTAAAAAAAGAATACTAAAAAAAAATGGTTGATAAATTAATTTCAATTTCACTAAAAAATAGAGTAATAGTGCTGCTTTTATCAGCAGTACTATTTGCTTATGGAGTTTATTCCATGAAGCAAAACCCTATTGATGCTATTCCCGATTTAAGCGAAAATCAGGTTATAGTTTTTACTGAATGGATGGGTAGAAGCCCTCAAGTGATTGAAGACCAAGTTACTTATCCTTTGGTAAGTAATCTTCAAGGCATTCCAAAAATCAAAAATGTGCGTGGTACATCTATGTTTGGGATGAGTTTTGTGTACGTCATTTTTGATGACAATGTGGACATATATTGGGCAAGAACAAGAGTTTTAGAACGATTGAACTATGCTCAAAGACTTTTGCCGCAGGGTGTAACCCCTTCTTTAGGTCCCGATGGTACGGGGGTTGGGCATATCTACTGGTATCATATTGATGCCCCTAAAATGGACTTGGGCGAACAAAGAGCCTTACAAGATTGGTATGTAAAACTTGCCTTGCAAACAGTACCGGGTGTGGCAGAAGTAGCCTCATTTGGAGGTTTTGAAAAGCAATATCAAATTATAATAGACCCAGTTAAACTACAGTTCTACAACCTTACCTTAATGGATGTGATGAATAAGGTTAAAGCCAATAATAATGATGTTGGAGGAAGAAAATTTGAAATGAGCAATATGGCATACATCATACGAGGGCTTGGCTATATCAAAAACCTTACAGATATAGAAAATATAGCTATTGGTAATAATAATGGAATTCCTATCAGGGTAAAAGATATTGGTTCAGTGCAAAATGGTGGAGATTTAAGGTTAGGCATTTTTGATATGGATGGTAAAGGAGAAGTAGTTGGTGGAATAGTGGTAATGCGTTATGGTGAAAATGCTGATAAAGTAATTAACGCTGTAAAAGAAAAAATGAAAGAAGTTCAAAAGGGATTACCGGAAGGCGTTACTTTCAAAACTTCCTACGACCGAAGTACCCTTATTGAAGCAGCCATTGAATCGGTAAAAGGAACTCTTTTTGAAGAAATGATAACGGTATCAATTGTTGTCATCATCTTTTTATTTCATTGGCGTAGTGCATTAATCATTCTTATTCAATTACCAATATCCGTGGCTGCCGGTTTCATATTTCTCGAAATGTTTGGCATTTCATCAAATATTATGTCTTTAACCGGTATTGCCTTAGCAATTGGAGTGGTTGTGGATGATGGTATCGTCATGGTAGAGAATGCTTATAGACACATTAGTCATACACAAGAATCAAAATCAAGGTAAGCGATGAAAATAAATTTTAAAAAAATATTTAGAAAAAAAATAGACCCTTTAAGTGAAGAAGAAAGATTAGATATTATCGAATCGTCTTCTAAACAAGTAGGTCCGGGCGTCTTTTATTCAACTATTATTGTAGTTACTTCTTTCCTTCCTGTATTTATGTTGACGGGTATGGAGGGCAAACTTTTCCATCCATTAGCTTGGACAAAAACATTCATCTTACTCATTGATGCTTTTTTGGCTATAACACTTACGCCTGTACTCATCTCATTTCTTTTGAAAGGAAGACTAAAATTAGAAGAAGCAAACCCCATAACCAGTTTTTTAGAAAAAATTTATACCCCCATTTTAAGTCTTTGTTTAAAATGGAGGAAAACTACTATTGCCATAAATATTGTTGCATTAGTGGCGGGTGGGATAATGATGACCAAGTTAGGCTCAGAGTTTATGCCACCATTGGATGAAGGTTCGCTTCTGTTTATGCCCGTAACATTGCCCGATGTCTCAAATTCAGAAACAAAACGAATATTGCAAGTTCAGGATAAAATTATTAGGTCTGTGCCGGAAGTTGTTCACGTTTTAGGTAAAGCAGGAAGAGCCAATACAGCCACCGATAATTCGCCAATAAGTATGATAGAAACTATCATCTTATTAAAGCCTCAAAATGAGTGGAGAAAGGGTATCACAAAAAATGACATCATCAATGAATTAAATGCAAAACTTCAAATTCCGGGAACAACCAATGGCTGGACTATGCCCATCATTAACCGAATCAATATGCTTTCAACAGGCATTCGTACCGATGTTGGCGTAAAAGTATATGGACAAAACTTAGATACTATTTATGCGTTTTCTCAAAAAATAAAGAAAGAATTACAGGGCATTGATGGGGTTAAAGATTTGTATGTTGAACCAATAACCGGAGGTAAATATATAGATATAACCGTAAAAAGAGAAGAAATTGGTAGATATGGGCTTACGGTTGATGATGTAAATGCTGTTGTAGAAAGTGCATTGGGTGGTATGAAACTAACTACAACCATTGAAGGCAGGCAAAGATTTTCTGTAAATGCACGCTATGGACAAGATTTTAGAAATAGCCTTACCACATTAAAAAGTTTGCAAGTACAAACTATGCAGTTTGGAACTATTCCTTTAGAGTCGGTAGCTAATATTTCTTTAAGCGATGGACCACCTATGATAAACTCTGAAAATGCCATGCTACGTGGCACAGTGTTGTTTAATGTAAGAGAAAGAGATTTAGGAAGTACCGTAAACGAAACACAGAAAAAATTAAACACGCTTTTAACCAAACTCCCCAAAGGATATTTTATAGAATGGAGTGGGCAATGGGAAAATCAAATCAGAGCAAATCGTACTTTAAAAATGATAATGCCAATTGTTATTATAATCATTTTTATTGTATTGTATTTTACCTATCATTCCTTTAAAGAATCATTAATTACAATGATTACGGTGCCATTTGCTTTAATTGGGGGTGTATTTATGGTTTATTTCTATAATGTAAATTTATCTGTTGCAGTTGCAGTAGGTTTTATAGCTCTTTTTGGTATGGCTGTGGAAACAGCAATGTTAATGACTATTTACTTGAATGCAGCAATGATTGAGATGGTAAAAGAACACGGCAATTCAAAAGAAACACTTAACCCTTCTATCATTAGAAAATTCGTAATGGATGGCTCTGTAAAGAGGCTTCGTCCTAAATTGATGACTGTAAGTGTTGGCTTATTTGGGTTAATTCCAATATTATGGGCAACAGGTGTTGGCAGCGATATGATGCGACCTATTGCCATTCCGCTTATTGGTGGCACCATCACTTCAACAATTTATGTATTACTCATCACACCTGTTGTGTTTGAAATAGTGAAGGAAAGAGAACTTAAACGCAACGGCAAAATTGATATAATAGATGTTAAAGAATAAATATTTCATAATATCCTTACTGCTGCTAACAGCAAAATATGGATATACTCAAACGCTTACATTAAATGCTATAATTGACAGCATAGAAAAAAAGCACCCTTTGGTTGCTATGTACGATAACGAAATTCGTTCAATGGACGAAGCTGCAAAAGGTGCTAAAAGTTGGATGCCACCAACTGTTGGTTTTGGACAGTTTATGACACCCTATAATGTAAATCTCTGGAAAAGAAATGGCGAAATGTTGGGTATGGGCTCAGTAATGTTTTCAGCAGAGCAAATGTTTCCCAACAAAAAGAAGCTGAAAGCAGATGAAGCATATATGAAAGCTATGTCTTCTGTTGAAAAGGAAAAGAAAAATGCAGACTTAAATGAACTGGTACAACAGGCCAAACAATACTATTATGATTGGATAATTTTGCAAAAAAGACTTATCGTATCCAAAGCCAATCAAGAACTGTTAGAGTTTATGATTAAAAATGCAGAATTAAGGTATAAAAATGGACTTGAAAAAATTAGTGCTTACTATAAAGCCAAAGCGGCATTAGGCTATTCTCAAAATATGCAGTTGATGTATGAAAGCGAAATACGAGACCGAAGGATTAAGTTAAATGCTTTAATGAACAAGAATCCACTTTCTTACTTTCAAATTGACACATCTATTGTGTGGGATGATTATTCTTCATTCAGTTTTGATAGTACATTGTTTTATAACAATAGAAGCGATTTGAAAGCCATTGATAAGCTAACTAATTTAAATACATTAAAAATAGAAACAGAAAAAGCAAGTTTAAAACCACAGTTTGGTGTAAAATATGATAATATGATTGGCTTTGGAGGGCAACCTTTACAATACTCAATAATGGCTATGGTTAAGTTACCAATGGTAAGTTGGGCATCAAAAATGAACAAGGCTAACATTCAAAGTATAATTTGGAAAAACAATGCTTTGCAATCTCAAAAACAAATGATGGCTGTTGAATATATGGGTATGGCAAATAGTATGCGAAACGAATTTCAACTTAAACTAAAACAGTTAAAACTGTATGATGAAAATATTATACCTGCCTTAAAAAATAATTACAAGACAATGCAACTGGCATACGAACAAAATACTGAGGAACTTTTTATGCTATTTGATGCTTGGGAAAAACTTAATATGACACAACTTGAATACTTTGACATTTTAAATAAAGCTCTCGAAATGAAAGTCTCATTGGATAAATTAATTGAAAAGAAATGAAAAGTGTAAATATAATAATCTTCATACTACTGACTTTGATTGGTTGCAATACAAAAAGCAATCATAAAATGCACGAAGCTGAATATACCTGTCCAATGCCTTCCGATTCGGTTTTTACCAATAAGCCGGGCAAGTGCCCTAAATGTGGAATGGAATTAGTAAAAATAACGGAACATTCAAATCATACCCCAACCGAAAACTTAGATGATTATGATTTCCTTCTAAAACCTACCGATGAATTTGCCATCAGTACAATACCTTTAAGCACGATGCAAGACTCTACTATCAATGTTTTAGTTAAGGCTCTTGGCGTTGTAAGCTACGATAAAAACTATGTAGGAAGTATTTCTTCAAAAGTTGCCGGAAGAATCGAAAAATTATTTGTAAAATATAAATATCAAAAGGTGTATAGAGGGCAAAAAATTATGGAAATATACAGCCCCGAATTATTAACAGAACAACAAAATTTAATTTTCTTATTTAAAAACGATAATACGAACACAACACTAATTGAAGCTTCAAAACAACGTTTACGCCTTTTAGGAGTGGCTGATAACGAGATTCAAAATGTAATTACAACCCTAAAACCGAATCCATATATAAGTGTTTATGCAAATTATACAGGGCATTTACACGATGCTGGGGAGGAGAGAGAAATGCAAAACAATAATACCACAATGAATGTTGCCAATGCCGGCATAAACAATGTTGAATTAAAAATAAAAGAAGGAATGTATGTTCAAAAAGGGCAATCGGTGTTTACAATTTTTAATCAAGATAAAGTATATGCTTTATTGAGCATTTTCAATGACGATTTACATCTTATTAAAAAAGGAATTGCTGTTGAATTAACACCCGAATCTGTTTCAGATAATAAAATTTATGGGGCAATTGATTTTATAGAACCTTTTTATAGAAATGAAAGTAAAAATACAATCGTTCGTGTGTATTTTAACAACAACAAATTACAGTTGCCTATTGGTTCTCAAGTCAAAGCTACGATTATGGCAAAACCACAACGTTCCAATTGGGTAGCCGCCACATCTGTACTCAATTTGGGTTTAGAAAAAGTAGTATTTAAGAAATATCAAAATGGTTTAGCTCCTGTTAAAGTTAAAACAGGTATTAAATACAATAATTTAATCGAAATTACAGAAGGATTAAACCCAACCGATAGCATAGCCATAAATGCTCAATTTTTAATGGACAGTGAAAGTTTTATTAAAACAAAAAATTAAGACAATGAAACCTACAATAATATTTTTAACAATTTTAATGCTCTTTATGTCTTGCAAAGACAAAAAGATGGCACATACCGACCACAACACTTATTACACTTGCTCAATGCACCCACAGGTAGTTTCCGACAAAATGGGAACCTGCCCTATTTGCCATATGGATTTGGTAATGGTAAAAAAACAAAGCAACTTGAAGGCTGGTGAAATATATTTAAATGATGAACAATTACGTTTAGGCAATATCAAAACCGATACACTTTCAGTTGGAACACTTAATGAAAAAATAGTTTTAACAGGAGTTCTCAATTACAATCAAAATGAAAGGCAATCCGTTAGTTCAAGAATAATGGGGCGAATAGATAAACTTTACTATAAAACTGTGGGAGATTATGTTACGGCAGGTTCTCCACTATACGAAATTTATAGCGAAGAACTTAATAATGCCAAGCAAGAATATATTTTGGCAATCAATCAAAAAAAGAAATTTAATAAAGCCATAATTAGTATTGATGAAATAATTGCAGCAGCTACTAATAAATTGTTGTTGTGGGGAATGTCTAAAAATCAAATTAAAGAGTTAGAACAACCCCAAAAAACATCAAATACCACTACCTTTTATAGTCCATCTTCCGGCTATATTACTTCTATAGCTCTTCAAGAAGGAAGCTATGTAATGGAAGGCGGAAATATTGTAGATATAGCAAATCTCTCGACATTATGGGTAGAAACACAAGCATATTCATCACAATTATCATTCTTACAAAAAAATAGTTCGTCCAAAATTCTTATTCCCGATTTAGATAACCTTGAGATGAATGCAAAAGTTGAGTTCATCAACCCCGAATTAAACAGCAATTCAAGAATAAATACCGTTCGGTTTGCGATAGCAAATAACACCCAAAAACTAAAACCTGGTATGCCCGTTTATGTAATAATCAAAAACCCAAGCGTTCACTCCATCACACTGCCCGCCGATGCTGTCATTCGAGATAGTAAAAGTGCTACAGTTTGGGTACAAACAGGTAAAAATACCTTTACAAGTAAAATGGTTGAAATTGGCATAGAAAACGAAAATAAAATAGAAATAAAAAGTGGTTTAGACATAAAGAATATTGTTGTAACCTCCGGTGCCTATCTGTTAAATAGTGAATTTGTATTTAAAAATGGAACCGACCCTATGGCCGGTATGAAAATGTAAATAGCAGAAAATTATCGTAGCGATACACAGAAAGAACTAAACTTTTGGGAAGATGCACTTTGCCGATTTGGCGACAGTCGTAGAACCATGGAAAAAATCTCGAAAACGGTTTAAATAAAATGAAAAAAGCAGAATTTCATAGAAAGATTCGTAAAACCCACCGATGGATGGGTGTTATTTTAGGTATCTAATTTCTATTTTGGACAGTTGGGGGCTTATATTTTAGTTGGTCAGATATGGACGAAGTACATGGCGACCACCAAAAGGCTCACATTCATCCCGTTGGCAGCGATATAAAATTAGTAAATCCACAAGATATTATTCAAAAAATCAAACTGAAAGATACCGTTAATTACATTTTTGATATTCGGTTAATTCAGCTTTTGGGTGAACCTGTTTACCAAATTTTTTATTCAAAAGAACATGATGGGGACAAAAAAATACAGTTAGCTTACGCTACATCAGGCGAACTACGTTCTCCTTTAACAAAAAAAGAAGCCACCGAAGTTGCCCAACAAAACTTTTCAGATGATGGAAAAGTAAAAATTGTGGAATATTTGACCACCACCAATGGGCATCACGAATATCGAGAAAGCCCATTGCCAGCTTATGCGGTAACTTTTGACCACCCATCAAATACAACAGTTTATGTGAGTGCTGAATTAGGAACAGTTCAAAAATTCAGAAACAACAAATGGCGAATCTTCGATTTCCTTTGGATGCTACATACAATGGATTATCAAAGCCGAGATAATATTTCTAATTGGCTATTAAGAGCATTCTCAATTTTTGGCTTGCTTACCATTTCAACAGGGTTTATTCTATTTTTCGTAAGTCAAAGAAAATCAAAAGTAACTTAACTTTTTTTATGAAAACATCATTCTCAAGTTTAGGAATTGTTACAGCAATAGCATCGTCATTGTGCTGTATAACGCCAGTTTTGGCAATTATTGCAGGTTCAAGTGGACTTGCTTCTACGTTTTCGTGGCTCGACCCTTTTCGACCATATTTTTTTGGTATGACAGTTTTGGTTCTTGGCTTTGCTTGGTATCAAAAACTAAAACCACAAAAAAAAATGGATGGCAACCCGCTTGATTGTAATTGTGAAACAAATCAAAAACCAAATTTTATGCAAACAAAATCATTTTTAGGAATTGTGACTGTGATAGCTGTACTCCTATTAGCATTTCCGAGTTATGCCTATGTCTTTTTCCCAAAGTCAGTAAGCACAGCCATTGTTACACCAACTTCTGAAATCCAGAAAGTTGAGTTTACCATCAAAGGAATGACTTGTTCAGGTTGCGAACACCACGTAAAGACAGAAATCGGTAAACTCAAAGGCATAATGGAAGTGGTGGTTTCTTATGCAAAAGGCAACGCTATTGTAAAGTTTGACAGTAAAATAACCAGTATCGAAGAAATAGAAAAAGCCATCAACTCAACAGGTTACAAATCATTAAAAAGCAAAATCATAGTATAATGGAAACCATTTTAATATCAGAAATAACTTGCCCAAACTGCGGACATAAGAAAACAGAAACAATGCCAACAGATGCTTGTCAATATTTTTACGAATGTGATAAATGCAAGTTGGTTTTGAAACCACTACAAGGCGACTGCTGTGTATATTGTAGTTATGGCAGTGTGCCTTGTCCCCCAATTCAATCAAATTCTAATTGTTGCAAATAATGAAATTTTATATAAAAATCACTGGTATATTACTCATATTCACGACTACATCGTATGCTCAAAAAATAGTACGCTATGACTTATATGTAAAAGATACTATCGTGAATTTTAGCGGCAAAGAAAAAAGAGCTATTGCTGTAAATGGACAAATTCCGATGCCTACACTTACTTTCACTGAGGGCGATACTGCCGAAATTTATGTTCATAACGAACTCAATGAAAGCACTTCATTACACTGGCACGGTTTGCTTTTACCCAATAAAGAAGATGGAGTGCCTAATCTTACACAAATGCCAATCAAGCCACATACAACGCATTTGTATAAATTTCCTATTATTCAACATGGCACACATTGGTATCATAGCCATTCGGGGCTGCAAGAGCAAATAGGTATGT
>OFDC01001293.1_pt1 | contig 13655 bp, 17 predicted proteins | sample 1520941 | NCBI WGS metagenome assembly OFDC01 (sample SAMEA94258168, study PRJEB24077) | hot springs metagenome | biome: Aquatic biome; feature: Water | place: India | collected 2012-12-06 | depth 5 m | reverse complement strand
CCTGCGACAAGTCGCGTACGGTGTGCCTGAATCTGTTCTCATTTTGCGCGCGTTGTGTTCAAGAAATTCCGCCCCTTTCGCTCGGAGAAACGGGCCTCAATCCGGCAGGACACCTAGCCTATCGGGCGTCTGAGGGGAAGCTGCAGCATTTGCCTTCTTTTGCCAATGTTCCGCTTCACGGAAGCAAATGGCCACTTTATCCCCGCGATCTGCGCGTTGCAAAGATCGCTTCGCTAACTGGTACGTAGCATGGAACAAAGGCTGCGATAAACGCATGATGGCCCCGGATCGGAAAACCCGACCCGGGGCTTTGAGCCAGCCTGCCCTTGGATGGCGGCGCTACTTTGAGCGCCGCTTCCGAGTGGTCTCAGTCGGCGCTGCTTCGTTGGCCTTCGCGAGGAAATCGACCTGCTCGGCAATGATCTCGCAGCAGTAGCGCTCGGTGCCGTTACGGTCGGTCCAGCGGGTATAGTGGATGCAGCCGGTCACCATGATCATGGCGCCTTTGGTGACGTGCTCCGCGACCCAGTTGCCGACGCCGTTGAAGCAGGTGATCCGGTGCCATTCGGTCTCGGTCCGGCGGTTGCCATCAGCGTCCTAGAGGCCGCGTGTGGTGACGAGCGAGACGGCCGTGATCCTGGATCCGGATTGCGTTTCGCTGTTCTCGGGATTGTTGCCCACAAAACCGACGAGGGTGACGGTGTTCTTCATGGGATTTGCCTTTCGAAGCTCTTCTGTCTGTCAAGAAGACTATTCCTTGACTGAACCCCGATGAGGCCGGGCACGGGCAGGTCTGCACCGAGCGCAGTGAGGGAAACGCCGCTCAAAGGAGTGGTGCGGGCAGCCGTTCAAAAATCGGCATCTCGGTCCGCCCGAGCGCACATTGCAGTGCGTGTCCGGGTTTGGTCAGGGGCGTCTTGGAGTCATTAAAGGGGGTGTTTTCTTAGAGATGACGGCGCAGGTTGGCCGCGGGTATGAACCACCGCCACGGAAGACGAATTAACGAGAAATTTGCCCGCGAACGGAAGCAAGGCGTCACCCGGACAACGCATTGCAGGCCTCGGGTAGAGATGCTGCAGTCTGCCGACGGACCCAAGGTGATTGGTCTGCAGAGTTACCTGATCCAGTTTTCCCCTGATCAGCGCCAAACCCGTTTACCAACGAAGCAAACGGGGACCGCATATGGCTCCGATCAGTACCGCCAGCAGGATGCCGATGAGATACCACGTCGCGACGAACGCCATGCCAGTTTCCGGACAGTGCAACGCATAGAGCGTCGCCGAGATGCCGCCCGATGCAAGTCCAATGACACCACCTGTCAGCCTGAGCCGGGTTGGCGCAGAGCGCCGTCCGGCAATGATCAGTGCAATGGCAGGGGCGATGGATAGTGCAACGATCGCGAATGGACATGCGAAAGCCGTCCTGCCCACCCACAGCGCCACCAGTTCGGCCTCCGAAACTGCTGAAGCTTCCTTGAACACCGCAGCGACTATGACTGCGAGCGGGATGGCAGTGAGCCCGAGACGGCGCGGCGCGGGATGCTCGGGTCTGAACAATGCTAGCAGGGCGGCCAACCCGGCAACTGCAAGTCCGGCCCCAAAGCCAAGCTTTACCCAGAAGCCCAAGGTCGCGCTCGCTGAAGCGATGTCAGGCCGGAGGCCCCACGCGAGGACGAGGAGTAGGGTGATCGCCGCCCCAAGCAGCGCCGCGTTTGCAACCCGGCGCGGCAGCGTCAGCAGCGGCGTGCGCCGATGTCGCTCGACCAAGTTGTCGACCAGAAGATCGAAGTCCGTCACTTGCGCAGTATCCGCTTGGCGAGTGCCTTTAGTCCGCGATGCACCGAAATCTTGACATCGGACGGGGACAGCCCCTCGCGTGCGGCGGTTTCCGCGACACTGAGCTGCTCGATCCGGATCGCGCGCACTGCAGCGGCCTGCTTGTCCGGAAGTCTCGCCAGTTGCGCGTCGATGTCCAACCGGGCCTGTATCGCTTCCCTGAAATCACTCTCGTCGGCAAGCTCACCGATATCATCGAGCCCGATGTGCTTTCGGCTTCGACGGAACTGGTCAATCATCTTGTAGCGCGCAATGGCATAGACCCAAGGCGCGAATGGCTTTCCAGGATCGTAGGTGTCGCCGCGTTCGTGTACAGCAATGAGCGTCATCTGCACCAGATCGTCAATATCGGCATCGCTTACACCCTTCCATGCAAAATAGCGTTGCAGCACTGGTAGCAACGCGGTGAGCAGGGCGCGGTGTGCACGCGCATCGCCTGCCAGGCTCGCCAGCATCAGCGATTGCAGCGCTGCTTCGTCCGATGCCACTCGAAGTGTCCTTCGTATCAGGTTGCACTTTGGTTACGCATGATAAGTGTAACCGCGCACCGCGCCTCTGCGAAGCACTAGGCAGATCAACGCCTTTTGAACAGATCGGAGCGCGCGCGAGATGATCCCGACCGCAAGAAAGAGATTCTGCTTCGGCGGAACGCGCGGGGCCGTGTGTGCGTCGCCGATCAAGGTCCGGCTCGCCGAGCGTCCCGCCCAAGCGCTTGCACGGCTTGTGCCGCTGCTTGGCTGCGGCGAGGAAGCGGCCGCCATCGCTTTCGACGGTCTGGCTGCAAGCGAGGGCGATCCGGCTGCCGCCGCAGCGCTCAGGGCGATTGCCGAGGAGGAGCGTGTCCACGACGATCTGCTGCATGGCCTTGCCGAAAGCCTGCCAGCCGTCGCCGCGGCGGCATTGCGGCGCGAAGCGCGCCGCTTTCACATCGATCTGGGGCGCGGTTCAACGCTGGCGCATCTTGCGCGGATTGCCGCCATCGACGCCGGCGTCTGCCTGATCCTGAGCCGGCTGCTGCGACCGGACTCGCCGGTTTCGGGCGATCGGGCCGTGGCGGACATGCTTGCGCGCATCCGGCTGGACGAGACCCGGCATGTCCGGCTTAGCCGTTCGCTCGTGCTCGCGCGCGCCGAAGGCCGGCAGTTCGAGGATGTCGCCCATGCCGCACGCGAGGCGCTCGCCAATGTCATCATGCTTGCTGCCGACGCATTTGAGGATCTTGCGGTCGATCCGGCGCGCCTGCACGCGGACCTTGGGGCGCTCCCGCCTGGCCTGCTGCGCGCATGAGCGCGCCGCCGTGGCTTTCGAAGGGGCGCATCGGCGTGCTCGGCAGTGGACACGCACTGCCGGGACCCGCCGTCGCGACGGGCGATCTCATTGCCATGATGCAGCAGCGGTTCGGCTTTGCCCGGCCTCGTGAGGCGGCAGCGATTGCGCGGCGGCTCGGAATTGAAGGCCGCCATCTGTGCCGCAATTTCGCAACCCGCGACGACGCACCTCGCAGCGGCCATTCCAATTCGGAGCTGGCGGCCAGGGCGGTGCGGGCGGGACTCGATGAGGCCGGGCTGCAGCCACATGATCTTGCCTACCTCATTGGCCATACCACGTCTCCCGACCAACCCTTGCCAGCCAATGCCGCGATGGTGGCAGACCGGCTCGGCTATCAGGGACCGCATGTCGAGCTGCGGCAGGCCTGCACAGGCTTTGCCAATGCGCTGATGATCGCATTCGGGCTTATCGCTGGCGGCTCCGGGCCGGTCGCGATTGTCGGTTCGGAAACCGGTTCGCTGTTTTTCGATCCCGCCTTGCTCGATGCCGAGGCGGACCAAATCGTCAACATGGTGCAGATGGGCGATGGCGCGGGTGCGGTGATCGTGGGCGCACTTGAACCGGGGCGATCCTCCATCGATGCGGCGTGGTTCGGCGCGCTCGGCAGCGGGCGCGCGCCCGGGATTTCGCGCCAGCACCGCACGCATCGCTTCGATCATGACTTTGCGGCGATCCGCGCCGAAGGCCACCGGCTGTTCGATGCCGGGCGCGATGCCGCAGCTGCTCAGGGCTTTCGGATAGAGGCCGCGCGCCATGTCGTACCCCATCAGGTCAGCGGGAAGATCGGCATGCTGGCGGCCGCACACTTCGGGCTCCCGCCCGAGCAGGTGTTCGTGCAGGCCGATCGGATCGGGAACACCGGATCAGCGGCGATCTGGATCGCGCTCGACACGTTGAGGCGCAAGGCCGCGCCGGGTGAGGACATCATTGTTCTCGGCGCTGAAGCGAGCAAGCATATGTATGGGGGCTTCGCCTATCGCCATGTTCAGGCCAATGACTGATCCGCTGGTCGAGGTCAGCGGTCTCGCGAAGACGTTCGGGGGGCGCGAAGTTGTCCGCGATGTGACGCTCAGTGTGGGTGCGGGCGATCTGCTCGGCCTGGTCGGTGCGAACGGTGGCGGCAAGACGACCACCCTGCGGATGCTGGCCGGACTGATCGCGCCCGATGCAGGTGCTGGCACCGTCTTGGGTGCCCAGATCCGCTCGGACCGCATCGACCGGCGGCGGATCGGCTATATGAGCCAGCGGCTGGCGCTTTATCCGGAGCTTACTGTTCTGGAAAATCTGCGGTTTCATGCGCGGGTGCATGGCTTGCCGGGCGGCGTCGTTGGCGATGCGCTTGCACGCTATGGGCTCGATACAGTGGCGAGGCAGCGGTTTGGCGTTCTGTCAGGCGGCTGGGCACGGCGCGTCCAGTTCACGGCGAGTATCCTACACGCGCCGCTGCTTCTGCTACTGGACGAGCCGACCGCGGGGCTCGATGTCGTGACGCGCTCGGCGATCTGGGGCTGGATGACGCAGTTCGCCGCCACGGGAAGCGCGGTAATTGTCAGCACGCACGACCTCGCTGAAGCCGAGCAGCTTCCACAGATCATGCTCTACCGCGAAGGGCGGGCTGGTGCCCAGACGACGCCAGCCGCCGTGATCGGTGCTGCGGGTTCGCCCTCGCTCGAAGCAGCCGTGCTTGCGCAGGCGCAGACGTGAACTCTTTGCGCCGCATCGCCGCTGTGGCAACGGTCGAATGGGCTCGGCTGCTGCGCACGCGCATCGCGCTGACGCTGTTGCTGGTCGTACCGCTGCTACAGATCGTGCTGTTCGGCACCGCGATCCGGCCCGATACCGCCGTCGCCGTGGCGATAGCCGCACCAACGGCAAGCGACGCCGAAACCGTGGCCAAGGAACTGCGCAAACAGCGCAACATAATGATTGTAGGCACCGGCAAACCCGGAACGGCCGAGGCGCTGGTGAAACGCGGCGGTGCCGTCATCGGGATCGAGGTTCCGGAGGCCCGGTCCTTCGCCAATCCGCTCGCCAAGGGTGGTCCGCTGCGCATCGTGGTCGATGAGAGCAATGCGGCGCTCGCATCGGCGGCGACCGCACGGATCGAGGCGGCGTACTGGCGCACCCTTGCGGAGCGCGGCGATCTCGCCGGGCCTGGGCTGACGACAACGCGGCTCTACAATCCGGACTCGCGCGCCGACTGGAGCTTCCTGCCGGGTTTGATCGGGGTCACGGTGATGATCGCGATGATCATGCTCGGATCGCTGAGCCTCGCGCGCGAGCGCGAAGGCGGCACCTGGGAGGCCTTGCTGATCCTGCCGGTCGGGCGCGCCGAAGTGCTGCTCGGCAAGCTGCTGCCTTATGCCGCGATCGGCAGCGTTCAGGGTCTCGCCGTGATGGCGGTGGGGCTCTGGCTATTCGATCTGCCGGTGCGCGGCACTGCTTTGGCGCTCGCGGCCATCCTGCCGCTGTTTGCGGCGGCGCACCTCGTGCTGGGCTATGCGATTGCCGCGCGAGCCCGAACCCAGCTCGCCGCGTTGCAGGGCGCCGTAGCGTTCTACCTGCCCGCGATGCTGCTTTCGGGGTTTCTCTATCCCTTCGCCACGTTGCCGGGCTGGGCGCAGACCATCGGCAATCTCTTTCCGCTCACGCACTTCATCCGGGCTGCGACAGGCGTGATGCTGCGCGGCGAAGGCTGGGCGGAAGTGCTGGTACAAGCCCTGTCGATTGCTGTGTTCACGGCAATCGCGGCGGTCATTGCCACCCTGTTTCAGGCGCGGTCGCTAGATTGATGTAACCGGCATCGCAGCTGCTGCGAAGCAGAAGAAACAGCTCAGGAGACCCCAGCCGATGTTTCGTTCCTTCACAGCTTTCGCACTGACGGCCGTCGCTGCCGTTTCTTTCGCAGCGCCCGCCGCTGCCGCCGAACGCCAGCCGTTCACCGCTGCCGCGCTCGCAGCCGCGCAGGCCAAGGGCCGGCCGATCCTGGTCGAAGTCAAGGCGTGGTGGTGCCCCGTCTGCGCCTCGCAAGGGCGGACCATCAAGGCGACAACAGCCGCGCCGCAGTACAACAGCCTGCTGATCCTTTCGATCAACTACGACACGCAGAAGGCCGAGTGGAAAGCACTTGGAGTGACCAAGCAATCAACCCTGATCGGCTACAAGGGCAAGCAGGAAGTCGGCCGGGTTATCTATACGACCGACAAGGTGGCCATTAACGGCCTGCTCGCCAAGACGATCGGCTGAGCCATGGCCGACGTGCTGAGCCCGGCGCTTGCCTATGCGGCGGGCGCGCTGACGATCCTTTCGCCCTGCGTGCTGCCGCTCGTTCCCATCGTACTCGGCAGCGCGGCGCAGGCGCACCCCCGCGGGCCGCTTGCGCTGGCCGGCGGCCTGGTCGCCTCGTTTACCCTGACCGGTTTTCTTCTCGCGACGATTGGCGCCGCTTCCGGCTTTGATGGTGATTGGGTCCGCCTGGCGGGTGCCGTCTTGCTGTTCGCCGCAGGCGCGGCGCTCGTGGTCCCCGCCGTCCAAAGCTTGCTGACCCGCGCCGCCACCCCGCTCGCCGACTGGGCCAATGCGCGCAAGGCCGGCATGGAGCGCTACGGCCTTGCCGGACAGGCCGCGATCGGCGTCCTGCTGGGCCTTGTCTGGAGCCCTTGCGTTGGCCCGACACTCGGCGCTGCCACAGTGCTTGCGGCACAGGGCGAGAACCTGACGATGGTGGCGCTAACCATGGCGGCCTTCGGCCTCGGCATAGCCAGCGTCTTGCTGGTCCTGGCCTTTGCCACACGCTCGCTGCTCGCACAGTGGCGCGGCCGCTTGATGAGCGCGGGCGGTACGGGCAAGCGCGTGCTGGGCGGATTACTGATGGTGGTCGGCGTGCTGATCATGAGTGGCGGCGACAAGGTGATCGAAGGCGCGCTCGTTTCAGCCTCGCCTGATTGGCTGGTGGATATGACGACGTCGATCTGATGAGCGGCTTTCAGTGCCGAACATAGCGCAGCGGCAGTTCCGCAATTCAGAAGCGCGCCCGCACGGCAATTCTCGTCTGAACATCGACCTGCTCGGCGCGCAGACCAATCCGCGCCCGCGCAGGCCGGTCACTCCACACGGCCTGAACTTCGGTGACCAGTTCGGTAGCGCCTGCCAGCGGCTTGGCCCACGCCCCGGTTGCCGCTGCGCCCCGCTCGCGATTATTTTCCAGATCGAGCGATGATCGGTCGTGTACCGCGAACAGGTCAATCCGGCCGGTCAACGAGCCGGTGCGCAGCGGCTTGGAAACCAGAAGGTAGCCCGAACTGAAAGATACGTCGGTCATTGCCCGCCTGTTCGCATCGAGGCCCATCACCGAGGTGCCTAGCATGACCTGGGCAAGAATGGTAGTGTCGCCAGATGTTCTAAGGCTGGCCCCGACCGTCGCAAAGCGCGTCCGCCACGCGTATTGGCCGCCGCGCAAAGCTTTGGGATCACCCCTGTTGACATAAACCATCCCGCTCAGGCTCAGGGCGTCTGACACGGCCACTTCGACCCTGCCATAGCCCCCGATGCGCCCATCAACCTCGACCACAGGCCGGGTCCGTGTTGCCTGCTCGAAGAAGACGGGTGTAACGGGCGGAAGTGGCAGCGTTTGGCCGGCGGTTGCGCGAATATCGTGCAAGGCCCAGCCGCGAAATGTGAGCAAGGCTCCCGCCGTATCATTGGCGCCGAATGCGGCGATGGTCATGTTGATCGGCCGCTCGGCAGTCGTGGTGTGCACAGTGAGTTCGGTGCCGACCACCTTCACCTCTTCGGCGATCCAGCTGCCAATTGCGGAAGGCGTAAGCGTATAATGGGTGGTCCACTCGGCACCATCGTGTTCTAGCGACGCTGGCGGGAAGAACAGGCCTGCCCGGCCGGACAAACCGATCGCGGCATCAGGATCACGCCGCAAACGGACATAGGCTTCATCGAGGCCCACAACCCCGCGGACCGATGACTGCAGCGCCAACGAGATATGGGAGGCCACCCGATCCGTAATGTCAGGCCGCCAGGCAACAATGGCATCAGCAGCGAAGTCCGCGCCGCGATGTTCCAGCTTGCCCGGTCCGCCGCTGGTCCACGCTGCATTGTTCGATGCAAGGACTGGCCCCGCGACCACCACGCCAGAGACCGTCGATCGATCAAAGAGATCCCGCGCCTCTGCCGAAGGGCATGGCCAGACGGCCAGAACGAGAATCAGACTGGCGAGTGCGTGCCTCATCCAACCCGGCTACACGAATGTGCTTAAATCGAGGTATTGGGTTCAGCAAAGTTTTGACACAGCGAAGTGCTGCTCCGCTCAGACTATACACCCACGTCGCAAGAACTTCCATCAGAGCTTGTAGAGAGCTGGGCGATCGCGCAGACCGCCAAGGTGAGGTCCAAGCATCAAGAGTTGATAACAGCATTGGAACAAATATGACCCCGGATCCCTTCATCGAGGCGAAGGACGGTGCGGCAATGGCAGGATTGTTTGCTTATGGTCTTGGCGAGCCGCGCTGACTGTGCCGGCACTATGGCGTGAGATCTGCGAGGCAGACGCGCGCGGCGAAATCGCGGAAATCTATGCAGACATCCGGGCGATGTCCGGCATGCCGGCTATCAACCTTGTATATCGGAACATGGCAGCGATTCCTGGAGCGCTCAGCCACGTTTGGTGCTTCCTGAGGCCGCTATATGCGGAAGGCATTGTGCACGACTTCGCTCGCGAAATTCGCCAGCATGTAATTTTGCCCAACTTGAAGCCTTTCTCTCCCTCCGCATCGGCAGCCGCACGGTTAACTGAAGCGGATCGATGCGAGATCACCGACATCCTCAACTTCTACGCTACTGCAAACGCCATGAACCTTTTGGCCATGTCGGTCCTGCTCATCGCGTTCGATGACGAAAATGGAGCCTCGGACTCGTCACTGAGACATCTCCCTTCGTGCTCGCCGGAACGGTTCAACCCAATCCGCCCGCTCCTGCCGATGGATGCCCTGAGTGCAGATGTTAGAGCGACGGTCGCGGTCCTCAACAGCTTCGGAGAGGGCCCAGTTTCGGACCCGATCGCGCCTAGCCTTTTTCGTCACCTTGCATATTGGCCATCTTTTCTTCGCCTCGTTGCAGACCACCTTAAACCCGCCAATGCGGACGGCTCGCTGGCTGATGCGGCAAACGCGCTGCGAGCCCATGCCGGAAGGAGAGCCGCCGGCCTATCCAGTGCGTTCCCTTCGGACCAATTGGTCAAAATTGAAGGCTCCGCAAGAATTCAGGCTCGGACGTTAGCCCAGCAGTTCGCAAGCCTCACTATTCCAAGGTTGCTCGTCATCTGCCTGCTCTTGCGTCGAGTGGTAACCTAGAGGGCTGCTAAAGCCGCAAGTTCAAGTCTCATCGGGAAACGATCCCAGATAGCCCTTTCCTCGGCGGGTGGCCGAAGCGACGCATCCCGCCTCTATCAAGAACGACCTTGTACTTCCGCGGTTCGTCACAATGGTCCACGGCCTTGGGGTTTGCCCATCAATCTGAGCGCTTTTGGCGCGCTTGAGCTCGGCGGAAAGGCATTGTGCGTCGGGCTGATGCACTGCGAAGCCCTCGTTTGCGAAGGCAGCCTCAGATATTTTTAGCGCTTCGCAGGCTGCTGCCACGACCGGTACATCATCCGTCAAGACGCGCCTGTGATCGGCAACGATCTTGGCCGAGACTAGGTCTGCGATGTCGTCGCCGCGCAAGAGGCGGGGATGACTGGATGCCCAGGCTTCTGCTGGGCAAAGCTTTCGTTCGGGCGACACCTTCATGAACGGCCGACTTTCGAGTGGATATATCCGGCAGATACGGGGCCGGGCCGCATAGTTGCCGCATCGCATGTCAGGTTGAAGATGCGGGCACGCGTTTTCATGAAATGCAACAAGGACTGCAGCAATCCGGAGCGGCATCTCCCCACTGACCGCGGGAAAGGAGCGAGCTTTATCGTATCCAGCCTGCGCGTTATCGCCCGCATCACCGGCATGACATGGCAAGGCTTCAGTCAAGATCTGAACGCAATGGCCATTGTCTGCCCATGCGATCGCCTCGTCGACACTCAATGTTAGCCGCAACCCGTGGCAGCACTTACCGCATTGGGTGCACTCGAAGTGAAGGTCCATCGGCACTCCGAGGTCTCACAGGCGGAGGGTAACTCCCGACCGCATATGTATCATTCGTTTTGGATCCACCAAGGGTTACATCAGCGAGGCGACATAGATTAAGCTATCGCTTCTAGTCCTTTGCGCTGGATGATCGACAGCAGTCTAAGCGCCGGCCCGCCTGGCCGCTTCTTGCCCCGCTCCCAGTCGGAAACGAGATTCTTCGATACGTTCAGATAGCGCGCAAACACCGGCTGCGAGACGTGCTGCGCCTCGCGAATGGCCTTGATCTCATCGGCCATTAGCGGTGTCGCCGGAGCAAGACATGCCTCGTCGAAGTCACGCAACGTGCGCTTGTCGATGGCCCCACCTTCGTAAAGCCCTTCCATCATCTCATGGACGGCGGCCAGCGCCTCGCTCTTATAAGTCTTTGGCATCGTCATTCACCTCGAACAGTCTTCCTTCACGCACCTCGATATCGATCTGCACCTGCGTAAGCGCGAGCACGATTTTCGCGGCCTGCTTGTAAGTCCGCAATTCGACCGTGTTGAGATTGGCCTTGCTGCTTTTGGCGAAGCCAAAGGCGAACACAGCCCGCTCCGCGTGGCGGAAGAAAACCAGCGTGCGATAGCTGCCGGACTTGCCTCCGCCCTCGCGCGCGACGCGCTGCTTGATCAGGCCTCCACCCAGATCGGCATCAATCAGGCCGCTATCCGCTTGTTCAACCACCGCGACAAGCGCCGCATCGCTGATCCCTTCACGGATCGCAAATTTCGCGAACCAGCGATTCTTGTAAATGCGGGTTTGCGGCTTACCAGTCATGGATCAAAAGCCGCATATCATACATAGTGTTACTGTTCAACGAACTATCCTCACCCATCATATCAGCTATGAGGCCGCCGATCCGTTCCGTCGCATCGAGAACGTGCCCATCATCAAGATGCGCGTAGCGTGATGTCGTCTGCAATTTGGCATGGCCCAGCAGCTTTCCGATCATCGGCAGGGTTTCCGAGCGAGCCGCAGCGTGGCTTGCAAAGCTGTGCCGCAGATCGTGCAACCGGACGCCCGGAAGATTGGCCTCGACCTTCACATCCCGCCAGAACGGGGTGATGCAGCGGACAGGCCGCCGAGTCAGTTTGTTCCAGAACACCGGATCAGCGCCACTGCGCCGTTCGAGTGAAGCGAGCAACATCTTGGCTTCGTCGCCCAGCCAGACCGTGCGCGGACCGGTCTTGCTGTCATGGAGGAGAAGCCTGCCGCCCTTCACCTCGTTCCATGTAAGATCGACGATCTCCGAAAGACGGCAGCCCGTTAGCAGTAGTAGATAGATGATGGCGCTATGGAGCGGTTGGGTTCGAGTTTTTTCGCTGAGCACCTCACCCAGTCTGGAAATCTCCTGGTTGGACAGGAAGCGCTCGCACTTCCGGCGCTTGTTGGGCCGGATATAAGCGCAAGGGTTGCTTCCTTCGGGCCGCATGCCCCAGCGTTCGGCGTGATTGAACATCGAGCGCAGAATTTCAAAGCATCGATTGCCTGCGCCCGGGCCGCTGTTGACCGATACCTTGTTGAACCACGCTAGCACATGCGATTGCTCAATCTCGTCGATGAACATGCCGCTGAAAGCACCATCGAGGTGCTTCCGGCGATAGCCATCGTGCGTTTCGAGCGTGCGCGGCTTCCACCTCGCTGCGGACTGCTTCCAGTAAAGCGCAAGGAAATCATCGAAAGTCGGGACCTTTCGGGTTTGCTTACGCTTCGTCGCCGGGTCTTCGCCGACCTGAGCGCGCAGCAATATTCGCCGGGCAACGACCAAGGCCTGGTGCTTGCTGAGCACGTTGGCGTTGCCCAGAGTGATGGTCCGGGTCACGCCGTTCATCAGTGCCTGAACGATGTAGGTGCTCCGCCCGGACGAGTAGTGGCGCACGCCGAACCCTGGGAGCCGCTCGGACCAGACGGTGCAGCGCGGCCTGCCGCGCGGTCGATCGCCGGGATCCAGCCGGCGCAGGGTCGCAAGATCATCAGCGATGATGCCGGCCAGCGAGACCCGGGTCATGCCGCGATCCCTAGGCACGCGGCGAGTGAGCCGGACACGCGCTTGGCCGCATCGGCGATCGCCTCGTCGGCAAGGTGCGCATAGCGTTCAGTGGTCTCGGCAAGTGCATGGCCAAGCAGCTTGCCAATCACGACCAGCGAAATTCCGTCGGCAATGGCAACCGATGCGAAACTGTGGCGCAAATCGTGCAGGCGAACATCCGGCAATGCAGCGTGCCGCCGTATCGCCTGCCATGGGACACTGAGTCCAATCGGCTTGTCGCCCTGCACCGATGGGAAAACGAGACCGGTTTCGGCCTTGGTCGGCAGGCCATCGAGCACGGCTTGAGCTTGTCGATTAAGATAGATGATCTTCGCCCCGGTCTTGCTGTCCGGCAGCATCAAGCGCGGCGGCTGCACCCATTCCCAGCGAAGGCTGACGATTTCGCCATGCCGCGCCCCGGTGTAGATCAGCAGGCGGATTGCGTGGACGGCAAGCGCATCGCTCTTCTCGAACGCGCGGAGGCTGGCGGCAAGGCGATGGAACTCGCGAGCGCTGAGGAACCGCTCGACCAGCTTCCGCTTGTACCTCGGTGTGCCCTTGCATGGATTGGAGCCGCGTGGGCGAAGACCCAGCTGCTCGGCATAACCCATCATCACCGACAGGATCGGTATCGTTCGGTTAAATGCGCCCGGGCGAGAGGCCCAGCTGTCACGCCAGCGCAGGACATCCGTCTTGAGGATGGCGTCAATGCGTTGACGACCGAAGACCTCGACGAGTTCTTTAAAGATCGAGCGCCGATTGCCCCTGCGTGTCGATGGCTTCCAGTGTCGGGAATAGTCATCCCAGAAGCGGGGTGCGTAGTCGGAAAACAGCATTCCGCCGCTGCCCTTGTCCTTGGCATTGACCGACGGAGCGGCGGGCAGTCCGTCAAGCGCAGCCTTCGCGAGCTGTGCGCGGGCCAAAGCTCTCGCCTTCTCCGCGCGCATTTCCGGAGGGCGACCGAGGGTTACTCGCTTCTGCTTGCCGCGCTGGCGGAACTGGACGAACCAGCACTTCGCGCCGCTGGCAAAGACCCGCAATCCGAACCCTGCCAACTCGGTATCCCACCAGAAGAACTCCTGCCCGACAACCTTGCGCCGGGCGATGTTTCCATTGAGCCTGACCTTCTCGCTTTTACTCTTGCCTTCACGCCACCGAGTCGATCCGGCGTTCCTGACAGACTTTGACGTTACCACATGGCCATTCGTTGACATCGACCTTGCTCCTTCATAGAAGGAACAAATTCAAGCTATCCCAATGGTTTATTTTCCATTGCTGCGACGCTGTCGCGTA
>OFDC01001292.1_pt1 | contig 13656 bp, 17 predicted proteins | sample 1520941 | NCBI WGS metagenome assembly OFDC01 (sample SAMEA94258168, study PRJEB24077) | hot springs metagenome | biome: Aquatic biome; feature: Water | place: India | collected 2012-12-06 | depth 5 m | reverse complement strand
CTTACCAATCCAAGGGCCCAACCTTGGCAACCGCATCAGAGTTTGCAACAGAGCCCTACTACATGCCTGATCACCGCAACCTGCTGCAGCAATTCGTGATGCAGCAATATGACGTCGCTCCGCAGTTTCCGGAGCTTGATCGGTTTCTCAGCTTCTGGCGGCGCGAGATCGATGCCGTGCTCCATTCCGTGCGCGTGGCGCACAAGCACCTCATCGGCCCGCAGGAATGGCGCGCCGTGGATGGGATTATCTCAATCCAATGAGGGCCGGAGGAAGGCGAGAGCCTTCCCCGCTCAGATAATCCCGATCGCCTTCCCGGCGCGCTCGAACATGCCGAGGATCGTGGTGACCTGTTCGGCGGTATGCTCGGCGCAGAGCGAGCAGCGCAGCAGGGTCATGCCAGCCGGGGTCGCCGGGGGCCGGGCGAGGTTGACGTAGAGGCCCTCTTTCAAGAGAGCCTCCCACATCATCGCGCCCTTTTCCAGATCAGGCATGATCACCGCGATGATCGCGCTCTGCGGGGTGTCAGTGCCGAGCTTGAAGCCGAGATCCTTGAGGCCCTTGTGGAGAGTGCGGCTGTTCTCCCAGAGGTGCGCGCGTTTGTTGCCGCCGTGCATCAGCTTGCGGATCGAGGTGGCTGACGAGGCCATGACCGATGGCGGCAGGGCAGCCGTAAAGACGTAAGGACGGCATACCAGCCGCAGTACTTCGAACTTCGGATGGTTGGAGACGCAGAAGCCGCCCACCGTGCCCACGCTCTTGGAAAAGGTGCCGATAATGAAATCGACATCGTCGATGACGCCCTGTTCCTCGGCAACGCCGCGACCGTTCGCGCCGATGAAGCCCATCGAATGCGCCTCGTCGACCAGCACCATCGCGCCCTGTTCCTTGGAAATGCGGACCATTTCCTTCAGCGGGGCGACATCGCCCATCATCGAATAGACACCTTCGAGCACCACCAGCTTGCCCGCGCCTTCGGGGATGCGCTTGAGGCGCTTTTCCAGCGCTTCGACGTCATTATGTCGGAACGGCACGATCTCGGCGTTCCCCATCGCGCAGCCATCATAGATCGATGCGTGGCTGTCGATGTCGAGGATAATGTAATCACCCTTGCCTGCCAGGGTCGAAATGATCCCGAGGTTGGCCTGATACCCGGTCGAGAAGACCATCGCGTGGTCCATGTCGTAGAATTCGCGCAGCGCTGCCTCGACATCGCGGTGATCGCGGAAGGTGCCGTTGAGCACGCGGCTGCCGGTCGTTCCAGCGCCGAAATCCTCCATCGCCTGCTTACCTGCGGCGATGACATCGTCGTCGAAGGTCATGCCCATGTAGTTGTAGGTGCCGAGCAGGATCGTGTCGCGCCCGTTGCAGATCGCGCGGGTGGGCGAAAGCACCTGCTCCATGACGAGGTTAAACGGATCCTCCACCCCGGCGGCGAGCAAGGCTTCGCGGGTCTGGATGATCGGGTCGAACTTGGCCAGCAGATCGACAGGCTTAGCGGGGGCGAGAGTCTCGGTCATAGCGGTGGCCATTATCAGCTATCCTGCAACTTGTGGACTGCCGCGACAAGCTGGCCCCAGTTTTCGATCTCGGCTTGCTGATTCATGCTGATGATGACGTCGAATTCGTCCTCAATCTCGGCAACGAAATCCATCACCGTCAGGCTGTCAAACTCAAGGTCGCCGGCGAAAGTGGTGGCGTCGGCGATGGTGACGCCCTTCTTGTTGAAGGGTTCGATCAGATCACGGATGCGTGCTTCGACTTCGGTGGGGGTCATGGGACGCGGGCTTTCATGGCTCTGGTTGTGCGGCGCTGTGGCCTTATATACTACGACTGCAAAGCGGCGGTTGGTGCAGCTTGTCAAGTTTTTGGGCGCGCCGGGGGGCTTGCCGAAAGTGCGGGGGGAGGCGCCTTATGGCCGAAAGTGAGCCGCCAGAAGAGCAAGTCACTGCCCCGCTATCACCGCAGAGCGTGCACCTGATCCGCACCGCCCAATCGCTCACCCTGTCGTTGTCGCAGATGGCCGATGGCAAGGCCAACATCCTTATTGGTGCGACCTTTGTGGTATTTTCGCTGGTAATCACACAGGCCCTGTCGGGCGAAGTGCAATGGTCGGTGATCTGCCTTGCGGTCACGGCCTTTGCTTCCACCATCTTTGCGGTGCTAGCGATTACCCCACAGCTGCGCGCCAAGGCGGTGCCCCAACGGCACAGGAACCTGCTGTTCTTCGGCCATTTTGCGCTTATGGAGGAAGAAGCGTGGACCCGCGAGATGCTGTCGCACCTGCATGACGATGAAGCGCTTTACCGGGTGATGCTGCGCGATCTCTATCAGAACGGGATGGTGCTTCACCGCCGCAAGTATCGCTACCTGGCCTACGCCTATCACTTGTTCCTCGGCGGGCTCGGACTGACGCTTGCGGTGTTTCTGATCGAGAACCTGATCTAGCCGGGCAACAGCCCGCGCACCGCGGTCATGAAGGGGCTGATCGAGACGGGCTTGGACAGATATCCCGCCGCGCCCGCCGCGCGGATCCGCTCCTCATCGCCCTTGGCGGCAAAGGCGGTCACGGCCAACACCGGGATTTCGCACAGCCCCCGATCGCGCTTGGCCGCCTCGATCAGATCGACCCCGGAAACCCCGCCAAGCTGGATATCCATGATGATAAGATCCGGCGAGACCGCTCGCGCCGTTTCCAGCACCACATTTCCATCGGCCACCGGCTCGACCTCGAACCCGTTGGCGCGCAGCACGTCGCAGAACAATTTCCGGTTAAGGTCATTGTCCTCGACAACCATGATCCGCTTTGTCACTGCTCGCCCCGCATTCGCCCTTATTACGATTAACCTCGCGCAAAGGACAGGACAATCCCGCTTCGCACGCCCTCCGAGCCGGTAAACCCGCAGACTCTGGCGCTGGCCGCGCTCGGCTGGGTGCTGGCTTGCGAAGAGCGGGCGGCCCGATTCCTTGACCTCACCGGGCTCGATCCCGATGCCCTACGCGCGGGACTCGGCGATCCTGCGATCCTCGCCGCCCCGCTCGAATTCCTCGCCAACCACGAACCCGACCTCATCCGCGCAGCCGAAGCCTTGGCTGTCACGCCTGAGGAACTGGTCGCCGCCAAGGACGCTTTAGAGGCATGACCCGCCCCCTCATCATCTCCGACTGCGACGAAGTGCTGCTGCACATGGTTGCCCCCTTCAAGGATTGGCTGGACGCGAGCGAAGGCGTCAGCTTCCATCTCGAAGGCCACAATTTCGCCGAGGCGCTGCGCTGGAAGGAGAGCGGCGAATTGCTCGCGCCTGCCGATATCTGGCGGATGCTGGGCAAGTTCTTCGACAACGAAATGGATTCGCAGATGCCGATCGCGGGTGCAGTCGAAGGGATCAACACCTTGGCGGAAAAGGCCGATGTGGTGATCCTGACCAACCTCACTGACCATCACCGTGATGCCCGCGCGGCGCAGCTCGCCAAGGTCGGGATCAACGCACGGGTGTTCACCAATCAGGGACCGAAGGGTCCGGCGCTTAAGGCCATCATCGACGAATACGCGCCCACCCGCGCGGTGTTCATCGATGATCTCGCGCAGCACCATGCTTCGGTCGCCGGGATTGCCCCGCAGGTCACGCGGCTGCACCTGTGCGGCGAGCCGATGATCGCCCATGCCATTGATTGCGCCCACAAGGCAGGCCATGCCGAGGCCCGGATCGACCGCTGGGACGAAGCCCTGCCGTGGCTGTTGGAACGACTGGAGGACTGAATATGAGCTACACCGCGAAACTCGCCGAACTCGGCATCACCTTGCCCAAGGCCGCCGCGCCGGTGGCCAGCTATGTGCCGGTGGTGGTGCATGGCGGCATGGCCTATGTCTCGGGCCAGCTCCCCTTTGTGGACGGCGTGGTGGTGACGGGCCGGTTGGGCGATGACGTCGGCGTTGAAGCCGGCAAGGCCGCGGCGCGCGCCTGCGGGTTGATGATTGTCGCGCAGCTTCAAGCCGCTGGGCTGCTCGATTCGGTTGAGCGGGTGGTGAAGCTGGGCGCGTTCATCAACTGCACCGCGGATTTCACGCAGCAGCCGGAAGTCGCCAATGGCGCTTCTGACCTGATGGAGCAGATCTTCGGCGGCGCCGGGCAACACGCGCGCGCGGCGGTAGGTGTGCCGGCTCTGCCGCGCGGCGCGGCGGTTGAGGTGGATGCGATCGTCGCGCTGAAGGCATGACGGCGCGGCCTGCTCCCGATTGGTTGACTGGTCACGAATATGCCCATCGCGGGCTGCACCGTGAGGGCGTGCCCGAAAACTCGCGTGCGGCTGCCGAGGGCGCCATCGCGGCCGGCATGGGAATCGAATGCGATATCCAGATGAGCCGGGACAATCTGCCGCTCGTGTTTCACGATTGGGTTTTGGAGCGGCTGACCAAGGCGCATGGCAAGGTCGCCGCGCGCCCTGCGGCGGAGCTGTGCAATATCCCGCTGATGGGCACCGACCAGCCGATCTGGCGGCTGGAGGATATGCTTGCATTGGTTGCGGGGCGGGTGCCAATCCTCGTTGAGATCAAAGCCGAGCCGCATTTGGCAGTGGCTGAAGCCTGCATCGCAATTGCGAAGGCGCTGACGGAATACACCGGGCCGCTGGCGGTGATGAGTTTTGATCTGCGCGTCGGTGAATGGTTCGCCAAGCACGCACCCGTTATCCCTCGCGGGATGGTGATCACCGACACGCTCGACCATGGCTACAAGAACTCATGGCGCGCGCCCAAGGCGCTGGAGCGGGCCGCGCCCGATTTCCTCGCCTGCGATGTGCGCGACCTTCCGAATGCGCTCACCACCCTTTGGCGCGAAAGCGGCCGCCCGCTGCTTACCTGGACGGTGCGCTCGCCGGAGACCCGGGAGCGAGGCCTTGCCCATGCCGACGCGCTGATCGCGGAAGGAGCGGGTCTCGGGTGAGTGACCGCGAACTTGTTGTCCGGATCGCATCATCGGTCGGCAGCTTCGACCGGGACGAATGGAACGCCCTAGGCGGTAACGACAACCCCTTTGTCTCCCACGAATTCCTCACCGCGATGGAGGATTCGGGCAGCGTCGGCCCTGGCACCGGGTGGGAGCCCGCGCCGATTGCGATCACCGATGATGCAGGCCGTTTGCTCGCCGCGCTGCCCTCCTACGCCAAGGGGCACTCGCAGGGCGAATATGTCTTCGACCATTCTTGGGCCGATGCGTGGCACCGCGCGGGCGGGCGCTATTACCCCAAGCTCCAGATCGCCGCGCCCTTTACCCCAGCCACCGGCCCGCGCCTGCTGCTGAGCGATCCGTCGCTTGCCCCGCACCTGCTGAAGGGCGCAGAGGCAGTGTGCCTTCAGAACAAGATGTCTTCCGCCCACGCGACCTTCATCGCGCCCGAACAATTGCCGCTATTTGAATCGGGCGGGTGGATGCCGCGTTCGGACATCCAGTTCCACTGGTTCAACCGTGGCTATACGAGCTTTGATGATTTCCTCTCCGCGCTGTCATCGCGCAAGCGCAAGGATTTGCGCAAGGAACGTGCGGCGGCGGTGGAGGGGCTGACGATCCGGCACTTCACAGGCGCAGACATCACCGAGGCGCATTGGGACGCGTACTGGATCTTCTATCAGGATACCGGTGCGCGCAAATGGGGCAGCCCCTATCTGACGCGCGAGGCCTTCAGCCTGTTGGGCGAGCGGATGGGGGACCGGATCATCCTGATCCTCGCCTATGATGGAGATACGCCGATTGCGGGCGCGCTGAACTTCGCAGGGTCCGATGCGCTCTATGGCCGCTATTGGGGATGCACCCGCGAGGTGCGGTTCCTGCATTTCGAGCTGTGCTATTATCAGGCGATCGACATCGCGGTTGCCCGGGGCCTCAGCCGTGTCGAGGCCGGGGCGCAGGGCGCCCATAAGCTCGCGCGCGGGTATGAGCCGGTGCAGACTTGGTCCGCGCACTGGATCGCCGATCCGGGCTTCGGCGCCGCAGTCGCCGACTTCCTCGAACGCGAGCGGGCAGGCGTCGCCAGCGACCAGCAATACCTCGACACCCGCACCCCGTTCAGGAAGGGCGATTAGGCCGCCCGCAGCCGATCTTCAGCGAGCCATTGGCGTGCCCGGCGCTGGGCCTCGGCGATTTCGCGTGCGGTCATTTCGTCAGAGATATCCGCGCGGCAAAAGCCCGCTTCCTCATGCCCACGAGCCGCGGCGAGGTTGAACCATTTGTGCGCTTCGATGAGATCGCAGGGCGCGCCGTTGCTGCCCGTCGAAAAGGCCACCCCCAGATCGAAGCAGGCCCCCGCTTGACCCTGCGCCGCCCCGGCCAACCAGCGCGCCAAAGTGAGATTGCTCTCGGTTTCACGTGAAACATCGGTCTGTGCCGTAGCCATCGCGATAATGTGCATGTTCAAGTCCCCGTCAGTCACCCGGTCGCCATTGAGCGACCCTCCGACGTCAAAATTCGGCGAACATGGTCAATAATTAGTTAACGCGATTGACGCTTTGTGGCCCGCGTCCTTTTGCCCCCACTTCATTCCCAAAGCCGCTTGTGCGCCATGGGGGCCTTGCCTATAGGCCCCCCCAGTGCTTCAGCTTGCTGGGACCAAGTGAGCCAATGAAAATATTCAGGCGGCAGGACACGGCGGTCAGCCCAGCGACATACGGGATGAGAGAAATTCATGCCTACTGCCGCGTCTGACGAAATCGATATCCTCGAGAAGGCCAAGCGCATGCTGGCCCCGGACTATGTTCCGAGCGAGGATGAGGAGTACATGAACGAGCGCCAGCAGGCCTATTTCAGGATGCTGCTGCTCGAATGGAAACGCTCGATTCATTCCGCCGCCGACCAGACGCTGCAATCACTTCAGGATGGTCCGCTGCGCGAGGCCGACCTCACCGATCGGGCGTCTAGCGAGACGGACTGGGGCATCGAACTGCGCACGCGTGACCGGCAGCGCAAGCTCGTGGCCAAGATCGATGCGGCGCTGCGGCGGATTGACTCGGGCGAATATGGCTATTGCGAAGTGACGGGTGATCCGATCGGTCTGAGGCGCTTGATCGCCCGGCCGGTCGCCACGATGACCGTCGAAGCGCAGGAAGCCCACGAACGCCGCGAAAAAATCTCGCGCGACGATTGATCGGTAACGACTTTCGAAACTCTGTACCAGCCTGGGACGCAGCCCATCATTGGCGCGCGTGGAAGGCAAAAGTTTAGGACCTGTTAACCGCGAAAGCGCTACGCCCAAAACGTAGCACTGTGGCAGGGAATGCTGCAGCGGCTTTGAAACAGGCAATGGATTTACCGCCAAGGAGGCGCTCCCGGGATGGCAGGGGTTGAGACACGTAGCGTCGCACGCGACAGCCTGTTTTTGCTGGCGGATGTTCGTGTCGAAAATGACGCCGAGACCCGCCGGATCCGCGTCCGCAATCTGTCGGATGGCGGCATGATGGGCGAGGGTAACCTGCGCGTGAAGCGTGGCCACCGGCTCGAAATCGAGCTGCGCAACATCGGCCCGATCGGTGGTACGGTCGCCTGGGTGCAGGATAACCGTTTCGGCATTGCTTTCGACGAGGAAATCGATTCGCAAAAGGCGCGGCGCCCGCTGAGCGTAGAGCCGGATCCCGCGCTTGGCATCGTTGCTCCTTCGCGCCTGCACCGTGCACCGCCAGCTCCTGAACCAGCCAAGCTGCGTAAGATCTGACCGCACGTCACTCGCGCCCGATATGGCGCGGTGCATCATCAAGCTGACCATCATGACGCAACCTGCTAGTCAGGCTGTGATGCGATTCTGGCTTCCCTTGGTTCTCGCCCTGACGCTGGGTTCCTGTGGGCCTTCCAGTGGCGACGGGTCGGTTGCCGTAGCGGTGATCGGCAACCCAGAAAGCATGTTCCAGCAAGGCGTCAGGCTATCGCCCGCAGCGCAGCACCTGCGCGCGGCGACCTTTGAAGGCATTGTCGCGCTTGATGAAGCCGGGCAGGTGGTGCCCGCGCTCGCGGAACGATGGATCGTCACGGATGACGGCCTTAGCTACATCTTCCGCCTGCGGGAGAGCACTTGGCCTGACGGTGAAGAATTGTCTGCCCCTGACGTGCGCCGCCTGCTGCGCGAATCCATTGCTCGGCTGCGCGGCACGTCGCTGGGGCTCGACCTTGCCAAGGTCGAGGAAATCCGGGCGATGACCGGGCGCGTGATCGAGGTGCGTCTCTCTGCGCCGATGCCCGATTTCCTTCGACTGCTGGCGCAGCCCGAACTGGGCTTCGTCAAGAGCGGCAGCGGCGCTGGCCCGATGGTCATGTCACGCGACGAGACCGAAGCGCTGGTCCGGCTTTCGGCGTTGCCTCCCGAACGGCGCGGCCAGCCCGCGCGCGAGGATTGGCAGGACGTCGCCCGCCCCCTATCCGTGCGCGCCATGCCTGCACGTGCAGCAGTAGCCGCGTTTTCGCGCGGGGAAGTCGACCTCGTGCTGGGCGGTAGCCTCATCGACTTCCCCTTGGCAGAGGCCGGGCCGTTGTCGCGCGGTACGATCCAGGTTGATCCGACGTTGGGCTTGCTTGGTCTTGTGGTTCGATCAGAGGCAGGTTTGCTTGCTGATCCTGCACGGCGCGAGGCGCTGTCGATGGCGATCGATCGCATCGCGCTGATTGAGCCGTTCAGGCTGAGCGGCTGGCGGGCCAGTAGCTGGATCGTGCCGCCCGACAGCTTTTCTGTGCCGCCCTATCCTGCTGAGCGATGGGCGGAACTTTCCCTCAACGACCGTCGCGCCATTGCAGCGTCGCGGGTGCAGGCATGGGTATCCGGGGCCGGGAAGGCAGCTGTTGTGCGGGTCGGCTTGCCGCGCGGACCAGGCAGTGATCTTCTGCTGCGCCAGCTGACAAATGCCTGGGCGCCGATTGGCGTTACGGTGGTGCGCACCGAACCGGGGCCAGAGGCTGATCTGGAGCTGCGTGACAATCTCGCAAGGTATCCGGCCCCCGAATGGTTTCTCAACCAATTCAACTGCGGGTTGAAGGCTGGGCTGTGTTCGGCCGATGCCGATGCGCTGGTTCGTGACGCGTTGGACGAGCGGGATCCCGTCGCGCGTGAACGGTTGCTAGTGGAAGCGAACGCTGCCCTGACCGCGCGTGAGGTCTATATACCGCTCGGGGCGCCTGTCCGCTGGTCCCTGGTGCGCGGTTCGCTGCAAAACTATCTCGCCAACCAATGGGGCCTCCACCCCTTGTTCCCGCTCTCGCAACCCCCCACTTGAGAGGCATGGAAACGCCTTTCTCCCGCCGTCCCGCCACAGCGCGGGTCATTGATATGCAGCTGCCGGTCGGGACCGACCCGGCCTCAGTACGCGCGCGGGTCAGCGCGATGGAAAAGCTGCTGGAACGCAGTCTGGTGATCCCGGGGATCAACGTGCCTATCGGCCTCGACGGTTTGGTCGGACTGGTGCCCGTCCTCGGTGAGATCGTCACCATGGGCATGGGGGCTTATATTGTCTGGGAAGCACGCAACCTTGGCCTGCCCAAGTGGAAGCTGGCGCGGATGGGGCTGAATGTGCTGTTCGATACGGCAATCGGCGCGATTCCGCTGGTGGGTGACGCGGCCGATCTGGTGTTCCGTTCCAACACCCGGAACCTCAGGCTCATCCTCAAGCATATCGACAAACACCATCCCGAAACCCGCGTGATTGAGGGATAGTTTGCTTGGGGCCAGCAGCGCGCTAGGGCAGCAGGCATGACACCTGAAGACCGCGCCCGTGAATTCGACTGTGCCGATCCGCTAGCCGAGACCCGCGCGCTGTTCAGCCTGCCCGACGGCGTGATCTACCTCGACGGCAATTCCTTGGGCGCGTTGCCCAAAGCGACCCCGGCGGTACTGGCGCGGGTGGTGGAGCAGGAATGGGGCGCGGGGCTCATCGGTTCGTGGAACAGCGCGGGATGGTTCGAAGCGGCAAGCCGGATCGGCGGCAAAATTGCCCCACTGATCGGGGCCGCGTCTCACGAGGTGATCGCCTGCGATTCGACCAGCGTAAACCTTTTCAAGCTGATCGCGGCGGCGCTGTCGATGCGCCCGGGGCGCAAGACAATCCTGTCCGAACCCGGCAATTTTCCGACCGATCTCTACATGATCGCAGGGCTGGAGGCGCAGGGACTTGCGACACGGCGGCTGGCTGAACGGGAGCGGCTGGCCGAGGCGCTGGACGATAACGTCGCGCTGCTGCTGCTCACCCATGCCCACTATAAAACCGGTGCGCTCCACGACATGGCCGCGCTTACCCGCGCCGCGCATGATGCCGGCGCTCTGGTGCTGTGGGACCTCTCGCATTCGACGGGCGCGGTCCCGGTCGATTTGAATGGGGTCGACGCGGATTTCGCGGTCGGCTGCGGCTACAAATATCTGTGCGGGGGGCCGGGTGCACCGGCTTTTGCTTTCGTTGCCGAGCGGCACCACGGCGACCTTTCACAGCCGCTGACTGGCTGGTTTGGTCACGCTGCACCCTTCGCCTTCACCGATGACTATGCCCCTGCGCCCGGGATCGAGCGGATGCTGTGCGGCACTTCGCCGGTGCTTGGGCTGGCGGCGCTGGAGGTCGGGGTCGATCTGATTGCAGGGATCGGCGTGGAGCGGCTCTACGCCAAGTCGCAGGCGCTGTCGGAATTCATGCTTGAATGCCTGACGATGCTGGGCGTCGGACTTGACCTAGTCAGCCCGAAGGATAGCGCTGCACGCGGCAGCCACCTGTCGTTCCGCCACCCGGATGCCTATGCCATCAGCCAGGCTCTGATCGCGCGCAGGGTGATCGGCGATTTCCGCGATCCCGACGTGTTACGGCTGGGTTTCGCGCCCGCCTATCTCAGCTTTGCCGACATCGCAGCGGCTGCCCGGCACCTTGCCGAAGTGCTGATAAGAGGTGAATGGCAAAACCCCGCGTTCAATCAGCGCGCCGCAGTCACCTGAGCTGCCGCTATCGCCGCCGGTTGGCACGGCATTATCGCATAATCGCGGAATTTCCAATTTTCGCCGCGCTGTCAGGCCCCGCCGCGGCGCGGCTTGTCATTGGTCTGGTGCAGCAGATAGTCTTGCATCCAAGCGACCAGATGGATCGATGAGAGAACGCGGGCATGACACATGGAATAGGTAAGCGCGCAGCTCTCTTAAGTGGAATCTTGGTCCTTTCGCTAGGCACGGGCCAGCCCGTTCACACCACCACCGCCCAGTCTGAAACCGCCCCGCCCGCCGCCTGGAGCTATGACGGGCCGAGCGGACCGGCGCATTGGGCCCATCTCTCCCCGGCCTATGCCGCCTGCACTCGGCAGGAACAGAGTCCGATCGACCTTACCGCCGCCGTTCCCGCCAAGCTCGGCGCGCTGGCGGTCGATTGGCGGCCGGTGCCGCTGCATGTCGTGCGCAACGGTCACGCGGTTGAGGCCGAGGCCAGCGATCCCGGCGCGGTGAACCGCATCACGTTGGCGGGCGAGGATTATCGCATGGTGCAGTTTCACCTCCACCACCCGTCAGAGCACCGGATCAACGGCCGCAGCTTCCCGCTTGAAGTCCACTTTGTCCACCGCAGCGACCGCGGAGATTTGACCGTGGTGGGCGTGGTGTTCGCGGAAGGGCCCGCCAATCCGGCGCTCGATCTGATGATCGACCACGCCCGCAGCGACGACGAATCCGACCGGGTGACGATCGACCCTCGGATGCTGCTGCCTGCCCAGCGCAGCTTTTTTCGCTATGAAGGTTCGCTAACAACCCCGCCCTGTTCGGAGACAGTCAATTGGGTGGTGCTGACCACGCCGATGACCGCCTCAGCCAAGCAGATTGCCGAGGTGACCGCGGTTTATGGCGACAATGCCCGCCCACTCCAGCCGCTGGGGCGCCGGTTCTTGTTGGTCAGCCAGTGACGCGAACGCGCCTGCCGGTCCTGCTGACCGTCACCGCAGTGGCAGTGTTGGCCGGTCCAGTGAACGCACAGGAGGCCGCGCTGGCGCAGACCGATACGACCGACCGCACGCAGGCGCTCGAAGCGCGGCTCGATGCGATGGAGCGCGAAATTGCCAGTCTTCGCGCCGAATTGGCGCAGGCCAAGGCCGTTGCTGCGTCCCCTGCGCCCGTCCCGGTCTCCCCTTCGGCTCACGTGGAAAGCGTCGCCACTTCCTCCACCGAACAGCGCCTTGCGGCGCTGGAAAAAAACGCCGAACTTGGCTTTCGTGTTGGCGCGACCCGGTTCAGCATCGGCGGCTACCTCAAAATCGATGCGCTAGTCTCAGACTATTCGGATGGCGACCCGATCGCCAATGCGCTGATCAATGATTACTACAACCCAGGCCAGATTCCGGTCGGCGGGCGCGGGGATGGGGCGGAACTGACCACGAGCGTGCGCGAGACGAGGGTGGTGCTGCGCAGCGAGACTCCGCTGGCGGGGCAGACGTTGACGGGGCTGCTGGAGGTCGACTTCCTCGACACCCCGCTGATTGGCAACCAGCGGGTTTCCAACAGCTTTGTGCCGCGGGTGCGCCGCGCCTTCATCAATTGGAACAACCTCACGCTGGGGCAGGACTGGTCGACCTTCCAGAACGTCGCCGCGCTGCCGGAAAGGCTCGATTTCATCGGTCCAACCGAGGGCACTGTTTTCGAGCGCCAGCCGCTGATCCGCTGGCGCAGCGGCGGGCTAAGCGTCGCGCTGGAAAACCCTGAGACCACTGTCACCGTCGCTGCCGCCAGCTTCGAGGCCGATGACGATGTCGCCCCCGATCTGGTGCTGCGCTACGATCACCGCCTCGCCCATGGCAGCCTCGCGCTAGCCGCGATAGGCCGCTATCTGCGAGTGCAAGAGTTGGCGGCGGCCAATCCCGGCGGGGTTTCGGTGATCGAAGGCGATGCTTTCGGCTGGGGGGTGAGCGCTTCGGGCGTCCATGATTTCGGCCCCAACCGCCTGAGCTGGATGGCCAATCTCGGCGAGGGGATCGGGCGCTATCTCGGCCTCAACATCCGTGATGACGTGATCGCCACCTCTAGCGGCGGGATCGACGCGCCTTTCGTCGTTTCGGGCTTCGTCGCGCTACGCCACAGCTTTTCGCCACAGTGGCGGCTGATCGGGACCGGATCGGGCTATTACAGCGCGACACCCGACATGGCTGCACAAAGCCTGACCGCGAGCGTGTGGAGCGGCAATCTCGATCTGATCTACAACCCGGTCCCCCCGCTCAGCTTGGGGATTGGATTTCGCTATGCCACCCGGGAGCTGGCCAATAGTGAGGAAGGGAGCCTGCGCCGGCTCCAATTATCGGCCAAATATGATTATTGAGTGCCGAAGTTAAACGCGCGGCAGGCGATTGTCTTACGCCTCCAGTTCGATGTCCCAATAGAGCCAGTCGCGCCACGTTTCGTGGAGGTAATTGGGCGGGAACAGCTTGCCGGCCTGCTGCAACTGCCAGCTCGTCGGACGGATCGGCGCCTGATGCAACGCCATCGCCGCCTGCTTTGGGGTGCGCCCGCCCTTCTTCATGTTGCAGGGCGCGCAGGCGGTGATGATGTTCTCCCACGTGGTGCGTCCGCCGAGGCGGCGGGGGATGACGTGGTCGAAGGTCAGGTGATCGTGGCTGCCGCAATATTGGCACTGGAAGCGGTCGCGCAGGAACACGTTGAAGCGGGTGAAGGCGGGAAACT
>OFDC01001291.1_pt1 | contig 13667 bp, 9 predicted proteins | sample 1520941 | NCBI WGS metagenome assembly OFDC01 (sample SAMEA94258168, study PRJEB24077) | hot springs metagenome | biome: Aquatic biome; feature: Water | place: India | collected 2012-12-06 | depth 5 m | reverse complement strand
CCCGCCACGAGCGCCCGACGTCGCGAGGTCATCGCCCCCGGGCGTACCAGCTCCCGCGCCGCGGGGGAACCCGACGCGCGCCGCGCTTGACGCCGCCGCGCGTGCGCCCCGATGCTCCGCGGTCGTGAGCGACGGGGCCCCCCAGGACAACGGCTGCATCGTGGTGACGGGCATCGTGGGCCGCCTCGGCAAGGCCGTCTGCCGCCTGCTGCACCGCCGCTACCGGGTGGTCGGCATCGACCGGCGGCCCTTCCCCGACCGCCCGCGCGACGTGGTGCATCACCAATTCGACCTGCGCCGCAAGAAGATGCGCGACGTCTTCCGCAGCGGCGAGGTGCGCGCGGTGGTGCACCTCGGGGTCATGCACGACCCCCGCGCCTCGGCCGGGGAGCACCACTCCTGGAACGTCGTGGCCTTCGGCAAGATGCTCGAGTCCATGGCCCAGTACGGGGTCTCGAAGCTCGTGGTGCTCTCCAGCGCCAACGTCTACGGGCCGCGCCCCGACAACCCCCAGTTCCTCACCGAGGAGGCCCCGCTGCTCGGGAGCCAGGAGTTCAGCGACATCCGCGACCTCATCGAGGTCGACATGCTGGCGCAGAGCTTCTTCTGGCGGAATTCCGCGTGCGAGACCGTGATCCTGCGCCCCACGCACATCCTGGGGCGGGTTCACAACGCGCCCAGCAACTACCTCCGCCTGCCCGTGACCCCCACCCTCATGGGCTTCGACCCGATGATCCAGGTGGTGCACCAGCAGGACGTCTGCCAGGCCATCGAGCGCGCCCTCGCCCCCAACGTGCGCGGGATCTTCAACCTCGCGGGCCCCGACCCGGTCCCCCTCTCGCACCTCCTCGCCACCCTCGGCCGCGCGCGGCTCCCGGTGCCCCACACCGTCGCCCGGCGGCTCCTCGCGGAGCTGTTCCGCGGCCGCCTCTCGAGCTTCCCCGCGCCGGAGCTCGATCACATCCGCTACGTCTGCATGGTCGACGACCGCCGCGCCCGGGAGGTGCTGGGCTACGCGCCGCAGCACGACCTCCGGCGCACCGCCCTCGCCGTCGAAGACCTGTAGCCAACGCTTCGCAGAGACTTCGTCGGCAATCCGGTTGACGGCCCCGCACCCCTCGCGTGTAGAACGGCGGCCGTATCGGAGGACCCCGTATGCGCGCCCCCATCCCGAGCGTCGCGGCCCTGTGCCTCGCGCTGGCCCTCGCCCGCCCCGGCACCAGCACCGCGGAGGAGCCCCTCACCCGGGTCTTCCTCAACGGCGTGCCCACGCCGGTGTTCTTCAACGACGGAGACTCCTGGCGGGTGATGTCGGGCCCCCTCGAGGGCACCCGCGCGCGCCTCGCCGGGTACAACACCCTCGAGAGCTTCGGCCCGGTGCACCGCTGGGGCACCTGGCACCCCTACGAGCTCTACATCAACGCCAAGATGGCCACCCTCAACGCCCGGCGGGGCGTGTGGCACTGCCACTCCGACCTCAACCGCGACGGGTACGGCCGCATCCTCTGGATCTGCCCCGACCTCGCGGTGGACCAGATCCGCAAGGGCCTCGCCCACGCGATGAACGTCGACGACGAGCCCGCCCGCGCGGAGTTCCTCGCCGCGCAGCGCGAGGCCATCGCCAACCGCCGGGGCATGTGGGCCCACGGCGTGCCCGAGATGGTGATGACCAGCGCGCACTCCGCCGACGAGGACTCCACCCGCGACTGGCACTACAACCGCATGGTCTCCACGCGCTTCGGGCACAGCGAGTCGATCCGCCACCGCGAGACCTACCCCGAGTGCCAGATGGTGTGCGCCCAGGAGCGCGTGGTCGACAACGACCGCGCCGACGCCGCGGCGATGCGCCTGCTGGAGTACCCCGAGCTGAACCAGGGCCTCGCGGCCTTCAGCACCGTGCACACCGCGCAGCTCGCGTGGCGCTGGGCGCGCACCCACGAGCTCCCGTCGTGGGTCCCCACGGTGCTGCGCGCGCCCGTGACCCTCCGCCTCCAGGCGCTGGAGGCCGAGGGGGCCTTCGGCCCCGTGACCACGCGGGAGTCGTCGTGCTTCCTCTACGTGGGCTTCAACAACCGCTACGGCAGCCGCCGGGCGAGGTGCCTCGATGAGCACTGAGCGAACGAAGCCCCTGCGGCGCACGGCGCTGTCGCTGCTGGTGTGCGCCGGCCTCGCCGACTGCTGGAACCCGCCGTCCCAGCCCGTGCTCGGCTACGAGGCCAACGACCGGGCCTGCACCGACTCCAACGACAACGACCGCGACGGGCTCGTCGACTGCGAAGACGACGACTGCCTGCAGTTCAGCGCGGTGTGCGCCGAGCGCATCCCGGTGCTGCCCTCGCGGGCCCCCGAGGACGGCTTCCTCGCCTGCAGCGACGGCGTCGACAACGACGGCGACGGGCAGTTCGACTGCGGCGACCGCGGGTGCCAGACCATCATGGAGCTGTGCTGCGCGCGGGAGTTCGACAACGCGAGCTGCTCCGACGGCATCGACAACGACGGCAACGGCTTCGTCGACTGCGCCGACTTCGGCTGCCGCAACGGGCGCTACGTCACCGCGTGCATCGAGAACACCGCGACGCTCTGCACCGACCGCCGCGACAACGACGGCGACGGCCTCGTCGACTGCCAGGACACCGACTGCCGCGTCCGCGGGGTCTGCGGCGTGCCCGCCGAGTCGCAGCCCGAGACCACCCTCGCGCGCTGCATGGACGGCATCGACAACGACGCCAACAACTTCGTCGACTGCGCGGATTTCTCGTGCACCCGGGCCGACCGCGGCGCCTCGCCCGAGTCCATCGCGATGTGCGCGCAGCGCGCCGAGAACACCGCCGCGCGCTGCCGCGACGGGGTCGACAACGACGGCAACAGCTACACCGACTGCGAGGACCGCGCGTGCACCGACGCGGCCCGGGGCGCCCCCGCCGACGCCATCGCGTACTGCAACAGCATCGCCGAGAACACCCCGGCGCGCTGCAGCGACGGCACCGACAACGACGGCAACGGCTTCACCGACTGCGGCGACTTCTCGTGCTCGCGCTCGGCCGACCCCGCGGTGGCGGCGCGCTGCGCGTCCATCGCCGAGAACACCCCCGCGCGCTGCCGCGACGGGATCGACAACGACGCCAACGGCTTCGTCGACTGCGCCGACTACTCGTGCGCGCAGTCGACCGACCTCGCCGTGCAGCAGGCCTGCAACGAGAGCGCGGGCGACGCGGTGGCCATCTGCGCCGACGGCCGCGACAACGACGGCGACGGCTTCACGGACTGTGACGACTGGGACTGCGCCTACAACCCCGCGGTGCTCGCGGCGGGACGGTGTCAGGGCCCGAGGGTTTGCCGCGGCCGCCCCGCGGGTTCTGGCTACACGGGAGTACGGTGATGGGAACGTTCAGAGGCTCCGCGGCGACGCTCGTCGCGGTGACGTTGGCGCTGCTGCTCGCATCGCCGCCCGCGAGGGCGCAGACCGGGGGCGCGCAGGCCCCTGCGGCGCAAGGGGATCACACCCCCGCCACGCCCCCCGCGGCGACGCCCGCGGCGCGGGAGACGAGCTGCACCGGGCGGGTCGACGAGGACGGCGACGGGCTGGTCGACTGCGCCGACTCCGACTGCTTTCGTGACCCGGTGTGCCAGGCCGGCGGCGCGGGCGAGAACACCAACGAGCGCTGCTCCGACTGGATCGACAACGACGCCGACGGGATGATCGACTGCGACGACCAGGACTGCATGGGCCCCGGCGTGACCCGCTGTCGCGGCTCGTGGCAGTCGTCGGGCGCCGCGCAGACCTCGAGCAACCCCACGACGGCCGCGGGCGCCAACGAAGACGTGCCCGAGCTCGGGCCGAACCAGACCGTCGAGGACCTCATCGGCCGCGGCGGCGACGCCGACGGCGAGCGCACGGATGAGGTCTGCGCCGACGGCCTCGACAACGACGGCGACGGCCGCACCGACTGCGCCGACTTCGGCTGCCGCTTCGACCCCAACGTGACGGTGTGCTCCAGCACCCCCTCGCTGCGCTTCAGCGCGGTGGTGGGCGGCGCGCTGCTCAACGTGGTGCGCACCGAGCTCGGCAACGGCACCCTCCCGGCGGACCAGTTCGACGCGCGCTTCACGCGCATCCAGCTCCGCGCGCTGGGCCCCATCCCCCTCATCCAGAACAGCTTCTTCCTCATCAACATCCGCGCCGAGCGGCAGCTGCGCCTGTCGTTCGCGATGTTCCAGGTGCCCCTGGCGCGGCGGTGGTACGTGAACATCAACTCGGGCGGCGGCTCGCTCTCCACCTCGCTGATCACCAGCGCGGCGCGGCAGCTCCTGCTCGACCCGGCGTTCTACGTCTACAACGCCTTCGAGCAGGGCAACGGCATCGCCGCCGAGGTGGGCGGCCCCATCGACGCCAACAACCGCACGAACTTCCGCGTGTTCGCCGCGGCGGGCTCGGGCGAGACCAACGGCAACGTCGGCGGGCGCTTCTTTCGCGCGGGCAACGAGAGCTTCACCTACACCGCCGGCGCGCAGGTGGGGCTGAACATCATCGGCTCCTTCGGCCGCTTCGACTCGCCCTTCCTCTACACCCCGGTCCCCCTCACCCTCGCCCTGCAGGTCGGCGCCAAGTGGGACCAGCGCGCCGTCGAGCGCTACATCGCCTGGAACGCCTTCGGCGTGTTCCGCTGGAACCGCTTCTGGCTCTCGGTGGAGCACTACGGCAAGCAGGAGCTCGAGTTCGAGAGCACCAGCGCCTCCTTCGTGACCCAGCTCGGCGTGCTGCTCATCCCGCGGCGCCTGCTCCTCGGCGCCGACGCCGGCGGGTTCTTCCCCGGCACGCCGCGCCGCGCGGTGACCTACTCCTCCGCGCTCCCCCGCCCGCTCCAGGAGTGGCAGTGGCGCGTGGCCCTGCACCTCTACTGGTACCGCAACGTGGGCGTGCTCTCGGCGCTCTACCGCGACCGCACCATCGAGCGGAACCCCGACCGCCCCGCGGACGTCACCCGCGAGCAGGAGTTCTCCCTCGAGGCTCAGTTCCGCTTCTGACCCCTCGGGCGCCGCGCCCGCGGCGCCTTCGCGTTCGCCTCCCCGTCGACCTCCTCCTGCAGCTCCCGCTCGCGCCGCAGCAGCCGCGCCACGAGGGGGTGCGGGTAGTGCCGCTCGGCGGTCACCGCGTAGAAGCTCTCGAACAGGTCCGGCACCACCCACAGCTCCTGCAGCGCACCGCTCCGCAGCTCGTCGCGCACCACCACCGAGGGCACCAGCGCGAGCGCCCCGGTGTCGCGCGCCAACAGCCGCAGCGCGGCCATGTCGTCGACCTCGGCGAACACCGTCGCCGCGCACTGCGCCCGCGCGCACAGCGCGTCGAAGCCCGCACGCACCCCGCTGTCCGGCGGCGGCAGGATCATCGGCACCCCCACGACATCCTCGGGGAAGCGAAAGCGACCCGGGCGCGGGCGCCCCACCACGCTCACCGCCTGCCGCGCCACCCGACGGCTGCGAAGCCGCGTGCCCTCCTGCGGCCCCGCGGGCTCGGTCGACAGCACCACGTCGAGCTCGTGGGCCGAGAGCCGCGCCAGCAGCGCGTCGAGGCGCCCCGCCTCCAGCCGCAGGCGCACCCCGGTCTCGTGGATCAACGGCCGCAAGAACGCCTCCTGAAAGTTCCGCGAGAGCGTCGACTGCGCGCCCACCCGCAGCGGCGCCTCCTGCGCGCGGCCGCGCTGCAGGGTGTTCACCAGCTCGGCCCCCACGCGAAAGAGGTCGTCGGCGTACACCAGCGTCACCCGCCCCGCCTCCGTGAGCTGCAGCGTGCGACCCACCCGGTCGAAGAGCGCCACCCCGAGCTGCGCCTCCAGCTGGCGGATCTGCGTCGACAGCGCCGACTGCGACAGCCGCAGGCGCGCCGCCGCGCGGGTGAGCTGCCCGTCGTGCGCCACGATCCAGAAATAGTGCAGGTGGTGGAGGTTCAGGCGGCTCGTGAGCAGTTCCATTTCCACGAACGGTAGCGAGCAATTTATGTGTTTTTCAAGAACGTTTGGCGCGGGTAGACCTCCTCGGCATGACGCTCCTCGCCCCCTCTGACCTCGCGGCGCTCGCGGCGGCGTGCTCTGCCGAGACCCCCGAGACGGTGGTGTGCCCCGCGGGCGGGTGCGACAACCTCGACGCCGGGCGTCGCATGGACGCGCGCGTCGACGTCCGCACCGACGACCTCGCGCGCGACGTCCCCGGGCCGCGCACCCTGCTGCGCCTCGCGGTGCGCCCCGAGGCGGCCACCCTGGAGCACCGCGACGGCGTGGCCGCGCGCGCGCGCTTCGAGGCCGTGGGCACGTGGAGCGATGGCACGAGCGGGGTGATCCCCAACGCGGTGTGGTCCCTCGCGCCGAACCCCGCGGCGACGGTCGACAACGCCACGGGCGCGGTGACCACCACGGGCCGCGGCGGCGGGGTCTTCAACCTCGTGGCGCAGGTGATCACCGGCGCCGACGCGACGGTGGAGTCGCGCGCGATCCTCACGGTGAACGTCTCACGCACCACCGTGTCCGACGGCGCGCCCATGGACGCCCGCGCCCGCTTCGCCACCGCCCCCACCGACGACCCCGCGCGCGTCGCCACGGTGCTCTACCCCCTCGACGGCGCGGTGATCCCCAACAACCTCCCGCCCCCGGTGGTGCAGTGGGAGCGGGGCGCCGCGGGCGACCTCTACCGCGTGCGGCTCACGAAGCCCCACGTGGAGCTGCAGCGCATCGTGGCCCACAGCGGGATGGCGTTCAGCTACGCCGACACCCCCGCGGCCGACGACTGGCGCGCGCTGATGGAGAGCGACCCCGACGACCCCATCACCCTCCGGGTCGACCGCTTCGACGCCGCGCGCACGCAGCTCATCCCCGGCGCCGCGCTGCGCCTGCGCGTGGCCCGCGCGACCCTCTCGGGCACGATCTACTACTGGGACCTCGCGGGCGGCCGCATCCTCCGCATCGACGCGCTCACGGGCGAGCGCAGCGTGGCGGTGCCGTCTCCCCCGCCGAAGCCCAACGAGCCCGACCGCGGCTCGCGCTGCATCGCCTGCCACACGGTCTCCCGCGACGGGCGCTTCATGAGCGTGGAGATGTGGGGCGGCGGTCGCGAGGGCGCGGCCTTTGACCTCACGGCGAGCGACCTCGGCGCCGACCCCGCGCCCACGGTGTACGGCCCCCGCGCCGACCTCACCTACCTCTTCTCGACCTTCTCTCCCGACAACCAGTTCGTGATGATCAACTATGGGAACACCCTGGGCTTGATCCGTCGCGAGGGCGGCGTGCGGGTGGAGAACACGGGCCTGCCCACCGAGCGCAGCGCGCACCCGAGCTGGTCGCCCGACGGGCGGGAGGTGGCGTACATCACCAACCACGACGGCTCGTGGGCGGTGGACTTCACCGCGGGTGACCTCGCCGTGCTCCCGCGCACGGGCGAGACCACCTTCGGCCCGCCGCGCATTCTTCACCGCGGCCCGTCGAGCCCTGGCGGCAACGCCGACGCGCACCCGAGCTGGTCCCCCGACGGGCGCTTCCTCGCGTTCCAGCACGGGGTGAATTCTCGCGGCGCACGCGAGGGCGCACCGTACCCCGGGCAGCTCATGCTCACCCCCCGCGACGCCACCCCCGAGCGCGCGCCGGTGGTCCTCGCGAACGCCAACGGCGCGGGCGACCCGAGCTCGTTCTGGCCGAACTTCTCGCCCTTTCAGCAGGGCGGATACTACTGGCTCGCGTTCTACTCCCGCCGCGACTACGGCAACCCCCAGGCCGGCACCCGCGGCACCGGGCGCCGACAGATCTGGGTCACCGCCGTGCGCACCGACGGCGCCGGGACCACCGACCCCTCCAGCGTGCCCTACTGGCTCCCCGGGCAGGACCGCGCGCAGGAGAACATGTCCGCGTACTGGGCCCCCGTGGCGTGTCGCATGAACCTCGACACCTGCCGGGTCTCCGCCGAGTGCTGCTCGGGTCTCTGCCAGCTCCAGACCAACGGAAGCTACGCCTGCGCCCCACCCCCCCCCGCGATGTGCCGCCGCGCGGGCACCACCTGCTCGCAGGGCTCCGACTGCTGCGAGGACCTCCAGTGCGTGTCCAACGTGTGCCAGGCACCGCCCGGCTGACATCTCATCCCTCCATGCGCATGCGTGCAATCGCCCTGGCGCTCACGGCCCTGGGGTGCGCCCGGGGCCACGCGCAGCCCGCGCCCCACCGTGAGGCCTCGCGCTTCCCCCCATTCCCCGCCCACGCCCGGAGCGGCCCGGGGGAGGCCTTCGGGCGGCAGTGGTTCTCGGGCGACGCCGAGATGAACAGCTACCGCGCGGTGGTCCCGCGCTATGGTGAGGCGCGCAACGCCGAGCTCGTGCTGGTCTACGTCACCGAGCCCATGAACCGTCAGACCTGGATCAAGGACGACGACGTCCGCGGCGACGACCGCGTCGGGGTGATGAAGGTGAACATCTCGCTGAAGTTCACCACCGGGGTCTATCCCTACTCCGTGCTCACCAGCGTGTTCGCGCCCTACGGGGATTGGGGCCGCGAGCGCTTCTCGCCCGTGAAGCTCACGCTCACCGCGCAGGAGTGGTGCGGCCACGTGTTCCACGGCGTGTGGCCCGGCGACGACCGCGCGGTATCGCAGCTCTTCTCGTACTTCGCGCAAGAGGGCGAGACCCGCGACGAGGTGACCACGGGCGCGGGCGCGCTCTACGAAGACGCGCTGCTGATCCAGCTGCGGGAGCTCGACGGGCCCTTCGCGGGCGGTCGCGACTGGCGCGGCCCGGTGGTCCCGTCGCTGTGGCGCACGCGGCGAAGGCACCGCCCGCTGCGCGCCGAGGCAGGGACGATCACCCGCGCGCGGGTCACCGTGGAGGGGGTCGCGGCGAACCGCTTCACCCTGCGCTACGGCGAGGTCGAGCGGGTCTTCGACGTCGAGGCCGGGGGCGCCCGCCGGATGCTGGGATGGCGCACGAACGACGGTGAAGACGTGCGGCTGCTACGCAGCGCGCGCATGCCCTACTGGCAGCTGAACCACAACGCCGACCTCCCGCGGCGCGCGGACTTCGGCGCCGAGGTCCCCGCGGGCGCGGCGGCGGATGCAGGCGCGGTGGGGTTCTGAGCTGAAGGATCTCAGCGGGCCTCGCGGAGGGTGTTGAGCACCGAATTCGCCGAGGCCTCGGCCGACGCGGCGTCGGCGGTGGGGAACTGCACGGTGAAGATCACCAGCCGCCCGCGCACGGTGACCCAGCTCTGCACGAAGGTGGTCGGCGTGCCCTCGACGGTGCCCGTCGCGCGCTGCGTCGAGCCGGTGAACCCGCCGACGGTGACGGGCGCCTCGGGCGTCCAGGTGAGCCCGCGCCGCGGGCCGTCGCGCAGGAACGTGAGCACCGGCTGCACGTTGGTCCCCGCGGGCGGGGTGAACACGTCGATCTTGATGCGGTTCGGCGACGTGACCTGCGCCATGCGACCGCCGAGCGGGGTCACCTGCCATCCCGCGGGCGCCTCGAGCTGAACCCGCGCCTCGGTCATTCGAACCGGGTCGGCGCTCGACACCGCCGCAAGGCCCAGCAGCCCCGCAAACACCATCGCGGTCACGACCGCACGACGATCAAGACCCCTCATCGCTCAGACCTCCCTTGGTGAACCATGGACCGCGGCATCGACGCGCGGACCGGGGAATTGTCTTCAACCCGGGGGTGGAGTCCAGCCCCCGCTCCGCGCCGCCCCGGGTCGAGGCGGGGTGCACGGCACGACGCGATCGCCTCCCCGCACAGGGACGCGGGTCAGACCTCGATGCCCTCGCGGCGCCACGCCTCGGCGAGGACCTCGCGGCACCCGGCTTCGATGACCCTGGCGTGCGCGACGATGAGCCGATGGGCCGGGCGCTGGAGCATCGCGTGGACCGAGCGCGCGGCGGCGGCCCTGTCGGAGAGCTTCGCGCGCACTTCGGGCGGCACGCGCAGCGTCTCGTAGCAGCCCATGAGGCGCGCGGCGCCGCGCCAGGTCCAGTGGTCCGTCGCGTCGGCGCAGAGCACGATGTCGGTGCCCAGGAGGGTCTGCGTCGGCCGGTGAAAGAGCACCGTCTCGTCGAGGAAGGCAACCCCCTCCAGCGGCAGCGCCTCGACCTCGGCGACCGCCTCCGCGAAGCGGGGGTCGCGAATGTCGAGGTCGATCCGCAGCGCGCGGTTGTGGCGCTGTGCGGAGGCCGGCCCCACCACCGTCGCCTCGGGGAAGCGGGCCGCCGCGGCGGGCGCGCCGAGGTGATGAAAGCTGTTGGGCACCACCAGCCAACGCACGGGGCCCAGGGCCCGCAGCTGCTCCGCCAGGGCCTCGGTGGGCGGGGCCGGGCTGTGCAGCAGCAGGCTGCCGTCGTCGAGGCGAAGCACCGTGGCGCGCGCGCGCAGTCGCACCCCAGAGAACCAGACGGGCCGCTCGCTGGACCAGATCCGGTCGGGCACGATGGGGGTGAGCTCGCTCATGCGGGCCCGACAGTGGGGCGGGGAACGCTGACGTCCAGATGCACGCGCGGGTTGCAGCGACTCGAGGCCGCGCAGCGGGTCGGCGCGCTGCTCCGCCGTGAGGGTCGACGTGCGGCCGTGGCGGTCACCGTCGTTCGGCATCAGGCAGTGATCGAGGGTCAGCGCGCACCGCGAGGCGGCGCGGTTGTGGCACCTGAAGGCGCCCGCCCGTGCCCCCCCGGAACGAACGAATCGGGATGGGAGCGATCCGAGGTGCCGCGCCCCCACGTGACCACGACAAGCGCCGCGGCGCCCCAGAACCTCGCGTGCAAGCAACCCCTCCGCGGCGGGCCTACCGGGTGAACCCCGCCCGGTCCATCCGCGGCCCGCGGTGGGGTGCGGACCGGGTGACGGCCCCACGGCGCTGCGGTAGGCTCCGCGCCCCGCACAAACCGCTGAGCCCTGGAGTGACAGGGCGTGGAGTGACGTCATGCTCGAAGAGATCCTCGCCGAACTCAAAGCCTCCAACCAGAAGGCCCACGAGGCCCTGCGCCGGGAGCTCTCGCGGCTGCGCACCGGGCGGGCCAACGCGTCGATGCTCGACTCCGTGCGCGTGGACTACTACGGCACCCCCACCCCCATCGGGCAGATGGCCACGGTGTCGGTGCCCGAGCCCCGGATGATCCAGATCAAGGTGTGGGAGCGCGGTCAGTCCAAGGCCGTCGACAAGGCCATCCGCGAGGCGGAGCTGGGCTTCAACCCGCAGGTCGACGGCGACCTCATCCGCGTGCCGATCCCCGCGCTCACCGAGGAGCGCCGCAAGGACATCGCCAAGCAGGCGCGCAAGGCGGGCGAGGAGACCAAGATCGCCATTCGCAAGAACCGCAAGGACGCCCGCGAGATGATCAACCAGCTCGTGAACGACGGCGACGTGCCCGAGGACGACGGCACCAAGGCCGACAAGACCTGCGAAGACATCGTCGCCGCCGCGGTGAAGACCGTCGACGAGATCGTCGCCGCCAAGGAGAAGGACATCATGACCGTGTGACCCGCGCGGGTCGGCGGTCTCGTCACCCCTCGTCGCGCGGAGAGACCCGCAGCACGCTGGCGTAGCGCTCCCACGCCGCGGGGTTCTCGATCACCGCGGTGGCCTCCTCGAGGGCCGCGTACACGGGCTTCAACTCCTGCGCGGCCCCGTGCCGCGCGCGGATCACATCCACCTCGGCCCGGCGCGACTCCAGCGCGAGCTGCGCGGCGCGCTGCGTCGCCCACGGCGACACCCCGAGCAGGGCCAGCAGGTCACGCCGCTCGGCGGCCTCGACCAGCGCGCGCACCCGCGGACGCTCGGGCCCCGGCGGCCCCTTTGACGCCCCGAGCTCGTGGGGGATGCCCTCCAGCCGCAGGAGCTGCAGCCATGACAACGCCAGCAGCGCGGGCAGCACCGACTCGCCGTGGGAGCGCACCACCGCCGCGAGGGAGGTGCCCCTCGCGGCCACCGCGGCGTCGCGCTCCTGCGCCGTGAGGGGGAGGGTGACCAGGGTCGAGGGGTCGGCGCGCAGCGACACCGTGGTGTCATCGCCGCCCATGGCGAGGAAGGCCTGCGCGGGCTCCAGACGCGCGCGGGCGCCGAGCACCAGCAGGGCGTCGAGCGCGCGGGTGGGCAGCGGCACGCCCACGGAGTGCTCCACCGCGCGCAGCTCCCACTCCACCGCGTCGAGGCAGAGCAGGTCGAAGACCATCTCCTGCGCGGCGCGCGCGAGGATGGGCGCGATGCCATCGGGCGCGATGTACCCCTGGGCGGCGAGCAGCGCTGCGCCGCGCAGGCCCGCGTCGAGGGGCACGTGGGCGAAGCGCGCGGCCTCCCGCGGGATGTACCCGAGCCGCGCGAGGGTCGGGCCGATGAGGTGCTCGGGGCGCGAGCCGCGCACCGCGAGGAGGTGCCCCGCGTTGAGCGTGAGGGTCCACTCGGTGTCGTGGCTGTGCAGCGCGATCACCCCGGTGGAGCGGCCGCGCCACGCGGCCGACAGGAGCATCGCCACGCCGTAGCGCCCGAGGCTCCCCGCGAGGCGCAGGTCGCCGTCGAGGGTGAGCGGCATCACGTTGTTGCCCGTGACCGCGCCGCGTCCGCCCACGGTGCGCCGCGCGCCCCCCGGGACCCCGGTCTGCGTGGGGTTCGCCGACGCGCCGTGGGCCATGCCGTACGGCAGGTCGTGGTCCATGGAGTCCATGGGGCCGTCGAGGGGCTCGAGCAGCTCGGGGGGCACGAGGTCGTCGAGGGCGTCGTCGGTGATCGGCGGGAGCTCGAAGTCCGCGGGGTCGACCCCCTCGGCGAGCAGGGCGCCCTCGATGCTGCGCCGCACCTCCTCGCCGACCTCGGCGACCTCGGCGGGGACCCGCACCGCGTACGCCTCTGCGGGGGACGAGTGCCGCGCCTGCGCGGGGAGCGTCGGCTGCGGCGGCGGGGGCGGCTCGTCGGACAGCACCGCGCGGTCGATGCCCGGCGGCGTGAGCCGCGCGACCGTGGACGACGCGGGCGGCTGCGCCGGCTGCATCGACCCGGTGATGCGCCCCGTCGTCGGCACGACCTTCGGCGGCGACGAGAAGCGGCCCGTGATGCGCAGCGGGCGGGCGGAGCTCGCGGCGCTGTCGAGCAGGGCGTCGAGCTGTTCGGTGAGCTCCGCGGGCGCCACCGGCCGCGCGAGGAAGGCGTCGGCGCCGGCCTGCATCGCGGGGTGAATCGACGACCCGGGCGCGTAGGTCTCCTGCGTCGCCCCGAGGACCACCACGGGCACCTGCGCCGAGGGCGTGGACCCGCGACGCAGGCGGTGCAGCGTCGCGAGGGTGCCCGGGAGGTCGATGTCGGCCACCGCCGCGGCCGCGCGGTCGTGCAGCACGGCGTCGTCGAAGTCCTCGGGCGCGCTGCGGATCACCGTGGCGCCCGCGGCGCGCAGCGCCTGAACGTAGCGCTCCGACGGCGCGAAGAGACCGAACTCATCCGCGCGCCCGGTGGTCACGGCGATGCGCCCCGAGAGCGCGCGGGCGTGACGAAGGCCCTCGGCGGTGCGGAGTTCTTCGACGAGGGAGGCCGCGCGCCAGCGGGCGTAGACCTCGGGGCGGAGCGCGCCGGTGTCGAGGTCCACGGGCCACGCGAAGCCCCGGGGTCGGGTGGGGTCGGGGGACCACGCGGCGGCGTAGCTCGCGAACTGTCCGCGGTCCCCGAGGCGGG
>OFDC01001290.1_pt1 | contig 13679 bp, 12 predicted proteins | sample 1520941 | NCBI WGS metagenome assembly OFDC01 (sample SAMEA94258168, study PRJEB24077) | hot springs metagenome | biome: Aquatic biome; feature: Water | place: India | collected 2012-12-06 | depth 5 m | reverse complement strand
GACCGCCTCACTCTGCTTCGAGAGTGAGGCGGTCCTGTCTTTTCCATTGCCTGCAGGAACCTTCAGGGAACGAGAAGCGCCAGCATCTCCACCAGGCAAGCGGGCTTGGTCGCGCCGGCGACGTCCAAGGTCACCATCGACGACAAGAGGTGGCCGCCGCGGGAGGGTGTCAGAGCGCGCAGCTCGACACCTGCCCTGACCCGGGAGCCGACCGTCACTGGCAGCGGGAACCGGACCTTGTCGGCACCGTAGTTGACCACCATGGAGAATCCGTCGATCCGTTGGATCTCGTTCACCAGCGCCGGGATCAGCGACAGAGTCAGGTATCCGTGGGCGATCGTGCTGCCGAATGGACCATCGGCAGCTCGCGCCGGGTCAACATGGATCCACTGGCTGTCCCCGGTGGCCGCTGCGAAGGCGTCGATCTGGCGCTGGTCAATCGTGTGCCACCCCGAGTGGCCGAGGTGGGTGCCGAGTGCGGAGAGTAGGTCGTCCACGCTGGCGAAGGTCCTCATCCGACGGGTCCCCCAGCCACATAGAGCACCTGACCCGATACGAAACCGGCGCCCTCGCTCGTCAGAAAGGATGCGGCGTGCGCGATGTCTTCAGGCTGACCCACGCGCTGGACGGGGATCTCCGCTGCGGCAGAGGCCTTGAAGTCGTCGAAGTCCATCCCGATCCGCTGGGCGACCGATGCTGACATATCGGTCTCGATGAAGCCGGGAGCGATGGCGTTCACCGTCACGCCGAACCGCCCGAGTTCGATCGCAAGGGTTTTGGTGAACCCTTGGAGGCCCGCCTTGGCGGCTGCATAGTTCGCTTGCCCCCGGTTGCCGATAGCCGACGTGCTGGACAGGTTCACGATCCGACCGAATCCGGCCTCAGCCATGTGTCCTTGCACGGCACGGGACATGAGGAACGAGCCGCGTAGGTGCACGTTCATCACCGCGTCCCAGTCGCCAGTGCTCATCTTGTACAGCAGGTTGTCGCGGACGATGCCAGCGTTGTTCACCAACACGGTCGGCGCACCGACGGTCCTGACCACCTCGTTCACGGCGGCCTCGGCCGACTTCTCGTCCGCTACGTCGACGGCGATGGACGTAGCGGTCCCGCCAGCTGCCCGAATTTGCTCGACGACTGGTTGGCCGGTCGCGCCGTCGAGGTCGAGCACCGCTACGGCCATTCCGTCGGCGGCGAGCCGACGAGCGACACCTGCGCCGATCCCTCGAGCGGCGCCCGTCACTATCGCAATGCGTTGCGATGGCATCAGTAGGTTGTCCTTAGGTTGGGGCATGGCGCGATGCGGCATGCCGGTGGACCCGCGCCTGGCTTCAGGCGCGGAGAGCGAGGCGCGCGTTGTCGCGGACTCGGGGCCCCTAGGAAAGGCGTTCCAGCACCATCGCCATGCCTTGACCTCCGCCGACGCACATGGTCACGAGACCGAGCTGTCCGTCGCTGTCCTTCAGTGCGTTGAGGAGTGTGGAGGTGATTCGAGCCCCGGTCATGCCGAAGGGGTGGCCGAGCGCGATGGCGCCACCGTTGACGTTCAGGCGGTCCTCGTCGATGCCAAGCTCGCGGGCCGATGCGAGAACCTGAGCCGCGAACGCTTCGTTGATCTCGACGAGGTCGATGTCATTCATGGTCATTCCGGCGCGTGAGAGTGCCTGGCGGGATGCTTCCACGGGGCCGAGCCCCATGATCTCCGGAGAGAGTCCGCTCACGCCGCTGCTCACGATGCGCGCGAGCGGGGCAATCCCGAACTCAGCGGCCTTGACGTCGGACATGACCACCAACGCCGCCGCGCCATCGTTGAGCGGGCAGCAGTTGCCCGGCGTGACGGTCCCGCCCGGACGGAAGACGGGCTGAAGGGCTGCAACTGCCTCCAAGGTGGCGCCACGTCGCGGGCCGTCATCGGTGGCGACGACCGTGCCGTCGGCGAGTGCGAGAGGGGTGATGTCGCGCTCCCAGAACCCGGCATCCGCAGCTCGCTCTGCACGCTGGTGGCTGCGCACGCCCCAGGCATCCTGGTCTTCACGCGAGACGCCCATGATCTCGGCCACGTTCTCTGCGGTCTGGCCCATGCTGATGTACAGGTTGGGAAGTTCGCCGACCTCGCGCGGGTCCGTCCACGGGCTGGGGGCCGTCCCGCGATCCTCCGTGCGCTGCTGAGCGGCGGCGAACAGGGGGTTCTCGGTGTCGGGAAGTCCGTCGGTCACCCCCTTGAAGTAGCGGCTGACGGTCTCTACGCCTGCGGAGATGAAGACATCTCCCTCGCCGGCGCGGATGGCGTGCATGGCCATCCGCGTCGTTTGCAGGCTCGACGAACAGTAGCGGTTGACCGTCGTGCCCGGCACGGTGTCCATGCCGGTCAGCACGGCGACCGCGCGTGCAAGGTTGTGGCCGGACTCTCCACCGGGTTGGGCGCAACCAAGCATCAGGTCTTCGATATCGGCCGCATCAACCTCTGGGATTTTCGCCAGCGCCGCCTGCACCATCTGTGCCGCGAGGTCGTCCGGTCGCACGTTCCGTAGTGAGCCCTTGTGGGCTCGCCCGATCGGGGAGCGGGCGGTCGAGACGATTACTGCTTCGGGCATGAGGATTCCTTCGATGGTCGATAGGTGGGCCCAGCGTCCTGGGCACGGAGGCGGAAAGCGCTGACGTCGTCAGGAAGACGCGGCTGGCGTGGGGGTCGAGATCTCGATCTCCCGCTTGAGGATCTTCCCCGTGGAGCCCTTGGGTAGCGCCGGCGCAGGGAGGACGAGGCGGGGGTACTTGTAGGCGGCGACCCGGTCCTTGCACCACTGCTGGAGTTCTTCGGCATCGAAGGTGTGATCGGGACGCATGACCACAACAGCTGCGACTTCTTCGCCGAGGGTCGGGTGTGGCGTTCCGATGACGGCAGCTTCCAGCACGCCGGGATGCTCATAGAGCACCTCTTCAACCTCGCGGGGGTAGATGTTGTAGCCGCCGCGAATGATCAAGTCTTTCTTGCGGTCCACGATGAAGTAGTAGCCCTCTTCGTCGGCATATCCGAGATCGCCAGAGCTGAACCAACCGCTTCTCGGGTCGATGGCCTCTGCGGTGGCGTCCGGCCGACCGAGATAGCCGAGCATGATGTTGTGGCCGCGAATCTGGATCTCGCCTACCTCGCCGCAACGAAGCGCACGACCTTCGGTATCGACCACCCGCATTTCTACTCCATCGGCGGGCAGACCGATCGAGCCGATCTTTCGCGGACGGCTGGGCTGATTGAAAGCGGCCAACGGCGAGGTCTCCGACAGTCCGTAGCCCTCGAGGATGATGCATCCGAAGTCACGTTCGAAGGCACGAAGCACTTCGACCGGCGTAGGTGCGCCGCCCGTGGCGCACACCCGTAGCGTGGTTGGGTACGTCCCCCGGAGCCGGGCGACCTCCAGCAGCGCCATGTACATCGTCGGTACGCCGAGCATGACGCTGACGTTGGCGGCGTCGATCAGCTCGAGGGCTGCCTCTCCACTGAACCGTGGAAGCAGCACGAGGCAAGCGCCGGCGCGGATCGCGCTACCCATGCCCAGCGTCTGCCCCATGCTGTGAAAGAGCGGCGTAGCCGCGTAAACAACGTCTTCGTATGTCAGGGTCAGGCACGTGCGGCTGAAGATCTCGGCGTTCCAGCTCAGGTTTGAGTGGCTGAGAACGGCACCCTTGGGCTTCCCGGTGGTGCCGCTCGTGTAGAGGATCACCGCTGGGTCGTCTGCGTTGGTCGCCTCTATGTCCGCGTCGTTGTCGTCCCGCAAACCTCCGAGCGCGACCAGGAGGTCGTTCTCGACGGGTTTGCGACCGCTCGGTGCGATGGACCAACACAGATCAAGTCCGACGTCCTTCATCGCCCTGAGCACTTCGTCGCCGATGCTCGCATCGAAGATCACTGCCTTCGCGCCAGAGTTGCGGAGATAGAACTCCATCTCGCGGGCCTTGAGGAGCGGGTTCATGGGAACCAGGACGCAGCCCGACCACAGGGCGCCCCAGAAAGCGATGAGGAACTCGGGGATGTTGGGGATCACCAGCGCCACACGGTCCCCCCGCTGCAGCCCGTGACTGCGCAGCAGCACGCTCATCCGCTCGACTTGGTCGAGCAGTTCTGCGTAGGTGCTGCTGTGGTCGTTGCACTGGAGGGCGATGCGCTCTGGGTGGCGCTGCGCCGCCGCGCTTAGGAGGGATGCGTAGTTCAGCATGGTTGCTCGCTCGTTGTGTCGGCGTTTCGATGGGAGCACCACACTCGCCCGATCTGGATGCGCAGGCGTCACCCTGGCGGTATACATGTGTAATCCTTGCGAGTGACGCGCGTTACGTATGTCAGCGGTCCGCGTTGTACAGGGTCCAGGGGGTGAGTAGACATGCCGATCGAGGTCGCCGGAGAGATCGGGCGAGGCGAGAACAGCGTGGAGAAGCAACTGTCCTCGATCTCTCGTCGCTTTACGGTCATCGTCGACGAGGTCGAGGGACTACTGCAGGCGAGCGGCGGCGGTGAACTCGAGCTCCGGATCGATGGTGGGCTCGATGAGCGACTGGGCCATGTCGGGGACACCCTGCTGGGCTTCATCGAGCGCCTTCCCGAGGCGGCAACGACACGCGTTGCTGGGCGTCTGTATGGAGCGGCTCTCAAGGTGGAGCGGCTACGAGCCGAGCACGAGCGTCTGCTACTGGGGGAGCGCATAGGCGCGCTCACTTCAGTGCGCTACCTCGGCCATGGTCTACGTCCGGAGCTCGGCGTCGCGGAACTCATGGCACGCGCCGCGGCCGAGGTCTGCCGTGTCAGCGGCGTCGACCGGGCTATGGTGTTCAATCACGAAGGCGGCAGCCTGGTCGCGACGTCGACCTACTTCGCCGGCAGTGACGATTGGGCTGAGCAGTGCCAGGGCATCGCCCAATCGGCGCCGATCACTCTCCTCCCTCATCTGCTGGAGACAAAGATGGTCCGGCTGCGTCGACCCGCCATCATGGTCAAACCTATGGAGGACCCCAACGCTTTCCGCCCGATTGTTCAAACCGTCGAGACGCCGGGCTACATTGCGGTGCCAGTCATCGCGCATGGCCGAGTAGCCGCCACGATCGCGGCCGACACCTACTTCGCCGGCAGGCTGGTGGACGAAGCCGACCGGGATGCAGTCGCCGCCTTCGGGGTCGCCTTCGGGCGTGCGTTGGAGACAGCAGTGCTTCTCGAGCAGTTCGAGAGTCAGCGGGACGGCATGCGCACGCTACTGGGAAACGTCGAGACGGCAATCTCGGCGTTGCGCGATCCCGCAGCGCCAAGGACCTCCCTGAGCGCTAGCGCCGGGGTCAAGGCGTCTTTGGCTGCCCCCGGGGCGTACGGTGCAGTCGAAGGAGCCCGCGCCCCGGTCGGACTGGGCATGGGGTCATCCAGCGCCTTGAAGAACCTCACAAGGCGGGAGCTCGAAGTGCTGTCGTTGATGACGTCCGGGGCCACAAACGCAGAGATCGCGGCCGAGCTTGTCGTCGCCGAAGGCACGATCAAGACCCACGTCCGTCGCATTCTCCACAAGACTGCTTCGGCCAACCGCGGACAGGCCGTCGCCTTGTACATGCGCAACACTCCGCACGCCCTCGGCTGACCCGTAGCAGGCGGCTCTCGCCGCATCGACCGCTGTATCCCGCTGAAGGGATACATCCGTACTCCCACGGAGGCATCTTGCCTCTGGTCTCTTGCTGGTGGAGCAATGGCTTCCTCACACTCGACGAAAGCAATGTGCGGGCCGTCACACCGACGGCCCGGAACGTTCCCAGTCCGGTCGAGCCGGGCAAGTCAGAGGAGTCAACATGTCCATCTCGTACGCAGACGGCCGTCCGGTCGATGCCGCCGAGCAGCGCCGGGACTTCACTCGGGACAGAGCTGTCAAGAACTTCGTGGCGAAGCAATTCGAGAAGTCGTCTCGGTCCCAGTGCGCATATGATTCGGCCGTCATTGCTGGAAACGGCATCGGCGCTCTCACCTTCGCCGGTCGGCTGGCGCAGGACCCCCGTTTCGCTGGCAAGGTCACCGTCGTCGCGCCTCCGATTCTGGAGAACCGCCGTCTCATCCAGGGCGTCAATCTGCGCGGCCTCGGTGCTGACTTCATTGCGGCTGGACTAGGCACCAACCACGCTACGCTCATCGACACATTCTCCGGGCCGAACCTGATTCCCGTCTACTATCGCCAGACCGTCGGCAACGCACGTTTCGACGGCACCCACTGGAAGCTAGGCAAGCCGTCGTACTGGATGGGTGGCCGCGCCGGCACCCAAGAGCCGAACGCCTACGGATTCCGGAACAGCCGCGTCACGGCCGGCATGAACGAGCTCGCATCCAAGCTGCCCATCCAGTTCGTGCAGGAGAAGGTGGAGAACGCCGATCACCTGCGCAGCTACGCCACTGGGGACAAGCCGCTGCTCGTCAACGCGACGCCGAACGCCACCCTGTTGGGTGATCGGTCGATGAAGCCGAAGCGCCAAATCATCGCGGTTCAGGTCCCGTTCGTCGAGAAGCCGGCTGGAACGCACCTGCTCGAGCGGGAGACCGCCTATTTCCCGTGCGTCTTCCGCGACGGTGTGATGGACGTCGGCTACTTCACTCCGTTCAGCGACCCGCTCTCGCCCCGGTCTCGGTGGTACGGCATCGTTGCTCGGATCTTCGAAGCCGACTCCGGCTTCGACAAAGACGCCGAGATGGCGATCATGACCGAAGAGCTCTTCGGGCTCGGCGATGCTCTTGGTCTCGTTCCTGACGATCCGGAGGAGACGATGGCGCGGGCGTTGGTGCCCGGCTACCCGTGGGGCAAGGTCCCCCCGTCGATGCCGGGGACGCTCAACCTCAGTCGTGCCTACGCAGGCGGCTCGCCGACCGTCTACGCCGACGGGATGACGTCGGCTGCTATCGGCGGGTATGTCGGCGCTGAGGCCGTCCTCAGTGGAGCGAACCCGGATCGAATGGTGCGCAAGGCACTGTGGCCGATCCGGTTCCACAACTACTTGTGGTATCTGGAGACCAACCGCGTCACGCCGGTCTCGCAACTTCTGTTGAAGATCAATCCCAAGATCGCGCTGCTCTATCCGCACACCGCGGGACGACGCAACTGGATCTCAGGCGCCTGAGGGGCTGGCACATGATTGACACGGACTCCTTCCGCGCCGGTATGCGGCGCCTCGCCGCCGGCGTCAGCATCATCTCCGCGGCCGGCGACAACGGACCATGCGGAATCACGGCCACGGCGGTCACCTCGCTCGCCGCCGCCCCCCCTTCGGTCTTGTGCTGCGTCAACAAATCGCTGTACTTGGCGGACGCCATCCGGTCCACCGGACATTTCGGCATCAACGTCCTCCGCTCTGAGCACCAGGATCTCGCGCTCCGGTTCGCAGGGATGGACGCCGCACGTGGACCGGAGAAGTTCGACGCAGGTGCGTGGACTCAATTGCCCAGCGGGGTGCCGGGACTCGCTGACAGCCTGGTCACTTTCGACTGCCAGGCGGACCAGGTCGTCGAGGTTTCGACGCACTACATCGTGATCGGACTTATCGAGCGAGTCACGTTCGGTGAGCCCGGCCACCCGCTCGTCTACTGCGACGGGGAGTTCTCCTCTCTCAGGTCGCTGGCCGCCTGAATGCCGGGCGCGGCCAATCTTCTCGCTCTCGAGACCGAAAGAAGTCAATGACACAGACAAAGACCGAGAAGCGGGCGAGCTCAGCTCCCACCAGCTTCGTGAGCCTCGACCCTCGCGACGGTTCTCAGATCGCGGAATTCGCGATCCAGGACCTCGAGCAGGTCGCCGTCGAAGTGGCTTCCGCACGAGCTGCTGCGACCTGGTGGACCAGACTCGGCCACGCTGGTCGACAACGCTGCTTGAAGAAGTGGCGTCGCGACCTGCTCGACCGGATGGACGAGCTCACCGAGCTCGTGTCACTGGAGACGGGCAAGCCCACCGCGGACGCCGTGCTGGAGGTGGTACTGGCGATCGATCACCTCCACTGGGCGGGAAAGAACGCGAGTCGCGTACTGCGCCGGAGGATGGTGCAACCCGGCATGATGATGTCCAACCACTTGGGCACTGTCGAGTATCACCCGCTCGGCGTCGTGGGGGTGATCGGTCCTTGGAACTATCCCGTACTCACCCCTCTCGGGTCCATCGCTTACGCTCTCGCTGCGGGCAACGTGGTGGTCTACAAGCCGAGTGAGTACACCACCAAGGTGGGCGAGTGGCTGGTCACCTCGATGATTCAGTCGTTGTCCGACGAGCCTGGCTTCGTCGCGCCGTTCCGCCTGGTCACCGGAACCGGCATCACCGGTGACGCACTGTGTCGGTCAGGCGTCGACAAGCTCGCCTTCACGGGATCCACGGCAACTGGCCGCAAGGTGATGGCCGCGTGTTCCGAGTCGCTCACCCCCGTGCTCATGGAGTGCGGCGGGAAGGATGCCTTCCTGGTCGACTCTGACGCTGACCTGGAGGCCGCCGCCGACGCCGCAGTCTGGGGGGCCATGGCGAACGCTGGACAGACCTGTGTGGGTGTCGAGCGGGTGTACGTGATGGACACCGTGGCGGAGGCCTTCATCTCGATCGTCACCCGGAAGGCCCAGGCGTTGACGGTCGGCGCCGAGCCAGAGTCCGACATCGGGCCCATCACCATGCCGCCGCAGATCGAAGTCATCGAAAAGCACATCAAGGATGCCATCGCGTGCGGTGGTCAGGCTCTGGTCGGCGGCGCCCTTTCGGTGCAACGCCCGTTCGTCTCGCCAGTCGTACTCGTCGATGTGCCGCACGACGCTGAAGCGAGTCAACAGGAGACTTTCGGCCCGGTCATCCTGATCAATCGCGTCAAGTCGATGGACGAAGCGGTCATGCTGACGAACGACACTGACTACGGCCTCGGTGCGACGGTGTTCTCCAAGTCACAGGGTCCGCAGATCGCCCGCCGGCTGCGGGTCGGCATGGTCGGGGTCAACTCAATCTCGGCCTACATGGCGATGCCAGCGTTGCCTTTCGGTGGAGTGGGTCAGTCGGGCTTCGGCCGGATTCACGGGGCCGACGGCCTCCGGGAATTCGCCCGCCCGCAATCAGTCGCGCGAAAGATGTTCCCGGCCCCGGTCAACCCGACCTCATTCAGCCGTCCTGACTGGACTGTCGAAGTGATGAGCAAGATGGCCAAGGTCCTGTATCGCTGGTAGGAGCGTTGACACGGGCGGAACCGCGGTGGGGCGAAACCCGCCCGTGTCACTCCACGGGAGCTCGGTCGACGTCCGGGTTTCACCAGGGAGGTCGGGAGCGCCAACACCTTCCGCCTCTCAGCAGGTCCGATACCGTCCAGCACGATCGAGCAGAGGGGTTCGGCCAGTTGGGCCACGTCGCTACGAGGACGAGTCGCTCCAGCCTCGCGCGAGGTCTGCCCCGTGGTCGGTCACGAAAGCCGCGAAGGCCGCTGCACGGCGAGTGACCCTCGCGTCCCGTGCCGTGGCAAGGACGACGTCCACTGTCTCGACCTCATCCAGGATCTCGCGATGAACCAGTCCTGGCCCGGCATAGGTGAACTCCGAAGACGGTCGTTGGAGCAGCAAGGAGTAACCCACTCCGCTGGCCACCAGCGAACGAACCGACTCGAAATGTGTGGAGACGAAGCGAATGTTAGGTGTCACCCCGCCGGCGGCAAGGACACGCTCGAACATCTCGCGGCTGGGTGGCATGTCCAGCATGATCATGGGTTCATCGGCGAGCGTGGACAGGCGAACGGGACCTGATGCCGCCAGCGCATGGTCGGCGGCGAGCAGCACGTAAGGACGAATCCGGTAGAGGTGGGTCTTGCTAACCTCCGGAGGGATGCCGAGGTCGTACATCAGGGCGATCTCGCACTCGCCGCTCGTGAGGCCTGCCGAGAGCTGCCTGACCGAACCCTCCGTGAGATGGACCGAGACTCCCGGGTGGACCTCAGCGAATCCACGAAGGATGGGAGGTATCACGAAAGGGGTGAGCGTCGGGAAACAGCCCACCACGAGGTCGCCACCGACCGACGTACCAAGGCTCCGCGCCACTGACTCGACCTCGCTGGCGTGCGCAAGGAGGCGTCGTACCTCCGGGAGCACGCGGCGCGCCGCATCAGTCAGGGCCACACCCCGCGACCTACGGCGCATGATGAGTTGGACGCTGAGGCCGCGCTCGAGCTGGCTCATGGAGAGCGAGATCGCCGACTGAGAGATGTGATGGCGCTCGGCGGCGGCCGCCAGTGTGCCTTCCTCCGCGACTGTCACGAAGTAGCTGAGCTGTCGGAGCGTGAACCGATCTAACGGCTGCGGCTGATCCATTGACTCAGTCTGCGTGGTTCATGAGTTTTTCTCAATTACTTCGTCCAAAAGCACTCCTTTACATGGGTAGCGCAAGAGCGCAGGCTTCCGATGTGACGCCGGACATGGCGTCGATGCCAACGAGGAAAGGTCTGTCATGCCCAGGGTTGCGTTTCATCACGGGGGTGAATCGACAGAGGTCCTCGACGTCGCCGACGGGACCACCCTGATGCGCGTCGCTGTCACCAAGGGTGTCGCCGGCATCGTCGGTGAGTGCGGCGGACAGGCTATGTGTGCGACCTGCCACGTCTATGTACGCGAGCCGCACCTCGAGGGCCTCCCTGCGATGAGCGAAGACGAGGACGAGATGCTCGATTGTGCGACTGCGCCCCGCGATCCGGAGCGCAGTCGACTCTCCTGCCAGCTCACGGTCGGTCCCGACCTGCCTGAGGTCGAGGTCGACGTACCTCCGAGTCAGGTCTGACATGCACGGCCAGGTCGTCATCGTCGGCGCGGGACACGCCGGTGTCCAGGTTGCTGACTCCCTGCGAGGCCGCGGCTACATCGGGTCGATCCATGTGATCAGCGAGGAGCGGGAGGTGCCCTACCAGCGGCCACCCCTGTCCAAGGACTTCGTGCTCACGGACGACGCCAGCGCCCTGCCCCTGCGGGCGGAAAGCTTCTACTCGGAGCAGAAGGTCGAGCTGATGCGTGGGGTGCGGGCAGTTGCCATCCATCGCGGCGAGCAGGTGCTGGAGTTGTCGGACGGCGTGCGCCTGCCCTATTCGCACTTGGTGCTGGCCACGGGAGCCATGAGTCGTGACCTGCCCGCGATCGATCCTGAGTTGCTCGGAGTGAGGACCCTCAGGGTGCTCGACGACGCCTGTCGGCTGCGCGACGACCTCGCCAATGTCAGGCGTGCGGTCGTGGTCGGAGCGGGGTTCATCGGCCTGGAGTTTGCTGCCGCCGCGCGAAAGCGGGGGATAGACGTGACGGTGATCGAGGCCGCCGGCCGAGCCCTGAGTCGTAGCGTCTCCTTGGAGATGGCCGATCACCTGGTGGAGGCCCACCGGGCGATGGGCACCGAGGTCTTGTTGGGGCACGGCATCACCGGCGTCGAGAGCTCGGGAAACTGGTTCCGTGCGGCGCTGACGGAGCGTGGCGACAGCCACCGAGCGGACCTTCTGGTCCTGGGCGTCGGCGTCCACGCGAGGGACGAGTTAGCGCGTGCATGCGGTCTTGCAGTCAACGACGGAGTCGTGGTCGACGCGCAGCTGCGCACCACGGACGAGAGCATCTTCGCCGTCGGCGACTGCGCCTCGTTCCCCTTCGGGGCAGGACCTCAGAGAATGCTCCGGCTGGAGTCTGTGCAAAATGCCGCAGACCAGGGACGCCACGTCGCGGGTTCAATTCTCGGCGACACCGGCGGCTTCGAGGCATTGCCCCTGTTCTGGAGCAACCAGGGATCCCTGCGTCTCCAGATCGCTGGCTTGGCAAGCGCGGCAGACGAGTCGATCATCCTCGGCGATGTCGAGTCTTCCCGATTCTCCGTTCTGCGCTTCCACGCTGGTCGGCTGACCGCGGTGGAGTCACTGAACAAACCGGCTGACCACATGGCAGCTCGCAGAGTTCTGGCCTCCGACGTCTCTTTGACCACGGACGAAGTGTTGGTCCCCGACTTCGACCTCAAGAAGTACGCGCAGCGTCTCGCCGTCCCAGCCACTTGATGGACAAGAGGAACACGTGATGACAATCGACACCTCGTCCCCGACCGAAGCGCCGGTCGCTGAATGGATCGATCCTACCGAGATGCTTCGGGATCCCTACGAGACGTACCGGCGCCTACGAGACCTTGGGCCCGTGGTTTGGGTGCCGAAGATGAACCGCTACCTTGCCACCTCTTTCGCGGCCTGCTGGGCGATAGAGGCCGACCAGGAGACGTACTCGGCAGACGTGAGCGGCAGCAGCGCCCTCATGGCCCGTGCACTCGGCGCGAAACCCATGCTCCGCAAGGACGATCCCGATCATGCTGCTGAGCGCGGAACGATCAACCCATGCATGCGGCCCCGCAACATCCGAGAGAACTGGCTACCACTTTTCCGCGACAACGCGGAGCGGTATCTCGCGGAGCTGTTGGAGCGCGGTCCCGACCAAGCCGACCTCAATGAGCACTACGCAGCCCCACTAGCAGCGCAGAACTTGATCGATATGCTGGGCCTTGAGGGAGCGGCTCCCAAGGACATGACGAGGTGGTCGCACGCCTTCATCGATGGGTTTGCCAACCTGGCCGACGATGCTGACGTATGGGTTCGCTGCAATGCCGCGCAGGAGCAGATCGACGGGCTCCTGGACGACCTGATCGTCCACTTCCGCCGACAACCCAACCACTCCATGATCTCGGCGATGGTCAACTCGAACCAACCGGAAGAGTTCATCAGGGCGAACGTGAAGTTGACCGTGTCCGGTGGCATGAACGAACCGCAACACATGGTGACGAACATGGTCTGGGCCCTGAGCCAGCACCCTGAGCAGGGTGAGAAGGTCATGGAGGAGCCAGAGTTGTGGCCACGGGTCTTCGAGGAGTCGGTCCGGTGGTTGGCCCCCATCGGGATGTATCCCCGCCAGACAACTCGCGATACCGTCCTCGACGGGACCGCGGTCCCCGCGGGAGCCGGGATCGGAGTCGTCGTCGGCGCCGCGAATCGCGACCCGGCAGCCTTCGGTGCCGCTGAGACCTTCGACATCTTCCGGCCGAAGAAGCCGCACTTGGGTTTCGGGGCAGGCGTACATCTGTGCGCTGGCCACTGGGCGGCGCGAATCTCCATCGGCGAGGTGGCGGTCCCCATGCTCTACAACCGCCTTCCCGGCTTCAAGCAGGACGGGCGACGGCCAGATACGTGGCAGGGCTGGGTCTTCCGCGGACTCACTTCGTTGCCTGTGACCTGGACCGGCGCCTGAGAACCCCGCAATCTGCCAACCACATGAACAAGGGAGACAAATACCGTCATGCAGCAGGTCAGAGCCGTCATCGCCCGCTCCAAGGGCAAGCCTGCGGAGATCGCGACCATCAACGTCCCGGACCCCGGTCCGGGTGAAGCGCTGGTGAAGGTCCTCACCTGCGGGGTGTGTCACACCGACCTGCACTACCGGGACGGAGGCATCAACGATGACTTTCCGTTCCTGCTCGGTCACGAGGCCTCCGGCATCGTCGAGTCGGTCGGACCCGACGTCACGGACGTGGCGCCGGGTGACTTCGTCGTGCTGAACTGGCGGGCCGTATGTGGTGACTGTCGGTCCTGCAAGCGCGGGGAGCCGCAGTACTGCTTCAACACCCACAACGCCACGCAGAAGATGACGCTCACCGAGGGTGAGGGTGCCGTTG
>OFDC01001289.1_pt1 | contig 13690 bp, 3 predicted proteins | sample 1520941 | NCBI WGS metagenome assembly OFDC01 (sample SAMEA94258168, study PRJEB24077) | hot springs metagenome | biome: Aquatic biome; feature: Water | place: India | collected 2012-12-06 | depth 5 m | reverse complement strand
CGAAGCCGCACCCTGCGTCAGCCGCTTTCCCGATCCATTCCACGACCTTGGCGACAGTCGCCTCGCGGTCAAGCCACACCGGAGCGATCTGGGCGACGCCGACCATCAGACTTTTCGATTGCGACATTGCGTACTCCGTTCGGTGCGACGTGCCCGGGGCATAGCGAGCATGGCAGTCCTGGGAAATGCCCATTCAGGCAGCTTGCCGCGTCTGGCAGCAGACGGGGCAGGCTCATTCATCCCCGTGTCTCTACGTATATCTGGCTAGTGAAAATTGTAACCAGCCTGACATCGGCGACCACTATCCAATCCTCGAGGAGCGATACCTGACCGCGCCTCGGGGGACATAACCTAGTTTCGAGCCGGCTCGATGCACCTGAAACCACCTGGTTTTCAGGATGGGTAGTTGCACGTCCGAATTTATGCACCCTGAAGCACGCTCGCGGTGATCATCCGGCGATTTGTAAAGAACTTAACTTGGCACCAACTTGGGCATCCTGCACGCCTGCCTGATCTGGATTGATGCCATGGCCGCGCCCGACATCGCGGATGACCGATCTGGTGTCACCGTCGTTTCACGAATCGACATTACGACTTCATTAACAAATATTCATGTTGGTGATTTTTTCCGAATAAATTCAAACATTTTATAGGAAAATCATTACAAATTTGACAGATTTGACGAATTTGTGCGGGCGGGGTGATTAATGATGCCACTTGTTCGGCGTCGACATCGCAACTCATTAAAGCTCTATCGAACAATTGATTAGTTGTTCGTTGGGGCCTTTGCGCCTTTGCACAAGACATTTCCTGTTCATCGAAATTCTATTGCTGGAGCCGCATAATGCCTACGACGATCAACGGTACGGTGATTCTGGATGAAGCCGCTTCGAACCTGCAGGGGGTAACCTCGCCCACGGCAACCAACGATGTCGTTCTGGTTCGGCTGGGCAATGTCAGCTCCGCATTCAGCGGTTCAAGCGCCGGGGCCGAGAGCGTCGCGTTCGAGAACGGCAAGGTCTACTCGACCAACATCAACGCCAACACCGTCGTGATCTCGCAGATCACCGACAATGCCAATGCCCCCGCCTCGATCGCCACTGTCGGCGCGATTTCGCTGACGGGCCTCACGGGCTACCGCACGGGCGGCGTCAACAGCGTGGCCGTGAAGAACGGCATCATCGCGGTCGCCTATGAAAACGCCGTGCAGACCGAGGGCGGCTACATCGCGCTGTTCAATGCGTCCGACAACTCGCTGATCAAGACCATCCAGGTCGGCGTGCTGCCCGATCAGGTGACCTTCACACCCGATGGCAGCAAGATCCTCGTCGCCAACGAAGCCGAGCGGCTGTCATCGACGTCGAACCCCACCGGTTCGATCAGCATCATCGATCTGAGCACCGGGGCGGCCAATGCCAGCGTCGTCAACACGATCAGCTTCGACCATCTGAACGGCAGCGAAAGCACGTTGCGCACGCAAGGGCTCAACATTCTTGCCGGGCAGACCGCCGCTGCGGACATCGAGCCTGAATACATCACCGTCTCGCCCGATGGCACGCGCGCCTATGTGACGCTGCAGGAAGTCAACGGCGTCGCGGTGATCGACCTCACCGATCCGACCGCCACCAAGCCCATCGCGATCCAGCCGCTCGGCTATGTCGACTGGAGCCTTTCGGGCAACAAGATCGACACCAGCGACCGCGACGGGGCTGGCGGCACGGCCTCGATCAACCTGCGCAACTGGACCGGCCTGCGCGGATTGCTGCAGCCCGATGCGATCGCCTCGTTCACGGTCGGCGGCTCCACCTACTTCGTCACCGCCAACGAAGGCGACGCGCGCGTTCCCGATGCGCTCACCGACTCGCTGCGGCTGAGCAGCGCGTCCTACGTGCTCGACCCGACCGCCTTCCCCAATGCCGCGACGCTCAAGCAGGACGCCAACCTCGGCCGTCTCAACGTGCTGTCGGGCATCGGCGACACCGATGGCGACGGCGACTACGACGTGATCTACACGCTCGGCGGACGCGGCATCTCGATCTTCCGCCAGAACGCCGACGGCACGATCACCAAAGTGCGCGAGACCGGCGGCGAGTTCGAGGCGATCACCTCGGCGCTGGGCAACAACGGCGTCCCGGCCTTCAACAGCAACCAGAGCGTCGCGAACAGCTCGTTCGACACGCGTTCGGACGACAAGGGCCCCGAGCCCGAAGGCGTCACCATCGGCGTCGTCAATGGCCGCACCTATGCCTTCGTCGGGCTCGAGCGCGTCGGCGGCATGATGGTCTATGACGTGACCGATCCCGCCAACGCCTCGTTCGTCGGGTACCAGAAGGAAGCCGCGACCGACCTCGGGCCGGAAGTCCAGACGTTCATCTCGGCGGCGAGCAGCCCGACGGGTCAGGCGCTGCTCGTGAGCGGCAATGAAATCTCCAACACCGTCACGCTCTATTCGGTCCAGACCCAGAGCGAGGGCGACGACACCATCAACGGCGGCAACGACGCCGACACCTTCAACGGCCGCGGCGGCAACGACACGATCAAGGGCTTCGGCGGGAACGATACGCTCAGCGGCGGCGCCGGCAATGACCTGCTGATCGGCGGTGCGGGCAACGACACCATCGACGGCGGTGCCGACAACGACACCGCAGGCTTCTCGGGCGCGATCACCGACTACACGATCACCCGCTCCAGCGGCACGATCACCGTGGTCGATACCCGCGCGACTTCGCCGGACGGCACCGACACGCTGACCAACGTCGAGACCTTCTCGTTCAGCGGCGGCACTGTCAGCGTCGCGGCCTATTTCAACAATGCCCCGTCCATCACCAGCAATGGCGGCGGTGACACTGCAGCGATCTCGGTCGCGGAAAACACGACGACCGTCACCACCGTGCAGGCGAGCGATGCGGATGCGGGCACGACGCTGGTCTACAGCCTCAGCGGCACCGATGCCGCGCTGTTCGACATCGACGCGTCCACGGGCGCGGTGACGTTCAAGAACGCGCCGAACTTCGAGGCGCCGACCGATGCGGGCGGCAACAATGTCTATGACGTGGTGGTGACGGCCAGCGACGGCATTGCCAGCGACAGCCAGGCGGTAGCGATCACGGTGACCAACGTGGTCGAGCGCTACACGCTGCAGCTGCTGCACCTCTCCGATGGCGAGGCAGGCACGCTCGCGCCCGAGACCGCGCCCTTCCTTGCCGCGCTCGCTGACCGGTTCGAGGACCAGTACGCCAACTCGATCACGCTGGCGGGCGGCGACACCTTCCTGCCGGGGCCGTTCCTCGCGGCGGGCACCGATCCCTCGCTGATCCCGGTGATCAACCGCGTGACCGGTTCGACAATCTCGACCGCCCCGGGCACGACCCCGGCGCCGGGCGTCGTCGATACCGCGATCCACAACCTTATCGGAGTCGAGGCAACCGGCATCGGCAACCACGAGTGGGATCTGGGGTCCAACGTCTATCTGTCCTCGATCGCGCCCGGCAGCGGCTGGGTCGGCGCCAACTATGCGTCGATCTCGGCGAACCTGGTGCTGAACCCGGCCGGCTTCACCGCCGATCCGCTCAACGCGCGCTTCACGCAGACCGTGGGCACCGGTGTGCTGGCCAACGAAGAGGCGCAGGACCTCAAGGGCCGGATCGCGCCTTCGGCGGTGATCAACGAAGGTGGCCAGACGATTGGTCTGGTCGGCGTGACCACGCAGATCCTTGAATCGATCTCTTCGCCCACGGGTGCCGAGATCCTCGGCTTCCCGTTCGGCCCCGGTGCCAATGGTGAAACCAACAACATGGCGCTGCTGGCGGCCCAGCTGCAGCCGGTCATCGACGATCTGCGCGCGCAGGGCGTCAACAAGATCGTGCTGCTGAGCCACCTGCAGCAGATCACCTTCGAGCAACAGCTCGCGCCGCTCCTCAACGGCGTCGACATCATCCTCTCTGCGGGTTCGAACACCCGCCTTGGCGATGCGGACGACGTGGCGGTCAACTTCCCGGGCCACAGCGCCGACTTTGCCAATACCTATCCGATCGTGACGGCAGGAGCCGACGGCAAGCCGACGTTGATCGTCAACACCGACAATGAGTACACCTACCTCGGCCGCCTCGTCGTGGACTTCGACGAGAACGGCGACATCCTGCTCGACAGCGTGGCGAACAACACCGCGGTCAATGGTGCCTATGCCTCGACCGCTGCGAATGTGGCCGCGGCCTGGAACGACCTCGACGGCGATCTGTCCGACACCGCCTTTGCGGCCGGTACGCGCGGCAACCAGGTCAAGCAGCTGACGGATGCGGTCAAGGCGGTGATCGATGCCAAGGATGGCAACATCTACGGCTACACGAACGTCTACCTCGAAGGCGAGCGCATCCAGGTCCGCAACCAGGAAACCAACCTCGGCAACGTCTCGGCCGACGCCAACGCCGATGTCGCCCGCGATGCGCTGGGTCTCACCAGCGAGCATGCGATCGTCTCGATCAAGAACGGCGGCGGCATCCGCGCGCAGATCGGCACGATCCTGAACAACGGCGACGGGACGGTGACCAAGGTTCCGCCTTCGGTCGACGGCGAAGTCAGCCAGCTCGATGTCGAGAACGCGCTGCGCTTCGACAACAAGCTGATGGTGTTCGACACGACCGCGCAAGGCCTGCTCAACATCCTCAACTCGCCTAACTCGCTCAATCCCAACAACGGCGGCTTCATCCAGATCGGCGGCGTGCGCTTCTCGTACGACCCGACCAGGGCGGCGGGCAGCCGCGTGCAGGATGTCGTCCTCGTCAACGAGAACGGCGACATCACCGCGGTCGTCGCCGACAACGGCGTGGTCGTGGCTGGTGCGCCCTCGGTGATCACCGCGGTTGCGCTCAACTTCACCGCCAACGGCGGCGACGGCTACCTGGTCAAGGCGAACGCGACCAACTTCCGCTTCCTGCTCAATGACGGCACGCTCTCCGCGCCGGTCAGCTCGTCGCTGAACTTCACCGATCCGGCCGTCGTGCCCGCCAACGCCATCGGCGAACAGCAGGCCTTCGCCGAATACTTCCAGGAGCGTTACGCCACCAAGGCCAACGCCTACAACGAAGCGGATACCCCGCAGACGCTCGACACGCGCATCCAGAACCAGGCGGTGCGCAGCGATACCGTGCTGGTGGGCGACTATCTGCTGGGTGATGCCGCCACCGCGTTCGCCGAGAACGACACCGCCGCGGCCTACCTTGGCAAGTCGACCGGCCTCACCGGCACGATCACCTACTCGCTGACGGGTGCGGATGCGGCGCTGTTCGATGTGAGCAGCACCGGCGTCGTCACCTTCAAGAACGCGCCGAACTTCGAAGCCCCGGCGGATGCCGGCGCCAACAACGTCTACGACGTGCGCGTGGTCGCCTCGAACGGCACCAACACGACCGAGCAGGACGTCGCGATTGCGGTGACCAACGTCAACGAAGCACCCACGATCACCTCGAACGGCAGCGGCGACACAGCCTCGCTCTCGATCGCGGAGAACACCGCGGCAGTCACCACCGTCACGGCCACCGATCCCGATGCCGGCACGACGCTGACCTACGCGATTGCCGGCGGTGCGGATGCCTCGCTGTTCCAGATCGATGCGGCGACGGGTGTGATCTCGTTCAAGCAGGCACCCAACTTCGAGCGGGCGGCCGATGCGGACAAGAACAACGTCTATGAAGTGATCGTCTCGTCGAGCGACGGCACGGCGACCGACACGCAGACGCTCACCGTCACCGTCACCGATGTCGCCGACACGCGTTCGAGCCAGACGCCCTACCTTCTCCCGGTCAGCTCGGATGTCACCTTCCAGGCGATCATCACCACCGGCGATGCCACCAGCAAGACCAATGGCGGCACCTACCTGTTCGGCGGGATCCCCGACGGCATCGGCATGTTCGACAACGGCGACGGCACGGTCACCGTGCTGGTCAACCACGAGCTTGCCAGCAACCGCGGCACGGTTCGCGACCACGGGGCGACCGGTGCCTACATCTCGAAGCTGATCATCGACAAGGCCGACCTCTCGGTGATCTCGGGCCAGGATGCCTTCTCGACCGTCAAGATCTGGAACCCCACGCTGGGCGTCTACGAGACCGCCACGGTCGCGTTCGGCCGCTTCTGCTCGGCCGACCTTGCCCCGCAGAACGCCTTCTACAACGCCGCGACGGGCCTCGGCACGACCGACAAGATCTTCCTCACCGGCGAGGAAAGCGGTGTCGAAGGCCGCGTGCTCGGCGTGATCGCCAGCGGGGCCGAGAACGGCACCGCCTATGATCTGGCCGGGCTCGGCAAGTTCAGCCACGAGAACGCGGTGGCGAACGGCACGTTCACCCAGGACAAGACGATCGTGATGGGGACCGACGACGGCCAGAACGGCCAGGTCTACGTCTACATCGGCACCAAGCAGGCGACCGGCAGCGCGGTGGACAAGGCCGGCCTCACCAACGGCAAGCTCTACGGCATCAAGGTCGACAACCTCGACAACGCGACCGCCAACAACAACGAATCGAACACCGCCATCCCGAGCGGCACGTTCAGCCTCGTCGATCTGGGCGACGTGCGAGGCTCGACCGGCGCGCAGCTCGATGCGGCAAGCGAGGCGGCGGGCGTCACCAGCTTCCTGCGCCCCGAAGACATCGCGTGGGATCCGACCAACCCGGCACGCGGCTACTTCGTCACCACCAACGCCTTCAATGCGCCCTCGCGGCTCTACCAGTTCACCTTCAACGACATCACCGACCCGACCAAGGGCGGCACGATCGTCGCGGTGCTCGACGGGACCGAAGGCCAGCAGATGCTGGACAACATCACCGTCGACTTCCAGGGCAAGGTGATCCTGCAGGAAGACGTCGGCAACAATGCCCACATCGGCAAGGTCTGGCAGTATGACCCGGTCACCGACACGCTGACCCAGCTTGCCCAGCACGACCCGGCCCGCTTCCTTGCCGGCGGTGCGGACTTCCGCACGCAGGACGAGGAAAGCTCGGGCGTGCTCGACGTGACCGCCACCTTCGGCGATGCCCACCACAAGGCCTACCTGCTCGACGTGCAGAACCACGCCGCGGCAACCCTCGCCAACTCCGGGCCGAACTTCGCCACCCTCGTCGAAGGCGGCCAGCTGCTCCTCATGAAGCAGTACTACAACGATGCGCCGGTGCTGACCGGCACCGCCGCGACGCTGGCGAACGGCACGCAGCAGACCGCCTATACGGTGAGCGCCGCCACGCTGCTGACGGGCTACACCGATGGCAACGGCGATACGCTGAGCGTGGCCAACCTGACCGCCTCGAACGGGACGGTGACCGACAACGGCGACGGCACCTTCACGATCACGCCGGACTCGGGCTTCACCGGCACGATGACGCTGGGGTACAAGGTGAGCGACGGCCAGGGCGGCCTGACCACGGCGAGCGCCAATGTGGTGTTCACCCCCTTCGCCGCGCAGAGCTACACCGGCACGGCGGCGGCCAACACCTTCACCTCGGCCGCCAATGCCAACTGGACGGTCAACACGCTGGCGGGCAACGATACCATCACCATCGGCGCCGGCAACGACACCGTCAACGCCGGCACCGGCAACGACACCATCTCGACCGGCGCGGGCAACGATCTGATCCTGGTCGATCCGAACAGCGGGTTCGACGCGGTCAACGGCGGTCTCGGCAACGACACCATCCGTGCCACCGCGAACAACACCGTGATCGGGCTGTCCTCGCTCAGCGGGGTGGAGACGATCTCGGGCGGCGCCTTCACCGGTGTCTCGATCCTCGGATCGAGCGCTGCCGATACGCTCGACTTCAGCGGCACGACGCTGAGCGGGATCACCGGCATCGACGGCGGCGCCGGCAGCGACACGATCACCGGCAGCACGGCGGTGGACTCGATCTTCGGCGGTATCGGCAACGACACCATCGACGGCAACAACGGCAACGACGCCATCGACGGCGGCACCGGCAACGACACGCTGCTCGGCGGCATCGGCAATGACACGCTGACCGGCGGACTTGGCAACGATGAACTGCGCGGCGGTGCCGGGAACGACACGCTGATCGGCGGGACCGGCAACGACACGATGTACGGGGATGCCGACGACGATACCTTCGTCATCGGCGCAACGGCGGGCCGCGACACGATCGACGGCGGCACCGGCACCGACACGGTTGTCGCCGATGCCGACGGCGTGATCTTCAACGCCGCCCGGATCACCAATGTCGAAGTGTTCTCCTCGGGCGGCTTTGCCAATGTCACCATCGCGGGCAGCGCCGCGACCGAGACCATCGACCTCTCGGGCGCCACGCTGACGGGCATCGCGCTGATCTCCGGCGGTGGCGGTGTGGACACGATCACCGGCAGCAACGGCAACGACACGATCGACGGCGGGGTCGGCAACGACGTGCTCAATGGTGGCGGCGGCGACGATGTGTTCCTCGTCGGCACCACCTCGGGCCGCGACACGATCATCGGTGGCACCGGCAGCGACACCGTGCGGATCACTGGAGACAGCCTCTCGCTGAACACGGCTGGCTGGAGCGGTATCGAGGCGATCGATGCCAGCGGCCAGACCGGGGTGAAAGTCCTCGGCAGCGCAGCGGCCGATACGCTGGACTTCACCGGGGTGGCGCTGACGGGCATCGGCTCGATCGAAGGCGGCTCGGGCAATGACACGATCACCGGCAGCGCCGGCAACGACGTGATCATCGGCGGTGCGGGCACGGATGTCCTCGCCGGCGGCGGCGGCAGCGACCGCTTCGTGTTCAAGGCTGCGACCGAGAGCCGCCTGGGCACGCTGGCCGATCGCATCCTCGACTTCCAGACCGGGGACCAGATCGACCTGACGGGCATCGACGCCAATGCCAACGTGGCCGGCATCCAGAGCTTCACCTTCATCGGTTCGGCGGCCTTCACCGGCCTCGGCCAGCTGCGGGTGGGTACGGACAATGGCAAGGTGGCACTGTTCGGCAACATCAGCGGGAGCAACACCACTGCCGAGTTCGAGATCATCCTCGACAACAACCATGCGGTGACGGCGGCTGACCTGATCCTGATCTGACCTCCTGAAGGGGCGGCGCGGCATCCCACAGGATGCCGCCCCGCCCGCCCGTGAAAATCCCGAACTATGGCGGCATACCGTGCGGACAAGCGCGGTGTGCCGCTTCCTTATGGGCTGATGCGACGGCTCATGTCGCGGTACGCGGCTGCGATGAGCGCTGCCAACCGAGCCTCCTCAGGCATGCGACCGGGCCGCAGCTTCACGTGGCGCATGCGCTTGCCCGCCCCTTCGAGGAGGCCGGACGGATCAGGCCGCTCGGCCCCGAAAAAGAAGCCGATCGCCGCGTGCGCCGCATAGGCATCGAGGTAAAGGAACGCTCCATCGCCCGCGCAAATCGTCGGGCGGCCATCGTGGAGCAGCTCGCGCGTATCCGGCCCGCAGGCGCGCGCGGCAGCATGCGAGGGCAGAAGCAACGCGCGCAGCGGGTCCGGCACAGCGAACCAGTGCGCGACGCCGGCATCCGCTTCGCTCGCGGCAGGGAAATGAAAGACCGGATCCACCCGGCGATCTTGCCCGCGACATGCGCGCAAAAGCAAGGCGCCGGAAGTTTCCCTCCGGCGCCCGCCTCAGACCGTCCGGCGCCCGCTTGGGCACCGGGCCGGTTCCCCCCGAACGATCAGAACTTGAAGCCGGCGGCGATGCCGTAGCGGCGCGGTTCCAGCGTGAAGACGTTGGTGAACAGACCCGAGGACTGGTCGGTCACGTAAAGCCCGGTCACCGAGTTGTCGTTGGTGATGTTCTGGATGAAGCCGCGGAGGAACCACTTCTTGTTCGGACCATCGAGCTGGAGCTGGGCATTGAGCTGGGTGAACGACGGCACCCTGTCGACTATGCTGTTGAAGATGGTGCCGTCCGACCTGCCGGTGAAGGTAAGGTCGAAGCGCGGCGTCAGCGTCATCTGGCCGATCGGCGCTGCATACTGCACGCCGGCAGCAAACTTGATCGACGGTGCGTTGGGCAGCTTGTTGCCACGGATGTTCACCGGGATACCAGCCGACTCCACGGTCACGCCGCCAATGCCCGGCGCGTTGCCAAGCGTCGGAGCGAGAGCGCTGAGCACGGCGCAGACCGAGTAGGCACCCGAAGAGGCGATACCGCCGCCAGCCGGGAACTGGGTCGTGGGCCTGAGGCCTGCGCCTGCCGAAACACCGGGGATAGCACCGTTGTTGATCAGCGTGTTTGCCGTGTTCACAAATGCATTCACGCCCGCAACGTTGTTCGAGTTCGACGCGACAGCACAGTTCGAAGCGTTGGTGATATCCTTGATGATGACGGCATCGCGGCGGCCCGCGCCGAAGTCACGCGGGTTCGACAGGAACTTGTCCTGCGAAACCTTGGTGTGGAGGTAGCTGAAGTTCATGTTGATCGTCAGCTCGCGAACCGGGCGGATGATCGCTTCGGCTTCCACACCGTAGATGTTGGCGTTGACGTTGTCGTTGACCGAGGTGCGCGCCACGATCCGCGACAGCTGGAGACCCTTGTAGCTGTAGTAGAAGCCGGTGAGGTTCAGCTGCAGCGCACCGTTGGCAAAGGTGTTCTTCGAACCGATTTCAAACGCGTTGATGAACTCGGGGTTGAACGTTTCGGGCACCGCGAAGATCGGCTGCAGCGGCGGGTTGATACCGCCCGACTTGTAGCCGCGCGAGTACGAGGCGTAGACGAGGTTGTCCGGCGTGATCTGGAAGTCCAGCACGGCGCGGCCGGTCCATTCGCCGAAGCTTGCCCGACGCTGCTGGACAACCTGGTTGCCGGCAAGGCCCGGATCGGCATCGAAGCTGCCGACAAACGGCGAGTCGAAGATGTTTCCGGTGCCATAGGGCACAAGGAAGCTGGCCAGCGTCGAGCGCGCGGTAATGCTCTTCTTGTCGTTGTTGTAGCGAATGCCGACGGTCAGCTTCAGGCGATCGGACATCTTCCAGTAGCCTTCGCCGAAGATGCCGAACGTGGTCAGCTTGTAGCCATCGCCAAGCGCGCCGTTGTTGCGGAAGAACGGCGAACCCAGATACGACGGCGCAAGCGGTGCCGGGTTGCCGTTGGTCCGGTTGAACAGCGAGGTGAACGAGCCGAGCACACCGGTGGCGTAATCAAGCCCGAACGAGTTCACGTAATAGCTGTTCTCGGTGACCTTGTACTGGCCATAGATACCGCCGAGCAGGAAGTTGACCGGCCCGTCGAACTTGCTGGTGAGCACGCCTTCCACGGTCCACGAGTTCTGACGCTGCACCGAGCGGTCGAAATCGAGCGGGGTGTTGGCGCAGATGCTGTGGCCACCATAGACACCCGTGCCGGTGGGTTCGGACAGCGAGGTGCAGAGCGGGCCTCCGGGGCCTTGCGGGATCAGCGCGCTGGAAATCGGACCGAAGTAGGCGCGCTGGGTAGCGGCCGGGACCGGGAACAGCGCAGTGGGGATAAGCCCTGCGCCGAACGCCGCCAATGTCGAAAGACCCGCGGTGTAACCTGACCGGTCGGCCACAGCGAGGTTGTAATCCTGCTGCGAATCGACGTTGGTACGCTGATAGTTGCCGGTCACGCGCAGGTTCAGCTTTTCGCCGATATCCTGGCGCCACACACCCTGCAGGATGGTTTCCGAGGTGAAATAGGTCGGATTGAAATCGGTGTTCACGACACGCGGATCGGCGGGATTGACCGCATTGGCGTAGACACTGGGGCCATAGATGCTGCCGAGCGCAAACGATGTCGGCAGACCGCGGATAGCAAGAAACTCGCGGCTGGTCAGGATGTTCGCAAGCAGCGCGCCGCTGTTGGTCGTGCCGGTGCCGCGCGTGGTGTTGAGGCAGCCCAGGATACCGGTCGGATCATCCTGGCAGTACTGCTTCTGGATGCGCATGCGGCTGTCGCGTTCACGGAAGTACTGGCCCATGAATTCGAACGTGGTCGAAGCCGAGGGCTGCCAGGTCAGCGAGCCGCGCAGACCGTACATGTTGCGGTCGTCGATCTTGCTGTTGTCGAACAGGTTGCGCGTATAGCCGTCGCGCTTGAGGTAGAAGCCCGCTGCGCGCACCGCGAGCGTGTCGGTGAGCGGAATGTTCACCGCGCCGCGCAGGCGGACCGAGTTGTAGTTGCCGTATTCGGCGTCGCCCGAAGCGGAGAAACCGTTGAGGTCGGCCTTCGCCGTGCGGAAGTTGACCACGCCCGAGGTCGCGTTGCGGCCGAACAGGGTGCCCTGCGGACCGCGCAGCACTTCGACCTGCGCAAGATCATAGAACTCGCCTTCGAACAGGCGCGAGGCGAACAGCGGCGCATCGTTGACGTGGATCGCGGTCGCCTGGTCGCAGGTCACGCCGACGCAGAGGTCGCCGATGCCGCGGATGGTGAAGCTGGACGAAGTGAAGTTCGTCTTGGTGAAGGTGATGTTGGGCAGCGACAGCTGGAGATCGAGCGGGTTGCGGATCTGCTGCTTGTCGAGGTTTTCCTTGGTGAAGGCGCTGATCGCGATCGGCACCGTCTGGAGGCGCTGCGACTGGCGCTGCGCGGTCACGATGATTTCCTGGACGGCCGTGCCGTTGTCGCCGGCGGTGCTCTGCGCGTTCTGAGCAAACGATGGCGAAGCTACGGCTGCTGCGCACACACCTGCGAGCAGGGTAAGTTTACCCCTCATATCAATGTCCTCTCTCTTCAGCGGACGCCCATCATTTTTGAGGGTCGACCTTCTGTGCACCAGAACACTTCGCGACACGTTCCTTGTCAACCGCTTAATTAAATTTTGTCCATTCCGTAGCGGCAGCTTGCACCAAGGTGTGACCATGCAGCCACCGTCCGAAACGACTAATGGCTGGAATCGCGAATCATTTGATCAATCCTCGCATCGCAATGTGATGACAGCGCTTGCCAATCACATTGTGATGTGAGATATGCGCTGCATGTCCAGCGAACTCATCGACCGCATCCGCCGCCTTGTCATCGAAGGCGGCATGTCCCGTTCCGGCCTAGCCCGCGCGGCGGGGCTTCATGCCAACACCCTGCGCGATGCGGGCCTGCCCGGCTGGAACCCCACCGCCGACACGCTCGCCAAGCTGGAACGCGTGCTGAGCGAAAGCGACGACGCCCCTGCCCTCGTCCCCATCGAGGAAATCATCGACGAGGCGCGCAACGGGCGCATGTTCATCCTGGTCGACGACGAGGACCGCGAGAACGAGGGCGACCTCGTCATCCCCGCACAGATGGCGACGCCCGACGCGATCAACTTCATGGCGACGCATGGCCGCGGCCTGATCTGCCTCACCCTCACCCGCACTCGCACCGAACAGCTCGGGCTCGAACTGATGAGCCGCAACAACGGCACGCGGCACGAAACCGCCTTCACTGTCTCGATCGAGGCGCGCGAGGGCGTGACGACCGGCATTTCCGCAGCCGACCGCGCGCGCACCGTCGCCGTCGCCATCGACGCCGCCAAGAGCAAGGACGATATCGTCACCCCTGGCCACGTCTTCCCGCTGATCGCACGCGATGGCGGCGTGCTCGTCCGCGCGGGACACACCGAAGCGGCGGTCGACATCTCACGGCTTGCCGGCCTCAATCCCTCCGGCGTGATCTGCGAGATCATGAAGGATGATGGCACGATGGCGCGGATGGACGACCTCGTCCCCTTCGCGCGGCGCCACGGCCTCA
>OFDC01001288.1_pt1 | contig 13726 bp, 12 predicted proteins | sample 1520941 | NCBI WGS metagenome assembly OFDC01 (sample SAMEA94258168, study PRJEB24077) | hot springs metagenome | biome: Aquatic biome; feature: Water | place: India | collected 2012-12-06 | depth 5 m | reverse complement strand
CGCCGCTGTCGCTGCGCACGACGTACGACGACCCGTCGTGCTCGACCGCGGAGACCCGCTCGCCGAAGCGCACGGAGGGCAGGCTCTCGGCGGCCCAGCGGCAGTAGTCGTCGTACTCGCGGCGCAGGGGGTAGAAGCTCTCGCGGATGTAGAACGGGTAGAGGTGACCGCTCTGCTTGAGGTAGTTCAGGAAGGACCACCGCGACGTCGGGTCGGCCATCGTCACCAGGTCGGCGAGGAAGGGCACCTGGAGCGTGGCGTCGTCGAGCAGCATGCCGGGGTGCCAGTCGAAGCGGTCGCGCGCCTCGAGGAAGACCCCGTCGAGCCCATCGGGTCCGGCGAGCGGGTCGGTGAGGCAGGCGAGGCCCAGGTTGAAGGGCCCAAGCCCGATGCCGACGAAGTCGTGAAGGGGGCCGTGCACGGTCATCGCGCGGCCTCCAGGGACGGCACGGTGACCCGGTCCGCGTGGGCGAGCCGGGAGCCGACCTCGCGGACGGCGTCGAGGATCTCCACGATGTCGGCGGGGCTCGCCATCGGGTTCAGCAGGGTCAGCTTGAGGTGCTGCACGCCCGCGACCTTGGTGGCGGCGACCATGGCCGTGCCCGAGGAGTAGAGCTCGGCGCGGATGGTGTTGTTGAGCAGGCCGAGCTGGGCGTCGTCGAGCTCGAGGTCCGTCGGCACATAGCGGAAGACGAGCGTGCTGAGCTCGGGCGCAGCGGCGACCTGCAGGTCCGGCAGGTCGCGGACCAGGCCGTGCACCTCGGCGGCGAGGTCGACCACCGCGTCGACGTACCGGCCGAGGAGCTCGGGACCCATGGTGCGCAGCGTCAGCCACAGCTTGAGCGCGTCGAAGCGGCGCGTGGTCTGCAGGCTCTTGTCGACCTGGTTGGGGCTCGCGGACTCGCGCGGGTTGAGGTAGTCGGCGTACCAGGTGGCGGGTCGCAGGGTGGCGCGGTCGCGGACGATGATCGCGCTCGAGGAGACCGGCTGGAAGAAGGTCTTGTGGTAGTCCACCGTCACCGAGTCGGCACGGTCGATGCCCTCGAGCCGGTCGCGCCGGGTCGGCGAGACGAGCAGACCGCCGCCGTACGCCGCGTCGACGTGGAACCACGCGTCGTAGGCCCGGGCGAGGTCGGCGATCGCCGGCAGCGGGTCGATCGCGCCGAAGTCGGTGGTGCCCGCCGTCGCGACGATCGCCATCGGGCGCAGCCCGAGGTCGGTGCACGCCGCCAGCGAGCGCTCGAGGGCGACCGGGTCGAGGCGGTGACGGTCGTCGGTCGGGACGCTCACGACGGCGTCCTCGCCGAGTCCGAGCAGGCGCGCGGACTTCTGGACCGAGAAGTGGCTCTCGGCGGAGGCGAGGATCCGGAGTCGCTCGGCGGGCACGCGCTCGACGCGACCGCGGGCGAGCAGCAGGCCCTGCAGGTTGGACTGGCTGCCACCGCTGGTGAACACCCCGTCGGCCGCGGCGCCGAAGCCGATCCGCTCGGCGGTCCACTCGATCAGGCGGCGCTCGATGAAGGTCCCGCCGACGCTCTGGTCGAAGGTGTCGAGCGAGCTGTTGACCGAGGCGATGAAGAGCTCGGCCAGCAGCGCGGGGACGACGACCGGGCAGTTCAGGTGCGCGGCGTAGCGGGTCTCGTGGAACCACACCGCGTCGTCGAGCCAGAGCTCCGACATCTCCGCGAGGACGGCGTCGACGCCCTCGAGCGGCTGCTCGAGGTCGACCGCGGCCACGCGGGCGGCGGCCTGGTGGGGCTGCCGCCCGGTGGCGGGTCCGGACACGCCCTTGAGGTGGGACAGCAGGTGGTCGAGACCGCTGCCGATGGCCTCGGCATAGTGGTCCGCGTGGGCGGGGTGGAAGACGTGGTGCAACGGGAGCTGGGACACGAGAAGGCTCTCCTCCGAGATCAGGTAAGGCTTACCTAATCAGATCCGCCGAGCCACGTCACCACCCCACCCTGTGCCGCCGGTCACAGTGCGACCGACGACTGCGTCGCCGTTCGTCGCGTCGTACCGACCGCTCGGCGACCGGGAGCGCCCACTGAGCGCTCAGCCGGCCCGACCCCCTCCCGCCGTGACCGCGATCACTCCTAGCGTCGAGGTGCTTCGTGACCCCGGTCACACCCTCGCTCACCGATCCGCCCAGGAGGCAGTCGTGTCCACCGACCCGAGCCCGCCCGACGCAACATATGACGCAGCCGTACGACACGACCCCGTCTACGACCAGCTGGCCGCCACTCCCGAGTTCGCCGAGCTCCGCCGGCGCTACCGCAGCTTCGTCTTCCCCGCCACCATCGCCTTCCTGGCCTGGTACCTGCTCTACGTCGTCCTCTCGAACTGGGGCGGCGACTTCATGACGGCGAAGGTCGTGGGCAACATCAACGTCGCCCTGGTGTTCGGGCTCCTGCAGTTCGTCACCACCTTCCTGATCGCCTGGCTCTACAGCCGCTACTCGACCCGGCGGCTCGACCCGCTCGCCCGCGAGCTCGACGAGAAGTTCATCTCGCTCGCCGGCACCTCCTCGCGCGGAAGGGGCCAGCACTGATGGACCACCAGGTGCTCACCACCGTCCTGTTCCTCGCCGTCGTCGCGCTCACCCTGGGCATCACGATCTGGGCGAGCCGGCAGACCCAGAGCGCGGCCGACTACTACGCCGGCGGACGCTCGTTCTCCGGCATCCAGAACGGTCTCGCCATCGGCGGCGACTACATGTCCGCCGCGTCCTTCCTCGGCATCTCCGGGGCCATCGCGATCTACGGGTACGACGGCTTCCTCTACTCGATCGGGTTCCTCGTCGCCTGGCTGGTGGCCCTGCTGCTGGTCGCGGAGATGCTGCGCAACTCGGGTCGCTTCACGATGGCCGACCAGCTGGCCTACCGGATGCGTCAGCGACCGGTCCGGATGGCGGCGGCGACCTCGACCGTGGTCGTCTCGATCTTCTACCTGCTCGCGCAGATGGTCGGCGCCGGCGCGCTCGTGACCCTCCTGCTCGGCATCGACAGCCAGGCGGTCAAGAACCTCACGATCTTCGGCGTCGGCGTGCTGATGATCTTCTACGTCACCGTCGGCGGCATGAAGGGCACCACCTGGGTGCAGATCGTCAAGGCGGTCCTGCTCATGGTCGGCTCGGCGCTGATCGTCGTGCTCGTCCTGGCCAAGTTCGACTTCAACCTCTCCGAGCTGCTCGGCTCCGCCGCGCAGGCGTACGGCGAGCGGCCCGACAACAAGGGTGCGTCCTCCTTCCTCGAGCCCGGCCTCCAGTACGGCGCGGACCTGACCAGCAAGCTGAACTTCCTCAGCCTCGGCCTGGCCCTCGTGCTCGGCACCGCGGGCCTGCCGCACATCCTGATCCGCTTCTACACCGTCCCGACCTCCCGCGACGCGCGGAAGTCGGTGCTGTGGGCGATCGGCCTGATCGGCGTCTTCTACCTCTTCACGCTGGTCCTCGGCTTCGGCGCCGCGGCGCTGCTGAAGGGCGACGACTTCGCTCCGGTGAAGGAGTCGAAGGGGAACCTCGCCTCACCACTGCTGGCGGAGGCGGTCGGTGGCGGATCCGGGTCCACCGGTGGCGCCGTCCTGCTCGCCATCATCGCGGCGGTCGCGTTCGCGACGATCCTCGCCGTGGTCGCCGGGCTCACCCTGGCCTCGTCGACCTCCGTGGCGCACGACATCTACAACAACGTGATCCGCAAGGGTCAGGCGACCGAGAAGGAGGAGATGCGGGTCAGCCGCTTCGCCGCGGCGGGCATCGGCCTGATCGCCATCGCCCTCGCCATCCCGGCGCAGAACCTCAACATCGCCTTCCTCGTGGCGCTCGCCTTCGCCGTGGCCGCGTCGGCGAACCTGCCGGCGATCGTCTACAACATGTTCTGGCGCGGCTTCAACACCCGTGGCGCGACGTGGAGCATCTACGGCGGCCTGATCTCCTGCGTGACGCTGGTGTTCTTCTCGCCGGTGGTCTCCGGCAAGCTCAACGCCGACGGCACCAACGCGGCGCTCTTCCCGAAGGGCGTCGACTTCTCCTGGTTCCCGCTGGAGAACCCCGGCCTGGTCTCGATCCCGCTCGGCTTCCTCTTCGGCTGGCTGGGCTCGGTGACCTCGAAGGAGCCGGAGTCGGAGGAGCGCTTCACCGAGCTCGAGGTCCGCGCCCTCACCGGCGCCGGCTCGGAGAAGGCGATCCAGCACTGAGCAGAACCCCCGGCAGGGGGTTGCAACCGCCACGCAACCCCTTGCCGGGACAGTGAGCACCAGCCCTAGTGTGACCAGTGCCATCTCTCGCCGAGCTGCCGCACCCCGTTGGAAGGAACCGTCGTGACCGACAAGCCGTCGACCTCAGAGACCCTCTCGAACCTGCTGAAGGAGGACCGGCGGTTCGAGCCGCCGGCCGAGCTGGCGGCGAACGCCAACCTCAAGGCCGACGCGTACGACGCCGCGAAGGCCGACCGGGAGGGCTTCTGGGCCGAGCAGGCCGAGCGCCTGTCGTGGGCCACCAAGTGGGACCAGGTCCTCGACTGGTCCAACGCTCCGTTCGCGAAGTGGTTCGTCGGCGGCACCCTCAACGCGGCCTACAACTGCGTGGACCGCCACGTCGAGGAGGGCCGCGGCGACAAGGTCGCGATCCACTGGGTCGGCGAGCCGGTCGACGACACGAGGGACCTGACCTACGCCCAGCTCAAGGACGAGGTCTCCAAGGCCGCCAACGCGCTGACCGACCTCGGCGTCGGCACGGGCGACCGGGTCGCGATCTACATGCCGATGATCCCCGAGGCGATCGTCGCGATGCTCGCCTGCGCCCGCCTCGGCGCCCCGCACACGGTGGTCTTCGGCGGCTTCTCGGCCGACGCGCTCGCCTCCCGCATCGACGACTGCGGCGCCAAGGTCGTCATCACGGCCGACGGCGGCTACCGCCGCGGCACGGCCTCCGCGCTCAAGCCGGCGGTCGACGAGGCGCGCACCAAGACCGACAAGGTCGAGAAGGTGCTCGTGGTGCGTCGTACGGGTCAGGACGTGGCGTGGGACGACAGCACGGACGTGTGGTGGCACGACGTCGTCGACTCCGCCTCGACCGAGCACACCCCCGAGGCCTTCGACTCCGAGCACCCGCTCTACGTCATGTACACCTCCGGCACGACCGGCAAGCCGAAGGGAATCCTGCACACCACGGGCGGCTACCTCGTCGGCTCGGCCTACACCCACCACGCGATCTTCGACCTCAAGCCCGACGACGTGTACTGGTGCACCGCCGACATCGGCTGGGTCACCGGCCACTCCTACATCGTCTACGGACCGCTCGCCAACGGGGTCACGCAGGTCCTCTACGAGGGCACGCCCGACTCCCCCGAGCCCGGGCGCTGGTGGAAGATCATCGCCGATCACCAGGTCTCGCTCTTCTACACCGCGCCCACCGCGATCCGCTCGTTCATGAAGCAGGGCTCCGAGGTCCCCGACTCCTACGACATGTCGTCCCTGCGGATCCTCGGCTCGGTCGGCGAGCCGATCAACCCCGAGGCATACGTCTGGTACCGCACTGTGATTGGTGGAAGTGGCATCGGCGGGCGCGAAGTCCCGGTGGTCGACACCTGGTGGCAGACCGAGACCGGCTCGGTGCTCATCTCCCCGCTGCCCGGCGTGACCGCCGGCAAGCCCGGGTCGGCGATGACCGCGATCCCCGGCATCGAGGCCGAGGTCGTCGACGAGGAGGGCAGCCCCGTGCCCAACGGCTCGGGCGGCTACCTCGTGGTCACCTCGCCGTGGCCCTCGATGCTCCGCACCATCTGGGGCGACGACCAGCGCTACGTCGACACCTACTGGTCACGCTTCAAGAAGCAGGGCTACTACTTCGCCGGCGACGGCGCCAAGAAGGACACCGACGGCGACATCTGGGTCCTGGGCCGCGTCGACGACGTCATGAACGTCTCGGGCCACCGCCTCTCCACCACCGAGATCGAGTCCGCCCTGGTCTCCCACCCCAAGGTCGCGGAGTCCGCCGTGGTCGGGGCCACCGACCCCGACACCGGCCAGGCCGTGGTCGCCTACGTCATCCTCAGGGACGAGGCCGGCGACGGAGGTCCCGACATCATCAAGGAGCTCTCCGACCACGTCCGCCACCAGATCGGGCCGATCGCCAAGCCGCGCCAGATCATGATCGTCCCCGAGCTGCCGAAGACCCGCTCGGGCAAGATCATGCGCCGCCTGCTGCGCGACGTCGCCGAGGGCCGCGCCGTTGGCGACACCCAGACCCTCGCCGACGCCTCGATCATGGACCTGATCGCGGCGAGCAAGACGACCGCCACGGAGGACTGACGCGGGGCCGGTGCTTTTCAGGCCCGCACGCGGCGACAGCGCCGCCGTCGTCACCCCTGCCCGACGCCGGGTGACCGTGCTGTTCGCCGACCTGGTCGGGTTCACCGTGCTGGCCGACCGGGTCGAGGCGGAGGTGCTCGAGCGGGTCGTGAACGACTACATGACCGACATGAGCCAGCTCGTCGACGAGCACGGCGGGATCGTGAACGAGTTCGCGGGCGACGGACTGATGGCGCTGTTCGGAGCGCCCGAGGAGATGGCGGTCGAGAAGCAGGCCGCCTGCGCGGTGCGGGCCGCGCAGGCGATGCAGGCTCGGCTCCCGTCGCTCAACCAGACCTGGCACCGGCTCGGCGCCCCGGACGCGATGCAGACCCGGATCGGCATCAACACCGGGGTGCTCAGCGTCGGCAGCTTCGGCTCCGAGGGCCGGATGACCTACACGGCCATCGGACTGCAGACCAACGTCGCGGCGCGCCTGCAGGCGCACTGCGAGCCGGGGTCGATCCTGCTGAGCGACGCGAGCTGGTACCTCGTCAAGGACGAGATCCCGTGCGAGCCCCGCGGCGAGGTGGTCTGCAAGGGGGTGCACTACCCGGTGCGGGTGTACTCCCCGGCTACGACCCCGACGGGGTCTCCTGCGAGTGCGCCGTCGCGGCCCTCTCGAGCTCGGTCCTGAACCTCGGCAGCTTCTCGCAGAGCTCGTCGACGGCCTCGGCGGTGAAGTGGATGACCTGGAGCCGCGTCAGGGCCACCAGCGAGGCCGTGCGCAGGGTGTGGCCGAGGATGGCCTTCTCGCCCATCACGTCGCCGGGCCCGAGCCGGTTGATCTCCTCGCCGTGCTTGCGGACCGAGACCTCGCCGGACTCGATGATGTAGCACTTGTCGGCGCCGGTGTTCTCGGCGATCGGAGACCAACCCTCCGGCACCGTGACGCGCTTGCCGGCGCTGATGATCTGCTTGGTCTCCCGGGCGTCGAAGGCGTCGAGGAAGGAGGTGGTCATGGCATGTCCCTTCAGGCGGGTGCCCCTCCCCGGGAGCCAGTCTGCTCCGCCTCTCCCGGCCTGTCCACCGCCTCACACCTAGGCTGGGGCGCGCCCGAGTCCCCTCCGTGACAGGACCACCGATGCCCCACTGGCAGCCCGTCGACTGGTCGGCCCTGCCGTCCACCCTCGACGCCTTCTGGACCGAGCGACACCTCTGCACGCTGAGCACCCTCGACCGGCACGGGGCGCCGCACGCGGTCGCGGTCGGCGCCGTGCTCGACCCCGAGCGGCAGTGCGCGTGGGTGATCACCGGCGGCGGGTCGCAGAAGGCCACCAACCTGCGCCGCGACCCGCGGCTGGCGGTGAGCCAGGTCGACGGCGCCCGCTGGTCCACGATCATCGGCACCGCCGAGGTGCTGGACGACGCGGAGTCGGTGGCCCGAGCCTGCGAGCGGTACGCCGGGCGCTACCGCACGCCCCGGCCGAACCCGGAGCGGGTCGCGCTGCGGATCACGGTCGATCGCTTCCTGGGGTCGGCGCAGGTCCTGCCTCCGAGCGCCGGCTGAGCCGCGGGGCGAGCAGGAGCAGCACCACGCCGACCACGGCCGCGACGAGCGAGGCCAGCAGGATGCCGACCTTCGCGTCGGCCGTGAGGTCCGGCGACTCCGGGAAGGACAGCCCGGCGATGAAGAGCGAGACCGTGAAGCCGATGCCGGCGACCGCTCCGAGGCCGAGGAGCTGGGGCCACGACACCCCGTGCGGCATCCGACCGGCGCCGAGCCGGATCGCGAGGAAGCAGGCCAAGCCGATCCCGATCGGCTTGCCGAGCACCAGGCCGGCGCCGATGGCGAGCGCGACCGACGAGGTCAGCGCCTCCCCCAGGGCGCCGTCGCCGAGGGCGACCCCGGCGTTGGCGAGGGCGAAGACCGGCAGCACGACGTACGACGACACGGGGTGCAGCCGGTTCTGGAGGCGCTCGACGACGGGCACGGACTCGGCGAGCAGGAAGCGCAGGTGGTGCAGCTCCTCCGCGTCGAGGTCGTGGTCACGCAGGCTGTCGGCGGCGTACTCCGAGACCACCTCGGGACGGACCAGCGCCACCGCCGGCGTGAGCAGGCCGATCGCGACGCCCGCGAGAGTCGCGTGCACGCCCGACTCGAGCATCGCGAACCAGGTCGCGACGCCGAGGACGACGTAAACCGGGATCGCCCAGACCCGGGCGGCGCGCAGGGCGGCCATGGTGGCCACCAGGACGAGGGCGACGCCGAGCCACTCGAGGTGCAGGTCAGCGGTGTAGAAGACCGCGATCACCACGATCGCGCCGATGTCGTCGACGATCGCCAGGGTGAGCAGGAAGAGCCGCGCCGCGGAGGGGATCCGGCGGCCGAGCACGCCGAGAACGCCCACGGCGAACGCGATGTCGGTGGCCATCGGGATGCCCCAGCCGTCGCCGGCGACGCCTCCGCCGGCGACGGCGAGGTAGAGCAGGGCCGGCACGACCATGCCGCCGACCGCGCCGAGGATCGGCAGGGCCGCGGTCCGCGGGTCCCGGAGGTCGCCGTGGACGAGCTCGTACTTGATCTCGAGACCCACGACGAAGAAGAACAGGGTCATCAGTCCGTCGTTCACCCAGTGCTGGAGCGACTCCTCCAGGCGGAAGTCACCGAGCTCGACGACGAGCGGGGTGTGCCAGAAGTGGTCGTAGCCGGCGGCCCAGCCGTCGACGGGCAGGTTGACCCAGAGCAGGGCGGCCAGGGTCGCGAGGAGCAGCAGGATCGAGCCTGCGGCCTCGATGCGGAGGAAGTCGCGGACCGGCCGGGCGACGTACTTGGCCAGCGGTCGGTCGCTCTCGCCGAAGACGGGGCCCTGACGCCAGAGGTCGTCGGGGGCGTGGCGGGGTTCGGACACGGGGCGGGGCTCCTGGGCTCGGGGCAGGTCGGACTCACTGCCGACCAGACTTCCCGGCTCACCTGCAGCCAGCCTAGCGGTATCGGTAAGGTCGACGCATGGCCATCCAAGAGCTCCGGGAAGAGCCCACGATCGGGCGCCTGATCAAGGACGCCCAGGCGGACCTCTCCACGATCATCCGCAAGGAGATCCAGCTCGCCAAGGCGGAGCTGAAGGTCAGCGTCACGGCGGGGGGTGTGGGCCTCGGGCTGGTCGGCGCGGCGCTGTTCCTGCTGGTGCTCGCCGTCATCATGCTCTCGGTCGCCTTCGCCTACCTGATCCACTGGAACGGCTCCGGCCTGGACCTGCACTGGGCCTTCCTCATCGTGTTCGGCGTCTACGTCCTGCTGGCGGGGCTCCTGCTCTTCCTGGCGCTGCGCAGCTTCAAGCGGGTCAAGGCGCCGGAGAAGGCCATCGAGCAGGGGCGCGAGATCCCGCGTGCCCTCAAGGGCCAGGCCTGATCCCTCCATGGCCCGGCAGCCGGTCGTCGCCCAACGGGCCGAGGAGCTGCTCGGCTCGGCGGTGGTGGCGACCGCGCCCGTCGCCGGCGGTGACGTCGCGACGGCGGTCAAGCTCCGCCTCTCCAGCGGTCGCACCGCCTTCCTCAAGACCCTGACCTCGGCCCCGCCGGGACTCTTCGAGCGTGAGGCCGCAGGGCTGGCCTGGCTCGCCGAGACGACCCCTGCCGGCGGCGTCGCCACCCCCGAGGTGCTCGCCGTCGACCACGACTGCCTCATCCTCGCCTGGGTCGAGTCGGGCCGCCCGTCCAGCGAGGCGGCCACCGCCTTCGGCCGGTCCCTCGCGCGGACCCACGCCGCCGGCGCGCCGTGCTTCGGAGTGGACGAGACGCTCTTCGGGGGGTTCACGGAGGGCGGAGCTCCCCGTGTGGACGGCTACATCGGGAGACTGCCGCTGCTCAACCGCACGCTGCCGAGCTGGCCGGAGTTCTACGCCGAGCGCCGCATCGCGCCCTACGTCAAGGTGCTGCGCGACAAGGAGATGCTCTCCGCCGAGGACGCGGCGACCATCGACACCGTCGTGGGTCGGGGACCCTCGATCGTTCCCGACGAGCCGCCGGCCCGGCTGCACGGCGACCTGTGGAACGGCAACGTCCTCTGGGCGGGCGAGGACCGCGCGGTCGTGATCGACCCGGCGTCGTACGGCGGGCACCGGGAGGTCGACCTCGCCATGCTGGCGCTCTTCGGGCTCCCCCAGCTCCCCCAGGTGATGAGCGCCTACCAGGAGGTCGCTCCGCTGGCCGAGGACTGGGAGGACCGGCTGGCCTTCCACCAGCTCTTCCCGCTGCTCGTGCACGCCTGCCTCTTCGGGGGTCAGTACGGCGCCCGGGCGGCCCGGCTCGCCGCGCGCTACCTCTGACCAGTACGGCGTCAACGGTGCCGCGGCCCGGCACGTGCCCCACGGATCTCGTCTGCTCCCCACCCCGATGACACACTCCAGTGGTGTCTCTCTCGGACGAACTGACCGCACTCCTGGCGCGCACCGGCGTCGGCATCCTCGACGACGCCAACAGCTTCGGCGCCGCGCTCGATGACTTCCTGCCCCATGAGGTCGCCAGTCGCGGGGTCATCAACCTGCTCGTCGATGCCGTGCGCCAGGGCTCGATCGACCGCCTGCTGCGCGACATCGCCCACGGGGCGGACCCGGCCAGGGCAGTGGAGACGTGGGGCGACCAGTTGGCACGGGACCGGGCCTCGACCGAGAGCGCTTCGAGTCGGTGGGCAGTGGCGGTGCTCGGCTACGCGGCGGGCGTGGTCGACCGGCAGGTGCTCGACGAGTACAGGGTCCCCACCGCCACCCGTCCGGGTGACGGCGCGTCTCATGGGGCTCCCGTAGCCCTGGAGTCCCCGGCGCCTGCCCCGGGCGCACCGGCCACCGTGGTCAGCAGCCCACCGGCCGGCCCACCTCCGGGCTGGCCACCGCCACCCGCCCCGGCACCGCCCGGGCGTCGTACGGGACGCGTGGTCGCAGCAGCCGGCCTGCTCGTGCTGGCGGTGGTGGGCGCAGCGATCACTGCCGTTGTGCTTTCCGACAGCGACGAGGATCCCTCGACACCCAAGGCCTCGCAGAGCGAGACGACCAGCAGTCCCACCGCCGCGTCGTCGGCGGTGCCCCTCGATCCGCTTAAGGTCGAAGAAGCCCTGCGCGCGGCGTCCAGGCTGATCGTCATCCATCCGAACAGCACGCGCATCACTGCGCGCTCGTGGAGCACGGAGAAGGGCAATCTCGACGCCGACGGCCGCCCACGACCTCTGACCGGCGCGGAGCGTGCCCAGGCCACGGAGTGGTCCATCGAGGACGACGACGCCGCGGTCAGCGTCACCCATGTGCCCGCCGACGCTCCTGACGGCGTCTACATGTCCGCGGAGTGCACTGCCGACCTGAAGTCCTGCGAGGCGTTCACCATCGGGGACGGGCGCCGTGGCATCGAGGGCTGGAGCCTTCGTCAGGAGGGGTGGCTGCACCTGGTCGTCATCGAAGCCGGCGCCGAATCGCCCCAGATCACCGTGAGCGAGAGTCTCTCCCAACGGGAGCTGTCGCTCAGCCAGATCCGCAAGGAGGCGGTGCTCTCCCCCCAGCACATGCGAAGTGCAGCAGCGGATCCGCGCCTGCTCATTCCCTTGCCGTCGCCCCCGCCTGGCCTCCCGAGCGTCCAGGCGTGCCTGGTGCCGACACCCCCCGATGACTGCCCTGAAGGGATCAGCTGACGACAGGGCCCTGCCGGTCGCGCTCACTCTCAGACGCCGTTCAGGCCCATCGGCCATGATGGGAGGCGTGTCCCGACCCGTCCCGCCTGCCCGCGTCCTCGTCGTCGACGACGACCGCGCCGTGCGGGAGTCGCTGCGACGCTCCCTCGAGTTCAACGGGTACGACGTCCACCTCGCCTCCGACGGCGCGGAGGCACTGGCGGGCATCGGCGCGGTCGCGCCGGACGTGGTCGTGATGGACGTGATGATGCCCAAGCTCGACGGGCTCGAGGCCACCCGCGCCCTGCGAGCGGCCGGCAACGACGTCCCCGTGATCGTGCTCACCGCGCGCGACGCGGTCGGCGACCGGGTCGAGGGACTCGACGCCGGGGCCGACGACTACCTCACCAAGCCCTTCGCGCTCGAGGAGCTCCTCGCGCGGCTGCGCGCGCTGCTGCGCAGGGTCATCCCGGTCGAGGACGGCGCCGAGGAGGAGGTGCTCTCCTTCGCCGACCTCACGATGAACGTCACCACCCGCGAGGTGCTCCGCGGCACCCGCCACATCGAGCTGACCCGCACCGAGTTCACGCTGCTGGAGATGTTCCTGCGGCGTCCCCGCCGTGTCCTCGACCGCAGCTTCATCCTCGAGGAGGTCTGGGGCTACGACTTCCCCACCACCGCCAACTCCCTCGAGGTCTACGTCGGCTACCTGCGGCGCAAGACCGAGGCCGGCGAGGAGCCGCGCCTGATCCACACCGTCCGGGGCATCGGGTACGTCCTGCGCGCATCCGAGTCGTGATCGGCTCGTGAGCGACGACAAGGACCGCACCGTCGGCCTCGACAGCCGGTGGCACTACCGCCGCTCGCTGGCCAGCCGCGTCATCTGGCTGACCACGATGGCCGTGGGCATGTCGGTCGCGCTGGTCGCGGTCGGCGCCTACCTCACCGCCCGCGTGCAGATGCAGGACACCCTCGACAACGCGCTCATCGACCGGGCCGAGAAGGCCGCGGCCTCCGACAGCCTCATTCAGGCGGGCACCGCGGGCATCCCGTCGTGGGCCCTCGGCGCGGGCGACGTCCGGATCGCCTTCCTCGACTACAAGGGCACCCCCGCCGTCCTCGACCGTGGACCGATGATCGACTTCGGCAGGCCCGAGCTGCAGGTCGCGCGGGGCCAGCACGACCACAGCCTGCGCACCGTCGTGATCGCCGGCGAGCGCTACCGCATGGTCGCCGTCCCGACGGAGAAGCGCGGCATCGCCCTGGTCATCGCGCAGCCGCTGGAGGACCAGGACCGCACCCTGTCGCGGCTCGGCTGGGTCACCGTGGCCTTCGGCATCTTCGGGGTGCTCGTGGCCGGACTCGCGGGCTGGACGGTGGCCAGCAACGGCCTGCGCCCCGTGCGGAGCCTCACCGACTCCGTCGAGGACATCGCGCGCACGGAGGACTTCACCCCGCTACCGGTCGAGGGGGACGACGAGGTCGCTCGCCTGGCGACCGCCTTCAACCACATGCTGCTCGCCCTCGACGCCAGCCGGATCCGGCAGCGGCAGCTGGTCGCCGACGCCAGCCACGAGCTGCGCACCCCGCTCACCGCGCTGCGCACCAACGTCGAGCTGCTGGCCATGAGCTCGCGCGACGACGGTCTCGACAGCCTGCCTGCCGGCGCCCGCGACGAGCTGCTCGACGACGTGCAGGCCCAGATCGAGGAGCTCACCACCCTGATCGGCGACCTGACCGCGCTGGCGCGCGACGAGCCGGTGCGGGTGCAGGTGGAGCCGGTGG
>OFDC01001286.1_pt1 | contig 13746 bp, 13 predicted proteins | sample 1520941 | NCBI WGS metagenome assembly OFDC01 (sample SAMEA94258168, study PRJEB24077) | hot springs metagenome | biome: Aquatic biome; feature: Water | place: India | collected 2012-12-06 | depth 5 m | reverse complement strand
TGCCAGCAAATGGTGCGCCCGCGCGCGCACCGTCTCGGTGCTTCGCAGGGTGCGCACGGCATCGCGCAGAGCGTCGGCGCCAGCTGCGGCAGGCGCGGCCGTCACGCGTCCAGCCCCCGGCCCTTGGTGTGGCGCAGCTGGTCGGCGGTGGGTGTGTCGCCGGGGGTGAAATAGCCGGCCGCCATCTTGGCGTCGATCTCGACGCGCGCGTCGGCGGGAATCAGGTCGTCAGGGATGTTCACCCGCTCGCCCACCTCGATGCCCGCGCCGGTGATGGCGTCGTACTTCATGTTGCTCATGCTGACCAGGCGGTGGATTTTCTTGATGCCCAGCCAGTGCAGCACGTCGGGCATCAGCTGCTGGAAGCGCATGTCCTGCACGCCGGCCACGCATTCGGTGCGGGCGAAGTACTGGTCGGCCGTGTCGCCGCCCTCCTGCCGCTTGCGCGCGTTGTAGACCAGGAACTTGGTCACCTCGCCCAGCGCACGACCTTCCTTGCGGTAGTACACGCACAGGCCGACGCCGCCGCGCTGCGCGCCCAGGATGCATTCCTCGATGGCGTGCGTGAGGTAGGGGCGGCAGGTGCAGATGTCGGAGCCGAACACGTCCGAACCATTGCATTCGTCGTGCACGCGCGCGGTCAGCTCGACCGAGGTGTCGGCCAGGTCGGCCGGGTTGCCGAAGATGTAGAGCGTGAGGTGGCCGATGGGCGGCAGGAACACCTCCAGGTCGGGCCGCGTGACCAGCTCGGGGTACATGCCACCGGTTTCCTCGAACAGCACGCGGCGCAGCTCGGTCTCGGAACAGCCGAAGCGCGCCGCCACGCCGGGCAGGTGCCACACCGGCTCGACCGCGGCCTTGGTGACCAGGGCGCCGCCGGAGGGCAGCAGCACCTTGCCGTCGGCCTTCAGGCGGCCCTTTTGCATGGCCTCGATGATCTCGGGCAGGATCACGTGCGCCTTGGTCACGGCGATGGTGGGGCGAATGTCGAAGCCCGCCGCCAGCCCATCGGCAAAGTGGCGCCCGATCTCGGCGCCCCAGGGGTCGAGCGAGACGATCTTGCCCGGCTCGCTCCACGCCGGGTGCGGGCCGATGGTGTCGGTGGGCGCGGTGTTGGTCAGGTCGGGCTTGTGGTGCGGATCAAGTGCGTGCGCGGCCACCGCCAGCGCGCGGTACACGCCGTAGCTGCCGCTGTGGGTGCCGATGACGTTGCGCTGCAGCCGCTGGGTGGTGGTGCTGGCCAACCCGCGCCACGAAGCCCAGGCCATGGCCCTGGCCGAGCGCGAGCGCTACCGGCATTACGTGCTCACGCCGCGCCCGATGCGCCCGGACGTGCCGCCGGCCTCGCTGCTGGCGGTGGTCGAGTTCCAGGCCACGGTGCCCGATTGGCTGCTGCGCCAGCTGGCCGGCATCCGGCGCGTCGACTCGGTGGAGGAGGGTCGCCGCCTGGGCGGCGAGTGGATCACGCCGCAGGCGTTCCACCGCGACGGCCGCGGCGGCCGCTCGGTGTGGGTGGACCCGTCCGAACAGCAGTTCGGCGCCTCGGCCATCGCCTCGCGACGCGAGCACCTGGCCCAGCGCATCGGGCGCGCGGACGCGCAGCTGTCGGCGCTGGCCGAACGTTCGCAGGCGCTCCAGCGCCAGATCGAGGACGTGCAGCAGGAACTGCAGGGCCATCGCGCGGCCGAGCAACTGGCCGAACGCGGCGCCGAGTTCGCCGAGGCCCGCGAGCGCCTGCCATCGTTGCAGGCTGCGCGCCGCACCGCCGCGGAGCGCTGGCAGCAGCTGCAGGCCGATCATGACCGCGCGGTGCGCCAGGACCAGAACGCCCAGGCCGCGTACGAGGACGCGCGGCAGGCGCTGGCGCGTGCGCAGGAGCAGGGGCTCAGGCAGGAACGCGAGTGGGGCGAGCGCCGCACCCTGCAGCGCGAGCAGGCGCATCGCTCCAACGTCGAGCGGTCGCGCCTGCCGTCGCGCTGGCGCGCCGCCCCGGCACTGGCCGCGCTGCGCCGCGAATACCTCAACGCGCAGCAGGCTCGCCTGCGTGCGCAGTCCATCGACGACGACCTCGCCCAGGGCACCTGGGAGACCGACGACACCGTCGAGGAACGCCACCTGCGCATGCAGGCCATGGTGGCCGAGCAGCAGCAGCAGCTGGACGACCGCAAGGTCCACAACGAGCAGGCGCGCATCGCCGTCCACAACGCGCGCGAGCGCTACATCGACGTGCTGCGCGCCACAGTGCGCCAGTACAAGCGCAACATCCAGGAGCTCGGCCAGCTGGCCGGCGTGGAGGTGCATGCGGAGCTGCCGCACCTGGAGAACGACGATGGGGTGCTGGCCCAGGCCGGCCTGGCGGTGAAGTTCAACTTCGACGGCAAGGCCGCGGTGGGCCTGAACGACGGCGAGGCCTCGGGCGGGCAGCAGGTGATGAAGAGCCTGATCCTGCTGGTGGGCCTGCTCAAGGACGACGAGACGCCGGGCGGCTTCGTCTTCATCGACGAGCCCTTCGCCCACCTGGACGTGCGCAACATCCAGCTGGTCGGCCACTTCCTGCGCAGCACCCGCGCCCAATACCTGCTGACCACGCCGATCACGCACAACGTGGAGGTCTTCGAGCCGGCCGAGATCACGCTGGTCACCAGCAAGAAGCCGCGCGGCGAACGCTGGGCGCCGCCCATCGCGGTGGTGCAGCGGCGGGGGGAGCCGGTGCTCGCGCCGCTGGTGTGACGCCGGGCAAGACGCGACCGTCTGCAGCGCGGCACGCCGGTTGCGGCTGCAGGAACCCCAACCTGGAGTTCCCATGACCGCCCACCGCCAGCACCCGCCCCTTCACGAGAACGAGACCGACCCCGACGACCCGCAGGTCAGCGCCGGCGACACCGGGCCCCGCGCGGGCTCGGGCACCAGCGGGCCGAAGCCCGATGCCGGCACCGCCGAGCGGGGCAAGGTCGACGCCAGCCTGCAGAGCGAGCAGGGCGGCGAGGACCTGAAGCCGAGCGAGCGGGGCCGCAAGGACCGCTGACGCCACCCAAGGGTCTCCGCGCTTGGGAGCCCTTGGACAGCACGATCAGACTGGGCGCCGCTTCTCGGGCGGCTGCCTTTCAGCGACGACCGCCGGACGGCCGGTTCGGGTCCATCGGCGCGCCCGGGCTGTAGGGATCGGACTGCCGATAGGCGCCGGTGGCACCGGCCGCGCCGTAGCCCGGCTGACCGCCCGTGCGTCCCGCACCGCCCTGGCCGCGGGCCAGGCCCGCGCCCTGTTCACGGGCGATCTCTCCGGCGCGCTCGCCGGCCTGCTGCACCTGGCCCGCCTTCTCCTGGGTCGTGCGGCGCCATTCCTTGACGATCTCGGCGGCCGTTTCACGCCCGCCCAGGCCGAAGGCCAGGCCTGCGGCCAGCGCCATCGCACCGATGAAGCCCATGAACAGCGTGTTGACCAGGGTTTCGGCGATGCCGAGTTGGTTGACCGCCACCACGATGGCGAAGCCCCACACCGCCACGCTGGCCACCTTGGCAAGCATGTTCGGGCTGCGGAAGCCCGCCTCCGCGGTCGCCGCACGCACCAGGTTGGACAGGGCCGTGGCCGCCAAGCCGCCGATCACCAGCACCACCAGCGCCACCACCAGGTTCGGCAGCCACAGCAGCAGCTGTCGCAGCACGTCCGACACCGCGGGCAGTCCCAGCGCGTCGAAGGCCACGACCATCGCGATCAGGCGCACGAACCACTTGGCCACCTCGCCGAGCAGGCCCGACGCGTCGGTGTTCACGCCCATCTTGGCCACGAAGTCCGCGAAGCCGGACTTGCGCGCCAGGTCATTGAAGTGCACCGCCCGCAGCAGCGCCCCCACCCCCTTGGCGATCAGCGAGGCGACGAACCAGCCGATGACGAGGATCAGGGCGAAGGCGATGATCTTCGGGATGGCGGCGAAGAACATCGCCAACGCGCCCGTCGTCGAGTTCATCACCGCGTCACCCCAGTTGTTGACGTTCGTTTCGTTCATCCGGTCTCTCCGCGCGACAACCGCTGCCGCTGTCTGCAACGGGAGGCAACACGTGTGCCCCGATACGTTTTGGCGAGGCCTAGCGCGAAAGCGAGCACTGGCTTTTCAAGTCTTCGAGCCATCGCCCCCCGCGGGCACAAGGCTTGATCCACCCCAGGTCGCCGCCCCTTCGCCCACCGGGGCCGGCCTCGCTGCCAGTAAAGTCGACCGGAACCCCAGACCAAGGAGCCCCGCATGCCCCAGGCGCCCATCAACATCGGCATCAACCAGCAGGACCGCGAAGCCATCGCCGAAGGTTTGTCCAAGCTGCTGGCCGACACCTTCACCCTGTACCTCACCACCCACAACTTCCACTGGAACGTGACCGGGCCGATGTTCAACTCGCTGCACGTCATGTTCATGGAGCAGTACACGGAGCTGTGGAACGCGGTCGACCCCATCGCCGAGCGCATCCGTTCCCTGGGCGTGGCCGCCCCCGGCTCGTACCAGCTGTTCGGCCAGCTCAGCTCGATCCCCGATGCCCCGGCCCAGCCGCCCAAGGCGATGGAGATGGTGCGCATCCTCGTCGAGGGCCACGAGGGGGTGGCGCGCACCGCCCGCAGCCTGTTCCCGCTGGCCGACCAGGCCCACGACGAGCCGACCGCCGACCTGCTGACGCAACGCCTGACCGTGCACGAGCAGACCGCGTGGATGCTGCGCTCCTTGCTGGAGGACTGACGTTCCGCGAGGCCTGACGGCCGCCCCTGCAAGAAGGGGCGCTGCCTTCGCAGGCTGCACGCAACCGCCCCGCGACGGCTCGCGGGAATCCTGGACGTCGCCTGCTACAGCTACGGGCAGCGCGGCGAGCGAGGTGAGATGAAAGTCGCCATCCTGACCTTCGACGGCTTCAATGAGCTCGATTCCTTCATCGCGCTCGGCCTGCTCAACCGCTTGCGCCCCGAGGGCTGGTCGGCCGAGCTGGCCTCGCCGGGGGCCCAGGTCACCTCGATGAACGGGGTGACCGTCACCGCGCAGCAGCCGCTGGAGTTCGCCAACGAGGCCGATGCGGTGCTGTTCGGCAGCGGCATCTACACCCGGGCCATCGCCGAGAACAGCGCGCTGCTCGACCGCCTGCAGCTGGACCCGGTGCGCCAGCTCATCGGCGGCCAGTGCTCCGGCAGCCTGCTCATGGCCCGCCTGGGGCTGCTGGCCGACGCCCCGGCCTGCACCGACACCACCACCAAGCCCTTCGTCGTCCAGGCCGGGGTGCGGGTGCTGGACGAGCCGTTCCATGCCAAGGGGCCGGTGGCCACCTCGGGGGGCTGCCTGGCCTCCATCTACCTGACCACCTGGTTGATGGCCTATCGCGGCGGCGAGGACCTCGCGGCGCAGGCCCTGCGCTATGCGGCGCCGGTGGGGGAGAAGGACCGCTGGGTGGAGCAGGCGCTGGCGGTCGTGCGGCCGTTCCTGCCTGCGCCGGGCTGAGTCCGCTCGCGCGCCGCGCGTGCAGGCACGGCCCGCCGCACGGCCCGGGCGGCGGGTGTGGCGCACGCCGACAGCATCCCGCGGCGCGGCGTGCATTCAGGGGATCGTCAGCCGCGGGTGAAACAATTTGCGTCGGTTCGCGCGCACCGCGTGGACCGACCTCCCGATCCCCCCTCTCCCCCTCACGGCCTTTCCATGACCTTCAAGAAGACCGCGGTCGGCGCCCTGCTGGCCGCCGCCACCCTGACCAGCTTCGCCGCCGACTGGAGCGACACCTCGATCGGCTGGCGCTACGGCACCCGCTTCGCCGAGCCCTACGGCAACACCGACATCCACAAGCACATCGTCTCGCTGACGCACGCCAGCGGCTACAAGTACGGCTCGAACTTCTTCAACGCCGACATCCTGCTGTCCGACCGCCGCGACCCCGGCGTGGGCAGCGACGAAGGCGCCCAGGAGGTGTACGTGGTCTATCGCCACACGCTGGACCTGGGCAAGGTCAGCGGCCGCAAGCTGTCGGCCGGCTTCATCCGCGGCGTGGGCTTCACCTTCGGCTTCGACCTCAACTCCAAGAACGACGGCTACGGCTCGCGCAAGCGCATGCTGGTCGCCGGCCCGACGCTGATGCTGGACGTGCCCGGCTTCGCCAACGTGAGCGTGCTGGCCCTGCACGAGAGCAACGCCCCCAACGGCATCGACCAGCGCTACACCTACGACCTGCACCCGGCCCTGGGCGCCGAGTGGTCGGTGCCGCTGCCCGGCTCGCTGCCCCTGTCCTTCGAGGGCTACGCGCTGTACATCGCCGGCAAGGGCACCAACGAGTTCGGCGGCGCCACCAAGCCCGAGACGCACGTGGACCTGAAGCTGATGGCCGACGTCGGCGCGATGACCGGCCTGGGCAAGAACACGCTGAAGGCCGGCGTGGGCTACGAGTACTGGCGCAACAAGTTCGGCAACCCCACCACCGACGTGATCGGCCCGGGCGCCGGCCCCGGCGCGACGGCCAAGACCCCCATGGTGCGGGTCGAGTACCACTTCTGAGGCCTCACCCTCGAAAAAGCGTGACCCCCGGCCGGGCGACCGGCGCAGGGGGTCCCGGCAGGCCCGGCGGGCGGGACGGATAATCGCCGGTTCCGTCCGCTGTCCCTGCCCATGTCCGCCGCCGACATCCCTTCCCAGGTGCGCCGCCGCCGCACCTTCGCGATCATCTCCCACCCCGACGCGGGCAAGACCACGCTGACCGAGAAGCTGCTGCTGTTCTCGGGCGCGATCCAGATCGCCGGCGCGGTCAAGGGCCGCAAGGCCAGCCGCCACGCCACCTCCGACTGGATGGAGATCGAGAAGCAGCGCGGCATCTCGGTGGCGTCCTCGGTGATGCAGATGGAGTACCGCGACTGCGTCATCAACCTGCTGGACACCCCGGGCCACCAGGACTTCTCCGAAGACACCTACCGCGTGCTCACCGCGGTCGACGCGGCGCTCATGGTGATCGACGCGGCCAACGGCGTGGAGCCGCAGACGCGCCGCCTGCTGCAGGTCTGCCGCGCCCGCAACACGCCCATCCTCACCTTCGTCAACAAGATGGACCGCGAGGTGCAGGAGCCGCTGGCGCTGATGGACGAGATCGAGCGCGAGCTCGGCATGAGCGTCGTGCCCTTCACCTGGCCGGTGGGCATGGGCAAGAGCTTCCACGGCGTGCTGGACCTGCGCGAGCAGCGCATGCGGGTGTTCTCGCCCGGCGAGGACCGGGCGCACGTCGACGACGAGATGCTCGAGGGCCTGCACAACCCCGTCTACGAGCAGCGCTTCGGCCTGGCCTACGAGCAGGCGAAGAACGAGATCGAGCTGGTGCAGGAGGCCGCGCCGCCCTTCGTCGAGGACGACTTCCTCGGCGGCCGGCAGACGCCGATGTTCTTCGGTTCGGCCATCAACAACTTCGGCGTGAAGGAGGTGCTGGACGCGCTGGTCGACCTGGCGCCGCCGCCCAACCCGCGGCCCGCCATCCAGCGCGAGGTCCAGCCCGAGGAGGGCAAGTTCACCGGGGTGGTGTTCAAGATCCAGGCCAACATGGACCCGGCGCACCGCGACCGCATCGCCTTCGTGCGCGTGGCCTCCGGCCGCTTCGAGCGCGGCATGAACCTGAAGGTGGTGCGCTCCGGCAAGACCTTGCGCCCGAACACGGTGGTGACCTTCATGAGCCAGAAGCGCGAGCTGCTGGACGAGGCCTTCGCCGGCGACATCATCGGCATCCCCAACCACGGGGTGCTGCAGCTGGGTGACACGCTGACGGAGGGCGAGGGCCTGCAGTTCACCGGCCTGCCGTTCTTCGCGCCCGAGATGTTCCGCACCGTCGAGGTGGCCGACCCGCTGAAGACCAAGCAGCTGCGATCCGGTCTCACCCAGCTGGGCGAGGAAGGCGCGATCCAGGTCTTCCGACCGGTGGCCGGCAGCATGCTGCTGCTGGGGGCGGTGGGCCAGCTGCAGTTCGAGGTGGTGGCCCACCGGCTGGAGCATGAGTACGGCGTGAAGGCCCGCATCCAGCCCGCGCGCTACAACGTGGCGCGCTGGGTCACCGCCGAGACCGGCGACGGCGCCGCCGCCGACGAGCGCGAGCTCAAGCGCTTCATCGACGGCAACGGCCACCGGGTCGCCCTCGACGCGGTGGACGCGCCCTGCGTGATGCTGGAATACGCCGGCGAGCTGCGGGCCATGCAGGACAACTGGCCGAAGATCCGCTTCCACGCGATGCGCGAGCACGCGGGGCTGGTGTTCCACAAGCAAGGGATGTGAGCCCCGCCCCGGGGTACCGGGCGCGCCCCCAAGGCGGCTGCCCCACGGGCTGCGGCCAGGGCTGGAGCGGGTTGACCGATGCCTTCGATGCGGGGCTTCAGTGAGGCTCCGATAATCCCGCCGTGACACTTCAGACCCAAGCGACCCCCCGTCTCCAGCTGTACCTGGACCTCATCCGCTGGGACCGTCCCGCCGGCTGGCTGCTGCTGCTGTGGCCCACGCTGGCGGCGCTGTGGATCGCGGCGCACGGCTTTCCGGGCTGGCACCTGCTCGCGGTGTTCACCCTGGGCACCATCCTGATGCGCAGTGCCGGCTGCTGCATCAACGACGTGGCCGACCGCGAGTTCGACCGGCACGTCAAGCGCACCGCCCAGCGCCCCGTCACCAGCGGGCGGGTGTCGGTGAAGGAGGCGCTGGCAGTGGGCGCGGCGCTCGCGCTGGTGGCCTTCGCGCTGGTGCTCACCACCAACCCGCTGACCATCCAGCTGTCCTTCGCGGCACTGGCCGTGGCCATGGTCTACCCCTGGGCCAAGCGGGTGGTGTCGATGCCGCAGGCGGTGCTGGGCGTGGCCTTCAGCTTCGGCATCCCGATGGCCTTCGCGGCGGTGCAGGGGCGCGTGCCGGGCGTGGCCTGGTGGCTGCTGCTGGGCAACCTCTTCTGGGTGCTGGCGTACGACACCGAGTACGCGATGGTCGACCGCGACGACGACATCCGCATCGGCATCAAGACCTCGGCACTCACCCTGGGCCGCTTCGACGTGGCCGGGGTGATGGGCTTCTACGGCGTGTATTTCGCCAGCTGGCTGGCCCTGGGCCTGTCGCAAGGACTGCGCTGGCCCTATGTGCTGGGCATCGTCGCCGGCGTCGGCCAGGCGCTGTGGCACTACGCACTGATCCGCCACCGCAGCGGCGAGGGCTGCTTCGCCGCCTTCAGGGCGAACCACTGGGTGGGCTTCGCGGTGTTCCTCGGCGTGGTGGCGGACTACCTCCTGCGCTGACGGCACCGGCCGGGCAGAGCGCCGTCAGCGACTGAACTCGTCTCCCAGCTCGCGCGCGCGCTGCTGCGCCGCCTTCAGTGCCTGGACGAACGCGGCCTTCACGCCCGCACCCTCCAGCGCGGTGAGCGCCGCGTGGGTCGTCCCGCCCTTGGAGGTGACGCGCTCGCGCAGCACGGCAGGCGGGTCGTCCGACTGCTGCGCCAGCGCCGTCGCGCCGGCGAAGGTGGCCAGGGCCAGCTGGCGGCCCTGCGCCTCGCTCAGGCCCATCTCCTGCGCGGCCTGCATCATGGCCTCCACGAAGTAGAAGACGTACGCGGGCCCGGACCCCGACAGCGCGGTGACCGCGTCCAGGTCGGCCTCGCGCTGCACCCAGCACAGCTCGCCGGTGGGCCGCAGCACCGCTTCCGCCCAGGCGCGGTCGGCGTCGTCCACGCCGGCGCGCGCGAACAGGCCGGTGATGCCGCGGCCGATCAGCGCCGGGGTGTTGGGCATGGTGCGGATCACCCGCGCCGACCCGGTCGCCGCGGCGATCGCGTCGCTGCGGATGCCGGCCATCACGCTCAGGTGCAAGGCCGGGGCCAGCTGCTCGCCGCAGGCCGCGGCCGCCTCGCCGAAGGACTGCGGCTTGACCGCCCACACCACCAGCCCCGGCGACTCCGACAGCTCGCCGGCCTGCGCCAGGGTGCGCACGCCGAATCGCTCCTGCAGCCGCTGGCGCGTCGGCTGGTGCGGGTCGATGACCAGGATGCGGGCACCCGGGATGCTTGTCTGGACAAGTCCGCCGACCAGGGCGGTCGCCATGTTGCCGCCGCCGACGAAAAGGAGCGTCTGATCGTTCATGCGGGCAGTGTAGTGGGCACAAACCCTGAGCCGCGATGAGCGTCAGGCCCAGGGGTCATGCAAAGGAGGCATGACGACCGGTGACACATTCGGCGCGCACCCGCCTACAGTGCGCAGCCACGCGGCGCCCCATCGCTCACGAGGCCCGGCGGCGACCGCCTGCAACCGCACGCACCCACCCTTCGAGGAAACGCCATGAGCAGCTCCCTGTCGTACGTCCACCCCACCCCGGACAGCCCCTGGGGCACCTATCTTTCCCAGGTCGATCGTGTCGTGCCCTACCTGGGACGGCTCGCGAAGTGGGCCGACACGCTCAAGCGCCCCAAGCGCTCGCTGATCGTGGACATCCCCATCGAGATGGACGACGGCAGCGTGCGCCACTTCGAGGGCTACCGCGTGCAGCACAACCTGTCGCGCGGCCCCGGCAAGGGCGGCGTGCGCTACCACCCCGACGTGACGCTGGAGGAGGTGATGGCACTGTCGGCCTGGATGACGGTGAAGAACGCCGCGGTGAACCTGCCCTACGGCGGCGCCAAGGGGGGCATCCGCGTCGATCCCAAGCAGCTGTCGATCAAGGAGCTGGAGCGCATGACGCGCCGCTACACCAGCGAGATCGGCCTGATCATCGGCCCGCAGCAGGACATTCCCGCGCCGGACGTGAACACCAACGCGCAGATCATGGCGTGGATGATGGACACGTACTCGATGAACGTCGGCGCCACCGCGACCGGCGTGGTCACCGGCAAGCCGATCCACCTGGGCGGCTCCCTGGGGCGGGTCAAGGCCACCGGGCGCGGCGTGTTCGTCACCGGCCGCGAAGCCGCGCGGCGCCTGAACCTGCCGCTGGACGGTGCGCGCGTGGCGGTGCAGGGCTTCGGCAACGTGGGCTCGTCCGCGGCCGAGCTGTTCGCCGGGGCGGGCGCGAAGATCGTCTGCGTGCAGGACCACACCGGCACGCTGGTGAACGCGCGCGGCTTCGACATGGCCGACCTGATGGCGCACGTGCGCCAGCATGGCGGGGTGGGCGGCTTCGCCGGCGGCGACACGATGACCGCCGAGCAGTTCTGGGACGTCGACTGCGACATCATGATCCCGGCCGCGCTGGAGGGCCAGATCACCGCCGAGCGCGCGCAGCGGCTGAAGGCCAGATTGGTGCTCGAGGGCGCGAACGGCCCCACGGTGCCCACCGCCGACGACATCCTCGCCGACCGTGGCGTGCTGGTGGTGCCGGACGTGATCTGCAACGCCGGCGGCGTGACGGTGTCGTACTTCGAGTGGGTGCAGGACTTCTCCAGCTTCTTCTGGACCGAGGACGAGATCAACCTGCGCCTGGACAAGATCATGGTGGATGCGCTCAAGCACATCTGGAACACCGCGGACAAGCACAAGATCGGGCTGCGCACCGCCACCTTCGCGGTGGCCTGCGAGCGCATCCTGATGGCTCGGGAGGAGCGCGGGTTGTATCCGTGAGCCCCCGGCCGCCTGGCGGCCACCCCCCATGGGGGTACCGATCCGGACCGGGAGACCCGGATCCGGATCGGCCCGCCTGCGACGATCGCCCCTGACCGCCCTGTGGGCGGTCTGTCCCAGAGGGACCGCCGGTGCCGCTGATCCAACGCTGACAGGGCCGCCCCCGAACCCCCGAGGGGCGGTCTCTCCCGGGGGGAAGGTGTGGCCGATCGACGCGGGAAGCGGTTGCGCACGGGCTAGCATCCCGTCCTCTGCCTTCTTCTCCACGCCTCGATGCCGTTCCTTCGCCGTTCGCTCCTCGCCCTCGCTCTGGCAGCGCCGACACTGGCCGCTTTCGCTCAATCGCCCGCCTGGCCGACCCGGCCGGTGCGCGTGGTCGTGCCGGCACCGGCCGGCAGTTCGCTGGATGTGGTCGCCCGCCTGCTGGGCGACAAGCTCAAGGACCGCTGGGGGCAGCCGGTCGTGATCGAGAACAAGCCCGGCGCGGGCGGCATGCTGGGAGTGGATGTCGCAGCCAAGGCCGCCCCGGACGGGCACGTGATCGCGGTCGGCTTCAACGGCCCGATCGCCTTCGCGCCGTTCATGTACCGCAAGATGCCCTACGACCCGGCCAAGGACCTCGCGCCGGTGGTGATGACCACCCTGCAGCCGAACGTCCTGGCGGTCAACGCCGCCCTGCCCGTGAAGACGCCACAGGAGTTCGTGGCCCACGCACGGCAGCGCGGCGGCAAGCTGAACTTCGCCTCGGTCGGGCTGGGATCCAGCTCGCACCTCACGATGGAACTGCTGCTGGCCGAGGCCGGCGCCCAGGGCACGCACATCCCCTACAGCGGCTCGCCGCCGGCAGGCCTGAGCGTGGGCAGCGGCGAGACGGACGCGCTGATCGCCGCCGCCCCGGCCCTGCTGCCCCTGGCGCGCAGCGGCAAGGTTCGGCTCATCGCGGTGACCGGGCGCGAGCGCATGGCCACGCTGAAGGAGCTGCCCACGCTGGTGGAAAGCGGCCTGCCGCGGGTGGAGTCGCTGATCTGGAACGGCCTGTTCGTCGCCGCCGGCACGCCGGACGCGGTGATCCAGAAGATCAACGCCGACGTCAACGCCGTGCTCGCGGAGCCCACGGTGCAGGCCGCGCTGGACGGCCAGGGCCTGGCGGCCGGCGGCGGCAGCGTCGCCGCCTTCCGTCAGGTGGTGGCGACCGACACCCAGCGCTGGGGCGCGATCATCCAGCGCATCAAGCTGCAGCTGGACTGAGGGCGCCCCGCAAGCACCGGCTCAGGCCGCCGTGACCGCGCTGGCAAGGGCCGCGGGCCTCACGCCGGTCGTGCGACGCGCCCACCAGCGCTCGAAGCCGAAGTGCGCCACGGTGTTGGCCAGCGGCTCCACCAGGGCATAGGCGCTGGCCAGCACGAAGCTGCCGGTGAGCAGCCAGCCCAGCGACACCGCGATCACCAGGTGCGCGAGGCCGAACAGCGCGCTCTTGGCCAATGCGGCCCGCGGCCCGTGCAGACCACGACGTTCCCACCAGCGGTCGAAGCGGTGGTGCACGACGGTGTTCAGGCTGGGCTCGACCAGCGCCAGGGCCCCGGCGAGGATGAAGCTGCCGGTGAAGGCATAGCCCAGCGTCACCGCGATCAGCAGGTGGATCGCGGCGAAGGCAAGCGTCTTGTGCAGCGAGCGATCGAAGGCGCGGAACTTCATGGCCGAAACGATAGCGATTCGCAACGGCGCGGGCCAATCGGGATGGCTGATCGGGACGATAGGACCCGGCCTTCGGCCGGCGTTCCGGCGCGCCCACGTCCCGGCGGCGGCGCGACCGGCCCGGGCCGATGGCGCTCAGTGGCTCCGCTGGTCGCCTCGCCGGTCCAGGGTGCGGTCGACGCAGCGCCACCTCAGCCACCGCTGCGGGTCGCCCATGATCACGCCCCCTGGAACCCAGCCACCCGCGGATGCCGACCTCACACGCCGCCGGCCGCCGTCCCCGCCAGCAAGGCGGCGTTGCCCCCCGCCGCGGCGGTGTTGATGGTGAGCGTTTGCTCCGCACAGAAGCGATACAGCTGCGAAGGGTCGCCCGCCTCCTGCGCCGTGACCAGCGTGACGATGGCGCCCTGCCGCGCCTGCAGCCGGCGCCACACGCGCCGGGCCAGCCTGTCGTCGTCGGACGCCAGGCACACCCCGGCGAGGGC
>OFDC01001283.1_pt1 | contig 13774 bp, 12 predicted proteins | sample 1520941 | NCBI WGS metagenome assembly OFDC01 (sample SAMEA94258168, study PRJEB24077) | hot springs metagenome | biome: Aquatic biome; feature: Water | place: India | collected 2012-12-06 | depth 5 m | reverse complement strand
GCGGGTTGGAGCGCTGGCTCTACCGCGTCGTGCGCAAGCATGGCGGCCGCCAGACCGGCGGCTGGAGCTTCGATTTTCTGCACCTGCACGCCAAGTCCGGCAGCCTCTCGCCGCTCAAGCACTTCGCCTACGATCTGCGCGAGATCGTGCGCCGCCAAACGCTGCCCGGTTACCGGCTGGTCATCGAGCGCGGGCGCCGGGGCGCCGAACGCCTGGTCTTCACGCCGATCCCGCGGGAGCCGTTCGTGACGACGTTGCCCCGAGAGGGCCGAACCGCGCGTCCTGGGGACAAGCTGTGACTCGCCTCGTGCTATCGGGGACGGCGGTTATCGTGCCATCGGGGACCCGATCCTCGTGCTATCGGGGACCGCGATCGCCTGAAAACCCTTGGTGCTCAACAGGTTGGAGCGGCCGTAACTCCTCTAACTCAGATTCCTTCGGAATCTGTCTAACGGACCACACTCATCCACCGCCCGGGATAACAGAAGGACCGACAAGGGAGGTGATCATGTACGCACCTCCGCCTGAGGACGAAGGTGGCGCATGAGCGACCTCACCCATGTCGAGCTCGTGTGGTTCGAGAAGCAGACCGAGCAATGGATTCGCTTCGGCCAAGCCGCGAAGGAGCAGATCCTCGATCGGCGACGGCGTGTCTTGTCCTTTGCTCCCGGCAGCGTCTTTGCCTTCGTACGCTGGGCGGCCAACGACTATGGCACGGTGGCGTCGCGCATCGACATCCTGCGCGCCGTCCGGTCCAGTGAAGCCTGTGCAACGGTTCCTTATGTTCGTCCCGGTGGCGACATCCTGCTACGGGCGTCCGGCTGGCCGAAGGTCAAGCACGTGCTGCAGATGATCGACATTGTCGAATCGCTGGGCATCGATGCCGCTGATGCAGCACCGGACTATTGGCGTCACGTTCACAATCGTCTGTCGGTCGGCGAAGCGCTCAGACCCTACACTCTCGCGCGGCACAAAGCCTGGCTTCTTCGGCAGAGGACTGACCCGTGACTGGTCGGTTGCCGATCCTCATCACAGCGCTGGCCGGCATTGGAATCCTGATCGTAACCTTCGATCCAAGCAGGCATCCACTCTATTTGTGGAATGGCTCGGCGAGTGTCCCTCAGGGTCTTTACCAGCTGCAGTTAACCGGCGAGCGGTTCGTCCCCGAACTCGTCGCCGTCATGCCGCCAGAGCCGCTCGCGACCTTCCTCGCCGACGGCAACTATCTGCCGCGCGGCGTTCCCATGTTGAAGCACGTTCTGGCGCTCCCGGGACAGATCGTTTGCCGGGAAGGGCCCATCGTCCTGGTCGATGCGAGCGTAATGGGTGCGGCGCGAGAGCGCGACGGACGAGGGCGGCCACTTCCCGTCTGGCGGGGCTGCCGCGTCGTCGCCGCGGGCGAGCTCTTCCTGATGAACTGGCAGTCGGTGGACTCTCTGGACGGGCGGTACTTCGGCCCGATCCCCGCGTCTGCCGTCATCGGCCGCGCGCACCCCATCTGGATCGAGAAGGAGGATTGACCATGCAGCGTTCTCTCACCCAAGCAGCGGCTCTATTGTTCGCGCGGCGCAGCGACCCTTCCTCCTTCCCGGCCAGGCTCCGGCGAGCTGTCGCCCGATCGGCGCTGCCGATGGTTGTGATCCTGCTGGTGTCGGGCGCAGCTGGCTCTGCTGGGAGAGCACATGCCGAACCCGCTGTCGCTGCACAGCCCCAAGGCGCATCTGCCGCCGATCCCTATGCAAGCTTTGTCCACGAAGCTGCAAATCGGTTCGGCGTGCCGGCTTCCTGGATCAGCGCTGTGATGGCGATGGAAAGTGGCGGCGAGGTGCTGGCCCTCTCGCCACAAGGCGCCATGGGGTTGATGCAGATCATGCCCGACACCTGGGCCGGTTTGCGTGTCCGTCATGGGCTCGGTCCCGACCCGTATGAGCCGCGCGACAACATTCTTGCCGGCGCGGCATACTTGCGGGAGTTGCACGATCGCTACGGCTCGCCCGGGTTTTTGGCTGCCTACAATGCAGGGCCTGCGCGCTACGACGAATACCTGGCAACGCGGCGGGAGCTGCCGACAGAGACGCAGCTCTACGTCGCCTCCCTCGTCCCGCTGCTTGGAGAAGGTCTGGCCAATGACATGGTCATTGTTGGCCGGCGCGTGCTGTCGTGGCAGGACTCGCCGCTGTTCGCTACACACGATCAGGGCAATGCCGCGGCCGCGTCGTCATCAATCCGAACGTCATCAGGCCGATCGTTGGTCAGCCATTCCGTTGACCGCGTAACTGCGTTGGTCCCTCAAGCTGACGGACTGTTTGTGCGCCGCTGGAACGCGAAGCCGCTGCCGTGAGGTGAAGCGCCGACGATCGTATGCTTTCGATTATTCCGGCGAAGGTGCTCATGAGGTTTATCGGTGGAGGGGCACCAGATCATGGACGGCAAGATAAAGCGGGTTGCCCCGCTGCAGGCGCCATGCGCCTGAAAGCCTGTCTGCACGTTGTTTCTTGAGCAGCTCGCGGCAGCTTGTTGCGATGTGCGGGCGGCTCTTGAATCGATTTATCGTTTGCATTCAACGCTCCGAGCGCCGTCGATCGAAGGCATAACCTCCCGCCGCTACGCTGGAACGGCCTTTTCTACGCCACGCGACGACGCGTGCTTTCTGTCACTTGCAGGCCTTCGCTCGACTTCCAATCGTCATGCCATGGCACGCGATGACGACGATTTCCGGCTCCGGCCCGGCAAGATCCGGGATCGTGGCAGTGCGCGGACTGGCGGACGCCGCGTCGGCGGCGTGCGCGCCCGCCCGCCCACCTTTGCAGGGCAAGTTCAACAGGCCATCCGGCGGGCCGGCGGCGATCCGTCCCGATTGAACGGGGCCGGGAAGGGACGCGGCCGGTTCAATGCGCGGGGGCGCGGCGCGCCGGTGGCGGCGGCGCTGAGAAGCCGGAGCGCCTGGAGCCGGCACGGTGGCGTCCGCACGCGGTCGCGGCGCGTCGCGGTGAAGGCACGCGTCGTGAAACTCAATCCGCAGCGCGGTGCTGCCCGGGGACGGCAGTTCGTCAGCGCCAAGGCGGTCGACGCCCACCTACGCTATCTCCAGCGCGACGGCGTGACGAAAGACGGGGAGAAGGGGCAGGTCTATTCAGCGAACCGAGATGTCGAGGACGGCCGTGCGTTCGTCGAACGCGGCCGCGAGGACCGTCACCAGTTTCGCTTCATCGTGTCGGCCGAGGACGGTGCCGATCTCTCCGATCCCCGCGCGACCACCCGCGATCTGATGAAGCAGATGGAGGCCGACCTCGGCACCAGGCTCGACTGGATCGCGGTCGATCATCACAACACCGGCCATCCCCACACCCACATCATCGTCCGGGGCATGACCGACGACGGTAAGGCCCTCAACATCGCCGGCGACTACATCGCCTATGGAATCCGGGAGCGGGCGAGCGAGGTGGTGACCCGGGAGCTTGGCCGCCAGACCGAGCAGGAGGTATCCCGCAGCCTGGAGCAGGAGGTCGAAGCCGACCGCTTCACCCGGCTCGACCGCATGCTGATCGCCGAACAGCGGAGCCGCAACGAGTTCGCCGACCTGCGGCCGGACCGGGACATACTCGATAGTCTGCGGCAGAACCGGGCGTTGCTGATCCAGCGGGCGCGCAAGCTGGAACGCATGGGCTTGGCCACCGAGGTAGACCCCGGACGCTGGACCGTGTCGCCCAGGGCCGAACCCGCCTTGCGGGAATTGGGCGAGCGCGGCGACATCATCAAGGCGATGCACCGGGCCTTGGACCGGGAAGGCCTGGCGGACGCCCGACCCATCGCGAGCTATGTCCTGCACGCGGAGAAGGCCACTGAACCGATCGTCGGCCGTGTGCTCGACAAGGGGCTGGGCGGCGACGAGATGGGTGAGCGGGTGCGGCTGGTGATCGACGGCGTCGACGGGCGTGTCCATCACCTCGAGATGGAACCGGTCCGAGCCGAGGATGTTCAGCGGGGCATGATCGTGGCGGCGGGTTCCGGCCAGGCCGGACCGCGCGCCTCGGACCGCAACATCCTGGCGATTGCCGGCAAGGAGGGCATCTATCGGCCGGCCAGGCATCTGGAGCAGGCCGTCGGCGCCGTCGAGCGCCTGGGTGGCGATCCCGCGGCCTACGTCCGATCCCATGTGCGGCGCCTGGAGGCGCTGCGCCGGGCAGGCCATGTCGAGCGGATCGACGCCGACCGGTGGCGCGTTCCAGCTGACTTGCCCGAACGCGGGCAGGCCTACGATCTCGCACGGGACCGGACGACCGGGCGGATCACCGTTCTCTCGCCCATAGGCCTTGAGCAGCAGATCGGCCATCAAGGCGCGACGTGGCTCGACCGCGAACTGGCGTCCCGGCAGCGCACCGTCGTCGCCGACGAAGGGTTCGGCCGCGAGGTGATAGTGGCGTTGGCCAGGCGTCGGCGGTGGCTGGTGGACAAGGGATATGCCACGGACCTCGGCGGCGGTCGGATCCGGGCTTCCAGAGATCTGGTCCAGCGGCTCGAAGCCCGCGACCTTGAGCGCTCTGGCAGGCATCTCGCTGCTGAACGAGGACGGGAATGGCGGCCCGCCGTTCCCGGCAATCACGTCAGCGGCCAGCTCGTCGGCTCGACCCAGCTCTCCAGCGGCCGGTTCGCAATGATCGACGACGGGCTCGGCTTCAGCTTGGTTCCTTGGCGGCCCGCGCTCGAGCAGCATGTCGGTCGTTCCATATCCGGTGTCGCCTTGCCCGGCGGCGATGTGAATTGGTCGCTCGGGCGAAAGCGAGGGCTGGCTCTTTAGCCGGTCGGTACTTGCTTGCTAAATCTTCACATGTTTCGTTGGCATCGGCACGTTTGTCAGCTTGTCTAGGTCGACGCCCGAAAGTCGCATGACCGCCTTGTACGCGTCGAGAATCGTCTCGTGCTTTCGCTCGAGATCTTCGAGCATCTTGGCACAGCCCTCGTCAGAGTTCCGCCTGAAGTTGTGCCTTCGGTAGAACGAATGGAATAGCTGGTTGCGCTCCGCCAGGGCATTCGCCAACAGGAATTCCAGATCGTCAGAAATGCCGGCAGATTTGGCGAGACGCTTTAGGAGTTGGCCGAGGGTGCTCTTGTTAATCTTGCTGTAGATTTCCGTTGCGAGTTCTCCCTTGTCGCCCACAAACAGGTCATGCTCCCTCCCCTCAGCGCAGAGCCGTATGGTGCCCAATTCTGTCTCCAAAAGTTGCGCTGCTTCTGCGACCTCTCCGAACTTACGGTAGACCTCGTCGAGCGTGGGCATTGATTTCATCTCCAGTCGTGTCGATCCCGCTGTATCGATTATCTAGGAAGAACGGGCACAGAGCATCGCAGCCCGCAGGGAGCGGAACGGAATCCGGGATCATTGCGCGCGGTTCCTAGATGGCATGCAGGTATTCCGGCCTGGACGTGCGCTCGTGACCCACCTCCGACGACCAACACGACGCAGCCAATGTATCCGAATTGCACGCCAGGACCGCCGCGCAGGCGCTCCCCGCGATGCCGGTCTTGTGCAATCGAGATGCAAGGGCCTGATCTTGCGTCGCCATGTCCGCGACCAAGATCCTTTGGGGGCAGATCACCCTCGTATTCGCCATCGTGCTCGTCACCCTGTGGGGGGCGACGCAATGGACGGCCTGGCGGCTGGGCTATCAGCTCCAGCTCGGGCCGCCCTGGTTCGAACTCGCCGGCGTTCCGGTCTACCTCCCACCGGCCTTCTTCTGGTGGTGGTACGCCTATGACGCCTATGCGCCGTCCATCTTCGTCGAAGGCGCCTGCATCGCGGCCTCGGGAGGATTGATCTCGATCGCGGTGGCGATCGGCATGTCGGTTTGGCGGGCACGCGAGGCTAAGAACGTCGCCACCTATGGCTCAGCGCGCTGGGCGACGGTGCGCGAGGCACGCAATGCGGCGCTATTGGGTCCCGACGGGGTCGTGCTCGGAAAGCTCGGCTCCGACTACCTGTGCCATGATGGGCCGGAGCATGTCCTGTGCTTTGCCCCGACGCGAAGCGGCAAGGGCGTTGGCCTGGTCGTGCCGACCTTGCTGACTTGGCCGGGCAGCTCGATCGTTCACGATATCAAGGGCGAGAACTGGGAGCTGACCTCGGGCTTTCGGTCACGGCATGGCCGCGTGCTGCTGTTCGACCCGACCAATGCGGAGTCGGCCGCTTACAACCCGCTGCTGGAGGTGCGTCGGGGAGAGTGGGAGGTCCGCGACGTCCAGAACATTGCGGACGTCCTTGTCGACCCCGAGGGGGCGCTGGAGCGGCGGAACCACTGGGAGAAAACCAGTCACGCCCTGCTGGTCGGCGCGATCCTGCATGTCCTGTATGCCGAGCCGAACAAGACGCTGGCCGGCGTCGCGGCCTTCCTGTCCGATCCGAAGCGGCCGATGGAGACGACCCTCCGGGCGATGATGACGATGCCGCACCTCGGCGAGGCCGGCATCCACCCGGTGATCGCCTCGGCGGCGCGGGAACTGCTGAACAAGAGCGAGAACGAACGCTCGGGCGTGCTGTCGACTGCAATGTCATTCCTCGGCCTGTATCGGGACCCTGTGGTGGCGCAGGTGACCCGCCGTTGCGACTGGCGCATCCGCGATCTCGTCGAGGACGAAAGGCCGACGACGCTTTACCTCGTCGTGCCGCCGTCGGACATCAGCCGGACCAAGCCGCTGGTGCGGCTCGTCTTGAACCAGATTGGCCGCCGGCTGACCGAGGAGCTCCATGCCAAGGGCCGCCGCCACAGGCTGCTGCTCATGCTCGACGAGTTCCCGGCGTTGGGACGTCTCGACTTCTTTGAATCGGCGCTCGCCTTCATGGCAGGCTATGGGCTCAAGAGCTTTCTCATCGCCCAGTCGCTCAACCAGATCGAGAAGGCGTACGGCCCGAACAATGCTATTCTCGACAATTGCCATGTGCGCGTGTCCTTCGCCACGAACGACGAGCGCACCGCCAAGCGCGTTTCGGATGCGCTCGGCACCGCGACCGAGATTCGCGATGCGAGGAACTACGCTGGTCACCGGCTGAGCCCCTGGCTCGGCCATCTCATGGTTTCTAGGCAGGAAACAGCGCGGCCGCTGCTGACGCCTGGCGAAGTCATGCAGCTGCCGGCCACCGACGAATTGGTGCTGGTCTCTGGCTGTCCACCGATCCGGGCGAGGAAGGCGCGATATTACGAAGACCGGCGACTGACAGAGCGTCTGTTTCCGGCGCCAGGCCCGGAAAGGCCCAAGGTCACCGGCACGACGGCAGATGACTGGAGCGGCGCGCCCGTTCCGAAGAGTCGGGGAGGGAGAGAGGGAGCGGCAGGCCTCCCTGCGGCGCATCGGGTCGACGATCCAGCCAACGGCGGAATCCGGCGAGAGCCGGAGCTTGCCGAGCATGAAGACATCGCACCCGAGCCGCCGAAGCCCTCGCCGGAATTTGAGTTTGGCGAGGATGAGCCCGACGAGGACGCCGTGCGCGCCCGCGCATTGCGCGCAACCGCCCGGGGGCTCGCCCGCCAGGCCGCACTGGATCCCGGTGACGGTATCGACCTCTGAGCCGACGGATGCGGACCAAGCATACGTTCCGCTTGCCGCCTGATCTGGCGATCAAGCTCGCCGACTATGCACAGCGCAAGCGCGTACCGCAGGCCCTCATTGTGGAAACCGCCCTTGCATCCTTCCTGTCGCCGGACGGGTCCGAAAGGCTGGAAGGGGCACTCGGCAGCCGGCTAGATCGGCTCATCCGACAAGTCGAACGCCTGGAGCGGAACGTCACCATCTCCAATGAGGCCCTGGCGCTCTTCGTTCGCTTCTGGCTGACCGTGACCCCACCGTTGCCGGATATCGGGCAGCCGGGCGCGCAGGCCAAGGGCCGGGAGCGCTACGAGGGCTATGTCGAGGCGCTCGGCCGACGCCTCGCAAAAGGCCGGACCCTGGCCGACGAGATCTCTCAGGACATCGCGCCTGCAGATGAAGCAGCGGACGAGGGAAGCCATCGGTCCTGAGGCCGTGCCGCCGTCCTCCTGCCTTTGTACGCCAAAGCACTACGACCCCTTCGACCTTGTTGCATCGCCCCGTGTCCTGCTCTTTCTAATCGACCCCATTCCACGACCGCTGCTCGGGCGGTCCTGCAATCGGGGTGACGATGACGGTCCATTCCTTCCAGGCTGAGGTGATCTCTCGGGGCGCCCGTATGCTGCGCACCGCCCTGGGGCCAGCCATCGCCGCCTGGCTCGAGGATCCGTCTGTCGTCGAGGTCATGCTGAACCCCGACGGGCGGCTCTGGGTCGACCGCCTGTCGAGTGGGCTAATCGAGACAGAGGAGCGCCTGGCCGCCGCCGAGGGCGAGCGCATCGTGCGGCTCGTGGCCCATCATGTCGGGGCCGAGGTCCATCCTGGCAGCCCGCGTGTGTCGGCGGAGCTCCCCGAGACGGGAGAGCGGTTCGAGGGGCTCCTTCCGCCTGTTGTAGCAGCGCCAACCTTCGCGATCCGCAAGCCGGCGGTCGCCGTCTTCACCCTCGAGGACTACGCCGCGGCTGGCATCATGACGGTCGGCCAGGCGGCGGTGCTGCGCGAGGCCGTCGCGAGCCGCCGCAACATCCTGGTGGCCGGCGGCACCTCGACGGGCAAGACGACACTCGCCAATGCACTCCTGGCCGAAGTCGCCAAGACCTCCGACCGGGTCGTGCTGATCGAAGACACCCGCGAACTACAGTGCCGCGCCGCCAACTTGGTTGCTTTGCGCACCAAGGACGGCGTGGCGTCGCTGTCCGATCTGGTGCGCTCGTCGCTGCGCCTGCGGCCCGACCGCATCCCGATCGGCGAGGTTCGCGGCGCCGAGGCCCTCGATCTCCTAAAAGCCTGGGGGACAGGTCATCCTGGCGGAATCGGCACCATCCACGCCGGCACAGCCATCGGTGCGTTGCGGCGCTTAGAACAGCTCATCCAGGAAGCCGTCGTCACCGTGCCGCGGGCACTCATCGCCGAGACGATCGACCTGATCGCCGTGCTGTCGGGCCGCGGTGTCGCTCGCCGGCTGACCGAGCTCGCCGGCGTAAATGGTCTCGGCGCCGACTCGGACTACGCACTCTCACCCGCAGGAGAACGGCAATGAGTCACTTCGCGATACGGCGCGCCGTCACGGCGACCGCCATTCTGTCCTCGATAACGCTGGCCTTCTCGTCGGCGGCCTACGCGGCGGGTTCCAGCATGCCGTGGGAACAGCCATTGCAGCAGGTCCTGCAATCGGTTGAAGGCCCGGTGGCCAAGATCGTTGCCGTCATCATCATCATCGTCACCGGCCTCACCCTGGCCTTCGGCGACACCTCCGGCGGCTTCCGGCGCCTGATCCAGATCGTGTTCGGTATCTCGATCGCCTTTGCCGCCTCGAGCTTCTTCCTGTCGTTCTTCTCCTTCGGCGGCGGAGTCCTGGTCTGATGACAGAACATGTCCCCGGCTTCGTAGTGCCGCTGCACCGCGCCTTGACTGAGCCGATCCTGCTGGGCGGCGCGCCGCGAGCGGTCGCGATCCTCAACGGCACGCTGGCTGCCGCTGTCGGCCTCGGCCTGCGCCTGTGGATTGTCGGCCTCCTGCTTTGGCTGATCGGTCACGGCCTCGCGGTCTGGGCAGCCAAACGCGACCCCCTGTTCGTCGACGTGGTGCGCCGCCACCTGCGCATTCCCGGTCGGCTCGGCGTGTGAGGACCGTGGCATGATGAACCTCGCGGAATACCGCAGCTCGGCCACACGCCTCGCAGACTTCCTGCCATGGGCGGCGCTGGTCGCCCCGGGAGTGGTCCTCAACAAGGACGGCTCCTTCCAGCGGACGGCGCATTTCCGGGGCCCCGATCTCGACTCGGCCGTGCCGGCCGAACTCGTCGGCGTTGCCGGACGCCTCAACAACGCGCTGCGTCGCTTGGGATCGGGGTGGGCGATCTTTGTCGAGGCGCAACGGCAGCCGTCCAGCACCTATCCGGAGAACAGTTTCCCGGAGGCGGCCTCTGCGCTGGTCGATGCCGAACGGAAGGCGGCCTTCGAGGAGGAGGGCGCTCACTACGAGTCGACCTACTTCCTCACGTTTCTCTATCTGCCGCCGGCGTGGGAATCCGCCGGCGCCGAGCGCTTCCTCTACGAGGGCCGCGCCCGCACCGAAGGTGCCGACGCGCAAGAGATCCTGGCGGGCTTCATCGATCGGACGGATCGCGTCCTAAAACTCCTCGAAGGTTTTATGCCCGAAAGCCGCTGGCTCGACGATGGCGAGACCTTGACCTACCTGCATTCCTGCGTCTCGACCCGGCGCCAGCGTGTGCGCGTGCCGGAAGTGCCGATGTATCTCGATGCCCTGCTGGCCGATCAGTCCCTGGCGGGTGGTCTGGAGCCGAAGCTTGGGGACACGCATCTGCGCGTGCTCACGATCGTAGGCTTTCCGGCGGCGACCACGCCCGGGATCCTGGACGAGCTCAACCGGCTGGCCTTTGCCTACCGCTGGTCGACCCGAGCGATCATGCTCGACAAGACCGACGCTACCAGGCTCTTGACCCGGATCCGCCGGCAGTGGTTCGCCAAGAGGAAGTCGGTTGCCGCGATCCTCAAGGAGGTGATGACCAACGAGGCATCGACGCTCCTCGATACGGACGCCCACAACAAGGCCATCGACGCGGATGCTGCCCTGCAGGAGTTGGGCTCCGACGCCGTCGGCGCGGCCTACTGCACGGTGACGGTCACGGTGTGGGACGAGGATCCACGCATTGCCGACGAGAGGCTGCGCCTCGTCGAGAAGGTGATCCAGGGACGGGATTTCACGTGCATGGTGGAGACGGTCAACGCGGTCGATGCCTGGTTCGGCTCGTTACCTGGCCATGCCTACGCAAATGTGCGTCAGCCGCCGGTCTCGACACTCAATCTCGCGCACATGATCCCGCTCTCCGCGGTCTGGGCTGGACCGGCGCGGGACGACCAGCTGGACGCCCCGCCGCTCTTCTTCGGAAGGACCGAGGGCGCGACGCCGTTCCGCTTTGCCCTTCACGTGGGCGATGTCGGCCACACGCTGGTGGTCGGCCCGACGGGCGCCGGCAAATCCGTGCTGCTGGCCCTGATGGCGTTGCAGTTTCGGCGCTATGCTAAGGCACAGGTCTTCGCTTTCGACTTCGGCGGCTCGATCCGCGCCACCGCTCTCGCCATGGGCGGCGATTGGCAGGATCTGGGCGGCGCGCTCACCGAAGATGCTGACGCGCCCGTCGCCCTCCAGCCGCTCGCGCTCATCGACGACATCGCCGAACGCGGCTGGGCAGCGGGGTGGATCTCGGCGCTCCTGGCACGCGAGAAGGTCGCCATTACCCCGGAGGTGAAGGATCATCTCTGGTCGGCGCTGGGTTCGCTGGCCTCGGCTCCGCTCGGTGAACGCACGCTGACAGGCCTGTCGGTGCTGCTGCAGTCGACGGCGCTCAAGCGGGCACTGCAGCCGTATTGTCTGGGCGGTTCCTTTGGACGCCTGCTCGATGCCGAGGCCGAGCGGCTGGGCGACGGCGCCGTCCAGGTGTTCGAGACCGAAGGCCTCATCGGGACCGGAGCGGCCTCCGCGGTTCTCGCCTATCTCTTCCACCGCATCGAGGCCCGGCTCGACGGCCGGCCGACTCTGCTCATCGTCGACGAAGGCTGGCTGGCCCTTGATGACGAAGGCTTCGCCGGACAGCTCCGCGAATGGCTAAAAACGTTGCGCAAGAAGAACGCCTCGGTCGTCTTCGCCACCCAGTCGCTCTCCGACATTGATGGCTCCGCCATCGCCCCGGCCATCATCGAGAGTTGTCCGACCCGCCTGTTCCTGCCGAACGAGCGGGCAATCGAGCCGCAGATCACCGCCATTTATCGCCGCTTCGGTCTCAATGACCGGCAGATCGAGATTCTCTCCCGGGCGACCCCGAAGCGCGACTACTACTGCCAGTCCCGCCGCGGCAACCGCCTGTTCGAGCTCGGCCTCGGCGAGGTGGCGCTTGCCCTGACCGCCGCCTCGTCGAAGTCCGACCAAGCCCTGATCGAGCGCATCCTGGCCGAGCACGGTCGCGAGGGCTTCCTCGCCAGCTGGCTTCCAGCCCGCGGCGCGGCCTGGGCCGCCGACCTCATTCCTGACCTCAGCACAGGAGAATCGTCATGATCTCTATCCGTCGTTTCGGAATTGCGCTTGCGACCGCCGTCGTCATCGGGGGCAGTGCACTGCCAGCTGCGGCCCAGATGACCGTCTTCGATCCCAGCAACTATTCGCAGAACCTGCTGACGGCGGCGCGTACCCTGCAACAGGTCAACAACCAGATCCTGTCGCTGCAGAACGAAGCGCAGATGCTGATCAACCAGGCGCGCCATCTTACGAGCCTGCCGTACTCCTCGCTGCAGCAGCTGCAGCAGGCCATCGGACGAACCCGGCAATTGCTCGGTCAGGCGCAGAACATCGCCTATGACGTCCAGCAAATCGATCGGGCGTTCTCGACGACCTATGCGCCGGCGTCGGCGAATCAGTCGGATTATGCGCTGATCGCCAATGCTCAAGCACGCTGGCAGAACTCGGTGGCGGGCCTGCAGGACGCCTTGCGCATCCAGGCGACGGTGGTCGGCAATCTCGACACCAACCGGAACGAGATGTCCGCGCTGGTGGGGGCGAGCCAAGGTGCCGCTGGGGCGCTGGAGGCGGCCCAGGCCGGCAACCAGCTTCTCGCGCTCCAGGCGCAGCAGCTCGCCGATCTGACGGCCGCCATTGCCGCGCAAGGCCGAGCCCAGAACCTCGAGGCGGCCGCGCGGGTTGCCGCGCAGGATCAGGCGCGGGAGCAGCTCCGGCGCTTCCTCACGCCCGACCAAGGCTATCAGCCTTCGACCGTCCGCATGTTCCATGAGTGATCTCGCCGCCACGTGGGCAAAGAGCACGGAGTAGAAGCCGATGGGCGGTACAGGCGTCATCGACCGGTTCCTCGAAATCTTTACCAGCTACATCGACAGCGGCTTCGGGTTTTTAGGCAGCGAGGTCGGCTTCCTCGCGGCCACGCTGGCCGCGATCGATCTGACGCTAGCCGCCCTGTTCTGGGCATGGGGGAGGGACGAGGATGTCGTCGCGCGCCTCGTCAAGAAGACCCTGTTCATCGGCGTGTTCGCCTACCTCATCGGTAACTGGAAAAGCCTCGCCCGCATCGTCTTCGAAAGCTTCGCGGGCTTGGGCCTAAAAGCCTCCGGCACCGGCCTGTCGGCGGCGGACTTCCTGCGCCCAGGACGGGTCGCCCAGGTCGGTCTCGATGCTGGGAGGCCCATCCTCGATTCGATCTCCGGACTGATGGGATTTGTCAGCTTCTTCGAGAACTTCATCCAGATCGCGGTGCTGCTGTTTGCCTGGGTGGTGGTGCTGCTCGCCTTCTTCATCCTGGCCGTCCAGCTCTTCATCACCCTGATCGAGTTCAAGCTGACGACCCTGGCGGGATTCGTACTGATCCCCTTCGGGCTCTTCAGCAAGACCGCATTCCTGGCCGAGCGCGTGCTGGGCAACGTCGTCTCCTCCGGTGTGAAGGTGCTGGTGTTGGCCGTCATCGTCGGCATCGGCTCGACCCTGTTCTCTCAGTTCACCTCGGGATCGGGCGGCGCACAGCCCTCCATCGAAGACGCCATGGCGCTGGTGCTGGCCTCCCTGGCTCTGCTGGGCCTCGGCATCTTCGGGCCCGGCATTGCCAACGGCATCGTCTCGGGCGGACCGCAGCTCGGTGCCGGCGCTGCGGTGGGAACGGGCCTGGCTGCCGGTG
>OFDC01001282.1_pt1 | contig 13778 bp, 12 predicted proteins | sample 1520941 | NCBI WGS metagenome assembly OFDC01 (sample SAMEA94258168, study PRJEB24077) | hot springs metagenome | biome: Aquatic biome; feature: Water | place: India | collected 2012-12-06 | depth 5 m | reverse complement strand
CGGCGGGATGATGGGGCCGATGATCCCGGAGGCCGCGATGAGTCCGCCCGACACGTCCTTCTTGTGCCCGGCCTTGACCATCATCGGCAGCAGCAGCGCCGCCAGCGCGGCGGCATCGGCCACCGCCGATCCGGACAGGGACGCCAGCAGGCAGGCGGCCAGGATGGTGACGTAGCCCAGCCCGCCCTTCACATGGCCGACCAGCGCCAGCGCGAAGTTGACGATGCGCTGCGACAGCCCGCCGACGTTCATGATCTCGCCGGCCAGCATGAAGAAGGGCACGGCCAGCAGCGGGAAGCTGTCGGCGCCGTCGATGAAGTTCTGCGCCAGGATCTGCGCGTCGAACAGGTCCAGGTGCCACATCAGCGCCACGCCGCTGGCCAGCAGGGCGTAGGCGATGGGAATGCCCAGCGCCATCGTGCTGACCAGGCTGCCGAGGAAGATGAAGACGGTCATGGACGTGCGCCGCTGGGCGTGCCGTTGGAGGGGTGGAGCTGCTGCAGGGCGTCGAGTTCGGCCTGCTCTTCCGATTCCTTGACCTGCACGAGGTCGCGCTCGTCGAGCTGGCCGGTCAGCAGGCGCACGAGCTGCAGCAGCAGCAGGACGCCGGCGCACACCGAGAAGACCACGCCCGAGGCGTAGAAGAGGGCCACCGGCGCGCCGGTGACCGGCGCCTGCATGTCCAGGTTGAGTCGCGCCTGCTGCCAGCTGCCCTGGAGGAACAGCCAGGTCACGTACAGCATCAGCCCGTGGCCGAGCGCCAGGCAGGCCTTCTTGCCGGCCACCGGCAGGCGAGAGACCAGCATGTCGGTGCCCATGTGGCCGCCGTCCTTCAGCGCGGTCACCGCGCCCAGGAAACACAGCCACACGAACAGCCAGCGCGACACCTCCTCGCTGACGGCGATGCCGGAGTTGAAGGCGTAGCGCAGCACCACGTTGCCGAACACCAGCACCACCATCACGGCCAGCGCGGCGGCGATCAGCAGGTCGATGGCGCGGCAAAAGCGATCGATGGCGGCGTCGATCATGGCGCGGCCCCCGTGCGGTGGGGGGACGTCACAGCGGCGCTCCCTGCAGCAGGCCCCGGTCGGCCAGATTGGCAATGAAGGCGCGCAGCCCGAAGTGCCAGGGCGGCGCGGCCTCGCAGTGCGTCACCCGGTTGCGCAGGCTGCCCAGCCACTGGCTGTGGATGGTGACCACGTCGCCCAGCTTGTGGGTGAAGCCGCTGCCGGGCTCGTCGCGGTCCTCGGTGGGCGCGAACAGGGTGCCCAGGAAGAGCATGAAGCCGTCGGGGTACTGGTGGCAGGCCGTCGTCTGCGCCACCAGGTCGAGCGGGTCGCGGCTGATGCTGGCCATGGTGTTGATGCCGCGCAGGGTGAAGCCGTCGTCGCCGGTCACCTGCAGGTGCACCGTCTCGCGCCGCAGGTGGTCGAGGGTGAAATGCTGGTCGAACAGGCGGATGAAGGGGCCGATGGCGCAGGAGGCGTTGTTGTCCTTGGCCTTGCCCAGCAGCAGGGCGCTGCGGCCCTCGATGTCGCGCAGGTTGACGTCGTTGCCCAGCGCCGCGCCGACGATGTCGCCGCGGCTGTTGACAGCCAGCACCACCTCGGGCTCCGGGTTGTTCCAGGCCGAGTCGGCGCGGATGCCGATGTCCTGGCCGTGCCCCACTGCCGCGAGCACCGGTGACTTGGTGAAGACCTCGGCGTCGGGGCCGATGCCGACCTCCAGGTACTGCGACCACAGCTTCTTCTGCTGCAGCAGGGCCTTCAGCGCCATGGCCTGCGGCGAGCCGGGACGGATGTCCGACAGGCTGCTGCCGATCAGCTCGGTGACCTGGCTGCGCAGGCCGTGCGCCAGGCTCGCGTCGCCCCGCGCCTGCTCCTCGATCACGCGTTCGATCATGCTGGCGGCGAAGGTCACGCCGGCGGCCTTGACGACCTGCAAGTCGCAGGGAGCCAGCAGCCAGGGCAGCGTGGGGTCGCGGCCCTCGGCCTTGCTGTTGTCCAGCAGTGCGTCGATGCTGCACACGAAGTCGCCGACCACCGAGTGCACGGCCTGCGCCGGCTGGTCGGTCTCCAGCAGCGTGCTCACGGTGGCGAAGTGCCGGCTCAGGTCGAACACGCCGTCGGAGCGCAGCACCACCACGGCGGGGCCGGCCGGCGTGCCGGGGCGCCACACGCGTCCCACGAGGGTGCCTGCCACGCCGTCCTGCGGCAGCACCGCGTGCACGCCCGATGTGCGCACTGGCACGGCCGTCGTCGTTGAAGTCATTCAGGGTTCCTCGAAGGGGGTCAGTGGTTGTGGCGCGGGGTGCGCTCGGCGATGCGCCGGTACTTCAGGGCCATGTCCAGCGTGGCGCCGTCCACCAGTTGCCCGGTGTGGCTGCGGTACAGCTCTTCCCACGGGGACTGGCTGGGCGGCACCGGAGGTGCGGGCAGCTCGCGCTGGCGGCGGGCGATCTCGTCGTCGGACACCAGCGCGTCGCAGCGGCCGGCGTTCAGGTCGATGCGGATCACGTCGCCGGTCTGCAGCCAGCGCAGGCCGCCGCCGACCGCGCTCTCGGGGGACACGTTCAGGATGGACGGGCTGTCGGCGGTGCCGGACTGGCGGCCGTCGCCCAGGGTGGGCAGCGTCGTGATGCCGCGCTGGATCAGCGCATCGGGCGGCTGCATGTTCACCACCTCGGCCGAGCCCGGCCATCCGATGGGGCCGGCGCCGCGCATCACCAGGATGCAGCCCTCGTCGATGTCGAGCACGGGGTCGTTGATGCGGGCGTGGTAGTCGTCCGCGCCGTCGAACACCACGGCGCGCGCCTCGAACACGCCTTCCTGCCCGGGGCGGCTCAGGTAGCGCTCGCGGAAGCGCTGCGAGATCACCGAGGTCTTCATGATCCCGAAGTCGAACAGGTTGCCGCTGAGCACCAGGAAGCCGGCCTTGGGCATCAGGGGGGCGTCGAACGGACGGATGACCTCGCGGTCGCTGGTCTCGCGCCCCTCGATGTTCTGCGCCACCGTCCGCCCGGTGACGCTCGCGCAGTCGCCGTGCAGGCGGCCGGCCTGCTGCAGTTCCCACATCAGCGCGGGCACGCCCCCGGCGCGGAAGAAGCGCTCGCCCAGGAACTTCCCGGCCGGCTGCATGTTCAGCAGCAGCGGCAGGTCGTAGGCGTGCTCGGTCCAGTCCTGCGGCCGCAGGTCCACGTCCGCATGCCGGGCCATCGCCATGATGTGCACCTGCGCATTGCTGGAGCCGCCCGCGCAGCTGACGACCGACAGCGCATTGAGGAAGCTCTCGCGGGTGAGCAGGCGCGAGGGCTTGAGGTCCTCGTGGGCCATGCCGACGATGCGCCGGCCGGTCTCGTAGGCCATCTGCCCGCGTTCGCGGTAGGGCGCGGGGATGGCGGCGCAGCCGGGCAGGGACAGGCCCAGCGCCTCGGCCACGGCGTTCATCGTCGAGGCCGTGCCCATGGTGTTGCAGTGCCCGGCCGAAGGCGCGCTGCTGCAGGCGCGCTGCAGGAACTCTTCCTCGTCGATCTCGCCGGCCGCCAGCTGCCGGCGGCTGCGCCAGATCACCGTGCCCGAGCCGACCAGCTCACCGCCATGCCAGCCGTCGAGCATGGGGCCGCCGGACAACACGATGGCCGGGATGTCGACCGTGCACGCGGCCATGATGCCGGCCGGCGTGGTCTTGTCGCAGCCGGTGGTCAGCACCACCGCGTCGATGGGATAGCCGTACAGGATCTCGACCAGGCCGAGGTAGGCCAGGTTGCGGTCCAGGGCCGCGGTGGGGCGGCGGCAGTTCTCGAAGATGGGATGCACCGGGAATTCCATCGGAATGCCGCCGGCGTCGCGGATGCCGTCGCGCACGCGGCGCGCCAGCTCCAGGTGGATGCGGTTGCACGGCGACAGGTCGCTGCCCGTCTGTGCGATGCCGATGATCGGCCGGCCCGAGCGCAATTCCTCAGGCGTGAGTCCGTAGTTCATGAAGCGCTCCAGGTAGAGCGCCGTCATGTCGGAACGTTGGGGGTCGGCGAACCATTCGCGCGAGCGAAAGCGCCGGCCGGCGGGTTGGTCCATGGCCGTCGTCGTCAAGTCAGGAAAGAGGAGGGAAGGCGGCCGCAAGCCGCCTTCCGTCAGCGGCGATCTACTTGCTCGCCGTCGTGGTGCCGCGCACCTTGGCCAGCTCGCTGTTGAGTTCGGCGGTGGTGTCCTCGCCGAACTCCTTGCTGAACTTGGCCATCACCGGCTGCAGCTTGCTGCGCATCTTGGCGTGCTCGGCCGCAGGCAGTTCGGTGACCTGCATGCCGTTCTTCTTCAGGTCCGCCAGGGCGGTGTCCGAGAAGGCGCGGATGGTCTTGCGCTCGTACAGGGTGGCTTCGCGCGCCGAGTCCTGCACCAGCTTCTGCTCCTGCGCAGACAGGCCGTCCCAGGTCTTCTTGGACATCAGCAGCACCCAGGCGCTGTACATGTGCCGCGACATCACCATGTGCTTCTGCACCTCGTAGAACTTGCTGGCCAGGATGGTGGCCGCGGGGTTCTCCTGCCCGTCCACCGCGGTCTGCTCCATCGCGGTGTACAGCTCCGTGAAGGGCATGGGCGTGGCGTTGGCGCCCAGGGCGTTGAAGGTGTCCAGGAACAGCGGGCTCTGGATGACGCGCAGCTTCAGGCCGCTGAGGTCGTCGGCGCTGCGCACGGGGCGGCGCGAGTTGGTGACATGGCGGAAGCCGTTCTCCCAGAAGCCCAGGCCGATCAACCCCTTCTCCGGCAGCTTGGCCAGCAGCTTCTGGCCGAAGGGGCCGTCGAGCACCGCGTCGGCTTCCTTCTCGTTGTTGAAGGTCAACGGCAGGTTCAGCACGCCGAAGTGCTTGACCAGCGAGACCAGCGTGGAGCTGTCGGGGATGCTCATCTCCAGCGTGCCGCCGCGCAGCGCGGAGATCATGCTGACGTCGTTGCCCAGCGAGCCTCCGGTGTAGACGCGAGCCACCAGCTTGCCGCCGCTCTTGGCGGCCAGCTGCTCGGCGAAGTACTTCAGCGCCTGGGCCTGCGGATGGTCCTCGCTGAGGCCGGTGCCGATCTTGAACACGTGTTCCTTGACCTGCGCAGAAGCGGGCCCGACCAAGGCGGCGACGAGGGCGGCTGCCAAGCCGATCGATCTGATTTTCATGATGTCTCCTGAAGGGTGAGGTGCGGGTGGCGGCCGATCTGCCGCAGCGCACCGGCTCTCTGCGGAACCGTTCTTGATGGACTCAAGGCTAGGGGACCCCCCACCGTCGGTCCACTGACTTTTTCGCTACGATCCATTCCAAATGCCAATGAGTTCAGAGAAGTCTTCTGGTAAACCCTTGGCGCTGGCGCAGGTCTCGCGCCTGCGTTTCCGGCATCTGCAGTTCCTCGACATCCTGGGCAAGACGCGCAACCTGCGCCTGACCGCCGAGCAGATGCACATGACGCAGCCGGCGGCCACCAAGGTGCTGATGGACATCGAGGAGATGCTCGAATCGCGCCTGTTCGATCGCCTGCCGCGCGGCATGCGGCCCAACGAGCTGGGGCTCTTCACCTTGCGCTATGCCCACTCGGCCCTGGACGGTCACCGCAAGTTCGTGGACGAGTTCAGCACCCTCAAGCAGGGGGGGCACGGTCACCTGACCATCGGCGCCATCTCGGGCTCGGCGGCGCACCTGCTGATCGCCGCGGTGGCCGAGTTGCAGCGGCTGCGGCCGCTGCTGGTGGTGAAGGTGCTGGAGCAAAGCAGCGACCAGCTCATCGTGTGGCTGGCCGAACGCAAGATCGACGTGATGATCGGCCGCTTCACCGACGAGGTTCAGCGCGACCAGTTCCAGTACGAGCAGCTGGCCGGCGAAGGCCTGCAGATCACGGCCGGCGTGCACCACCCGCTGCGCGGCACCGAGGCCCCGGGGCTGACCGAACTGTCGAACTGGCCGTGGATCCTCTACCCGGCCTCCACCGCGCTGCGCAAGGTGTCGGACCAGATCTTCAGCAGCACCGGCCTGTCGCTCACCTCGGGGATCGTCGAGACGCCGTCGTTCCTGTTCGCCCTGGAGCTGATGCAGAGCACGAACATGCTGTCGCTGCAGCCCGCCGCGCTGGTGGACAAGTACGTGCGGCGCGGGCTGCTGACGCGCATCGCCTCCGAGCTGCCCGACCGCATGCCCGACTTCGGCCTGATCACGCTGCTGGGCGAGCCCCCCAGCACGGCCGTGCTGGCGTTCATGGACGTGATCCGCACGCTCGCGCGCCAGGATGCCGACCCGTCGGCATCCGGTGCCCGTGCGACGCCGGCGGCTGCGCCCTAGGCCAGGCGCTCGCGCGTCTTCTCGCCGTTGACCAGGCGCTCGATGCCCAGCGGGTTGCTGTTCTTCAGCGCATCGGGCAGCAGGGCATCCGGGACGTTCTGGAAGCACACCGGCCGCAGGAAGCGGTCGATGGCGAGGCTGCCCACGGAGGTGCCGCGCGCGTCCGAGGTGGCCGGGTACGGTCCGCCGTGCACCATCGCGTCGCAGACCTCGACGCCGGTCGGATAGCCGTTGACCAGCACGCGGCCGACCTTGTCCTGCAGCAGGGCGACGAGGTCGGCCGCGGCCGCGAGTTCGTCCGTCTCGCCGATCAGCGTGGCCGTCAGCTGACCGCGCAGGGCCTGCAGCGCGCGCAGGAGCTCCGGCCGGTCGGCCACCTCGACCACCACGGTGGCCGGGCCGAAGATTTCCTCCTGCAGCAGCGGGTCGCCCTGCACCAGCAGGCTGGCGTCGGCCTTGAAGACCTGCGCCCGCGCCTGCGCACCGGCCTGCTCGCCGCCGGCCAGCCGCACCACGCCGCGGTGCGCCAGCATCGCCTGCACCCCGTGCCCGTAGTGCGCGAGTCCGCCGGCATTCAGCAGGGTCTGCGGCGCGGCCTGGTCCACGGCCCGGCACAGGCGCTGCACGAAGGCGTCGAACGCCGGCGAGCGCAGGCCGATCACCAGGCCCGGGTTGGTGCAGAACTGGCCCGCGCCCAGCAGCACCGACGCCGCGAGCTCCTCGGCCACCTGCGCTCCACGCGCCTGCAAGGCCTGGGGCAGCACCACGACCGGGTTGATGCTGCTCATCTCGGCGAAGACCGGGATCGGTTGCGGCCGCGCCGCGGCCAGGTCGCACAGCGCCCGGCCCCCGCGCAGCGACCCGGTGAAGCCCACCGCCTGGATGGCCGGATGCTTCACCAGCCAGGCGCCGACGGTGCCGCCATAGACCATGTTGAACACGCCCTGCGGCATGCCGGTGCGTTCGGCCGCGCGCAGCACGGCATGCGCCACCGCTTCGGCCGTCATCATGTGGCCGGTGTGGGCCTTGAACACCACCGGGCAGCCGGCGGCCAGCGCTGCCGCCGTGTCGCCGCCGGCGGTGGAGAAGGCGAGGGGGAAATTGCTGGCGCCGAACACCGCGACCGGGCCGACGCCGATGCGGCACTGGCGGATGTCCGTGCGGGGCAGCGGCGTGCGATGCGGCAGGGGCAGATCGATGCGCGCGCCGTGGAAGTCGCCCCGGCGCAGCACGGTCGCGAACAATCGCATCTGTGCGCTCGTGCGCGCCCGTTCGCCCTGGATGCGGCCCGGCGGCAAGGCCGTCTCGCGACAGACGGTGGCGACGAAGTCGTCATCGAGCGCGTCGATCTCGGCCGCGATGGCATCGAGGAACTCGGCGCGCCGCGACGCCGGCAGCGCCCGGTACGTCGGGAAGGCACGCATCGCCGCGGCTGCCGCCGCATCGACCTCCTCCTCGGTGGCCTCGAGATAGGCCCGCGGCAGGGATTCGCCGGTGGCGGCATCGACGCTGCGAAGCAGGACGGTGCCTGCGGCACGGCGAGCGCCGCCGATGAAGTGGTGGCCAATGGATGGGGTCATGCTGTCTCCTGGGTGCTGCCTGGCGCCATGGCCGGGCCTGCATGCTAGGAACCAGCCTCCCTGTTGACCAATCGCGTTTCGGCCGAGATCGATAACGCGCGGTTATGCGCGTACCGGCCCGTGCGACCCGCTGCGCACCCGTGTCACCGGTAAGAGAGGGCCCTCACGACATCGGGTCGAACATGAACTCCCGCAGCTCCTGATCGCAACGGCACGCCGCCGCCAGCTTCTGCGCCCAGGCCACGGTCGGCCACCGTCTGGAACTCTCCGGGCGGGATGACCATGGCGGGGCTGGGAATCGAGACCAGGTACTTGGTCATGCAGGGCTCCCTGGCTTGGCGCGGTCGCCGACCGCATCGGCCTTCAGGCTAAGCCGCTGCCCCCTGCGCGTCAAACCACCGCGAACATCTGCGCATCCTCCCCGTCCGCGTGCAGGCGGGTCAGCCCAGGAGGCCACAGCATCGCCACAATCGCGCCCCTATGCGAGGACTCAGGGGGGCAGGGCCGCCAAGCCGTGTGGCAACGTGGGCATCGGTGCTGATGGCGCTGGTGCTGGCCTTCGCGCTCGCCGCGCCGGCATCGGCCCGGCTGTTGCTGGACGACGGGCAACCGTCGGTCGACGCCTGGCCCGCGGTGTCGGTGTTCTTCGATGCCAGCCACCGGCTCACCCTGCTCGACGTGCAGGGCGAGGCCGCCCACCGCTTCGCACCCCCGTCCCGGTCGCGTTCCACGCTGGGCTTGCACACCGCGGCGGCCTGGCTGCGCATCCCGCTGCAGGTCCATCCGCACTCCGACGGGCAGTGGATCCTCGCGGTCGACCATGCCTCGCTGCACGAGATCGACGTGCAGGTGGTCGCCGCGGACGGCCGTTCACTGCAAAGGGCGCGCCTGGGAAGCCAGCAGCCCTATGGCGAACGGCCGCTGCCGGGACGCATCCATGCGGTTCCGCTGAAGCTGCCTGCGGGCGAGGCAGTGACGGTGTTCCTGCGCGTGCGCACCGAGGGGGCGCTCATCCTGCCGATCACGTTCGAGAAACTGCCGGCCTTCCAGGCCCATGCCTTGAACGAGCAGTTGTTGCAGGGGCTGCTCACCGGCCTGGGCCTCACGCTGGTGCTCTACAGCCTGCTGCAGTGGGCTTCCCTCGGCGAGCGGCTGTACCTGAAGTACGCCTTGCAGGCCAGCGGTTCGCTGCTGTTCTCGCTGTACCAGTTCGGCTTGGGCAAGCAGTACCTCTGGGGTGACTGGCGCTGGGCCGAACTGCACATGGGGGGCCTCTCGGCGCTGCTGGCGGCCGCGGGCACCTTCCTGTTCGTGGAGCACGCCCTTGCACCGCATCGCGCGCGCTGGTTCAGCCCGACGATGAAAGCGGGCGCGGTCGTGCTGCTGGCCACGGCGGTGGCGTTCGCGGTCGACGCGGTGCACGTGCACGTCGTCAGCGCGGTGATCGGCACCCTGGGCCTGGCGCCGGCCGTGCTCGGACTGCCGGGGGCGTTGCGACGGGCGCGGCAGGGTGACCAGGTCGGCGGGTGGCTGCTGGCGGCCTGGGCGGGCTATTTCGCCGCGACCTGGGTCATGGTGCAGCTCATCCAGGGCGATCTGCCGTTCAACTTCTGGACCCAGCATTCGCTGCAGTTCGGCGCCACGCTGGACATGCTGCTGTTCCTGCGCGTCATCACCCTGCGCCAGCGCGAGCTGCACGTCGCGGCGCAACGGGCGCGGCAGGAGCGGGAGTCCCTGGTGACCCTGGCGCACACCGACGTGCTCACCGGCCTGCCCAACCGCCGCGGCCTCGACGAGGCGCTGCGCCTGGCTCTGGCCGGATGCGGGCACGGACAGCTGGTCGCGCTGTTCCTGCTCGACCTCGACGGGTTCAAGGCGGTCAACGACGCGCACGGCCACGCCGCGGGCGACGAGCTGCTGGTCGCGATCGGCCGGCGCCTGCGCCATGCCGTTCATTCGGGCGACGACGTGGCGCGCCTGGGGGGAGACGAGTTCATCGTCATCGCCAAGGGCCTCGCCCACGAGGCGCAGGCCGGGACGATCGGCGCGCGCCTGCTCGAGGCGTTCGAGCCGCCGTTCGTGCTGGCGCATGGCTGCGAGGTGCGCATCGGGCTGACCATCGGCTACGCGCTGGCCCCGCTCGACGGCACCGACCCCTCGGCCCTGCTGCAGCAGGCCGACGCCGCGATGTACACCGGCAAGCACGCCGGCAAACATCGGATCGAGCGGGCCGCCGCCGCGCTGCGAAGGGATGCCGTGACAGTCGTCGATCGGGCACCGACGCTGCCCGTGAAGTAATCACGGCCGCGAGTGAGGAAGTGTGACTGCGGTCACCTGCTGTCACGCAGGGGCGTTGTGGAGCGCAGCGCCCATCCTCTACGCTTGCCCTATGAACATCATCCATCGTCTGGGACTCTGCGCCGCAGCGTCGCTGTGCGCGTTCTCCGCCTTCGCCGTGGACGTCGGCGTGTCCGTCTCCGTGAGCCAGCCGGGCTTCTTCGGCCGCATCGACATCGGCACGCCGCCGCCGCCCGCGGCGCTGATCTTCCCGCAGCCGGTCATCATCCAGCCTGCCCCGGTGGCGGTGCGGCCGATGTACCTGCGCGTGCCGCCGGGCCACGAGAAGAACTGGGGCAAGCACTGCGCGAAGTACAACGCCTGCGGCGCGCCTGTCTACTTCATCCGTGACAGCTACTACCAGCAGCACTACGTGGTGCAGCAGCCCCCGCGCGTGGTCAACGGCATGCCGGTGATGGTGGTGGCCGAAAAGGGCGGGCGCGGCGGGCGGGGTGGTGACGACGACCACCCGGGCCAGGGCCGTGGCAAGGACAAGGGTGACAAGGGTGACAAGGGCGGCAAGGGGCACGGCCATGGCAACGGCAACGGCAAGGGCGGCAAGCACGACTGAGTCGGCGTCCGCCACGAGGATGCTGTCGGACTGACCGCCGGGCACCCCCGTCGATGACGGTCACCCCGACCACCTCGCCTGCCCCGGCCGGGCTTGTCCTCACCGGCGGCGGGGCCCGGGCGGCCTACCAGGTGGGGGTGCTCAAGGCACTGGCGCGCCTGCGCCGGGAGTGCCGGGCGGCTGGCCCCCATCCGTTCCCCATCATCACCGGCACCTCCGCCGGCGCCATCAATGCGGCCGCGCTGCCTTGTCATGCCGACCACTTCGATCGCGCGGTCGCCAGCCTCGCGCAGGTGTGGTCCGGCATGCGGGCCGAGCAGGTCTACCGGGCCGACTCCCTGGGTGTGCTGCGCACGGGCGCCGGCTGGCTGGGCCTGCTGTCGCTGGGCTGGGCCATCGCCCGCTGGCGCCGTCTGCGTCCGCGTTCCCTGCTGGACAACACGCCGCTGGCCGAGCTGCTGCAGCGCATGGTGCGGCTGGAGCGACTGCAGGAGGTGATGCAGGCCGGCCACCTGCGCGCGCTGGCGGTCAGCGCCTCCAGCTACAGCGCAGGACACCACCTCACCTTCTACGAGGCCGCCGAGGCGCTCGCCCCCTGGAGCCGCTCGCAGCGCCTGGCCCTGCCGTGCCGGCTCACGCACGCGCACCTGCTCGCCTCGTCGGCGATCCCGTTCGTCTTTCCGGCCGTGCCACTGACGGTGCACGGGCGGCGGGAATGGTTCGGCGACGGGTCCATGCGGCAGGCCGCGCCCATCTCGCCGGCGGTGCACCTCGGTGCGGAACGGATCCTGGTGGTGGGCGCCGGCCGCATGCACGAGCCCCCGGAGACGCGGCCGGGCGGCGACGACTATCCCTCCCTGGCGCAGATCGCCGGGCATGCGATGTCCAGCATCTTCCTCGACACGCTGGCGGTGGACATCGAGCGCCTGCAGCGCATCAACCACACGCTGGCCCTGCTGCCGCCGCAGGCCCGCGCCCGCACGACGCTGCGGCCGATCGAGGTGCTGGTGATCGCGCCCTCGCAGCGGCTGGACGACATCGCCGCGCGCCACCTGCACCAGCTGCCGGCGCCCGTGCGTGCGCTGCTGCGTGGCGTGGGGGTGAGCGCCGCCGCCCAGGGCCACGCGGCCAGCGGCACCGCGCTGGCCAGCTACCTGCTGTTCGAAGCGGCCTACACGAGGGAGCTGATGGCCCTGGGCGAGGCCGACACGCGGGCGCGGCGCGAGGAGGTGCTGGCGTTCTTCGGATGGGGACCTGCTGCGGGTGATGCCGTCATGCCGCTGTCCCGGGCGGCCTGACGCCCGGCCGCGCCTGCCGCAGCGTCAGCGCGGCCGGTCCCAGGCCTGCCCGTTGACGCGCAGCCCCTGGTCCGACAGCTCGCGGCAGACCTTCTCGCCCAGGCGCGGGACCCTGCGGCGCAGGTCGTCCCAGTCGGCGAAGGGGCGCTCCCCGCGGGCCTGCAGCAGCCGCTCGGAGCGCTCGACGCCGATGCCGCGCAAGCGCTCCAGCTCGGCCTGGGAGGCGGTGTTGAGCTCCAGCGCCTCGGCCGGTGCGGCCAGCGCCGAACACAGCAACAGCACCCGCAGCACTGGCAGCACCGGTCGCACAGGGTGGAGCAGGGTGAGGACGATGCGCATGGATGGCGAGTATCGGCAGCGATGCGGGGATACTTCCATGCTTGTTGACGCGGAGATCGTCCGCGAAGGAATCCCGATGCCCGACCACCGCGCTCCCGTGGTGCATGAAGCCGATGCCCTGGCCGCCGTCGCCGCACTGCCGCGTCCCCTGGTGTTCACCAACGGGGTGTTCGACATCCTCCACCGCGGTCACGTGAACTACCTGCAGGCCGCACGCTCGCTGGGCGCCTCGCTGCTGGTGGCGGTCAATAGCGATGCCTCGGCACGCCAGCTCGGCAAGGGACCGGACCGCCCCCTCAACCGGCAGGAGGATCGCGCCGAGGTGCTGGCCGCGCTCGCCTGCGTGAGCCTGGTCGTGATCTTCGAGGGCCGCACGCCGGTGTCGCTGATCGAGCGCCTGCGTCCCGACCTCTACGTCAAGGGCGGCGACTACGACATGGAAGCCTTGGAGGAGACGCGGGTGGTGCGCTCCTGGGGAGGGCGCTCGCTGGCGATCCCGTTCGTGGACGGGTACTCGACCACCTCGCTGGTGGGTCGCATCCGCGGCGGCTGAACCGCGGGCAGGGCGGCGGCCTCAGCCGCGGGCCGCCTCGAGCAGTTCCTCGTACGACACCTCGGCGGTGCCGAAGCGCGACACCACGATCCCGCCGGCCAGGTTGGACAGCTCGGCGGCGCGGCGCAGGGGCATGCCGCAGGCCACGAGCGCGGCGAACACCGCGATGACGGTGTCGCCCGCGCCGGTGACGTCGTACACCTCGCGGGCCTGGGCGGCCAGGCGGTGGTGGCCGGCGTCGTCGAACACCGACATGCCCTCCTCGGAGCGGGTGAGCACCAGCGCCTTCAGGCCCAGCTGCTGTCGCAGCGCTTGCGCCTTGCGCTGCAGCTCGGCCTCGTCGGCCCAGGGGCCCACCACCTGCTGCAGTTCCGCCCGGTTGGGCGTCATGAGGGTGGCGCCGGCGTAGCGGCTGTAGTCGTGGCCCTTGGGGTCGACCAGCACCGGCTTGCCGGCCGCCCGGGCGCGCTCGATCATGCGCCCGATGTGGGCGAGACCGCCCTTGCCGTAGTCCGACAGCAGCACCGCGTCGTGGTGCGGCAGCTCGCGCTCGAAGTCGGCCAGCAGGCGGCCCAGCACCTCGTGGTCGGGCTGGGTCTCGAAGTCCACTCGCAGCAGCTGCTGCTGGCGACCGATCACCCGCAACTTGACGATGGTGTGGGCCTGCGGGTCCTCGCCGATCACCGCGTCGATGCCGCGCTCGGCGAGCAGGGCGCGCAGCTTGCGGCCCGGCTCGTCGGCCCCCAGCACCGTCATCAGCGTGGCCCGCGCGCCCAGGCCGCGCACGTTG
>OFDC01001281.1_pt1 | contig 13779 bp, 13 predicted proteins | sample 1520941 | NCBI WGS metagenome assembly OFDC01 (sample SAMEA94258168, study PRJEB24077) | hot springs metagenome | biome: Aquatic biome; feature: Water | place: India | collected 2012-12-06 | depth 5 m | reverse complement strand
CCATGCTCTGCTACGTGACGCCGAAGGAGCACCTGGGGCTGCCGGACAAGGACGATGTGAAGGAAGGCATCATCACCTACAAGCTCGCGGCCCACGCTGCTGACCTCGCCAAGGGTCATCCGGGCGCGCAGATCCGCGACAACGCGCTGTCGAAAGCGCGCTACGAGTTCCGCTGGGACGACCAGTTCAACCTGGGTCTCGATCCGGACAAGGCGAAGAGCTTCCACGACGAGACGCTGCCGAAGGAGTCGGCCAAGGTGGCGCACTTCTGCTCGATGTGCGGCCCGCACTTCTGCTCGATGAAGATCACGCAGGACGTGCGCGACTTCGCGGCCAAGCAGGGACTCAATGAAGACGAGGCGCTCGCCAAGGGCATGGAAGTGAAGGCGGTGGAGTTCGTGAAGTCGGGCGCGGAGATCTACCGCAAGGTGTAAGGCCCGTGGCCGGCGCCGCTTCCCGCATCGCCTGCGGGTGCGGCGCCGGGTCCGCCGCACTTCATCCGGAGGCTGGATCGCGGCGAGGGCGCCGCTCCCACGCGCGCCTGCACCCCGCATTTCAGTGTCCTGGGCGCGGCGACCTCGCCGCGAAAAGACACACGCGGGACACACACGATGTAGTGGGAGCGGCGCCCTCGCCGCGATGCGGCTCCTGACGACTCGCGAAAACACCTCAGTGAGCGGCTGCCGGCGTCATCGATTCGTTCGTCCGGAAGCGGACAGGTGATACAGACGAGACAGATCGTCCGGTCAACTGTCTCATCAACAGTCTCACCGGCTTGTCTGTCTCAACCGGATCGGGCGATCCGGTTGAGGGGCGAAAGGTCTTACTGCAGGGCCTTGATCTGTTCCGGCGTCAGTCCTTTCAGCGCTTCGGCCGCCGACTTGCGGGCCAGATCGCGGTCGGTTTCGATAATGGCGTGCACCGAGTTCATCACCTTGTCGTAGGACGCGGAGGCCTCTTCCTTGGTGATCTGGCCGGCCGCCACGCGTTCGCAGGTGCGGTACAGCGATTCACGCAGGAAATTCAGCATCTGTGCGCGCTCAGCCAGACGGACCACATTGACGTCCACCTGACCGCTGGCGGCCTTGCCCGACGCCTCGAGCTGGCTGATGAGCTTGAGCGTGCTGTCGGCGCCGGGTTCGGTACAGCCCGGGCCCATGCGTGCGGCGCGCGAAGCGGCCACGGTGTCCTGGTCGGAACTGCCACCGCCGAAAAGCGGCTTCTTTTCGGACGCCGCCGGCATGGCGCTGCGGGAGTGTTCGTAATTGGCCCAGTACTGCTTGTGCTGCTCGGTCGAGTTGTCGCGAGCGGGACCGCTCATGCTGGAGCAGCCGCTCAGCAGCACGGCAAGAAGGCAGGTTCCGGACAACAGCGGGTATTTCATGACGGCTCCCTTTTGTGGGGTTCTGGATGGGTGTCGCGTGTCCATCGACCGGTGGGCCGGTCGCCGCGCGAAGCTCCTCAACTTCGCGTCGGGGCATGGACCCGGTACCTGTAGCAAGATGAAGGCCAGCAGACCGGCCGATTGGGTGGACCGAGTCGTCGTCCGGGCCGCAACGCCGGTGACGCAGGCCTCGGGCACAATGCGGCTCCGACCGCAGCCGCAGGCTCACGATGACCGCCCCCGCCGACCGACCCGCACAGGTTTCATTCCGCGAAGCCTTCCTGTTCTGGCTCAAGCTCGGTTTCATCAGCTTCGGCGGTCCGGCCGGGCAGATTTCCATCATGCACCAGGAGCTGGTGGATAACCGGCGCTGGATTTCCGAACGCCGCTTCCTGCACGCGCTGAACTACTGCATGGTGCTGCCCGGCCCCGAGGCGCAGCAGCTGGCCACCTATATCGGCTGGCTGATGCATCGCACCTGGGGCGGCATCGTCGCCGGTGCGCTGTTCGTGCTGCCGTCGCTGTTCATCCTGATCGCGCTGTCCTGGGTGTACATCGCCTTCGGAGACGTATCGCTGGTGGCCGGGCTGTTCTACGGCATCAAGCCGGCGGTCACCGCCATCGTGGTGCAGGCGGCTCACCGCATCGGCTCGCGGGCGCTGAAGAACAACACGCTGTGGGCGATCGCCGGCGCCTCCTTCGTCGCCATCTTCGCGCTCGGCCTGCCCTTCCCGCTCATCGTCGTCGCGGCGGCCCTGATCGGCTATGTGGGCGGACGCCTGTCGCCGGCCACCTTCCGTACCGGCGGCGGCCACGGCGCCGCGCAGCGCGCCCACGCCCCGGCGCTGATCGACGACGACACGCCCACGCCTGAACACGCGCGCTTCAGCGTCGGCCGGCTGGTGCGCATCGTGCTCGCCGGTGCGCTGCTGTGGGCGGGGCCGATGGCGCTGCTCACGCTGCTGCTGGGCTGGTCGCACACGCTGACCCAGATGGGCTGGTTCTTCACCAAGGCGGCCCTGCTCACCTTCGGCGGCGCCTACGCGGTGCTGCCCTATGTCTATCAGGGCGCGGTGTCACACTACGGCTGGCTCACGCCGACCCAGATGATCGACGGTCTGGCGCTGGGCGAAACCACGCCCGGCCCGCTCATCATGGTGGTGGCCTTTGTCGGCTTCGTCGGCGGCTACGTGAAGGCGGTGTTCGGCCCGGACAGCCTTTTCCTGGCCGGCGCGGTGGCGGCCACGCTGGTGACCTGGTTCACCTTCCTGCCGTCCTTCCTGTTCATCCTGGCCGGCGGACCGCTGGTGGAATCCACCCACGACGACCTGAAATTCACCGCGCCGCTGACCGCCATCACCGCGGCGGTGGTGGGCGTCATCCTGAATCTGGCGCTGTTCTTCGGCTACCACGTGCTGTGGCCGGAGGGCTTCGATGGCCATTTCGACCTGCCGTCGGCACTGATCGCGCTGGGCGCGGCGGTGGCGCTGTTCCGCTTCCGGCGGAACGTGATCCACGTGATCGCCGCTTGCGCGGCGGTCGGTCTGGCGGTGCGCACGCTGGGCGGCTGACGCCGGCCAGCGGCGCCGGTTCAGCGCGCGGGCGCAGCCGCGTCCTGCTTCTGCCAGTAGTCGAAAATGAGGCGGTAGCCGTCGAGGTTGGGATGCTTTGAATCCTTGGGGCCGTGCAGGAAGCGCTGGTGCGCGGCGGCCTGCATCGCCTCGGTCGGGTCGATCAGCGCGATGCCTTCGCGCTGCGCGTAGGCGGCGATGCGGCTGCGGATGACGCGGCTGCGTTCGGCGTTGCGGGCGGCATCCACGCTGTCCATCTTCGCGTGATAGGGCTGGATGCGCACCTCGCCCTGCAGCGGATACACGGTCAGCGGAGACGGGATGTACACGATGTCCAGCCGCTTCGGCCGGAAGTGCTGGCGCACCGCGGCAACCGAATCCTCGAACGCCTTCAGCGCGCGGTCGAGCTGGGCGTCGTCCAGTTCCACCGCCGCCGACTGCATCGGCGGCACGCGGCGGGTTTCGCCGGCCACCGTGATGTCCACATGGCCGTGGGTGGTGTCTTCCGAAGTGTGCGGGTCGTTGCCGGCCGCCCGGTCGAACAGCGGACGTACCGTGTGGTCGTTGAAGGTGTAGAGCAGCGCCTGCGCGCCGGCGAGATGACCATCCACCACGATGTCGCGCAGCGTGGGCTGCGAACGGTCGATCAGCGCCTGCGGCGAATCCGGATCGCGGAACTCCTTCAGCTCGTGAATGTTGTTGTTGAGGTCGTTGCCCTCGTAGAACAGCACCACGGCGCGATCGATGGCCGGCATGTCGCGCAGGAACAGCGAGCGGCGGAACAGCGTGTCCAGCCAGATCGCGTTGCGTGCCGCGCGCAGACTGCCGTAACCGCCCTTGCCGGTCATGTGGACAGTCGCTTCGTGCGCGGCGGCGTACATGTGGGCCAGCGAATAGTCATGCACCCGGTCGCGGTAGGCGTCGCCCGCGCCCTGGGCGTGCGAGTCGCCGACGAACAGCACCTGTTCGCGCTCGCCGCGCTTCAGGTCGGGTATCAGATAGCTGAACACCGGCGTCTTGGTCACGTAGTAGGACGCGTCGGTCAGCACCTTCTGGTTCACGAACCACAGCACGATGAAGTTCAGCGGCAGCACCGTGGTGATGAAGAAGAAGATGACATAGCCGGTCCAACGGACCAGCCGGCTGCGCAGGCCGCTCATGGAAATCCTTTTCCGGGTCGGGGTCGAGTCGGGGCGATACGGGCGAAGGCGCGGATTGTGCACCGCCGGAGCCGTCGCGGTCGCTATGGTAGAGTGCCGGCCGTGAAATCCACGTCTTCCCCCCCTTCCGAACGCTCTTTCGGCCTGCTGTTCACGGTGGTGTTTGCCGGTCTGGCGGGCTATGCCGTCTACAAGGGCTGGCAGCGCGAAGCGGCCATCGCCTGGGGCGCCGCCTCGGCGCTGACCGCCGCGGTGACGCTGTTCGTGCCGCGTCTGCTGGCGCCGTTCAACCGCGCCTGGTACCTGCTCGGCGAACTGCTGGGCCGCATCGTCAGTCCCATCGTCATGGGCGTCATCTTTTTCGGCCTGATCACCCCGGTGGCGCTGTTCGGCCGGCTGCGCGGCCGCGACGAACTGCGCATGCGCCGCCGCAGCGTGAGCAGCCACTGGATCGACCGCGACCCGCCGGGTCCGGCCGCCGATTCGTTCAAGAACCAGTTCTGATCCGCATGAACGCATTCATCAAGGAACTCTGGGCTTTCCTGCGCACCCGCAAGAAGCTCTGGCTGATGCCGGTCATCATCATCATGGTCGCCATCGGTGCGCTGCTCATCGCCGCTCAGGGCTCGGTGATCGCACCCTTCATCTACACGCTGTTCTGAGCATGCGGGTTCTCGGCATCTCGGCCTACTACCACGACGCGGCCGCCTGTCTGGTGGTCGATGGCGACATCGTGGCAGCCGCCCAGGAAGAGCGTTTCACCCGCAAGAAGCACGACGCCGGCTTTCCCCAGCACGCGATCGACTACTGCCTCGCCCACGCAGGGCTGAAGCCGCAGGACATCGACCAGGTCGTGTTCTACGACAAGCCCTTCCTGAAGTTCGAGCGGCTGCTGGAAACCTATCTGGCCTTCGCGCCGCGCGGCTTCCGCAGCTTCGCCACCTCGCTGCCGGTGTGGCTGAAGGACAAGCTGTTCCAGAAGTCGGTCATCACCCGCGCGCTCGAAGGCCAGTTCCCGGACAGAGGCGTCGACTGGTCGACGCGCCTGATGTTTTCGGAACACCACCTGAGCCACGCGGCCAGCGCCTTCTTCCCGTCGCCGTTCGAAGAGGCGGCGGTGCTCACGATGGACGGCGTCGGCGAGTGGACCACCACTTCGCTGGCCATCGGCCGCGGCAACGACCTGTCGGTGCACAAGGAAATCCATTTCCCGCACTCGCTCGGCCTGCTCTACTCGGCCATCACCTACTACACCGGCTTCAAGGTGAATTCCGGCGAGTACAAGGTGATGGGTCTGGCGCCCTACGGCGAACCGCGCTACGCGCAGACCATGCTGGACCACCTGATCGACGTGAAGGAGGACGGCTCCTTCTGGCTCGACATGCAGTACTTCAACTACTGCACCGGTCTCACCATGACCAACGAGCGTTTCGACGCGCTGTTCGGCGGCCCGCCGCGCAAGCCGGAAAGCACGCTCACCCAGCGCGAGATGGATCTGGCCGCGTCGGTGCAGGCGGTGACCGAAGAAGTGGTGATCCGGCTGGCGCGCGGCATCCGCAAGTCGACCGGACTGAACAATCTCTGCCTGGCCGGTGGCGTGGCGCTGAACTGCGTGGCCAACGGCAAGCTGCTGCGGGCGAACGTGTTCGACCGCATCTGGGTGCAGCCGGCCGCCGGTGACGCCGGCGGTGCGGTCGGTGCGGCCCTGGCCGCCACCCATCTGGCGCTGAAGCAGCCGCGCACCGTGCGCGCCGGCGACGGCATGCACGGCAGCTACCTCGGCCCCAGCTACGCCCAGGACGACATCGAACTGCGCCTGAAGGCGGCCGGCGCGGTGTTCGACACGCTGTCGCAGGACGACATGATCGACTGCACCGCCCGCGCGCTGGCCGAAGGCAAGGCGGTGGGCTGGCACCAGGGCCGCATGGAATTCGGCCCGCGCGCGCTCGGCGGCCGCTCCATCATCGCCGACCCGCGTTCGCCCAGCGTGCAGAAGCAGCTCAACCTGAAGGTGAAGTACCGCGAATCCTTCCGCCCGTTCGCACCCAGCGTGCTGCGCGAGGACGTGAGCGAGTGGTTCGACATCGACACCGACAGCCCCTACATGCTCATGGTGGCCGACGTCGCGAAGGCGAAGCAGAAGCCGATGACTGCCGAGCAGCAGGCGCTGTTCGGCATCGACAAGCTGAACGTGCCGCGCTCCGACATCCCCGCGGTCACCCACGTCGATTACTCGGCGCGCATCCAGACCGTGCATGCGGACACCAATCCGCTGTACCACCGGCTCATTTCCCGCTTCAAGGCGCTGACCGGCTGCCCGGTGCTGGTGAACACCTCGTTCAACGTGCGCGGCGAACCCATCGTGAGCACGCCGGAAGACGCCTTCCGCTGCCTGATGGGCAGCGAGATCGACCTGCTGGTGGTCGGCAACTGCGTGCTGGAAAAGTCGCGCCAGGACCCGGCGCTCAAGCTCGACTACAAGAACGCCTACGAGCTGGACTGAGCCGGCCCGCCGCCGGCAGCCCGTCATGCCGCGAGGGTGGCGCGGCGGCCGCGGTCGGCGCTACAGTGAGGGCTGTCGCCACCCATCGAGGAGCCGGACATGACCCGCACCGCATCGATTTCCCGCATCGCACTGATCACCGCCGCCCTGCTGTGCGCGGCGCCCGCGTTCTCCGCCGACGCTTCGTCCGCCGCGCTGGCCGGCGCCCGCTGTGACGCCAACGCGATCGACAAGAATGGCAAGCCGCTGGCCGGCGCCGCCAAGGACGGTTTCCTGAAGCGCTGCTACCGCGAAGCCGGCCTCACCGCCGAATGCGAAGCCAAGGCGCTGAGCAAGGACGGCAAGCCGCTCGCCGGTGCCGCCAGGGATGCGTCGGTCGGCCGCTGCCAGCGCGACGCCGTGCAGGCCCTCGGTTGCGAGGCCCGCGCGGTGAGCAAGGACGGCAAGCCGCTGGCCGGCGCGGCGAAGGATTCGTCCATCCGCCGCTGCGAGGACGACGCCAAGGCCGCAGCCGCCGCCAAGTAAGCGCGTACGGAATCCATGCCATGAGCGACCACACTTCGAACGGCGAAACCATACGCCGCAGCGTCATGGGCGACGCCTTCGTCGACCGCGCCCACGCCAATGCCACCGACTTCACCCGCCCGCTGCAGGAATTCATCAACGAACACGGCTGGGGCAGCGTGTGGGCGCGCGAAGGTCTGGACCGCCGCACGCGCAGCCTGGTCACGCTGGCCGCGCTGACGGCGCTGAAAAGTCCGCATGAGCTGAAAGGCCACGTGCGCGGCGCGCTGAACAACGGCTGCACGGTGGAGGAAATCCGCGAAACGCTGCTGCACTGCGCGGTCTATGCCGGCGTACCGGCAGCCGGCGAGGCTTTCCGCGCAGCGCAGGAAGTGCTGGATTCGTATCAGCTCTGAGGCGCCGGGGCCTCATTCCTGTGGGAGCGGCGCCCCCGCCGCGATGCGGGCGGCAAACGGGGTGAGGCGCACTTCGCAGAGGCTGATCGCAGCGGGGGCGCCGCTCCCACAACACCGCTCCCGCAATGGCAGACCGGCAACGCCGCTTTCGTGATGGCTTCATCGCTGACGCAGAGGCCGCGGCTTCAGCCCGCCGCTTCGATCTGTTCGCTCACTTCGAGCCAGCGCAGTGCCTGTACGTCCAGCTCTTCATCACCTTCTGCAGCTCGCTGCCGACTTCGCCGAAGTTCTGGAGTCGTATCAACCATGCGGCACCAAGGCCTTCGGGTGTTTCGCCCGCGCACGACCCGTGGGAGCGGCGCCCTCGCCGCGATGCGGCCGGCAGACGGGCTGAGGCGCACTTAGCAGAGGTCGATCGCGGCGAGGGCGCCGCTCCCACTCAAATCGCGCTCCCACTGAAGCCGCACTCCCCCTAAGGCAGCTTCCGCTGCCGCGGCGTCAGCCCGCCGCTTCGATCTGTTCACTCACTTCGAGCCAGCGCAGTTCCTGCGCATCCAGCTCTTCGTCCACCTTCTGCAGTTCGCTGCCGACTTCGCCGATTTCCTTCGGCGGCAGCGCGGTGGCAAGCTTTGCGGTGAGCGCGTGCTTCTTCGTCTGCAGTTCGAGAATGCGCTGTTCGAGCTTGCCCAGTTCGTTCTTCAGCGCCTTGAGATTCACCGGCGCCTTCTTCACCGGCGCGACGACCGGCGGCGGGGCCTGCACGACCGGGGCGGCTTCGGCCGCTGAGGCCCGGCTCGCGTCCTTCAGCACTTCGCGCGCGCGCTTGGCTTCGTCCAGCAGGTAGCGCTGGTAGTCGTCGAGGTCACCCTCGAAAGGCTCGATGCCGCCGCGCGACACCAGCCAGAACTCGTCACACACCGAGCGCAGCAGCGAGCGGTCGTGGCTCACCAGCATCACCGTGCCTTCGAATTCGTTCAGCGCGACCGCCAACGCCTCGCGCGTGGCGAGGTCGAGGTGGTTGGTCGGTTCGTCCATCAGCAGCAGATTGGGGCGCTGCCACACGAGCATGCACAGCACCAGCCGCGCCTTCTCGCCGCCGCTCATGGTGCCGACTGCCTGCTTCACCATGTCGCCGCTGAAGTTGAAGGTGCCGAGGAAGTTGCGCAGATCCTGCTCGCGGCCGCTCTGCCCGGCCGGCAGGCCTTCGCGCGCCATGCGCGTCATGTGTTCGAGCGGATTGTCCTGCGGGCGCAGCACGTCCAGTTCCTGCTGCGCGAAGTAGCCGATGCTAAGACCCTTGCCCTCGGTGACGCGGCCGGCGATCGGCGCCAGCGCGCGGGCGATCGTCTTGACCGCGGTCGACTTGCCCTGGCCGTTGGCGCCCAGTATGCCGATGCGCTGGCCGGCCATGACCGACTTGTTCACATTGCGCACGATCACCGTCGGCGGCGTGCCGGCGGGCGCATCGGCCGGCGGCGGATAGCCGAAGCTCGCGTCTTCCATCACCAGCATCGGGTTGGGCAGGTTGGCCGGCTCCTTGAACTCGAAGTTGAAGTCGGCCGTCGCCAGCATCGGCGCCAGCTTTTCCATGCGGTCGAGCGCCTTGACCCGGCTCTGCGCCTGCTTGGCCTTGCTCGCCTTGGCCTTGAAGCGGGCGATGAACTTCTGCAGGTGGGCGATCTTGTCCTGCTGCTTCGCGTAGGCGTTCTGCTGCAGTTCCATCTGCTGCGCGCGCATGTCCTCGAAGGTGCTGTAGTTGCCGCCGTAGCGCGTGAGCTTGCCGGCGTCGATGTGCAGCGTCACGTTGGTGATGGCGTCGAGGAATTCGCGGTCGTGGCTGATCACCACCAGCGTGCCTTCGTAGCGCTTGAGCCACGATTCCAGCCACACCAGCGCGTCCAGATCCAGGTGGTTGGTCGGTTCGTCGAGCAGCAGCAGGTCGGACGGACACATCAGCGCGCGCGCCAGCTGCAGGCGCATGCGCCAGCCGCCGGAAAAGCTGTTCACCGGATTGCACATCTGGTCGGCGGTGAAGCCCAGACCGAGGATGAGCGCCTGCGCCCGTGACTGCGCATCGTGCGCGCCGGCGTCGTGCAGCGCCATATAGGCGTAGGCCATGCGCTCGCCGTCGTCGGTGGCCTCGGCGGCCTGTACTTCCTTCTGCGCGGCGAGCAGCGCAGTGTCGCCCTCGATCACGAAATCGGTGGCCGGCTGGTCGGTTTCCGGCATGTCCTGCGCCACCTGCGCCATGCGCCACTGCGCCGGCATGCTGAACTCACCGCCGTCCTCGTGCAGCGTGCCGTTGAGCAGCGCGAACAGCGTCGACTTGCCGGCGCCGTTGCGGCCGACCAGGCCAACCTTCTCGCCCGGATTGATGGTGGCGGTGGCGCCATCGAGCAGCACCTTGGCGCTGCGGCGAAGGACGACGTTTCTGAGCGTGATCATGCGGGTGAAACTCCAGCGGGTTCTCCCGCAGGGCAAACGGCGGCAGGACGTGGGGATGAGCGGATGCGCGGGCGGCCCGGCGCGGATCGCCGGCTGCCGGAGCAGCGGCGGAGCGACGCATATATATAGGCGCCGCCGGGGGCGGAGTATCGGGGGCGGCGGGGGTGGCCGTCAATCGACGGCCGGCCGGCCCGCTCAGGCCAGCGACACCCCGATCAGCGCGCCGGTGCCGTAGGTGACGCCCGCCGCCGCGGCGCCGATCAGCACCTGACGCACCACCGAAAACACCGGGCCGCGCCCGCTGAACACCGAAGTCGCCAGCCCTATCGCGGCCAGTGCAGCCGCCGACAGGCCGCCGCTCCACAGCATGCCGGGCAGGCCCGCGGTGAAGAAGAAGGGCAGCACCGGGAACAGCGCACCAGCCGCGAACAGCATGAAGGAAAAGCCCGCCGCGCTCCACGGGTTGCCGCCCAGCTCGGCCGGATCGATGCCCAGTTCCTCGCGCATCAGCGTGTCGAGCGCCGCCTTCTTGTCGCGCATCAGTTCGGTCGCCACGCGCTGCGCATCCTCGCGCGCCAAGCCCTTGGCCTGGAAGATGAGCGCCAGTTCCTTGCGCTCGGCCTCCGGCGTCTCTTCCAGCTCGGCCGCCTCGGCCGCCATCTGCGTCTGCGCGAACTCGCGCGAATTGGTGACCGACAGCCACTCGCCCAGCGCCATCGACACCGCACCGGCGATCAGCCCGGCCAGCCCGGTCAGCAGGATGGTCTGCGCCGGCGCACCGGCGCCGGCCACGCCCATCACCAGGCAGAGGTTGGACACCAGCCCGTCGTTCGCGCCCAGCACCGACGCCCGAAGTTCGTTGCCCGAGCCACCGCGGTGCCAGCGCTCGCCCTTGGCGATGGCCGCCCCGCTCATGCCGCGCGGCTGCCCCGACGCCGCCTCCAGCACCGCCGCATGCGAACGCTCTTCCGCCGACAGCGACGCCGCGTCGGCCTGACCGGCGTACTTGTCACGGTCGGCGACTTCGGCGGTCGCCACCGACGGCAGCACGAAGGACGGCCCGAAGCGCTTTGCCAGCGCCGCCAGCACGCGCGTGCGGAAGCTCGGCCGGAACGCCTCCGGCTTCACGCCTGCGGCCTCCAGCTTGCTGCGCCACAGCTGCGCATGCGCCGCCTCGGCTTCCGCCAGCTGGCGGAACAGGTCGCGCCGCACCGGATCGGATTCGGCATCGGCCAGCGCGGCGTACAGCGCGGCGCCGTCGAGCTCGTCGCGCAGATTGGACTGGTAACGGTCAGCGGAAGCGGTCATGGCGTGCGAAGGCAAAGCGAAGCCGCGATGGTGCCCGATCCGTGCGCCGGTGTGCGGCGCAGCCGTCGCCCCGAAGACGGGAACCCTGACCGCCGGGTGCCCGTCAATGCCGCGTAACGCGTGAGGCCGGCGGCAGACGATCTTCGCCGCCACCGCGCCCCGACCACCCGGAGGAACTGCCTTGAACGCGCCAGAACAGCCGGACACGCTGACCGTGCTCTACGACGGCGGATGCCCCTTGTGCCGGCGCGAGATCGCGCACGTGAAGGGGCTGGCGGACCGGCGGCAGGACAGTGCGCTGTGCTTTGTCGACATCAGTGCCGACGCGCCCGACAGCGCGTGTTTCGCGGCCGAGCGGACGACCTTGCTCGCGCTTCCACGTGCAGCGCGCCAACGGCTCGCGGCTGGACGGCGCCGCCGCCTTCGTCGCGATGTGGGCCCGCCTGCCCGGCTGGCGCTGGCTGGCACGCCTGGCGCAGCTCCCCGGCGTGCTGCCACTGCTGGAGCGTGCCTATTGCGGCTTCCTGCGCATCCGGCCGTGGCTGCAGGCGCGGGCCCGTCGCTTCGAACCGGCTGCTGCGGCGCAGGCGCTGTCGCCCTGGCTCGCGCGCGAACTGCGTTCGGACCACGCCGGCGAAACCGGCGCGGTATTCATCTACCGAGGCATCGCGGCAGTCGCCCGATGGCGGGGCGATGAGGGGCTGGAGGCCTTTGCACGACGTCACGGCGACACCGAAACAGAACACCTGCGCCTGATCGAGAGCTGGCTGCCGCCGCCGCAGCGCAGTCGCCTGCTCGGCCCGTGGCGCGTCGCCGGCTGGCTGACCGGCGCCCTGCCCGCACTGTTCGGTCGACGCGCCACCTGGGCCACCATTGCCGCGGTCGAAACCTTCGTCGATCGCCACTACCAGCAGCAGATCGATTACCTGCACGCCCACGGCGGGCCCGACGGACTGCTGCCGCTGCTGCTGCACTGTCAAGCTGACGAGCGCGCGCACCGCGACGAGGCCACGTCGCTGCAGGGCAGCCCCGCACCGTGGCCGCTGCGCGTCTGGTGCGCGCTGGTTGGCGCCGGCTCGGCCGCCGCCGTGATGGTCGCGCGCCGGCTCTGAGCACGACGACAGCCTGACTTTCCGGACACAGGGACGCCCATGCTCGACATCGTCAGCCTCCTGCTGGTCGTGCTGCTGTTCGGCGGCATGCTGCTCTATTCCTTCGGCTTCGCGGCCGTGCTGTTCTCCACCCTGCCCGCCGCGATGGCTGGCGCCACGCTGCGTCGCGCCTTCCCGCACCTCTACCTGTTCGTAATCGTCACCGCGGCGCTGGCGGCGCTGCTGCTGTGGCCGCAAGGACCGCACGTCGGCGACGCTGCTCGGCCTGATCGCGCTGAGCACGCTGCCCACGCGGCAGCTGCTGATGCCGGCCATCAACGCCGCCACCGACGGCGGACGGAAAACCCGTTTCAAGTGGTTGCACGGCATGTCGGTGCTGGTGTCGCTGGCGCACATCGTCGTGTCGGGCGTGGTACTCGCGCGCTTCGTCTGAAATCGCACGGAGCGCTGTCCGCTGCGCATGCGGGCTGCTTTAATGGATGCACTTTGCGTGCTGCGCGAAGCGGGCCGTCCGGCGTCCGCCCTGATGGCCGTCACCCACTCGAAAAGGGAGATTTCCATGCGCGTTCCGACACCGTTCCGCCCCGTACTGATGGCCGCCTCCGTCGCGCTTGCGCTGTGCGCGGGTCAGGCGCAGGCGGGTTTCGACTACTTCCTGAAGCTGGACGACATCAAGGGCTCAAGCACCGACGAAAAGCACGAGAACTGGAACGAGATCGATACATTCAACTGGGGCCTCGGCATCGAAACGGTCAGCGGCGGCCCCACCAGCGACATCACGATCCGCCGCCCGGTGTTCCGCGACTTCGAATGGACGCAGGGGCTCGACGCCAGTGTGGCCAAGCTGTTCGAACGGGCAAGCAATGGTGACGTGCTGGACACGGTGACGCTGCACGCGACGACGGACATCGAAGGCCGCCGCGCCACCTTCTTCGAGATGGTGTTCACCGACGCCTTCGTCACCACGTTCGACCTGACCGGCAGCAGCGGCAGCGCGCCGGCCCTGTCAGCTGCGCTCGAATACCGCACCGTCACGCTGAAGTACATCACGCTGAAATCGTCCGGCGCCGTCGGCGAAGAATTCGTCAGCAGCTATGACCTGTCGACGCGGACCGGCTCGGCCGACGCGCTGGCCGCGGTGTATGCGATGGGACTGTCCGGACCGACCGTGCTCATGGTGCCGGAGCCGGAAAGCTGGGCGCTGCTGCTCGCCGGCCTGGGGCTGACAGGTTTCGCGGCGCGGCGGCGCGCACGGCAACGTGCAGGCGGTGCGTCGCCGGCAGCTCAGCGTCCGCGGTAAGGCTCGCAGCCGATGCCGTCGCCGTCGCGGTCCAGGTGCGGGCCGTAACCGGGCTCGCCCGCGCGGACCGGCGCAG
>OFDC01001280.1_pt1 | contig 13785 bp, 13 predicted proteins | sample 1520941 | NCBI WGS metagenome assembly OFDC01 (sample SAMEA94258168, study PRJEB24077) | hot springs metagenome | biome: Aquatic biome; feature: Water | place: India | collected 2012-12-06 | depth 5 m | reverse complement strand
CTGGCGCTGGCTCCCTCGACCTCGCAGGCGCCGGGCGCCGCCGCGCTGCGCATCGCGGCGCGTGGCGCCTCCTGGGTAGAGGTGCAGGATGCCTCCGGCAGGATGCTGCTGTCGCGAACGGTCCAGCCCGGCGAGGCGCTCACCCTCGATGGCGCGCTGCCGCTGCGCGTGAAGGTCGGCAATGCCGCCGTCACCGAGCTGAGCTTCCGAGGGCAGCCGGTGCGGCTCGACACCCGCGACAACGTCGCCCGCCTCGAACTCCAGTAATCCGCTTGCGCTGCCACGCCCCATGATGAGCGAGCCTTCCACCCCCTTCGCCGATCCCATCCCCGAGGCGCGCCCGTTGCCTCGCCGTTCGCGGCAGGCCCGCGTCACCTGGGGCAGCCGTGTCGTGACCATCGGCGGCGACGCGCCGGTGCGCGTCCAGTCGATGACGAACACCGACACGGTCGATGTCATCGGGACCGCCATCCAGGTCAAGGAGCTGTCGATCGCCGGCTCCGAGATGGTGCGCATCACCGTCAACACGCCGGAAGCGGCTCAGGCCGTGCCCCACATCCGCGAGCAGCTCGACCGCATGGGCATCGACACCCCGCTGGTCGGCGACTTCCACTACAACGGTCACCGCCTGCTCACCGAGTTCCCGGCCTGTGCACAGGCGCTGTCGAAGTACCGAATCAACCCGGGCAACGTCGGCAAGGGCGACAAGCGGGACCGCCAGTTCGCCCAGATGATCGAGGCCGCGGTCCGGTGGAACAAGGCCGTGCGCATCGGCGTCAACTGGGGCAGCCTGGACCAGGAACTGCTGGCGTCCCTCATGGACGACAACGCACGTCGGGCCCAGCCCTGGGATGCCAAGCAGGTGATGTACCAGGCGCTGGTGGACTCGGCCCTGCAGTCGGCGGAGGTCGCCGCCGACCTGGGCCTGGACCGCAACCAGATCATCATCAGCTGCAAGGTCAGCGGCGTGCAGGATCTCATCAGCGTGTACCGCGCGCTGGCCCAGCGCTGCGACTACGCGCTGCACCTCGGACTGACCGAGGCCGGCATGGGCACCAAGGGCACGGTGGCTTCGGCCGCAGCGTTGTCGGTGCTGCTGCAGGAGGGCATCGGCGACACCATCCGTGTCAGTCTCACGCCCCAGCCGGGCGAGGCCCGCACCCAGGAAGTGGTGGTGGCCCTGGAGATCCTGCAGGCGCTGGGCCTCCGCGCCTTCAACCCCAGCGTGACCGCCTGCCCCGGCTGCGGCCGCACGACCAGCACCACCTTCCAGGAACTCGCCAAGCAGATCGACGACTACCTGCGGCTGCAGATGCCCGTCTGGCGCAGCCGCTATCCCGGCGTGGAGTCGATGAAGGTGGCGGTGATGGGATGCATCGTCAACGGCCCGGGCGAGAGCAAGCATGCCGACATCGGCATCAGCCTGCCGGGGACCGGCGAGGCCCCGGCCGCCCCAGTGTTCATCGACGGCGAGAAGGCGTTGACGCTGCGCGGTGAGGGCATCGCGCGCGATTTCCAGAAGATCGTCGAGGACTACATCGAGCGCCGCTTCGGTGCAGCGGCGGCCACGCGCTGAGCGCTGTCCGCCGGCTCCACACGCCGGTCCTCCTTTCCCTGCGGCCGCCCGCCGGCCGCCCTCCGCCCTTTGCAGAGCTTCCTTCCCATGGCTGAGATCCTGCGTGCCGTCAAAGGCATGAACGACATCCTGCCGGCCAGCGTGCCGCGCACCGACAAGCTGCCCGATTCCGCCTTGTGGTCCTGGTTCGAGACCACCGTGCGGCAGGTGCTGTCGCGCTACGGCTACCAGTACGTCCTCACGCCCATCGTCGAGCCCACCGCCCTCTTCGTGCGCGGGTTGGGCGAGGTGACGGACATCGTCGAGAAGGAGATGTACTCCTTCGTCGACGCGATGAACGGCGACCAGCTCACCTTGCGCCCGGAAGCCACCGCCGGCATCGTGCGCGCGGTGGTGGAGCACAACGCGCTCTACAACGGCCCCCTGCGGGTGTGGACGCTGGGCCCGATGTTCCGCCACGAACGCCCTCAGAAGGGCCGCTACCGGCAGTTCCACCAGCTCGATGTCGAGGCCCTGGGCTTCGCCGGTCCCGACGTGGACGCCGAGATGATCCTCATGGTGCGGGCGCTGTGGCGCGAGCTCGGGCTCAGGGAAGGCGAGCATGTGCGCCTGGAGATCAACAGCCTGGGGCAGCCGGCGGAGCGCCAGGCGCACCGCGAGGCGCTGATCCGTCATTTCGAGCAGCATGCCGAACTGCTCGACGAAGACGCCCGCCGGCGCCTGCACAGCAACCCGCTGCGCATCCTCGACACGAAGAACCCCGCCATGCAGGAGGTGGTGGACACCGCCCCTCGGCTCATCGACTTCCTGGGGGCCGAATCGCTCGCCCATTTCGAGGCCGTCAAGGCGATGCTGGACGCGGCGGGTCTCGCGTATCACGTCAACACCCGCCTCGTGCGGGGGATGGACTACTACAACCTCACGGTGTTCGAGTGGGTGACCGACCAGCTCGGGTCGCAGGGCACGGTGTGTGGCGGCGGCCGCTACGACGGCCTGATCGAGCAGCTCGGCGGCAAGGGCGCACCGGCCGTCGGTTTCGGCCTCGGCATCGAGCGTCTGCTGCTGCTGCTGCAGGCCTTGGGCGTGGCGGCGCCGGATGCGGCCCCACATGCCTACGCCGTCGTGCCCGACCCGGCCCTGCTGGCCCACATCGTTCCCGCGCTGGAAGCCCTGAGGGCGGCCGGCGCCCGCGTGCAGATGCACGCCGGCGGCGGCAGCATGAAGTCGCAGTTCAAGAAGGCCGATGCCAGTGGCGCGCGATTCGCCCTCATCTTCGGTGCCGACGAACTCGCCCGCGGCGAAGTCTCGGTGAAGTCCCTGCGCGATGCCCAGGCCGCCCAGCGCGTGATCGCCCTCGACCAGCTCGCCGCGCTGTCGGCAGAGTGGCTCAACGCATAATCCCAGCTTTCCTTCCGTCCGAGCAGCATGGCCACCCCTCTCGACCTTCAAGAACAAGAACAGATCGAAGACCTCAAGGCGTTCTGGAAGAAGTACGGCAACCTCATCACCTGGTTGCTGATCCTCGTCTTCGGCGCCATCGCGGCCTGGAACGGCTGGCAGCTCTACCAGCGCGACCAGGCACAGAAGGCGGGCGAGCTCTACGCGCAGATCGAGCGGGCGACGCAGGCCGGCGATGCCGGGCTGGCCGGCAAGGTGTTCAATGACCTGCGCGACCGCTACCCGCGCACGGTCCAGACCGAGCAGGCCGCATTGGCCGCATCGAAGCTGCAGTTCGACAAGGGCCAGGTCGACGCCGCCAAGGCCACGCTGGGCTGGCTGGTCGACAACGCGCAGGAAGACGAGTACAAGGCCGTGGGCCGGCTGCGCCTGGCTGGCATCCTGCTCGACCAGAAGCAATACGACGCCGCGCTCAAGCAGCTCGAGGCCGGGGTGCCCAAGGAGTTCGAAGGCCTGGTCGCCGACCGCCGCGGTGACATCCTCCAGGCGCAGGGCAAGGCCGAGGAGGCGAAGGCGGCCTATCAGCAGGCCTGGAAGTCGATCCCTGACACCGTCGACTACCGGCGCCTCGTCGAGGCCAAGTTGACGGCCTTGGGCGCTGCCCCTGCCGCAACCACGGGAGCTGTGCAATGACGGCGCGCCGCGTGTTCCTGGCCGCTGCACTGCCGGCGTTGCTGGCCGGCTGCGGCGGCTGGTCCTCGCTCAATCCGACCAACTGGTTCGGCCCCGACCGGCCGCAGCCGGCCGCGCTCGAAGCGGTCTCGCCCAGTCTCGCCGTGCGGCCGGCCTGGTCCGCCCGGCTGGACGACATCCGCTTCCCGATGGGGTTGGCGGTCCAGGGCACGACGGTCGTTGCCGCGGGGGGTGACGGTGCCGTGGTCGCGATCAACGCCGACAGCGGCGCAGAGCTCTGGCGCGGCCAGGCCGGCGCCGGGTTGTCGGCCGGCGTCGGCAGCGACGGCCGGTACGCCGCGGTGGTGACGCGCGACAACGAGGTCGTCGTGCTCGAATCCGGCCAGCGCCGCTGGTCCGCCCGACTGAACTCCCGGGTCGCGACTCCGCCGCTGGTGGCGGGCGAGCGCGTCTTCGTGATGGGCGTGGACCGGGCGGTGCACGCCTTCGATGTCCTCGACGGCCAGCGCCTGTGGACTTTCCAGCGTCCAGGCGACGCGCTGACCCTGGCCCAGCCCGGCGTGCTGCAGCCCTTCCGCGACACGCTGCTGGTGGGGCAGGGGCCCCGCCTGGCAGGGCTCGATCCGCTGCGCGGCACGGTGCGATGGGAGGTGCCCCTGGCCACGCCGCGAGGCACGAACGAAGTCGAGCGCCTGGCCGACCTGGTCGGCCCGGCCGTGCGGGCTGGAGAGGTGGTTTGCGCGCGCGCGTTCCAGTCCGCGGTGGGCTGCGTGAACGCCCAGCGTGCCGCGCCGCTGTGGACCAAGAATGCCGGCGGGGTGCAGGCGGTCGGCGGCGATGGCGAGCTGGTCGTGGGCGCTGACGCCAGCGACCGGGTCACGGCCTGGAAGGCCGCCAGCGGCGACGTGGCCTGGACGCACGAGCGCTTCCTCAACCGCCAGCTCAGCGGTGCCCTCGTGACGCCCACAGCGGTCGTCTTCGGCGATTTCGAAGGCCAGGTCCACTTCCTGGCACGGGACTCCGGCCAGACGGTGCAGCGCCTGCCGACCGACGGGTCGGCCATCGTGGGCACGCCGGTGCGTGCGGGCAACACGATCGTGGTCGCCACCCGCAACGGCGGGCTGTTCGCCTTCCGCCAGGATTGAGCGCGTCACCCGCATGAAGCCTGTCATCGCCCTCGTCGGACGACCCAACGTCGGCAAGTCGACGCTGTTCAACCGCCTCACCAAGAGCCGCGACGCGATCGTCGCCGACTACGCCGGCCTCACCCGCGACCGCCACTACGGCGATGCTCGGCTGGGGCCGAAGGAATACATCGTCATCGACACCGGCGGCTTCGAGCCGGACAAGCCCACCGGCGTCGTGGCCGAGATGGCCAAGCAGACCAAGCAGGCGGTGGCCGAGGCCGATGCGGTGGTCTTCGTCGTCGACATCCGCGGCGGCCTGTCGCCCCAGGACGAGGACATCGCTCGCTACCTGCGCGCAGCCAACAAGCGGGTCTTCCTGGCGGTCAACAAGGCCGAGGGCATGTCCGAATCGCCGCTGCTGGGCGAGTTCCACGAACTCGGCATCGGCGAGCCGCACCCGATCTCGGCCGCGCACGGGCAGGGCATCCGCAGCCTGATGGAGGCGGTGCTCGAGCCGTTCGAGTTCGAGGAGGAGGTCGAGGAGGACGACGGTGAGCCCCGGGCCATCCGGCTGGCCGTGGCCGGGCGCCCGAACGTCGGCAAGTCCACGCTCATCAACACCTGGCTGGGGGAGGAGCGGCTCATTGCCTTCGATATGCCGGGCACCACCCGCGACGCCATCCGCGTCCCCCTGGAACATCGCGGCCAGCGCTTCGAGCTGATCGACACCGCCGGGCTGCGGCGCAAGGGCCGGGTGTTCGAGGCGATCGAGAAGTTCTCGGTGGTCAAGACGCTGCAGGCCATCGCGGATGCGCACGTGGTGGTGCTGCTGATCGATGCCACCCAGGGCGTCAGCGACCAGGACGCGCACATCGCCGGCTACATCCTCGAGAACGGCCGCTCGGTGGTCATCGCGCTCAACAAGTGGGATGCGATCGACAGCTATCAGCGGCAGATGCTGGAGCGCTCGATCGAGTCGCGCCTTGCGTTCCTCAAGTTCGCCCCCATCCTGCACATCTCGGCATTGAAGAGGCAGGGACTCGGCCCTCTATGGCAGGCGATCAGCGACGCGTACCAGTCGGCGACGAAGAAGCTGTCGACGCCGGTGCTCACGCGCCTGCTTCACGAGGCGGTCGAGCACCAGGCACCCAAGCGGGCGGGAATGTACCGGCCCAAGTTGCGCTATGCCCACCAGGGCGGCATGAACCCGCCAGTGATCGTGGTGCACGGCAACAACCTCGAGCACGTGACCGACGCGTACAAGCGCTACCTCGAAGGGCGGTTCCGTGCGCATTTCGGCCTGGTCGGCACCCCGCTGCGGATCGAGATGAAGAGCGGCCACAACCCGTTCGACGAACGCGGGTCTTGACAGTCCTGGAGGGGGGCGCCATGGACGCCACCCGCCGGTGCCCCGTGTGTTAACGTGGCATCTCCCGATTTTTCGATGCGACACAGAGGGGCCGCCGCCCGGATCGGCGCCAACGTCGCGACACACTGAGCCTTCGAGCCTAAGAAAGGTGACATCGTGAGCAACAAGGGCCAACTGCTACAAGACCCGTTCCTCAACCTCCTGCGCAAGGAACACGTGCCGGTCTCGATCTACCTGGTCAACGGCATCAAGCTGCAGGGACACATCGAGTCCTTCGACCAGTACGTCGTCCTGCTGCGCAACACGGTGACGCAGATGGTCTACAAGCATGCCATCTCCACGGTCGTTCCCGGCCGCGCCGTCAACTTCCACGTGTCGGACGCCAACGAGCAGTCCTCCTGACGTCGGCGGGCCGACGACCCTTGCGGAGTCGTTCCCTACCTTGAATTCCCAACAGCATCCGGGGCCGTCGCGTGAAGCGGGCCGCGACAACGACGCGGAACGCGCGCGCCGGCCCGACCCACTGCAAAACGACGCGGCCGACCCCGACCTGTCGGCGGCACGCGCCGTCCTCGTGGGCGTCGATCTGCCAGGACATTCCTTCGACCCCACCCTCGACGAACTGGCCCTGCTGGCCGAGTCCGCAGGCGACGAGCCCGTCGCCCGCCTCGTCGCGCGTCGCAAGGCGCCCGATGCGGCGCTGTTCGTCGGCTCCGGCAAGGCCGACGAGATCAAGGGGCTGGTCGAGGAGCATCGCGCGCAGGGGGTCATCTTCGACCAGGCCCTGTCGCCCGCCCAGCAACGCAACCTGGAGCGGCACCTCGGCGTGCCGGTCGCTGACCGCACTGCGCTCATCCTCGAGATCTTCGCCGCCCGTGCCAAGAGCCATGAGGGCAAGCTGCAAGTGGAACTTGCCCGGCTGCAGTACCTGTCGACCCGCCTGGTGCGCCGCTGGAGCCACTTGGAGCGCCAGCGGGGCGGCATCGGCACCCGAGGCGGCCCTGGCGAGGCCCAGATCGAGCTGGACCGTCGGATGATCGGCGAGCGCATCAAGGCGCTGAAATCCCGGCTCGAGCGCGTCAAGCGACAGCGCGACACCCAGCGTCGCGCCCGCGAGCGCAGCGGCACGTTCCGTGTCTCCCTGGTCGGCTACACCAACGCCGGCAAGTCCACGCTGTTCAACGCGCTGGTCAAGGCCCGCGCCTATGCCGCCGACCAGCTTTTCGCCACCCTGGACACCACCACGAGGGCGATGTACCTGGAACAGGCGGGCCGCTCGGTGTCGCTGTCCGACACCGTGGGCTTCATCCGGGACCTGCCCCACCGGCTGGTCGAGGCTTTCGAGGCGACACTGCAGGAAGCGGCCGAGGCCGACCTGCTGCTCCACGTCGTCGACGCCTCCAGTCCCGTGCTGGACGAGCAGATGCAGGAGGTCGAGCGCGTGCTCGCCGAGATCGGAGCGGCCGGCCTGCCGCAGGTGCTCGTCTACAACAAGCGCGACCGACTGCCGGCCAGCCAGCAGCCGCGGGCCGAGATCGACTGGATCGAACGCTCCCCCAATCTCAGGGTCCCCAGGGTCTGGGTCAGTGCCATCGACGGTACCGGCCTGGACGCGCTGCGGGACTGCATTGCCCGATTCGCGTCCGATGGCGCCCTCGCCGAACCCGGCGATGGCCTGGACGAAACTCCTTCCTTGGCCCCTCCTGGCGACCCTAGACCGCCCACCTTCCACGCATGAGCACGACTTCCCCCGAGTCCGGTCCGGCCCGTCCTTCCGCTCCCCGCTGGCGCCATGCCTTGCAGCGCGGACTGGGCGCGATCTACAACAACGGCAACCGCAACGACGGACCGCCCGACCTCGACGAACTCTGGCGCGACTTCAACCGCAAGCTCAGCGGCCTGTTCGGCGGCAAGGGTGGCCGCAACGCTGGGCCGTCCGGCGGGGACGGGGGAGGCGCCGGGGGGCCGCCCGACATGCGCAGCGCCGGCATCGGCGCGGGCCTGATCGCTGCAGTCGTCGCCGTGATCTGGCTGGGCAGCGGCGTGTTCATCGTGCAGGAAGGCCAGCAAGCGGTCGTGACTTCCTTCGGACGCTACGCCTACACCTCGGACGCGGGCATCCAGTGGCGTTTCCCGTACCCGTTCCAGGCCCATGAAGTGGTGCCGGTGACGCAGCTGCGTTCGAAGGAAATCGGCCGCAACTCGGTGGTGCAGGCCACGGGCTTGCGCGACTCGTCCATGCTGACCCAGGACGAGAACATCATCGACATCCGCTTCACGGTCCAGTACCGCCTGAAGGATGCCCGGGCCTACCTCTTCGAGAACCGCAACCCCGACGACATCATCGTCGAGCAGGCGGCCGAGTCCGCGGTTCGCGAGATCGTGGGCCGCAGCAATGTTGACTCGGTGCTCTACGAACGCCGCGATGCGATCGCCAGCGACCTGGCGCGTTCGGTCCAGTCGCAGCTGGACCGGCTCAACTCCGGCATCCTGGTGGTCAACGTCAACGTGCAGAACGTGCAGGTGCCGGAGCAGGTGCAGGCGGCGTTCAACGATGCGGTCAAGGCCACCGCGGATCGCAACCGGCTGCGCAACGAGGGCCAGGCGTATGCGAGCGACGTGATCCCGAAGGCCCAGGGCACGGCGGCACGCCTGCGCAGCGAGGCCGAGGCCTACCGCTCCCGCGTCGTCTCCCAGGCCGAGGGTGACGCCGAGCGCTTCCGCTCGGTGCTGGCCGAGTATCAGCGCGCGCCGGCCGTGACCCGGGACCGCCTCTACATCGACACCATGCAGCAGGTCTACAGCAACGTGTCGAAAGTCATGGTGGACAGCCGCAACGGCTCCAATTTGTTGTACTTGCCACTGGACAAGCTCATGCAGCAGGCCGGCATCACGCCCGCCACTCCCGCGGCCACGCCCGGCAGCAGTGAAACCGCGCCGATCAATGCCGGCACCGTGGATGTCCGGTCGCGCGACGCCGCCCGCAATCGGGAACGCGAGTCCCGCTGACTCCCGCTGACGAAGAACAAGCTCATGAACCGCATCGGATTCATCGTCGCCAGCGCGCTCATCGCGCTGATGCTCCTGTCCTCCACCCTCTTCATCGTCGACCAGCGCCAGGTCGCCGTGATCTATGCCCTGGGCGAGATCAAGGAGGTCATCACCGAGCCGGGGTTGAAGGTCAAGATGCCCCCGCCGTTCCAAAACGTCGTGTTCCTGGACAAGCGGGTGCAGACCCTGGACAGCCCGGAGACCCGGCCCATCTTCACGGCCGAGAAGCAGAGCCTGGTGATCGACTGGTTGGTGAAGTGGCGCATCACAGAACCTCGCCAGTTCATCCGCAACAGCGGCACGGACATCCGCAACCTCGAAGCTCGCCTCAGCCCCGTCGTTCAGGCGGCGTTCAACGAGCAGGTGACGCGTCGGACCGTGCGCGGCGTCCTCTCGGAGCAGCGCGAGCAGGTGATGCAGGACGTGCGCGCCAGCCTCGCCGAGGAGGCGAAGGCCTTCGGCATCGAGGTGGTGGACGTGCGCATCAAGCGGGTGGACTTCGTGGCGGACATTACCGATGCGGTGTATCGCCGCATGGCGTCGGAGCGCCAGCGCGTGGCCAACGAATTGCGCTCCACGGGCGCAGCCGAGGGCGAGCGCATCCGCGCCGATGCCGACCGCCAGCGCGAGGTCATCATTGCCGAGGCGTACCGGGATGCACAGAAGATCAAGGGTGAGGGCGATGCCAAGGCCTCGGCGCTGTTTGCCGACGCCTTCGGCCGGGACCCGCAGTTCGCCCGCTTCTACCGCAGCCTCGAGGCGTACCGCTCCAGCTTCCGAAGCAAGTCCGACGTGATGGTCGTCGACCCCAGCAGCGAATTCTTCCGTGCCATGAGAGGCACCGATCCGGCTGCCGGCGGTGCTGCCCCCACTCGCCGTTGAAGGCGCGCTCGATGGCGAGCGACACCTTGTGGGCTGCCATGGCCCTCGTGCTGGTGTTCGAAGGGCTGCTGCCCTTCGTCAGCCCCTCGCGGTGGCGGCGCGTGATGGGCGAGGCGATGAAGCTTTCCGATGGACAGTTGCGATTCGTCGGTCTGGCTGCCGTGCTGATCGGGCTCGTGCTGCTGGCGCTCGCTTCCTGAGGGCTCATCCTGGAGCGGCCGGCCGCCGATGCCCCGGCCATGCACGACCGAGCGCTTCTAGGACACTGCCGCCCGGCCCTCAGGGTTAGCCCTGGCGAGGGACACCCGGGCCGGTACAATGCCGTTTTTAACCCCCTCGCCGACCCATGTCCTCTGCTTGGCTGTTGCCCGAGCACATCGCCGACGTACTGCCTGCGGAGGCCCGACGCATCGAGGAGCTGCGACGCGTGCTGCTCGATGCCGCCCGTGGCTACGGGTGCGAGCTGGTCATGCCTCCGCTGCTGGAGCACCTGGAATCCCTGCTTTCCGGCACCGGACGTGAACTCGACCTCAAGACCTTCAAGCTGGTCGACCAGCTCTCCGGCCGCACCCTCGGCGTGCGAGCCGACACCACGCCGCAGGTCGCGCGCATCGATGCCCACCTGCTGAACCGCCCCGGCGTGACCCGCCTGTGCTATTGCGGTCCTGTGCTGCACACCCGGCCCGACGGTCCTCATGCCACCCGCGAACCGCTGCAGTTCGGTGTCGAGATCTACGGTCATGCCGGGCTCGAGGCAGATCTTGAAGTCCAGGAGCTCGCGCTCGATTGCCTGAGGGCCGCAGGGGTCGACGATGTGGTGATCGACCTGGGTGACGCCCGCATCCTGCGTGGCGTGATGCGGGAAGTCAGCGTCGGCCCGGCCGTCTGGGAGGAACTGGCGGCGGCCCTGGGCAGCAAGGACGCGGGGGCGGTCGAGACGCTGAGCGCGTCGTGGCCCCAGGGCATCCGGCAGGCGCTGCGCCAGCTGCTCAACCTCTACGGGGGCGTCGAGGTGCTCGACCTTGCCGCGCGCCAGCTGCCCGCCGATCCGCTCGTCACATCCGCCCTGCAGGACCTGGCCTGGCTGCACAACCACCTGCTGCGCGCCTTCCCGGGCCTGCGCGTGGGCTTTGACCTCAGCGAAGCCAGCGGGTACGCCTATTACAGCGGCGCGCGCTTCGCCATCTACGGCGCCCGGGCCAACGACGCGCTGGTGCGGGGCGGGCGCTACGACGAGGTCGGTGCAGTGTTCGGCCGCAAGCGGCCCGCAGTGGGATTCAGCCTGGACCTCAAGACCCTGTCGGGCAGCGCGGCCGCGCGGCCCCTGCACGCCGCCATCCGCGCACCGTGGGGCGAGGATGCCGGCCTGCGTGACGCCATCCGTGCGCTGCGCGCGCGGGGCGAGACCGTGGTCTGCATGCTGCCGGGGCACGAGCACGAGGGCGACGAGTTCGCCTGCGATCGCGAGCTCGTGGCCCTCAACGGACGCTGGGAACTGCGCGCCGTCTGAGCGGCCTGCAGTTCCCCACTCTTTCCATCGGAACTCTGAAGACATGCAACAAGGCAACACCCGCGCGCCGGGACGCAACGTGGTCGTGGTCGGCACCCAGTGGGGCGACGAGGGCAAGGGCAAGGTCGTGGACTGGCTCACCGAGCACGCCCAAGGGGTCGCGCGCTTCCAGGGGGGGCACAACGCTGGGCACACCCTGGTCATCAAGGGCGTGAAGACCGCTCTGCAGCTGATCCCGTCCGGCATCATGCGCGAGGGGGTGGCCTGCTACATCGGCAACGGTGTGGTCGTCGACCCGACGCACCTGTTGTCGGAGATCGAGCGGCTCGAGAAGATCGGCCTGGAGGTGCGCTCGCGATTGTTCATCAGCGAGTCCTGCCCGTTGATCCTGCCGTTCCACGTCGAGGTGGACAAGGCCCGGGAGGCGCTGCGGGAGAACACCGGCGCCGGCAAGATCGGCACCACGGGCAAGGGCATCGGCCCGGCGTACGAGGACAAGGTGGCGCGCCGCGCCCTGCGGGTGCAGGACCTCAAGCACCCGGAGCGCTTCGCCAGCAAGCTGCGCGAGCTGCTTGAACTGCACAACTTCGCGCTCGCCGGCTACCTCAAGTCGCAGCCCCTGCAGTTCGAGCCCATCTTCGAGCATGCGATGACGGTGGCCGAGCAGCTCAAGCCCATGATGGCGGACGTCGGCTACCTGATCCACACCGGCGGCCAGCGCGGGGACCGCATCCTGTTCGAGGGCGCTCAGGGCACGCTGCTGGACATCGACCACGGGACCTACCCGTATGTCACCTCCAGCAACTGCGTCGCAGGCAACGCGGCGGCAGGGGCGGGGGTGGGTCCGGACCTGCTGCACTACATCCTCGGCATCACCAAGGCCTACACCACGCGCGTCGGCAGCGGGCCGTTCCCGACCGAGCTGAACATCGACGAGCCGGGCACGGTGGGCCACCACCTGTCGACCGTGGGCCAGGAGCGTGGCACCGTCACCGGCAGGGCGCGCCGCTGCGGGTGGCTGGATGCGGCCGCGCTCAAGCGCTCCATCATCATCAATGGCATTTCCGGCCTGTGCATCACCAAGCTGGACGTGCTCGACGGTCTGCAGGAGATCAAGGTGTGCGTCGGCTATGAACTGGGCGGGCGACGCCTGGACATCCTTCCCCTGGATGCGGACGACATTGTGGCCTGCCAGCCGGTCTACGAGTCCTTTCCGGGATGGACGGAGAGCACCGTGGGCGTCACTCAATGGGACGCGCTTCCGCTCAATGCCCGACGCTACCTGGAGCGCGTGCAGCAACTCATCGGCGCGCCGATCGACATGGTGTCCACCGGCCCCGACCGCGAGCACACGATCCTGTTGCGCCATCCCTTCAACGCCTGATCCCCATTGCCTAGACAAGAGGCTTTCCTATGCTCACCGACGACGGCAAGCACCTGTACGTTTCCTGGGACGAATACCACCTGCTCACCGAGCGGCTCGCACTGAAGGTGCATGCCTCGGGCTGGCAGTTCGACCAGATCCTCTGCCTCGCTCGCGGCGGCATGCGACCCGGCGACGTTCTGTCGCGGGTCTTCGACAAGCCGCTGGCCATCATGTCCACCAGCTCGTACCGGGCAGAGGCCGGGACGATCCAGGGCCGGCTGGACATGGCCAAGTACATCACGATGCCCAAAGGCGAACTGGCCGGGCGTGTGCTGCTCGTCGATGACCTGGCGGATTCGGGCGTGACGCTGAAGGCGGTGGTCGAGCGCCTGCGGGGCATGCCGTCGATCCAGGAACTGCGCTCGGCCGTCATCTGGGTGAAGGGAGTCTCGACCTACGTGCCCGACTATTACGTCCAGATGCTCGACACCAGCCCCTGGATCCACCAGCCTTTCGAGGAATACGACGGGCTGCGTCCAGAAGGCCTGCAGAAGAAGTTCGCGATCTGACGCTTCAAACCGTCAACGCCTGTGTACAGTCGGAGCCTGCGGTCACGCAGGCTTCGTCGTTTTGGTCGATCGCCAATGTGAGCGCCACACGGGAATCTCAATTGCCTCAACCCACTGCCCTGATTGCCTCGACAAACATGCAGCGCAGAAAAACAAAAAGCCAACGCATGCGTTGGCTTTTTGAATGTCTTGGTGCCCAGGAGAGGACTCGAACCTCCACGGAGTTACCCGCTAGTACCTGAAA
>OFDC01001279.1_pt1 | contig 13789 bp, 9 predicted proteins | sample 1520941 | NCBI WGS metagenome assembly OFDC01 (sample SAMEA94258168, study PRJEB24077) | hot springs metagenome | biome: Aquatic biome; feature: Water | place: India | collected 2012-12-06 | depth 5 m | reverse complement strand
GTCGTGCTCCCGCTCCGTCAGGGCGGTGGACTCGGCGGACTGACGCCGCATCATCGCGCCGACGAGACCCGCGCAGACGAAGGCCTTGGGGGAGACGGAGGCGTGCCGGGCGGCCTTGATCACCTCCGTCGAGGGCGCGTCCTTGCCGACGAAGCCGGAGGCACCGGCCTGCATGGCCGCGAAGATCTGCTCGTCGCCCGAGTGCATCGTCAGCACAATCAGGCCCACCTTGTCGCTCTGCTTGCGCAGCGTGCGGACGACGTCGAGGCCCGTGCCGTCCTGCATCTGGAGATCCGTGATCACCACGTCGGGAGTCAGCTCCTGGTAGCGCCGGATCCCCTCCTGGACGGAGCCGGCCGTGGCCACCACGTCGAGGTCCGGCTCGAGGTCCAGCACCGCGCCGAGTCCGTTGCGGATCAGCTCGTGGTCGTCGATCAGAAGGACGGTGATCCGTTCACTCATGATGTCTCCTCGGTACTGCTCGCCGTCGGCCGGGCGCCGACGGGTGTTCGAGGGGTCTTGACCGACACGGAGACGGTCAGGCCCCGACTCGCGTTGTCGCGAACGACGAGCTCCGCTCCGATCAGTTTCGCACGCTCGCGCATGATCTTCATGCCGTGCGAGTCGCTGCGACCCGACTGCAGCCCGATCCCGTCGTCGGTGACCGTGATGACGGCCTCCGGGGCGTAGACCTGGCAGCGCACGTCGATGGAGGTCGCGCGGGCGTGCTTGACCGCGTTGTTCATCGCCTCCTGGGCGATGCGGAAGAGCTCGGCCTCGACCTCGGGTCGCAGCCGCGCGGGCTGCTCGTCGAGGCGCACCCGGATGGGGATGTTCGAGGACTCCGAGAGGTGGCGGGCCACGTTGCTGAGTGCAGCACCGAGGCTCTCGGCCTCGCCGATGCTGGTGCGCAGGTTCATGACCGACCGCCGGACCTCGGCGACCACCACCGAGACGCGGTCGCGCAGCATGGCCAGCGCCTTGGCCTGCTGCTCGTCGGCGGGACGCGCCGCGAGCGCGTCGATGATGTAGCCGAGCGAGGCGATGTCCTGGGCGACGCCGTCGTGCATCTCGCGGGCGAGGCGGTTGCGCTCGTCGGCGGTGGCGGCGTCGCGGAACTGCGCGAACAGCAGCGCGGCGTCGAGCTTGACGGCGTTGTCGGCCAGGCTGGCGGCCACCTCGGTGAGCGGGACCGTGCTCGGGTCGCTGCCGGCCGGACGGAGCCCGGCGACCACTGCCTGCTCGCTCACCCGGAAGGCGAAGCCCTGGCCGATCGCGACGGTGGCCGGCCGGTCGCGGCCGGAGTACCGGACGTCGCCGGCCAGCGTCTCGCACGCCGCGAGGTCGCCCGGGGGGAGGTCGAGGGTGGACGCCACGGGGCTGAGAGCCTCGCCCCTGGTGATGTAGAGGACCAGTCCGCGGTTCGGGATCCGGTCGCTGACGTCGCTGAGCAGCTCGCCCCCGAGGGCTCCCACGTCGAGACCCGAGCTGAGGCTGCCCGCGAGGTCGAGGAGCTGCTTGAGGTGCTGCTGGGCATCGCGGTACGGCGCGAGCGGGTCCGCCACGCGCGAGGCGGTGAAGGTGACGCTCGCGATCAGGCTCAGCCCGACGCCCGCCATGGTCCAGGTGAAGATCGAGACGGCCTCCTCGGAGGTGACCTGCTCCCACCACATGAGGGCCAGGGCCACCACCGCGATGGCCTCGACGAGCACGGTGCGCACCATCGTGCGCAGCCCGACGGCGGCGGTGGCGTAGAGCGGCGGCACGACGAGCGCGGCGAGGATCGACGGTGCGTAGACCATCCCCAGGGCGCAGATCACGCCCACCGTCGCTGCCTCGGTGGTGGGGCTGAGGCAGAGCTGCAGCTCACGGCGGGTCGCTGTCACGCCCTGGTAGATCCACACTGCGCTGAGCGCGAGGAGTGCCAGGAGTCCCTCCTCCTGGCGCAGCCACAGGATCGGGCTGCCGATCGCGAGGAGAGCGAAGAACCTCGCTGCACCGACGACGGCGTACGTCTGGCTGGCTGCCATCTGTTTACCTTAGAGCGGTCTACCCACTGAACGCGTCGATCGCGCTCAGCACGGCGGGCCCCATCACGACCACGAACAGGCACGGCAGGATGCAGAGGACCAGCGGGACCATGATCTTGACGGGCACCTGCTGTGCCTTCTCCTCGGCGTACTGCCGGCGCTTGACCCGGATCTCGGACGACTGGACCCGCAGGACCTGACCCACCGGGATGCCGAAGGCATCGGCCTGGACCATGGCGCCGACGAAGGCCTTCAGGTCGTCGACGTCGGAGCGGTCGCCGAGGGCGCGCAGCGCCTCGGCCCGGCCCATGCCGAGCTGCATCTCGCGCAGGACGCGGGAGAACTCCTCCGCCAGCGGACCCGCCGTGTTGCGGGCCACCTGCTGCAGAGCGGCGTCGAACCCGAGTCCGGCCTCGACGCTGATGGTGAGCAGGTCGACGGCGTCGGCGAGAGTCCGCTTGATCTGGTCGGCGCGGTTGTAGGCGGCCTGGTAGAGGTACAGGTTGGGGCCGAAGAAGCCGAGCACCGCACCAGCCAGCGTGAAGAGGATCAGCCAGGTCACGCCGAAGCCCAGGAGCGCACCCCAGGCGAGGCAGACCACGGGGAAGATCACGGCGCACAGGACCTTGAGCGACACCACCCGGTCGACCGTCCAGCCGCGAGGGTTGCCCGCGGCCTCGAGCTTGCGCCGCAGGCGCTCGGCCTGGTCGGCGCCGGTGATCCGACGGCCGAAGGCCAGCGCCCTGGCCTGCATCGGCTCGATCACGCGGTCGGCGAAGGAGCGGTCGGCCTCGGCGGCCAGCTCGGCACCGGAGCTCCCCTGCTGCTCGAGCGCACGCAGCGCGCGCTCCAGGCCGTCGGGCGCCTCGCTGCGGGAGAGGGCGGTGATGACCGCGGCGGCGGAGCCGAGCAGCAGGACGAAGGCGAGGATCAGAAGCATCAGACGTCCACCTTCACCATTCGAGACATCCAGAACATACCCACCATCAGCCAGAGGACACCGGCTCCGGAGACGATCCAGCCCCGTGGGTCCGCGATGAGTGGTTGCAGGAAGTCGGGGTTCGAGACCAGCAGGTACAGGGCGAAGAACGGGGGCAGCGCGCACAGGATGAGGGCCGACATCCGCCCCTCGGCCGACAGGGAGCGGACCTGGCGGCGCAGGTAGGCGCGCTCGCGCATCGTCGACGCGACGGTCGTGAGCAGCTCGGCGAGGTTGCCGCCGACCTGGCGCTGGATCCGGATGGCCATCACCGACCAGCCGAAGTCCTTGCTCTGGAAGCGGGTGGCGACGCCGTCGAAGGCGTCCTCGATGGACACGCCGATACGCGCCTCGACCAGCACCCGCTTGAACTCCGAGGCGATCGGCTCCGGCCCCTCGCGCACCACGGTGTCGACGGCCTGGGCGAGCGACAGTCCGGCGCTGAGTGCGCCGGAGATCAGCTGGAGCACCTCCGGCAGGGCCTCGTCGAAGGCCTTGCGCCGCCGGTTGATCCGGGACCGCAGGTAGAGGGGCGGGAGGAAGAACCCGACGACGAGGAAGAGGAGTCCGATGAGGATGCTGCCCTGACCGATCAGGAAGCCCAGCAGTGCCGCGCCGAAGACGACCCCGATGTGGACGAGCAGCCACTCCGAGGGCTTCAGCTCGCTGCCGGCCGCCGACAGGCGTCGGGTGAGCCGGTCGTTGAGGCCGCTGTTGCGCTCGAGCACGCCGGCGGCGGCCGCCTTGGCCTGGTCGAGCACCGGCTCCGAGGCGGGCTTGGCCTTCTCCTCCTCGAAGCCGCCGCGGGTGTGGGTGCTGTAGGCCTCGACCCGCTCGGCGATCGTCATCGGGGCTGGAGGCCGCGGGACCAGGAGCATCGCCACCGTGACCAGGCCGAGCGCGAGGACGGCGAGGCCGGCGTAGAGGAGCCAGGACGGCGCGCTCCAGCCACCCGCCGGCTCGAGGTCGGGCGCCGCCCTCGGGGCGCCGGCGTCCGCGGCCGCGGTCTGGATCGGCGCGAGGGCGCGCGCGGTGACCGGGCCGTCCGCAGACTGCAGGGTCACCTCGACGGTGGCCTGGCTGGCGTCGAAGCCGTCGGGCAGGGGCGCGGTGACGAGGACCTGCTCGGCGAGCACGTCGGCCTCGCCGCGGAATGCTGCCGCGAGCTCGTCGCCGGAGCTCTCGATGACCCGTCCCTTGCCCGCCTCGGCCAGCGCCCGGAGGGGCACCAGCGCCGCGCCGGTCTGGCCCAGGCTCACCACGTCGACGAGCGTGTTGGTCGCGGCGATCCGCGCGGTGACGGCGTCGAGGTTCGCCGTCCCGCCGGTGTCGGCGCCGTCGGACAGCACGAGCACGGTGCGTTGGCCCTTGCGGCCGGCCGCGGCGACGGAGGCCATGATGCCGTCGTACAGGCGCGTGTCGCGCTCCAGCTCGAGACCGTCGACGACGGAGCGGGCGGCGGCGCGGTCCGGGGTGGGCTTCAGTGCCACGGTGACGTCGTCGTCGAAGCTGACGATCCCGACGGCCACGTCGTCCGGCACCGTGTCGAGGTACGTCGTGGCGGCCGCCTTGGCAGCCGCGAAGCGGCCCGCCGCAGCCATGGACCGGCTCGTGTCGATGGCGAGCACCGTGGTCCGCTCGACCGCGGATCCGTCGCCGGCCGCGCTGGCCTCGGCGTCGAGCGCCTCGCCGTCGAGGGTGGCCTCGACGCCCGAGAGATCGATCTCGGAGCCCGCCGGGACGTTGACCAGCACGCGCAGGCCCTCGCCGGTGGACTCGACGTGGGCGATCGTGCCGTCCTCGGCGGAGGCCGGCGCCATCGGGAGGAGGACGGCGGTCAGGATTGCTGCGACGAGCAGCAGCGGTCGTCGGACGGCGCTCACAGCTGGTCGCTCCGGAACAGGGCGGGATCCACCGTGACGTTCGCGTAGGCGAGCTTCTCGATGAACTTCGGGCGCAGCCCGGTGGACCGCATCCGTCCGAGCACGCGGCCGTTCTCGTCGAAGCCCGCGCTGTTGTCGAAGACGAAGATGTCCTGGAGGGTGATGATGTCGCCCTCCATCCGCTCCACCTCGGTGATGTGCGTGATCCGGCGGGTGCCGTCCTTGAAGCGCGACTGGTGCACGATCAGGTCGACCGCGGAGGCCACCTGCTCGCGGATGGCGCGGATCGGCAGGTCCATGCCGGCCATCAGCACCATGGTCTCCATGCGGGCGAGGGTGTCGCGCGGACCGTTCGAGTGCAGCGTGCAGATGGAGCCGTCGTGACCGGTGTTCATCGCCTGGAGCATGTCGAGCGCCGAGGCGTCGCGGACCTCGCCGACGACGATGCGGTCGGGGCGCATGCGGAGGCTGTTGCGGACCAGGTCGCGGATCGTGACGGCGCCCTTGCCCTCGATGTTGGCGGGTCGCGACTCGAGTCGCACGACGTGCTCCTGCTTGAGCTGCAGCTCGGCGGCGTCCTCGATGGTGACGATGCGCTCGTCGGTCGGGATGAACGACGACAGCACGTTCAGCGTCGTGGTCTTCCCGGCGCCCGTTCCGCCGGACACGATGACGTTGAGCCGGCCGCGCACGCAGGCGTCGAGGAAGTCGGCGGTCTGCGGGGTCAGGGACCCGAAGTTGATCAGGTCCTGGACCGTCAGCGGATCGGTGGAGAACTTCCGGATGGTCAGCGCCGAGCCGTCGATCGCCAGCGGAGGGACGACGGCGTTGACACGGCTGCCGTCGGGCAGTCGGGCGTCCACCATGGGCGAGGACTCGTCGACGCGGCGACCGATGCGGGAGACGATCTTGTCGATCGTGCGGCGCAGGTGCGCCTCGTCCGCGAAGTGGGCCTCCGCCTTGGTCAGGCGGCCGCTCTTCTCCAGCCAGACGTCGTCGGGTCCGTTGACCATGACCTCGGAGACCTCCGGGTCGCGGAGGTAGGGGTCGATCGGTCCGTAGCCGAGGATGTCGTCGGTGATCTCCTGGGTGACCCGAGCGCGGTCGGCCGCGCTCAGCGGCCGGTCCTGGGCGCCGAGCACGTCGGAGAGGACGCTGCGGACGGTCTGGTCGAGCTCGTCTTGGTCCATCTCGGCGTCGTACAGGTGCGGGCCGAGCTGACGCAGCAGCTCGCTGTGGACGCTCGCCTTGAGCTCCTCGATCCGGTCCGCCTCCTGGTTCACCAGGGCGCGCCGGGAGGCGGGACGGCTGTCGGACCCGGCGGCGGCCGTCCGGGCCGACAGGGGGCCACCGGTGGTGGTCGGGGCGGAGTCGGGCTTCACGAGCGAGACCTCGCCGGCCACCGCGGGCGGGGCGGGAGCGTCCGAACCGCGCTGCTCGACGGTCGGTGCTGCCGCGTGCTTGCCCTGACCCCCGGCGGCGTCGCGCCGGGCTGCCTCGAGCCGGTCGGAGAGGCTGCTCATGAGTTCCTCCCGCGACGGAACAGGCCTCGGGACCGTCCCTGCTCGCCCGGCGCCTCACCGCCTCGTGCGTTGGGGATGGAGACGGGCTCGCCGGTCACCGAGGCCGCCAGCTGGGCGTAGGCGATGCTCGCCGGGTGCTGGGGCTTGTGGGTGACGATCGGCGTTCCCGCGTTGGTGGCAGCGGCGATGTCGACCGCCGTGGCCACCTGCGAGCTGACCGGCATCGCGAGGATGCTCTCGACCTTCTCGACGCTGATGCCGACCGCGTCGTCGGCGCGGTTGAGCAGGAGGTGGCGGTGTCCGCGCGCGATGTTCAGCATGTCCATGGTCTCGAGCGCGACCTTGACGTTCTTCAGCGTCGGCACGTCGAGGGTGGCCACGATCACGCACTCGTCGGTCTCGTCGAGGGCGGTCAGGGTGGCGTCGTCGAAGGACGGCGAGGTGTCGACCACGATGTAGTCGAAGCCCTCGCGAAGCGCTCGCAGGATGCGGGAGATCAGCAGGGGAGTGATCCGCTCACGGACGTCGGGGTGGGACGGCGCGGCCAGCACCGTCAGCGAGTCGGATCGGGTGAGCAGACCCTCGAGCATCGCCAGGTCCACGAGGTCCTCCGCGCCGACGGCCTGCTCGATCGAGTGCGTCGGGAAGAGCTGCATCGTGATCGCGACGTCGCCGAAGGCCAGGTCGAGGTCGACCAGGCAGACCTTGCGGGCGCCCCGGTCGGTCAGCGCGAGGGCGAGGTTGACCGAGGAGGTCGTCTTGCCGACTCCGCCCTTGGGGGAGAAGACCGTGACGACACGACCGACCTGACGCGCGCCGCCCGGGCCGCGCAGCGCCGTGAAGAGCTGGTGGGCACGCTCGATCGCCTTGGTGAGGCTCTTGTCCTCGTTGGTCGCGACGACCACGTCGCGGATCCCGGCGTGCATGGAGCGGGCGAGGACGTCGGTGTCGACCTGCTCCCGGACCAGGACGACGCTCACGGTCGGCCGCGTGGTGCGGAGGTCCTCCGCGGTCCCGAGAGCGGCGTCCAGGCTCAGCGAGGGGCCGAGCACCACGACGTACTCGTCGTCGTGCTGGTCGAGCCAGGCGTGCATGCGGTCGACGGAGGCCACCGAGTGGGACCCGGTGGGCATGGCTCCGAGGAGCGTGGTGACGGAGGCGGACTCAGCCTCGACGATGACGGGCATTCCGCACTCCTCAGTCGAACAGGTTGTCGCGGTTGACTTCGGGCCCGACCTTGACCTTGCTCGCGTCGTTCAGCAGCGCGATGGTGAGCTCTCCGTCCTTCTCGGCGAAGCGGACCTTCTCGGCCTCTTCCTGGTTGAGAGCGAGGGTCACCAGACGCTGGATGTCCTGGGTGTCGTCCTCGGCCTCACCCGACGTCTCCCCGTCCGGGACGAACGTCTTCAGACCGTCGGCCAGGACGGTCACGCGCGGAAGGAGCATGCGCGTGAAGAGCGGCTCGCTGCCCTCGAGGATCGTCGCGATCACCGAGACCTCCGCGCCCGTCTTGATGAACCGGCCGACGCGGCCGTCGTCGGACACGAGGACCGAGATGGCGACCTTGCCCTTCGGGATCGGCAGCACCGCTGCGGCCTCGACGTCCTCGACGGCGCCGAACTTCACCGGGACGAGCTGCTCTCCCGGGTAGATGGTCGTGAGCGCGACCTTGCCGCGCAGCGGCTCGGAGTCGTCGTCGGCACCCTCGAGGGTCTGGGCCTTCACGACCTCGCTGAGCTGGACCTTGCCGCCTTCGAGCGCGTCGTCGAGGCTCTCACCCGGCTCGATCCGCTGCGAGGCGGTCAGTACCTGCACGGTCTCGTACTTGTCGGCCGCGCGCGCCTCCGCGCCACGGGCGTAGACGAAAACCAGTGCGACGCCGAGCGCGGCCACCACCGCGGCCACGACGAGCAGCAATCTGCGACGATCCATCTTCAGAGCCCTCCCGCTCCCCATGTTGGGCGGGCCGTCCCTCGTGGGGACCCGTCCAACGCTCACTCCCGGATGTCTGCGCCTCGGCCCTCCCGTGCTCCAGCGCAGGGCGAGGCTAGCGGGAAAGTGCGACACCGAGTGATCGAAGTCGCATTTTCCAGCTCTATCGATATCGGACCGAGACCGGGAGACCTGAGGAGTTTCTTGGGACCTGGTCCCGGGTCAGTCGTAGAGGGCGTCGATCTCGGCCCGGTTCTCCCGCAGGACGACGTTGCGCTTCAGCTTGAGGCTGGGCGTGACCTGGCCGCCCTCCTCGGTCCAGTCGAGCGGCAGGATGGTGAACTTCCGAATGGCCTCCGCGCGCGACACCGCCTTGTTGGCGTCGTCGACCGCCGCCTGGATCTCGGCCCGCAGGTCCTCGTCGTCCACGAGGTCGGACACCCGGCCGGACTTTCCGTGCTGCTCGGCCCAGGCGGGGAACGCCTCCTCGTCGATCGTGACGAGGGCTCCGATGAACGGCTGCCCGTCTCCGACGACGAGGCACTGGCTGACGAGGGCGGAGGCGCGGACCCGGTCCTCCAGCACGGCCGGGGCGACGTTCTTGCCCCCCGCGGTCACCAGGATCTCCTTCTTGCGCCCCGTGATGCGGACGAAGCCCTCGTCGTCGACCTCGCCGACGTCGCCGGTGTGGAACCAGCCGTCGGCGTCCAGCGCCTCCGCGGTGGCCTCGGCGTTCTCCCAGTAGCCGGAGAACACCTGCCCACCCCGGAAGAGGAGCTCGCCGTCGTCGGCGATCCGGACGGCGGTGCCGGGAAGCGGTCGTCCAACCGTGCCCACCTTCTGGGCGCGCGGGAGGTTGACGGTGAGCGCGGCCGTGGTCTCGGTGAGGCCGTAGCCCTCCAGCACGTTGACCCCGATGCCACGGTAGAAGTGCCCGAGCCGCTCGCCGAGCGGCGCGCCGAACTGGCCCGCCAGCGTCTCAAGGTCACCCGCCAGCTCGAGGCGGACACTCAACGGACCGCCCGGGCCGGGGAGACCTCGGAGGCCGACTACCAACTGGCCCGCGCCGAGGCACTCTCTGTTGCCACGGATCTCCGCGACGAGGAACTGGCTCTCAACGAGGCCCGTCAGGCGTTCCGCACGCTGACCGGCATGGCGCCCCCGAAGGCGGCACCAGAGCCGGACATCGGCCAACCGCCGCTTGAACAGCACCCGTCGCTGCTGGCGGCGCAGCTGGGCATCCGCTCGGCTCAGGCCCAGCGCCAGCTGGTGGACCTGACGACCCGCGACAACCCGGAGGTCGGGCTAATGGCCCGCCGCGAGCGCGACGCCCGGGGAGAGCGGTATGACACGATCATGGGTGTCTCGGTCCGAATTCCGTTCTCGGTCGACGCGGTGAACGCGCCCAAGCGTGCTGAGGCGATGAGCGAGGTCGTTCGCGCCGAAGCCGAGCAGGCCAACGTGGCCCGCACGGTCGAGTCCGACATCCAGCAAGCCCGGCTGGCTCACCAGGCCGCGACCGAGCGCCTGGCGATCGCCCGTGACCGCGCCGCCGCTCTTAAAGCGCGGTTGTCCAACGTCGAGCGGGCCCGCAGAGCGGGCGAGATCAGCCTCGTTGAGTACGTGCGCGCCCAGGAAGCGGCTTTTGAGGCCGACCTCGCCCGCGCCACCGCGGAAGTCCAGGTCGGCGCCGCCCGTGCCCGTTTGAATCAGTCCCTTGGAGTTCTGCCATGACCATCCAACGCTTTCTCGCCGCCGCTGCGGTCGTCATGAGCGTTGCAGCACCTCTCCCGACCCTCGCCCATGAAGGGCACGCGCACGGGGGCGCGGAGCCGAAGCCGGTTGTCGCCACCTCGGCGCCCACCCTGGAGACGACTTCGTCCGACTTCGAGCTCGTGGCGGTCGCCCAAGGCGGAGCTTTGCTCGTCCATCTGGACCGCTTCGTCACCAACGAGCCGGTCCAAGGCGCCACCATCGAGGTGACCGCCGATGGCGAGGCCGTGACCGCGTCGCCTGTCTCTGGCTACGAGGGCGTCTACCGCCTTCAGGCCGGGTGGCTGTCGAAGCCGGGGCCGCATGAATTGACGTTCACTATTACGGCTGCCGATGCGTCCGACCTGCTGATCGGAACCTTGGAGATTCCGGCGACCGCAGCCATTGGGCCGGTCACCGGAACCAGCAACGGCGTCTCCGACGTGCTCGGGCGGGTTCGACAGGATTCGGGCCTGCTGCTCGGTGCCATGATGGTCTTCCTGCTCGGCGTGCTGACCACCGTCGCCCTGACCCAGCGCGGGCGCACGCGGACGGTCGCCGGGGCGGCCCTGGTCGGTCTAGGGCTGCTGCTGGTCAGCGGCGCCGCCTTTGCCCACGGCGACGAGGACCACAGCCAGGACAACAAGGGCAAGACTCCCGCGGCGGCCGCGCCCATAGCGCCCACGGGCGCATCGGAAAGCCCGCGCCGTCTGCCTGATGGCAGCCTGTATGTGCCGAAGCCGTCGCAACGCCTGCTGTCCATCCGCACCATCGTGGCCAAACCTCAGGAGGCGGCGCAGACGGTCCAGCTGATTGGTCAGATCGTGTCCGATCCGAACGGGGGCGGCCACGTCCAGGCCACACAGACCGGCCGCATCGAGCCGGGCGACAAGGGACTGCCCTTTGTCGGTCAGCAGGTCGAGGCGGGCCAGGTCCTGGCCTACATCGCTCCGGCGGTGACCTCCGTGGAGCGCAGCGGCCTTCAGCAGCAGATCGCCAGCGTCGAGCAGGAGCTCTCCATCGCCCAGGCGCGCGTCGAGCGCCTGCGCAAGCTGGTGGGGAGCGTTCCCCAGCGCGACATCGACGAGGCCGAAGCCGCCCTCAACGGCCTGCGCAGGCAGCGCGCGGCCCTGTCGCCCGCGCTGACGACGAAGGAGGCGCTTCGCGCGCCGATTTCCGGCGTCGTCACCGCCAACAACGTCAAGGTCGGGCAGGTCGTCGAAGGGCGCGACCAGGTGCTGTTCGAGATCGTCGACCCGTCCCGGCTGATGGTCGAGGCCGTCGCCTTCGATCCCCGGGTGGCGAACACCGTCCACACGGCGTCCGCGACCACCGCCGACGGCGTCACCCTGAACCTGGAGCACCTCGGGCACAGCTTGACCCTCAAGCAGCAGGCCATTCCGCTGCTGTTCAGCATCCATGCCCCACCCCAGGGTCTGAGCGTCGGTCAGCCGGTGCGTATCGTCGCTCAGATCCAGGGGAAGGTGTCCGGCATCGTCCTGCCACGCCAAAGCGTGGTGAGGGGGCCGAACGGCCAGCCGCTGGTCTGGCAGCACGAGTCGCCGCAGCGCTTCGTCGCCCGGCCGGTGCGCATGCAGCCGGTGGACGGCAACACGGTGCTGGTGTCGGCGGGCTTCGAGCCGGAGGCGCGCATCGTGACCGACGGCGCCGGTCTCCTCAACCAAGTCCGGTGAGGAGCACCCCACCATGTTCAATTTCCTTGTCAACACCAGTCTGCGCAACCGGCTGTTCGTCCTCGCCGCCGCGGCGATCCTGGTCGTCTACGGCTCGTTCGTCCTCAAGGACCTGCCGATCGACGTCTTCCCCGACCTGAACAAGCCAACGGTCACGCTGATGACCGAGGCCGAGGGGCTGGCGCCGGAGGAGGTCGAGCAGCTGGTCACCTTCCCGCTCGAAACCTCGATGAACGGCATGCCGGGTATCACCCGCGTGCGCTCGGTGTCCGGCGTCGGCCTGTCCATCGTCTTCGTCGAGTTCGACTGGGGCACGGACATCTACCGCAACCGCCAGCAGGTGGCCGAGCGCCTCGCCATCGTCCAGGGGCAGCTGCCCCCGACCGTCCGGCCGCAGATGGGCCCGATCTCCTCCATCATGGGCGAGATCATGCTCATTGCCATGTCGGGCGATACCGTGAGCCCGATGGAGGTCCGCGAGATCGCCGACTGGGTGGTGCGGCCCCGGCTGCTCGCCATCCCCGGCGTCAGCCAAGTCATCCCCATCGGCGGCGAGATCAAGCAGTACCGCATTTCGCCGGACCCGGCGCGGCAGCACGACCTGGAGATCACGACCGACGAACTGGTGAAGGCGCTCCAGCAGTTCTCGGCCAACACCGGCGGCGGCTTCATCGACCAGCACTCCGAGGAGTACCTGATCCGCAACATCGGCCGGACCACCCGGCTGGAGGACCTGCGCAACCTGGTCGTCGCCTACAAGGTCGGGCAGCCCATCCTGCTCCACCAAGTCGCGGCGGTGGACTTCGCCGCCCGCGTAAAGCGGGGCGACGCGGGCGTGAACGGCAAGCCTGCCGTCATCCTGTCCGTGCAGAAGCAGCCCGGCGCCGACACCACCGAGCTCACCGTGGAGGTCGAGAAGGCCCTGGCCGACTTGGCGCAGTTCCTGCCGAAGGGCGTCCACGCCAACGAAATCCTGTTCAAGCAGGCCAACTTCATCCAGACTTCGATTGGCAACGTCGAGAAGGTGCTGATGGAGGCGGTCGCCGTGGTGGCGGTCATCCTCTTCCTGTTCCTGCTGAACGTGCGCACCACGTTCATCTCGCTCACCGCCATCCCGATCTCGATCCTGATCACCGTGCTGGTGTTCAAGGCGTTCGGCATGTCCATCAACACCATGACGCTGGGCGGCCTCGCCATCGCCATCGGCGAGCTGGTGGACGACGCCGTGGTGGACGTGGAGAACATCTATCGGCGCCTTGGCGAGAACCGCCGGGCGGGTAACCCAAGACCCATCCTGGAGGTGGTCGCCTCGGCTTCGCAGGAGGTGCGGTCGGGCATCGTCTATGCCACCATCATCATCATCTTGGTGTTCGTGCCGCTGTTCGCGCTGACCGGCATCGAGGGGCGCCTGTTCGCTCCCCTGGGCGTGGCGTACATCGTCTCGATCCTGGCGAGCCTCGTCACCGCGATCACCGTCACGCCGGTGCTGTCCTACTATCTGCTGCCGCGCCTGAAGCGGTTGGAGGAGCACGACAGCTGGCTGGTGCGGAAGCTGAAGGGCGGCAACGCCCGGCTGTTGAGTTGGGCCTTCGCGCATCCGCGCACGCTGTTCGCCACGATCGCCACCGCCGTCATAGTCGCCGCGGCGACAGTGCCGAGCCTGCCACGCGCCTTCCTGCCGCCCTTCAATGAGGGCACGCTGACCATCTCCATGGTCCTGAACCCCGGCATTTCGCTGGCCGAGGCCAACCGGGTCGGTCAGGCCGCTGAGAAGCTCATCATGAAGGTGCCGGAGGTGAAGTCGGTCGGCCGCCGCACCGGGCGTGCCGAACTGGACGAACACGCCGAGGGCGTGCATTCCAGCGAGATCGACGTGGATCTGCTGCCGTCCGAGCGCAGCCGCGCCGAGGTGCTGGCCGACGTGCGCGCCCGGCTGGCGGCCCTGCCGGTGTCGGTGAACATCGGCCAGCCGATCTCGCACCGGCTCGACCACATG
>OFDC01001278.1_pt1 | contig 13801 bp, 10 predicted proteins | sample 1520941 | NCBI WGS metagenome assembly OFDC01 (sample SAMEA94258168, study PRJEB24077) | hot springs metagenome | biome: Aquatic biome; feature: Water | place: India | collected 2012-12-06 | depth 5 m | reverse complement strand
GCAGGCCCTCGTCCATGTTGACGTCGATCACCTGCGCGCCGTTCTCGACCTGCTGGCGCGCGACTTCTACCGCCGCCGGGTAGTCGCCCGCCATGATCAGCTTCTTGAACGCCGCAGAGCCGGTGACGTTGGTGCGCTCGCCGATATTGATGAAGCGCGCGGAAGAGGTGGGTTGGGTCACTTGGGGTCTCTCAATAATCGTCAGGCGGCGATGAAGGCCTCAAGTCCGGCCAGCTTCATCGCGGGCTCGGGCGAGGGAAGCTTGCGCGGCTCGGACTTGGCCACCGCCTTGGCGATGGCGGCGATATGTGCCGGACTCGATCCGCAGCACCCGCCGAGGATGTTGACCTGCCCGTGATCGGCCCAGTCCTTGACCAGCCCCGCCGTCGTGTCGGGCAGCTCGTCATATTCACCCAGTTCGTTGGGCAGGCCCGCATTGGGGTAGATCATCAGCAGCGTGTCGGCGATCTGCGAGAGCACCTTGACGTGGGGGCGCAGCTGCTCGGCGCCGAAGCTGCAATTGAGACCGATGGTGACGGGCTTGGCGTGGCGCACCGCATACCAGAACGCCTCCACCGTATGCCCGGACAGGTTGCGCCCCGACAGATCGGTCAGCGTCATCGAAATCATCACCGGAACTTCGCGCCCGAGTTCGCGCTCAAGGTTCTTGACCGCCATGATCCCGGCCTTGGCGTTCAAGGTGTCAAACACGGTCTCGATCAGGATGAAGTCCACACCGCCTTCCACCAGCGCGCGCGCCTGTTCGAGATAGACGTCGACGAGATAATCGAAGTCGATCTCGCGGAAACCCGGGTCTTCGACATCGGGGCTGAGCGACAGGGTCTTGTTGGTCGGCCCGATCGCACCCGCAACGAAGCGGGGCTTGCCGTCCTTGGCCGCATATTCATCGGCCAGTGCGCGCGCGAGATTGCCGCTCGCAACGTTGATCTCGCGCACCAGACCTTCGGCGGCGTAATCGGCTTGGCTGATGCGGTTGGCAGAGAAAGTGTTGGTCGAGACGATGTCCGATCCCGCTTCGAAATAGGCGCGGGTGATGTCGCTCAGCACGTCGGGCCGGGTGAGGGCGAGGATGTCGTTGTTGCCCTTCTGGTCAGCAGGCAGGCCGAGGTCGCCCGCATAGTCTTCCTCGGTCAGCTTCCTGAGCTGGATCTGCGTGCCGAAGGCGCCGTCGAAGATCAGCACGCGGTCCTTCGCGGCGGCCTGAAGTTCTGCGCGGGTGCTCATGCGGCGTTCTCCGTAACGGGGCGCTTCCCGAGCATGTGGCAGATCGCATAGGCGAGTTCGGGGCGGTTCAAGGTGTAGAAGTGGAAATCGCGCACCCCGCCTGCATAGAGGCGGCGGCACAGCTCGGCGGCGACCGTCGCCGCGACCAGCTGGCGCGCGGCGGGCCTTTCGTCGAGACCTTCGAACAGGCCGTCCATCCAGGCAGGGAATTCCGTCCCGCAGGCAGCAGCAAATTTGCGCGCCTGCGCCACGTTTGTCACCGGCAGGATGCCCGGAAGGATCGGCGCGTCGATCCCGGTCGCAGCACAGGCATCGCGGAACCGGAAAAAAGCCTCGGGCGAAAAGAAGAACTGGCTGATCGCACGGGTCGCCCCGGCATCGAGCTTGCGCTTCAGATTGTTGATATCGTCCTGCGGGCTCGTCGCGTCGGGGTGCGTCTCGGGATAGGCAGCAACCGAAACCTCGAACGGCGCAATTGCCTTGAGCCCCGCGACCAGCTCGGCAGCGCTGGCATAGCCATCGGGGTGCGGGGTGAAGGGCGCGCCCGGCTCGCCCGCATCGCCGCGCAGCGCGACGATATGCCGCACGCCCGCTTCCCAATATTGCTCGGCGACCTCGCGGATTTCCGCCTTGCTCGCCGCGACGCAGGTGAGGTGCGCGGCTGCCGGCATCTTCGCCTCGCCGATGATCCGCGCGACCGTCGCATGGGTGCGCTCGCGGGTCGATCCACCCGCGCCATAGGTGACCGAGACAAAGCTCGGCCCGAGCGGCTTCAGCTGCGTCACCGCATCCCACAGCTGCTCTTCCATCTTCTCGCTCTTGGGCGGGAAGAACTCGAAGCTCACCGCAACATCGCCGGGCAGGCCTGAGAACAGTGGCGTATCGGTAGCGGTGCGGTATTCGTGGAGTTGGCTGAGGGTCGGGGTCATTTGGCAGTTTCCAGGGCGGGGGATTTTGCGGGGGTGGCGGCAGCGCGGCGTTTCGCTGTCCAGATCTTGACGACGAGCGCCCCGCCCTCGAGCGCCTTGGGCGGGCTGGCGATGAAACCGGCGCCGCGCAGCAACTCGGCCATCTGGCGGTCGGAGAAGCCGAGGCGGACGTGCTGGTGGCGGGTGCGAAGCTCCTCGTGATCGTGGCTGGCGAAATCGACGATGGCGATCCGCCCGCCGCCGCGCAGCACCCGCGCGGCCTCGGCCAGCGCCGGGGCGGGATCGGGGGCGAAATGCAGCACCTGATGGAGGATCACCGTGTCGAAGCTGGCATCGGCGAAGGGCAGCTCGGCGAAATCGCCCTGCACCAGCTCGACGCGGGCGGCGGGGAGGTGCTGGAGCTTGGCGCGGGCGACGCGCAGCATTTCGAGGTTCTTGTCGAGCGCGACGATCCGCTCGGCATGATCGGCGAAGAGCTCGGCAATGCGTCCCGTGCCGGTGCCGATGTCGAGCAGCGCGCCCAGCGGCGCGTCGGCCAGCGCCTCGGCGAGGCGCGTCTCGACCTCGGCATCGGCGCTGTGGAGCGCGCGCAATTCGTCCCATTCGCCGGCGTGGCGGGCGAAATAGGTCTCCGCCGCCGCCTCGCGTGCCTGCCGGATCGCGGCGAGTTTCTTGCGGTCGGCCTCGCACAGGGCAGCAAAGGCGGGTTCTTCCTGTTCGGCGGTGGCGAGCAGGGCCTGAACCGCTTCGATCACCGCCCCGCGCGATTCGCTCTGGCGCAGGAACACCCAGCTGCCTTCGCGGCGGCGCTCGGCGAGGCCCGCATCGCACAGGATGCCGACATGGCGCGAGACGCGCGGCTGGCTTTGCCCGAGCACCTGCGCCAGCTCGCCGACGGCCAGCTCCATCGTGCCCAGCAAGCGGGCGATGCGCAGCCGGGTCGGATCGCCCAGCGCTTTGAAGATGTCTTCGATCACCATCACCGCAAGACATATAAAGATATTTTTATATCTGTAAATCACCCGCGTAAGGGAGAGCCCTGAAAGGTGGGTGCAAAGCGCACAGACTGGCGCGCGCCAGTCTGTACTTGCTCAACCAAAGGTGATCGGCGCAGCCCCGGCGCTGGGTTGCAAGGCCTCGGTTCGGGCGGGCAGATCGGCCTCGGCGTTGTAGCGCGCCACCACATCATCGATCGCGGTCACGGCATCGTGCTTGGTCAGAGCGACCAGACACCCGCCAAACCCCGCCCCGGTCAGCCGCACCCCGCCGGCTGGCCCAAGCGCCTCAGCCACCAGCCCCGCCAGCCGATCAATCGGCGCAAGCGAGACGGCGAAATCGCCCGACAGCGACTGGTGCGCATCGTGCATCAGACCGGAGAGCGCGGCAGCATCGCCGGTGGTCAGCGCGACGGCGAAGGGCTCCACCCGGGCGATCTCCGCCACCACATGCCGCGCCCGAGAATAGCGCACCGGATCGAGCCCTGCGCGTTCACGCTCCAGCGCATCGACATCGAGATCTCGCAAGCTCGCAACGCCGTAATGGCGCGCAGCAGCCTCGCATTCCTCGCGTCGCTGGTTGAAGGCGCTTTCGGTGAGGTTGCGCCGCAGGCCCGTGTCGATCACCGTCATCGCCAGCGAGGGATGAAAGCCGATCGGCATGTGCTGCAAGGTCTGGCAATCGAGCAGCAGCGCGTTGCCTTGGGTGGCGCAGGCCGAGGCCATCTGGTCCATGATCCCGCAGGCGCAGCCGACAAAATCATTCTCGGCGATCTGAGCAATCCGCGCGATGCTTTCGGGTGCAAGACTAAGGCCGGAATGTTCCGAGCACGCCAGCGCCACCGCCACCCCGAAGGCCGCCGAGGATGAGAGCCCCGCACCAATCGGCACGTCGCCCGCAATCGCGATCCGGGCCGGCTTGATCCGGTGCCCCTGCCGCAGCATCGTATCGACCACGCCGCGCACATGGTTCTGCCAGTTATTGTCGCCCAGCGCGATCGGCTCGTCCAAGGCGAAACGATCACGGGCGATGCCCATATCGATGGCCACCGCTTCGAAAATCGGATGCTTGGCATCTGCGGTCGATGGGCCAAGCGCCACAATCGCCTCACGGTCGATCGCGCAGGGCAGAACATAGCCGCCATTGTAATCGACATGCTCCCCGATCAGGTTGACCCGTCCGGGCGCGGCAAAGAAATGCGTCGGCTCGGTTCCGTAGGCGAGCCGGAAGCCTTGCCGGGCGCGGGCGATCAATCTTTCGCGGCGGTCGATCAGTCCTACCATGGTCGCGCGCGATAATGCACTTCGCTGCTCACTGCACGCAACATTTCCGCCGCGCGCTCGGGGGTGAGATCGCGCTGCGGCTCGGCCAGCATTTCATAGCCAACCATGAACTTGCGCACCGATGCCGAGCGCAGCAGCGGCGGGTAGAAATGTGCGTGGAGCTGCCAGTGGTCACTCGCCCCCGGCCCGAACGGCGCGCCGTGCCAGCCCATCGAATAGGGAAAGCTGGTCTGGAACAGATTGTCGTAGCGGGTGGTGAGGGCCTTGAGGATGTCCGCGAGGCTGTCACGCTGGTGGGCGGTGAGGTCAGGCATTCGGGCTACGGCAAAGCGCGGCAGCAGAAGAGTCTCGAACGGCCAGGCGGCCCAGAAGGGAACGACGACGAGCCAATCATCATTGGCCTCAACCACACGCTCGCCCGCCGCCTCGCGCGCCGCCACGTCCAGCAGCAAGGCGCGACCGTGCCGCGCATGATAGGCCCGCTGGTGAGTATCCTCGGCAGCGATCTCCTGCGGGATGTGCGCCGTCGCCCAGACCTGCCCGTGGGGGTGCGGGTTGGAGCACCCCATCATCGCACCCTTGTTCTCGAACACCTGCACGCTAGCAAAGCGCTGGCCCAGTTCGGCGGTCTGATCGGTCCAGCAATCCACCACCGCGCGCAGCTCCGCAGGGGAAAGCAGGGGGAGCGAACGGGCATGATCGGAGGAGAAGCAGATCACGCGGCACACCCCAGCCGAGGCCTCGGCCCGGAACAGCGGATCATCGCTGACCGCGCTTTCGCTGTCCTCAGCCAGCGCGGGGAAATCATTGTCGAACACATGGACCCCGGCATAATCCGGGTTCCGCTCGCCCCCCACGCGGGCATTGCCGGGGCACAGGTAGCAGCTTGGATCATAGGCCGGCGGCGGGGGATCGGGGGGCGAGGTCTCGCCCTGCCACGGCCGCCCCATGCGCTGCGGCGAGACTTGCACCCAGCCTCCCGTAAGCGGGTTGAAGCGCCGGTGCGGGCGGGCAAGGTCAAGGCTCATTCACTGGTCCCTCGCAAGGCCGCCAGCGGCGCAAACACCGCGCGCCCGCCCAGCACCAAGCGGTTGACCGCCAGCGCCGCGATCACGCTCGTCACCAGCGTCACCACCATGAAGTCGATATAGTGCAGCGCGATCAGTCCGGCCGGCTGCCAGACAAAGGTGTACCCCGCATAGAGCGCAAAACCCCACAGCACGCCGACAATCGCCGCGCGGCTCTCGACCCCTGTAAACAGCAGCCCGACCACGAAGGCCGAAAGGATCGGCATCGAGGAGAGGCCATTGAGCTGCTGGAGCAGGTTGATGATGCTCTGCGCATTGGCAAACACCGGCACCAGCGCCACCGAGGTGATCGTCAGCACAGCCGTCACCACGCTCGACAGGCGCCAGTGGCTCTCGACCTTGTCGATGAACTTCTCATGGAAATCGACCGCATAGAGGCCCACCGCCGCGTTCATCACCGCCGCCGTATGTGCAATCACCGCCGCCGCAATCGCCGCCGCGAAGACGCCTGACAGCCATGGCGGCAGGACTTCGCCCACCAGCCGGCCATAGGCGGCATCATTGATATCGCCGAACAGCTGGTAGGCGACCACGCCGGGGATCACCACGATTGCTGGGATGATCAGGATGCGCACGACTGCTGCGGCCAGCACGCCTTTCTGCGCCTCGCGTACATTGGGCGCGGCCATGGCCTTCTGGGTGATCGGCTGATTGGTCGACCAGTAATAGATCTGGATGAAGATCATGCCGGTGAACAGCGTATGGAACGGGATCGGCGAATCTGCGCCCCCCACCATCGTCAGCCGTTCGGGCGGAACACCGCGCGCGATGTCCCAATCAACGGCATTCAATGCCAGCACCACGATCAGCACCGCGATCGCCAGCACTCCGATCCCTGAATAGGTCTCCATCACCGCGACCGCGCGCAGCCCCCCTGCCATGGTATAGGCCGCCGACACCACGCCGAGGAACGCTGCGAGCACCAGCAAGGGCAGGTCGATCCCGGCGGTCTTGAGGAACAGCGCCCCCGAATAGAGCCCCGCAGGCAGATAGATGAGGATCATGCCGAACAGATACAGCGCCGACACCAGCGTGCGGATACCCCCGCCGCCGTACCGCTGTTCGAGCAACTCGGTCACAGTCGTCACCCGCGCGCGGTAATAGATCGGCACGAACACGAAGGCGAGGATCAGCAGGCCGACAAACCCGCTGATCTCCCACCAGGCGAGCAGCAGCATCTGGTTGCCGTTCATCCCCACCAGCTGATCGGTCGAAAGGTTGGTGAGCGTGATCGCGCCCGCCACGAACAGCCAGCTGAGCTTGCCACCCGCGAGATAGACGTCCTTTTTGGACCCATCGTGCTTCTCGCGCCGGACCGTCAGCCAGGTCGCCAGCGCGATAGCAAGCGTCAGGCCAAGGCACACTGCGATCTGGATTAGGCTGGCCTCGGACATTTGCGCGCTTTCCCCTCTCGATGCGGGCGGTTACAGCGCATTGGCGAAGAACCGGCAAGCCTGCGGGCGATGTTCATCACCGGTGCCGGGGAGGGAGGCTGTTTGGAACACGTGCGGCTGGATGGCGAGGCGCTGACGCTGGTGTTCGCGCTTGAAGAAGGCGTGACGGCCGACTGCGTCTATCTGGGCGCGCGCCTGCCGGATGACGAGGATCTCGCCGCGCTCGCCGCCGCGACCGCACGCGGGCGGCATGAGAGCCAGCCCGATGCCTCGCCCCGCCCCGGCCTGCTGCCCGAACACAAGGGCGGGTGGAGCGGGACGCCCGCGCTGGCCCTGCGCCGCGAAGGCGCGCCGTGCGACACCGACCTCATGGTAAACGATTGGGAGGTCGAGGGGACTGCGATCGCCGTCCATTTCGCTGATAGCCTTGCGGGCGTTGCGGTGTTACTCCGCTGGCGGATCGGAGCGGGCGATGTGGTGTGCGCGCAGACTCAGCTGACCAACACCGGAGAGGGTGCGCTCGAGGTCGAACGCCTCGCCGCGCTGGCCTTGCCCATCCCCCCTCGCTTCACCGAAGTTACCAGCTACTCCGGACGCTGGGCCGGTGAAATGCAGGAACACCGCCGCCCCATCGCCCCCGATGGACTCGCCCGCGCAACCGCGATCGGCAAGCCGGGGTTCGCAGGCGCGGGAAGGCTGCTGCTCCATGCAGAGGGCGAAGTGCTTGGCGCACACGTGGCGTGGAGCGGCGACCAATGGCTTGCGCTTCAGCCCGATGCCCAAGGCGCAGGCGACGGGCGGGCGATGCTGCTGATGGGCGCAGGCTGGTCACCGCAAGAGGTTGTGCTGGCTCCGGGCGCGAGCGTCTCGACGCCCCATGCGGTCTTCGCCCTCGCCCCTTGCCGCAGCGCGTTGGCGCAAGCCTTCCACACCCACCTGCGCGCCGAAGTGCTGCCGGACCGCGCCACATGGCCCCCGCGCAAGGTGCATCTCAATTCGTGGGAGGCGCTAGGCTTCGGCCTCTCACAGGACAAGCTGATCGCGCTGGCCGAGGATGCGGCGGCGTTGGGCATCGAACGCTTCGTGCTGGACGATGGCTGGTTCGGAGCACGGCGCGACGACACCACCAGCCTCGGCGATTGGACGGTCTCGCCCGATGTCTTCCCCGAAGGCCTCGCCCCCCTGATCGCCCGCGTCCACGACCTCGGCATGGATTTCGGATTGTGGGTGGAGCCAGAGATGGTCTCGCCTGACAGCAATCTTTACCGTCTGCATCCCGACTGGTGCTTGCACATCGAGGGTCGCGATCGACCCACCATGCGCGGGCAATTGGTACTCGATCTGACCCTCGCCCAGGTGCGCGACTACCTGTTCGGCGCGCTCGATGCGCTCCTCAGCACGTACCCCATCGCCTACCTCAAATGGGACCATAACCGCGACCTGTTCCCGGCAGCGGGCAAGGCACTGGGGCAGACGCAGGGCTTCTACGCCCTCATCGACCGCCTTCGCGCCGCGCACCCCAAGGTCGAAATCGAAAGCTGTTCGAGCGGTGGGGGGCGGATCGATTTCGGAGTTCTCTCGCGCGTCCACCGCGTCTGGCCCACCGACAATAACGACGCCATCGAGCGCCTCCGGATCATCCCTGCGTGGAGCCAATTCCTGCCGCTGGAAGTGCTCGGCAGCCATGTCGGTCCTTCGCCCAATCCGATCACCGGACGGCGATTGTCGATGGATTTCCGCGCCAAGGTGGCTGTCTTTGGTCACATGGGGGTCGAAGCCGATCCGGGGCGCATGAGCGACAAGGAACGCGAGTGCCTTGCGGCGCATATCGCCCTCTACAAGGCATGGCGCGGGGTGCTCCATGCGGGTACGCTGCACCGTCTTGCTCACCCTGATCCCAACGTCACCGGGATGCTGGTTATCCATGACAACAAAGCGCTCGCGCTCGTCGCCCAGACCACCTTCTCCCCTGTGTTCGACGTCGCCCCGCTCCGACTCGCCGGGCTGGAGCCGCAAGCGCGCTACCGCGTCACCCTGCCCGAACCATGGCCGCCCAAGGCACGCCATTACCTCGCCAACCCCGATGCGTGGCGCGACGGCGTTATCCTTTCGGGCACCGCGCTGATGACTCACGGCCTCGCGCTCCCCCTAACCCACCCAGAAACCGCGTGGCTCATCGCGCTGGAAAGACTGCCTGAATGAAACTCGGCTGCTGCTATTACCCCGAACACTGGCCCGAGAGCGTTTGGGCCGAGGACGCGGCGCGCATGGCCGCCATGGGCCTGTCGCTGGTGCGCATCGGCGAATTCGCCTGGAGCCGGATCGAGCCCGAACCCGGCCGCTATGACTGGGCATGGCTCGACCGCGCCATCGACACACTGCACGACGCAGGCCTCCAGATCATCCTCGGCACCCCCACCGCAACGCCGCCCAAGTGGCTGGTGGACCAGATGCCGGACATGGTCGCCATCGACGACCGGGGCCGCCCGAGGGGCTTCGGATCGCGGCGGCATTACTGCTTCAGCCACGAAGGCTATCAGGCGGAATGCCGCCGGATCGTCACCGCGCTCGCAGAACGCTACGGCGCGCACCCCGCCATCGTCATGTGGCAGACCGACAACGAATACGGCTGCCACGACACGGTGCTGAGCTTCTCCGAGGCCGCCGCTGCCTCTTTCCGGGGCTGGCTCGCGGCGCGCTATGGCACCCCGGAGGCATTGAACGCAGCCTGGGGCAATGTGTTCTGGAGCATGGAATATCGCTCCTTCGCTGAGGTCGACCCGCCGCACCTCACCGTCACCGAGGCGAACCCCGCGCACTGGCTCGATTACCGCCGCTTCGCCTCCGATCAGGTGGCAAGCTTTAACGCTGCGCAGGTGGAGATACTCCGCGCCCACGCACCGGGCCGCGACATCACACATAATTTCATGGGCTTCTTCACCGAGTTCGACCACCACGCTGTGGGCCGCGAGATCGACGTGGCGACCTGGGATTCCTATCCGCTCGGGTTCCTCGAACAGTTCTGGTTCTCGCGCGAAGAGAAACAGGCCTACTTCAGGCAAGGCCATCCCGATATCGCCGCCTTCCATCATGACCTTTATCGGGGCTGTTCGCAGGGCCGCTGGGGGGTGATGGAGCAGCAGCCGGGGCCAGTAAACTGGGCGCGTTTCAACCCCGCCCCGCTGCCGGGGATGGTGGCCTTGTGGACGCTCGAAGCCTGCGCACACGGGGCCGAATTCACCAGCTATTTCCGCTGGCGGCAGGCCCCTTTCGCGCAGGAGCAAATGCACGCCGGCCTCCTTCGCCCCGACAGCACCGAGGCCGAAGCGGCCGACGAAGTGCGCGCAGCAGCCGAGGTGCTCGCGGCCATCGGCCCGCAAAATTGCGCCAAAGCTCCGGCCGCGCTGGTGTTTTCCTACGAGGCCGCATGGGTGCTGGGCATCCAGCCGCAGGGGGCGAGCTTTCGCTATCTGGAGCTGGTTTTCGAATGCTACTCGGCTTTGCGCACCCAGGGGCTGGACGTCGATATTGTCGCGCCCGAGGCGGATTTGACGGGCTATGCGATGGTGGTGGTGCCGAGCTTGCCGATCGTTCCGCCGGGCTTTGCCGAAAAGCTATCGGCGCTCACTTGCCCAGTGCTGCTGGGGCCGCGTTCGGGGAGCAAGAGTGAGAGTTTCTGCATCCCCGAGGGTCTCGCGCCGGGGGACTTGCGCGAAGTGACCGGCGTGACCGTCACCCGCGTGGAATCCCTGCGCGACGGGGTGACGGAGGCTGCGGACGGCTTTGCCATCACCCGCTGGCGCGAGGATGTGATGAGCGGGTCTGCGCCCGAGATTGCCGATGCGGCGGGGCGCGGGGTCGTTTCCTACAAGGCGGGCGTGCGTTATTGCAGCATCTGGCCCGACCGCGCGCTGCTCCGCCTGCTGGTGGAACGCATGGCGGACGAAGCGGGGCTGGCGCTGCAAGGTCTGCCCGAAGGCATCCGGGTGCGCCGCTCCGAGGCCCATATATTCACGTTCAACTATGCCGCATCGCCGGTTTTCGTCCCCCATCTGGGCATCACGCTGGGTCCGGCGGGGTGGAATATTGCCCCGCTTTAGCGCCTGTGCGTCGCGCGGTCATCGGCGGGTCGTTGCCATGTCATTGTGTAGTCGTGGCGACCCCGAATTGGTCTAGTTGCGCACCAGCAGCGCCCGATAATGCGCCTCCAGCGTGTCTTCGCCGAATTCCGGGGTCAGTTCGGCCGAATATTCTCCGGTCGCCGGATCCAGCACCAGCATCGATTCCGTTGCGTAGTAATGCGCGATGCGGGCATATTCGGCCTTCTCGGCGAACCAATCGGAGAAGGGCGCGCCGAGGCCAAGCACCTTGGCAGCGGCGGTGAACAGGCGGGGCGAGATCGATTTGAACCGGGCCGGCTTGCCTGCAGCCTCGAACAGCATCTCTCCCGCCTCGCGCAGGGACAGCGCCGGGCCGGGGCCGCCGATGGGGAGGATTTTCCCTGCCATTTCAGCGTTTCCGATGGCCGAAGTGATGAACCGCGCCAGATCGCGATCGCTGATCGGCTTGCAGCGGGTGAGGTTGCCATCGCCGAAAATCAGGAAGGGCTTGCCCGCCTGAACCCGTTTCACTTGGCCCGACAAGGACTTGAAAAAGGCGGTGGGGCGGATGATGGTGTAGGCGATGCCGCTCGCGGTGAGTGCCGCCTCGAAAGCGAGCTTGGCGTGCTGGAAGGCGAGCAGCGGCTTTTGCACACAGATCGCGGAAAGCAGGATGAAATGCCCCGCACCCGCCGCCTGGGCGGCTGCGAGAAGATCACAATTCGCCTGATAATCAACCGCTTGCGTATCCTTTGGCACACCCGAGCGAGAGGCGATGCAGGAGATCACAACCTCCGTCTGCGCCTCCGCCAGCGCGACGGTCAGCGCAGCCCGGTCCGCCAGCACCGCGCGCCCCAAGGGCGTCACGCTATACCCCTCTAACTCTAACTGGCGCAGCACCGCCGCGCCAATCGTCCCGGTCGCTCCGGCGAGGGCTGCCCGGCGCGGCGTGGGAGAGGCGCGGCTCATCCCCTCAACCTGACGCGGCGGCCTAACCCTTCCCGCCTGAGGGATCGGCGAAGTGGTTGGGCAGCAGCGCGTTGACCACCCCGCCATCGACCGTCAGTGTCTCGCCCACCACGTAGTCGCCCGCGCGGCTGCACAGGTAAATCGCGGCGGCCGCCATGTCTTCAGGCGTGCCGATGCGCTTGGCCGGGATGCCGCTCGCGCTGGCATCGGGCGCATCCTTGGCGGCCTTGTTCATCTCCGACGGGAAGGCCCCCGGCGCGATCGAGGTGACGATGATGTTGTCGTGGATCAGCCGCGCGGCCATCCGCCGGGTGAGCTGGATCACCGCCGCCTTCGATGCCTGATAAGCATAGGTTTCCCACGGGTTGATCCGCTGGCCATCGATCGAGGAGACATGGATCACCTTGGCCGGATGCCCGTGCTTGCCGCCTTCGACCAGCAGATCGTGCAGCTTCTGCGTCAGGAAGAACGGGGTCTTGACGTTGAGGTCCATGGTGCGGTGCCACCCGGCCTCGGAGAATTCGAGATAGGGCTGGCCCCAGGCCGCGCCGGCATTGTTGATGAGGATATCGAGCCGGGTCTCGCGCGCCTTCAACTCATTGGCGAGGCTGACCATGCCGTCCATCTGACTGAGGTCAGCGGGGATGCCGATGACGCGATCCGCGCCGAATTCGTCGATGGTTGCCTGCATCTGATCGGCCTTGCGCGCCGAGATGTAGACCCGCGCGCAGCCCGCTGCGAGCAGGCCTTCGACGAACATCTTGCCGATCCCGCGCGAGCCGCCGGTAACCAGCGCGATGCGCCCTTCAAGGCTGAAAAGTGATTGAATGTCCATATCTTAGTACCCACTCAGTTCGGCCACGCGGTTGGCGTGGAAATAGGCATCGCCCAGGAATTCGGCCAGAGCACGGTCGCGCTTCATGTAGAGGCCGATGTCGTATTCGTCGGTCATGCCGATCCCGCCATGCATCTGCACGCCCTCCTGCACCGCAAGGCGCGCGGTCTTGGCAACCTTGGCCTTGGCGACGCTCGCCATCAGGTCGGCACTGGGGGCTCCGGCATCGAGCAATTGCTGCGCCTTGATGGTCGCGGCACGGGCGATCTCGACTTCGGAATAGAGGTGGCTGGCGCGGTGCTGGAGCGCCTGAAACTCGCCGATCAGCTTGCCGAACTGCTTGCGCTGCTTGAGGTAATCGACCGTCATGTCCATCGCCCCGCGTGCGACACCAACGCCCTCGGCGGCGGCACCCACGCGGCCCGCGATCAACATCGCATCGAGCACCGCGCGGCCACCATCGATCTCGCCGATCACCGCGTCGCCGTCCAATTCGACGCCATCGAGGCGCGTATGCGTCGCCATCGAACTGTCAACGAGGCGCACATGATCGTGCGACAACCCCGCAACGTCTTTCGGCACGGCGAACAGGGTGATCCCCTCCGCATCTTCGTCGCTGCCAGAGGTGCGCGCGGCGACCACGATCATGTCAGCGCTACCGCCGTGAATGACGAAGCTCTTGGTGCCGGTCAGCTTGAAGCCATTGCCCGACTTTTCGGCACGGGTGGTGATGCGGCTCGGGCGGTGCTTGGCAGTCTCGTCGATCGCCACGGCAAACACGCTGTCCCCGGCGATCAAGCCCGGCAGGTAGCGGCCCTTCAAATCCGCCGATCCATGCTTCAGTGCCGTTGCCGCCAGCACCGAGGATGTGAGGAAGGGCGAGGGCGTCAGGTTCCGGCCGATTTCTTCGAGCACGATCCCCGCCTCGACATGGCCCATGCCGAGCCCGCCGTCGGCCTCGT
>OFDC01001276.1_pt1 | contig 13837 bp, 12 predicted proteins | sample 1520941 | NCBI WGS metagenome assembly OFDC01 (sample SAMEA94258168, study PRJEB24077) | hot springs metagenome | biome: Aquatic biome; feature: Water | place: India | collected 2012-12-06 | depth 5 m | reverse complement strand
CGGGGGGCGCCGCTACAGGGCGCGCACCATTTCCACGTGCGTGATGCCGGCCTCCTCGAAGGCCGGCCCCCGCTCGGTGAACCCGGCGCGGGCATAGAACGGCACCGCCGTGGCCTGCGCGTGCAGCACCGCCTCGCGGAAGCCCTGGGTGCGGGCGTGGTCCATCAGCGCCTCCAGCAGCGCCCGCCCGACGCTGGCCTGGCGCATGTGGCGCAGCACCGCCATGCGGCCGATCTTCGCGACGCCGGGCACGTGCTCCAGCAGCCGGCCGGTGCCCAGCGCCATGCCGAAGCGGTTGTAGGCCACCGCATGGGTGCAGTCGGGATCCGCCCCGTCCCACTCCATCTCGGCGGGGATGCGCTGCTCGTCGACGAACACCTCGCGCCGGATGGTCTGCGCCGGCCCGCCCAGCTCGTCCCAGCCTCCCACGCGCACCTGCACCATCGGCTTGCCGGCCTCGAAGGCCTGCAGCACCTCGCGCAGCTCCTGCGGCACGGGGCGCGAACGCTGCGTGGCCGGGTCGGCGAAGACATAGACCAGGTCGCCCGAGACGAGCAGGTCCTCGCCCCGGAACACGCCCGCCTGGAAGTTCATCGACGAGTTGCCGATGCGCCCGCAGCGGATGCCGATGTCCAGCACGTCGTCGTAGCGTGCGGAGTCCTCGTATTCCAGCGTGGCCTTGCGCACGAACAGGTCGCCGCCCAGGTACTCCATGGTGGCGGTGTAGGGCAGCGCCAGCGCACGCCAGTAGCCCGCGACGGCGGTGTCGAAGTAGGTGAGGTAATGGCCGTTGAAGACGATCTTCTGCATGTCCACCTCGGCCCAGCGCACCCGCTGGCGGTCGAGGAAGCGGAAGTCCTTGCGGGTCAGGCTCATGGGGTGATTTCCTTCCAGGCGGCGGCCAGCGCCTCGCCGGCTGCCTGTTGCGCGATCGGGGCCTCGGGAATCACCCGGCCCATCTTGATGAAGTCGTGGGTCACGCCGCGCACCAGTTCCAGCTGCACCGGCACGCCTGCCAGCCGAAGGGCATCGGCATACAGCACGCCTTCGTCCACCAGCGGATCGCATTCGGCGAGCACCAGGCACGCGGGCGCCACCGCGTGGTGGTCCTCGGCGCGCAGGGGCGCGAAGCGCCAGTCGGCGCGCTGCCGGTCGTCGATGTACTGCGCGAAGAACCATTCGATGGCCGGCTGGTCCAGCAGGAAGCCTTCGGCGAACAGCGCGTGCGAGGGCGTGTCCGCGAAGGCGGTGGTGCCGGGCGTGATCAGCAGCTGCAGCGCCAGCGGCAGGCCGATGTCGCGCGCGTGCAGCGCACACACCGCCGCCAGGGTGCCGCCGGCGCTGTCACCGCCCACCGCCAGACGGCTCCCGTCCAGGTTCAGCTGCCCTGCGCCCTCGCCGGCCAGCCAGCGCATGGCCGCCCAGCTGTCGTCGACCGCGGTCGGGAAGCGGTGTTCCGGCGCAAGCCGGTAGTCCAGCGACACCACCGCCCCGCCGCTGCGCAACGCGAGTTGCCGGCACAGGCTGTCGTGCGTCTCCAGCCCGCCGATGGTGAAGCCCCCGCCATGCAGGTACAGCAGCACCGGCAGCCGGGCTCGCGAGGGTGCGTAGAGCCGAGCGGGCAGCGGTGTGCCGTCGAAGGCCGGCAGGTGGACATCCTCCACGCGCGCCAGTGGCGCCCGGGGCGGCTCCAGCACCTCGGCGGCGAGCACGTAGGCCTCGCGCGCCTGCTGCGGACTGAGGGTGTGGAAGGGCGCGCGACGCGCGCGGCGGATGCGGTCCAGCACCCCGCTCATCTGGGGCGTCAGCAGCGAGGAACTCATCGGGACATGGCGGGAGCAGCCAGGCAATGGGAAGGGACAGGGAGCGATGGGCGCCTGCGCCAGCGCGGCCTTGGCCTGTTGCCAAGGTGACAGCGCGATCGCGCGATTTCCCCGGGGCGCCGCAGTGTGCCACCGGACATACTCGCGCGCATGGCGACCATCCTCTACCTCACCCAGATCCACTTGGACTTCGGCACGGTGCAGCTGCTGCCCGCGGAATGCGAGCGCGTGGGCATCCGCAAGGCGCTGGTCGTCACCGACCCGGGGGTGCGCGATGCCGGCGTGCTGGCCCAGGCCCTGGCGGGGCTGAAGGACGTGCCGCACGCGGTCTTCGACCAGACGCCGTCCAACCCCACCGAGGCCGCGGTGCGCGCCGCGGTCGAGCGCTTCGAGCGCGAAGGCTGCGACGGCCTCGTCGCCATCGGCGGGGGCTCCAGCATCGACCTGGCCAAGGGCGTGGCGATCGCGGCCACCCACCCGGGCCCGCTGAAGACCTACGCGACGATCGAGGGAGGCAGCCCTCGCATCACCGAACGGGTGGCGCCGCTGATCGCCGTGCCCACCACCGCGGGCACCGGCAGCGAGGTCGCGCGTGGCGCCATCGTCATCGTCGACGACGGTCGCAAGCTCGGCTTCCACAGCTGGCACCTGGTGCCGCGCAGCGCGATCTGCGACCCCGCGCTCACTCTGGGCCTGCCGCCCCTGCTCACCGCGGCCACCGGCATGGACGCCATTGCGCACTGCATGGAGACCTTCATGGCGCCGGCAGTCAACCCGCCGGCCGACGGCATCGCGCTGGACGGTCTGGAGCGCGGCTGGGCCCACATCGCCCGCGCCACGGCCGACGGCTCGGACCGGGAGGCGCGCTGGAACATGATGAGCGCGAGCATGCAGGGCGCCATGGCCTTCCAGAAGGGCCTGGGCGTCGTGCATTCGCTCAGCCACAGCCTGGGCGGGCTGAACCCGCGCCTGCACCACGGCACGCTCAATGCGATGTTCCTGCCCGCGGTGATCCGTTTCAACGCCGGTGCCGACAGCCTGCAACGCGAGCGCCGGCTGCAGCGCATGGCGCATGCGATGGGGGTCGGCGGCTGTGATGAACGGGGCACCGAACTGGCCGAGGCCGTGCGCGAGATGAACCGCCGTCTCGGCCTGCCCACCGGGCTGGGCGACCTGGGCGTGGAGGCCTCGATGTTCGACCGCATCATCGACGGGGCCATGAAGGACCACTGCCACAAGACCAATCCGCGCATCGCCAGCGCCGACGATTACCGACAGATCCTGGCGGAATCGCTCTGAGGCGGTGTCAGGCGGGTTGGCGCGCCGGGGACAATGCCGGGATGATCCTGCGTCCCGGCTCCTGGTGGTGGCGTGCGCTGTTCGGCGCGCTGCTGCTGTCCATCCTCTACCTCGCGCTGTCCCCGCGCCCGCCGCAATCGGTCGACACCGGGTGGGACAAGCTCAACCATGTGTTCGCCTTCGCGGCGCTGGCCTGGTCCGGCACCTTCAGCGGTCCCGGGCACGCCCGGTGGATGAGGCTGCTCGCGGCAGCGCTCATGCTCTTCGGTGCCGGCATCGAGGTGGTGCAGTCCTTCATTCCCGAGCGCAGCGGTGAGTGGGCCGACCTCCTTGGCGACGGCGCGGGGATCGCGCTGGGCCTCACGTTCGCGGCCCTGATGCGCGGCCGCCTCCGCGCCGTGACCTGAGCGGCCCTGGTTCGTCACCCGATCGGGAAGGTCTGCGGCGCCGACGCCTGCTCCGGGGGCCCGCGCTGGCGCCCTGCGGCGCTTTCAGCGCCGGCTGATCGTCACCTGCGTGCCACGGTTGAATTCGCAGGCGTAGGCGAACCCAGCGCCCCACAGCTGATCGACGGTGAAGCGGGTCGACAACCGCGTGCCCACCGGAAGGACCACGCTCAGCGCGCACCGTCCCCGTGCGTCGGTCACGCAGCTGAAGCTGCCTCCCGGCGCGAACGTGCCCGAGACGTTCACGCCGCTAGGAGGCGCGCGCGTCCGCGCTCGTTTCGACCAGCGGTGACCGGGCTCGGGGCAGCCGAGGCTGGCGCGGGTGGCAAAAAAAAGCCCGGCAGGCGCCGGGCTTGGGAACGCGCATGAGCGCGGGTCAACCTAAGAGGATCGGTGCGCTTCAGCCGTGCTTGGCGTCGAAGAACTGCTCGTCTTCGGTGGAGCCCTTCAGCGCCGCGGTCGAGGCTTCCTTCTCGATCGTGGTCGTGACGGCGTCGAAGTAGCCGGTGCCGACTTCGCGCTGGTGCTTGACCGCGGTGAAGCCGCGCTCGGCCGCCGCGAACTCCTTTTCCTGCAGCTCGACGAAGGCGCTCATGTTGTTGCGCGCATAGCCGTAGGCCAGGTCGAACATCGAGTAGTTCAGGCTGTGGAAGCCGGCCAGCGTGATGAACTGGAACTTGTAGCCCATGGCGCCCAGCTCGCGCTGGAACTTGGCGATCGTCGCGTCGTCCAGGTTCTTCTTCCAGTTGAACGAGGGCGAGCAGTTGTAGGCCAGCAGCTTGCCGGGGAACTGCTTGTGGATCGCCTCGGCAAACGCCTTGGCATACGCGAGGTCCGGCTTGCCGGTCTCGCACCACACCAGGTCGGCGTAGGGCGCGTAGGCCAGGCCGCGGGAGATGGCCTGCTCCAGGCCCGGCTTGGTGCGGAAGAAGCCTTCGACCGTGCGCTCGCCGGTGCAGAACGCCTTGTCGTTGTCGTCGACATCGCTGGTCACCAGGTCGGCGGCTTCGGCGTCGGTGCGGGCCACCAGCACGGTGGGGGTGCCCATCACGTCGGCGGCCAGACGGGCGGCGACCAGCTTGGCGACGGCTTCACGGGTGGGCACGAGCACCTTGCCGCCCATGTGGCCGCACTTCTTCACCGAGGCCAGCTGGTCCTCGAAGTGCACGCCGGAGGCGCCGGCCTCGATCATGGCCTTCATCAGCTCGAAGGCGTTGAGCACGCCGCCGAAGCCGGCTTCCGCGTCGGCCACGATGGGCGCGAAGAAGTCGACATCGTTCTTGCCCTCGGACCACTGGATCTGGTCGGCACGCTGGAAGGTGTTGTTGATGCGCTTGACCACCGACGGCACCGAGTTGGCGGGGTACAGCGACTGGTCCGGGTACATCTCGCCGGCCAGGTTGGCGTCACCGGCGACCTGCCAGCCCGACAGGTAGATGGCCTTCAGGCCGGCCTTGACCTGCTGCATCGCCTGGTTGCCGGTCAGCGCGCCGAGGGCGTTGATGAACGGCTCGGTGTTGATCAGGTTCCACAGCTTTTCGGAACCGCGCTTGGCCAGCGTGTGCTCGATCTGCACCGAGCCGCGCAGGCGCACCACGTCGGCGGCGGTGTAGCCGCGCTTGATGCCCTTCCAGCGGGCGTTCTCGGCCCAGTCCTTCTCGAGGGCGGCGGTCTGTTGTTCGCGAGTCAGTTGCGTCATGTCAGTGCTCCTAGGTGGTGATGCAAGAACCGAAATCCGATGGCTCAAGCGTATCGGTGTTGCTGCACTGCAGGAAGACTTATGTCTTATAGAAGACCGAAAATTTAAAGTAGCAGAATCAATGACTTAGCGGACGCGTCCCGTAATGCGAAATGGAAATCCCCGGGATGGAAAACGGAAACAGCGTTACGACGTCCGTCATTTCACGATACGGAACCATCTTTTCTCCAGATGGAAAGAACACTGCAGGCTCACGCTGGACCCCGTTCGGTAAGCAGCCGTGGCAAGAGTGCAACCCGGCGTGTCCGGCAGCGCTGACCTCACAGGCCAACTAATGCACAAGCGCTCGCGCAGGTCCCTCTGCCACGGCCGTGACCCAGGGAGCCAATGGGCCGAACGCCACCGCAAAGGGTTTCACCCGGGAGCAGTTTCCCGGTGTTGTCCCCTTCAACATGCGCCCCGTACAACCGCCCCCGCAGGTCGCCACGCATCAAGAGTACGTAGGCCGACCGCGGGAAGGCCCGTGAGCCGGACGCGGACCGCGCCCACGCCCTCATGCTTCCCAAGACAGCGCCACCTTGATGGGCACGGTGGCGTGACCTTTCCTGGAGACTCGATGTTCGTTCTGAAGAAATCCGTCCGGCGCACCGCGTGCGCCGCCGCCGTCCTGGCCCTGGTCGCCCCGTCGGTGCTGGCCGGCGCCGCGGATCCGCAAGCCACCCAACCCGTGGCATCGTCCGCCGCGGCAGGCGGGATCGCCACCGACCAGCTGATCGTGAAGTACCGCGACGCGCAGCGCCTGGAGCGCGCGGCCCAGGCCTCGCCCATGGCCCAGGCCCGCCTGAGCCGCGTCGAGGCCGCCGCCGCCCAGCGCGGGCTGCGCCTGGAACACCTGCGCAACAACGCGCTCGACGCCCACGTGCTCAAGCTGGACCGCCGCACCAGCGTGGCCGAGCTGCAGCGCCTGGCCGCCGAGCTGCGCGCGCAGGACCCGGACATCGAATACGCCGAGCCGGACCGCGTCCTGCAGCCGCTGCTGACGCCCAACGACGGGCAGTACACCAACCAGTGGGACCTGTACGACGCCACCGGCGGCATCCGCGCTCCGCAGGCCTGGGACCTGTCCACCGGTTCCGGCGTCACCGTGGCGGTGATCGACACCGGCTACCGGCCGCATGCGGACCTCGCCGCCAACGTGGTGACGGGGCACGACTTCATCAGCAACACCAGCGTGGCCAACGACGGTGGCGGGCGCGACACCGATGCCCGCGACGCCGGCGACTGGGTGGCCGCGAACGAGTGCGGCAGCAACCCGGCGTCCAACTCCAGCTGGCACGGCACCCATGTGGCCGGCACCATCGCCGCGGTGACCAACAACGGCAGCGGCATCGCCGGCGTGGCCTTCGGCGCGAAGGTGCAGCCGGCGCGCGTGCTGGGCAAGTGCGGCGGCTACACCTCCGACATCGCCGACGCCATCGTCTGGACGTCCGGCGGCAGCGTCAGCGGCGTGCCGGCCAACGCCACGCCCTCGCGCGTGCTGAACCTGTCGCTCGGCGGCCCCGGCGCCTGCGACAACACCACGCAGAACGCCATCCACAGCGCACGGTCGCGCCAGGCGGTGGTGGTGGTGGCGGCGGGCAACGACAACGCGGATGCCGGCGGCTTCAGCCCCGCGAGCTGCTCGGGCATCGTCACCGTGGCGGCGACCACGAGGACCGGCGCCAGGGCCTACTACTCCAACTACGGCACCAAGGTCACGCTGGCCGCGCCCGGCGGCGACGTGCGCAGTTCGGCGGCCAACGGCATCCTCTCGACGCTGAACGCCGGGACCACCACCGCCACGACCGACAACTACGCCTACTACCAGGGCACCTCCATGGCCGCGCCCCATGTGGCCGGGGTGGCGGCGCTGATGATCTCCAGGAAGCCGACCGCCACGGCCGACGAGGTGATCAATGCGCTGAAGAGCTCGGCGCGGCCCTTCCCTGCCAGCTGCAGCGGCTGCGGGGTCGGCCTGCTGGACGCGCATGCGGCGGTGCAGGCGATCACCGGCACTGTCTCGCCGCCCACCGGCGCGACGGAGACCGAGCCGAACAACAGCATGTCGGCGGCGAACTTCCGCAGCGCCCCGGTCACGCTGAACGCCAGCATGGCCTCCAGCACGGACCAGGACTGGTTCAGCCTGGACCTGCCGGCCGGACGCACACTGACCGTGACGATGACGCCCAACAGCACCAGCGACTACGACGTCTACGTCTACAACAGCAACGGCTCGCTGCTGGGCAAGAGCGAGAACGGCACCGGCGCGGTCGATCGCGTCAGCACCACCAACACCGGCACCAGCACCTTCCGGCGCTATGTGAAGGTGGTTTACTACTCGGGCGGCACCGGCTCGACCAGCGGCAAGTACACCGTGGGGCTGAGCTGGTAAGCCGCTCTCGGCCTGGCCATGAACGACGGCGCTGTCGGCGCTCACAGCCGCAGCGCCGTCGTCTTCTTCACCGTGCGCAGCACCAGCATGGAGTTGCAGCGCTGGATGCCGGGCAGGCGCATCAGCACCTGGCTGTGGAAACGCTCCAGGTCCTCGGCGTCCCGGTAGGTGAAGCGCAACAGGTAGTCGTTGGTGCCGGCGACGTAGAAGCAGTCGAGGATCTGCGGCTCGTCGCGCACCGCCTGCTCGAAGGCCTGCACCAGCGGGGCGTTGAGGCTTTCCAGGTTCACGATGGTGAAGCTGGTGCCGCCCTGCCCTGCCGCCTTGGGGTTGAGCAGCGCCACGTAGCGCTCGATCACGCCCTCGTCCTCCAACCGCTTGACCCGGCGCAGGCAGGCCGAGGGAGACAGGTGCACCCGCTGCGCCAGCTCCAGGTTGGACTGCCTGCCGTCGGCCTGCAGGTGCTCCAGGATCTGCCGGTCGATGGCATCGAGTTGTGGGCGTTCAAGGGTGGGCGGCATCTTCTGCGGTCGCAAGAGAGTTCTTTCGCATCTTATGGCGTGACCTGGGGTCAACACGGGGGTGCCTGCGCATGCCCATTGCGTGCACTCGTGACTAGACTCGAACGCAACGTCTTTCACGAACCGAAAGGGATGCCCGATGGCCGCCACCGACCTCGATGCCTACTGGATGCCGTTCACCGCGAACCGCCAGTTCAAGAAGTCCCCGCGCATGCTGGTGCGCTCCGAAGGCATGCACTACTGGACCGACGACGGCCGGCAGATCCTCGACGGGGTGGCGGGGCTGTGGTGCGTCAACGCCGGCCATGCGCGGCCGAAGATCGTGCAGGCCATCGCGCAGCAGGCCGGCGAACTCGACTACGCGCCGCCGTTCCAGATGGGCCACCCCAAGGCCTTCGCCCTGGCCGATCAGCTGGCCAAGATCGCACCGGCCGGCATGAACCGGGTGTTCTTCACCAACTCGGGGTCCGAGTCGGTGGACACCGCGCTGAAGATGGCCCTGGCCTACCACCGCGTGCGCGGCGAAGGCAGCCGCACCCGCCTCATCGGGCGCGAGCGCGGCTACCACGGCGTGAACTTCGGGGGCATCTCGGTCGGCGGCATGGTGGCCAACCGCAAGATGTTCGGTACGCTGCTGTCCGGCGTCGACCACATCCGCCACACCCACGACCTGCAGCGCAACGCCTTCAGCAACGGCCAGCCGCAGCACGGCGCGGAGCTCGCCGACGACCTGGAGCGGCTGGTGCAGCTGCACGACGCCTCCACCATCGCGGCGGTCATCGTCGAGCCCATCGCCGGCTCCACCGGCGTGCTGATCCCGCCGCAGGGCTACCTGCAGCGCCTGCGCGAGATCTGCGACCGCCACGGCATCCTGCTGATCTTCGACGAGGTCATCACCGGCTTCGGCCGCACCGGCCAGCCCTTCGCCGCGCAGACCTTCGGCGTCACGCCCGACCTGATGGTCACCGCCAAGGGCATCACCAACGGCTGCGTACCCATGGGGGCGGTGTTCGTCAAGCAGGCCCTCCACGACGCCTTCATGAACGGCCCGGAACACCTCATCGAGTTCTTCCACGGCTACACCTATTCCGCCCACCCGCTGGCCTGCGCGGCCGGCCTGGCCACGCTGGAAACCTATGCCGACGAGGGCCTGCTCACGCGTGCCAGCGAGCTGCAGGGCTACTTCGCCGACGCGCTGTTCTCGCTCAAGGGCCTGCCCAACGTGATCGACATCCGCCACACCGGGCTGGTCGGCGGCATCGAGCTGCAGCCGCTGCCCGGGGAGCCGACCAAGCGCGCCTTCAACGTCTTCCTCGACTGCTTCCAGCAGGGCGTGCTGATCCGCACCACCGGTGACACCATCGCCCTGTCGCCGCCGCTCATCATCGAGAAGTCGCAGATCGACCGCATCATCGACACCATCGGGGGCGCGTTGAAGCGGGCGGCCTGAGACGCCCGCGGGGTCGCATGAGCACGGCACGAGAGTTCGCTTCCACCGGCGCGGCGGCTGGGCGTGCCTCCGCTTCGCGTCCGGTGGTGCTGGTGCCGGCGTGCCATCGCACCCTGGGCCCCCATCCCGCGCACACCGTCGGCAAGAAGTACATCGACGCGGTACGCCTTGCCGGCGCGCTGCCGCTGGTCGTGCCGGCTGCGGCACCGGCCGAGATCGACGAACTGCTGGCCCTGGCCGACGGCGTCCTGCTGACCGGCTCGCCCAGCAACGTGCACCCACGCCACTTCGGCGAAGACGTGCTCGATGCGGCGCTGCCGCTGGACCCGGAGCGCGACGCCTGGACCCTGCCGCTGGTGCCCAAGGCCCTGGCGATGGGCCTGCCGCTGCTGGCGATCTGCCGCGGCTTCCAGGAAATGAACGTCGCCCTCGGCGGCAGCCTGCACCAGGCGGTGCACTCGGTGCCTGGGCATGCGGACCATCGCGAGGACGACACCCAGCCGGTGGACCACCAGTACGGGCCGGCGCATCCGCTGCAGGTCGAGCCTGACGGTCTGCTGGCGCGAATCCTGCAAACCGAGCGCATCGTGGTGAACTCCCTGCACGGGCAGGGGGTGAACCGGCTTGCACCCGGCCTGCGGGTGGAAGCGCGCGCACCCGACGGGCTGGTCGAAGCGTTCTCCCCGGCGTCGTCGCCCGGTTTCGCGCTCGGCGTGCAGTGGCACCCCGAATGGCAGGCGGCCTCCAACCCGGTGTCGATGCGCCTGCTCGAAGCCTTCGGCGAGGCGGCGCGCGCCTTCCGCCAGCGCCGCCTCGGCCAGCCGTTCACCTAGCGCCTGCGCTCGCCTGACGTCGTCGCGCGGCCCGTTCCCCGCGACCCCCGCGGACGACGTGCCGCGGCACAACGACCCAGGAGGACATTCGAGATGGCGCAGCGATCGATCCAGACCTTCAGCGAACTCGAGCAGTGGCTCAACCAGCACCGCGTGACCGAGATCGAGTGCCTGGTGCCCGACCTCACCGGGGTGGCGCGCGGCAAGATCCTGCCGCGCGAGAAGTTCACCGAGGACCGCGGCATGCGGCTGCCCGAGGCGGTGGTGGCCATGGGCGTGACCGGCGAGTTCCCCACCCAGGGCCCCTACTACGACGTCATCAGCCCCACCGACCACGACATGCACCTGCGGCCGGACCCGACGACAGTGCGCATCGTCCCCTGGGCCAGCGACCCCACCGCGCAGGTGATTCACGACTGCTACGACCGCGAGGGCCGGCGGGTGCCCTACGCGCCGCGTTCGGTGCTGCGGCGGGTGTGCGAGCTGTATGAGGCCGAAGGCTGGAAGCCAGTGGTCGCGCCGGAGATCGAGTTCTACCTGGTGGCCCGCAACACCGACCCCGACATGCCGTTGAAGCCGCCCATCGGCCGCAGCGGACGGGCCGAGACCTCGCGGCAGGCCTATTCCATCGACGCGGTCAACGAGTTCGATCCGCTGTTCGAGGACATCTACGCCTACTGCGAGCAGATGGAGCTGAACGTGGACACGCTCATCCACGAGATCGGCGCCGGGCAGATGGAGATCAACTTCTTCCATGCCCACCCGCTGGGCCTGGCCGACGAGGTGTTCTTCTTCAAGCGCACGGTGCGCGAGGCGGCCCTGCGGCACGACATGTTCGCCACCTTCATGGCCAAGCCCATCGCCGGCGAGCCGGGCAGCGCGATGCACGTGCACCAGAGCCTGGTCGACCGCGAGACCGGGCGCAACCTCTTCAGCAACGAGGACGGCTCGCCCAGCCGCGAGTTCCACTGGTACATCGGCGGGCTGCAGCGCTACATCCCGGCCTGCATGGCGCTGTTCGCGCCCTATGTGAACTCCTATCGCCGGCTGACCCGCTACACCGCCGCACCCATCAACATCCAGTGGGGCACCGACAACCGCACGGTGGGCATCCGCTCGCCAGTGGCGCCGCCGGCCGCGCGGCGCATCGAGAACCGGGTCATCGGCGCCGATGCCAACCCGTACGTCGCCCTGGCCGCCACCCTGGCCTGCGGCTACCTGGGCATCAAGAACCGCATCGAGCCCACGGCGGAGTGCAAGGGCGACGCCTACCTCGGCGACTTCCAGCTGCCGCGCTCCCTGAGCGAGGCCATCCAGCTGCTGCTGCACACCCCCGACCTGCACGACGTGCTGGGCCGCGGCTTCGTGACGGTCTACACCGAGGTCAAGGAAGTGGAGTACGCGGAATTCATGAAGGTGATCTCGCCGTGGGAGCGCGAGCATCTGCTGCTGCATGTCTAGACAACGGGGAGCACCGACGGCATGGTCACACGCGACACCCAGGGCTGGCAGGCTGCCGACGCGGCGCACTTCCTGCATCCCTTCACCGACTTCCAGGCGCTGGCACGCAAGGGCTCACGCATCATCACGAAGGCCGACAACATCTACCTGTGGGACAGCGAGGGCCGCAGGATCCTGGATGCGATGTCGGGCCTGTGGTGCGTGAACGTGGGCTACGGCCAGCCGGCGCTGATCGAGGCCGCCACCCGCCAGCTGCAGCAGCTGCCCTTCTACAACGCCTTCTTCCAGACCGCCACGCCGCCGGCGGTGGAGCTGGCCGCGCTGCTGGCCGAGCTGTCGCCACCGGGCTTCGAGCATGTGTTCTTCACCTGCTCGGGCTCGGAGGCCAACGACACGGTGGTGCGCATGGTGCGGCGCTACTGGGACCTGCGTGGCCAGCCGCAGCGCCACGTCCTCATCGGCCGGCGCAACGGCTACCACGGCTCGACCATGGCGGGCGCGTCGCTGGGCGGCATGCCGGCCATGCACGCGCAGGGCGGCCTGCCCATCCCCGGCATCGTGCACATCGAGCAGCCCTACCACGCGCTGCACGGCCGCGACATGGGCGCCGACGAGTTCGGCCTTGTGGCCGCACGCTGGCTGGAGGACAAGATCCTCGAAATCGGTCCGGAGCGCGTGGCCGCCTTCATCGGCGAGCCGGTGCAAGGCGCCGGCGGCGTCATCATCCCGCCGCGCACCTACTGGCCGGAGGTCCAGCGCATCTGCGACCGCTACGGCGTGTTGCTGGTCACCGACGAGGTCATCACCGGCTTCGGCCGCACGGGACGCTGGTTCGGCTGCGAGACCATGGGCGTGAAGCCCGACCTCATGCCCTTCGCCAAGGGCGTGACCTCCGGCTACGTGCCGCTGGGCGGCGTGCTGGTGGGCGAGCGGGTGGCGAAGGTGCTGATCGAGCTGGGCGGCGAGTTCGAGCACGGCTACACCTACAGCGGCCATCCGGTGGGCTGTGCGGTGGCCATCGCCAACCTCAACCTGGTGCGCGAACTCGGCCTGGTCGACCGGGTGCGCGAGGACGTGGGCCCTTACCTGGCCGAGCAGTACGCCCGGCTGCAGGCCGAGCATCCGCTGGTCGGCACCGCGCAGACCTGCGGCCTCATGGGCGCCCTCCACCTCGTCAAGGACAAGGCCCGCGGCACGCCCTTCCCCATGGAGCTGCCCATCGGCATGCACTGCCGCGCCCACTGCTTCGGCAACGACCTCATCATGCGCGCCGTGGGCGATCGCATGATCATCGCGCCGCCGCTGATCATCACGCGCGCGCAGATCGACGAGATGATGGCGCTCATCCGCCGCTGCCTGGACCTGACGCTGGACGAGGCGGTGCGCGAGGGGTGGATGTGACGACGAGCCCGCGACAACGAGGATGGTTCCGATGAGCGAGATCGACTGGCACGCCCGCGCGGCGGCCCTGCGTCCCGACGGCCGCGCCGTCATCCACGGCGAGCGCTGCGACGCGCGCGACGGCCAGACCTTCGAATGCCGCTCGCCGGTCGACGGCCGGCTGCTGGCGCTGAACAGCTTCGAGAACCGGGTGTATCAGGTGGGGCTGGACGAAGGGACGCCGGTGATCGCCAAGTTCTATCGCCCGGCGCGCTGGAGCGACGACGCCATCCTGGAGGAGCACGCCTTCAGCCTGGAGCTGGCCGAACGCGAAATTCCGGTGGTGCCGCCGCTGCGTCTGCCGTCCGGCGACACGCTGGCCCACCACGCCGGCCATCGTTTCGCGGTGTTTCCGCGACGCGGCGGCCGCGCGCCTGAACTGGACCGCAGCGACACGCTGGAATGGATAGGCCGCTTCATGGGCCGCATCCACG
>OFDC01001274.1_pt1 | contig 13839 bp, 18 predicted proteins | sample 1520941 | NCBI WGS metagenome assembly OFDC01 (sample SAMEA94258168, study PRJEB24077) | hot springs metagenome | biome: Aquatic biome; feature: Water | place: India | collected 2012-12-06 | depth 5 m | reverse complement strand
CGGACACTCGGCGCTCCGTATCACCCGCGCAAGGTGGGCTCAGGACATCGCTTACGCACGCTACATTGAATCGGCCAACCAAGAACGTCTGGCGGAAAGCGCAATTACACAGATATCTGCATGGGAGATGTCTAACCTCGAACCAAGGTTAGACAGCGGGTCGCAGCAAGGCGCTGAAAATAAATGACTTTTCAGCGCGAATGGAGGCCGAGCCGGAATCCAATTCTCGGTCTAAAATATTGTTTAAATGCAACATTATGGGACAGCACGAGAGGCAATCCATCAATCGGTCCATCACCATCAAATTCAAAATGGGTTCAATTCCCAAAGCCGGAATCGATAAAGCGGATGCTAGGTCGAATCATCCGTTTTGTGACTACTAATCTGCAGAACCACGCGAACGTGCCTCGAGATAAAGGCAGCGTGACCATGCCGCGAATAATCCAAATGAGCCGGTACACAGGAACAGCACAAGCCAAGGAAGTGGTTGCATGCAAACCGCGGACATACGCTTCAGGACCAGTAGCCACGCCATGGCAAACGCCATCAGGATATCGAACCAGATCTGGTTGCTCCAAACATTGCGGATATGCTCATGCAAAAAGCCGATCGGGCCCGCCGTTATCACCGCATAACCTGACCATGCGAGAAAGGCCGCAGCGAGCACTGCCGGCAACAAGTAGGCGTGCCGTAGAGGTTCCCTGGCGAAGGTTGAGCCAAATGTGAGTATGAGCATGGCGCCAAATGCAATCCATGGAAGCACCGCGTGAATCGCCATTCCGACTCCTGATGTCCAGTTCACCAATCGTCGACTACCGACCAATATATGTAGCATGTGCTACATGATCAAGTTAGCCATCGACCGCAATGAACAAGGCGAGCTTTTGCGAAGACCGGTTGCGGTGATAACCGGGGCCGACTGATTGATCGTGAACTGGCGAAATCACGCGTTGCGCAAGAGCGGATCGGTCTGCATGCGCAAAGCGATATGATCCGCCAGCGCGCGAACGCGCGCTGCGGTATAGCGCGAAGGCGGCATGACCATGCTGATCGGCATATCCAGCGGCGGGTGTTCGGATAACACCTCAACCAGGCGTCCTTTGACAAGGTCCTCTTCGAACAGCCAACGTGCATTCACTGCGATGCCAAGGCCGCAGAGCGCCGCCGTGCGCAGCGCGTCGGAGCTGTCCGTGCGAAAGCTGCCTGCAACGCTCACCGGATCGGCTCCCTGAAACTGCCAGGAGTTGCCTGTGCTGAGCAGGGCAAACGTAAGGCAGCTATGGTCCTTGAGGTCCGCCGGAACCTTAGGGAGACCGGCCTTGGCGAGATAGTCTGGCGAGGCGACAGCCACGCGCCGCGCGGTGCCGATCCTGCGCGAAAGGTTGCGACTATCGCCCACCTCGCCCACGCGGATGGCGAAATCAAGCCGGTCTGCAACGAGGTTGAGAGCGTGATCGGTCAGTTTCAGTTCGACTTGAAGGCCGGGATGAGCGAGCTGGAACTCTGCGATGTAGGCAATGATCCTAGCACGTGCGAGGGTCAGCGGCGCGGTGAGACGCACGACCCCGGACAGCGCCTCAGGGCTTCGCACTGCCGCCTCGGCCTCGTCGATTGCCGCAAGCGCCCGTTGTGCCGACTCGTAGAATGACAATCCTTCGAGAGTGAGAGCAAAGGAGCGCGTGGTCCGCTTGAGCAAGCTTACACCAAGATGCTTTTCAAGAGCCGTGACCTGCCGCGATACCGTCGATTGTGTCAGCCCGAGGACCGACGCTGCTTTGGAAAAACTCTCAAGGTCCGACACGGTGACGAAGGTTTTCATCCAGCCTGCAATTTCGCTCACCAGTATAGCCCTCCGGACCGGAGAATAGCGCGAAATGACGGGCCGTGAAGACAGACAGTGATCCACGGTGCGAATATCTCATATCCCCCGCTTCCACTTGCTATTCGTCGCTTTGCGCGTAATACTCTGCGCTGCTGGGCTGGCATATCGATGTGGACAACCTCGCGATGGAAATGCACCAGGTCCGCTATTTCCTGGCGGCCGCCCGCCTGCTCAACTTCACCCGTGCTGCGATAGAGTGCAATGTCTCGCAGCCTTCACTGACCAAGGCCATTCTCAAGCTTGAAGATGAGTTTGGCGGACCGTTGTTCCGGCGCGAACGGGCGCGCACGCACCTGACCGAACTTGGCAAGGCGATGCTGCCGCACCTGCAGCGCACGTTTGACGCAGCGCAGGCCGCCCGCCAACTGGCCAAGGATATGGGCCGGACCGAGGTCGCTCCGCTGTCGATCGGCATCAGCCATCTTGTGACCGACGACGGGCTGGTCGTGATCCTGCAGGACCTCAGCGAGCGGCTGAGCGGGATCGAAATCGAAATCGAGTCCGGACGCGAGGCCGATCTGGTCGAAGCAGCCATTGCCGGCAATCTCGACGTGGTGATCGTCTCGAAAAGCGCCTTGCAGCCGGAGCGTTTCGATCACTGGCCACTCTACACTGACGATTTCTGCATCGCCCTGACAGACAATCACCGCCTTGCCCGTGAAGCCTGCATCACCCCGGCGGATTTCGAAGCAGAGGCCTGGATCGACTATGCGGGCGATGGCTGTGCCGCTTTGGCAGACTTCGCCGCCCGCGAGGGCGCGTCCATCTCGGTCAAGCACCATGCCCGCAATCCCGCCATGGTCCGCCAGCTCGTCCTCGCCGGGCTGGGGTGCGGGTGGCTGCCACGCAGCATCCTGCCCGAGCCCCTCGTCGCATCGGAATTCAGGATACCGGGCTGCGAAATTGAATTCGCCGCAGCCGCAGTCGTCGGCCGTCGTCGTTCCGTCGGCTCCGATGCCTTCCTGCGTTCGTGCCGCGCACGCGAATGGTCTGGCGCGCTCTCCCGCCAATCCTAGGTGGGACAAATAGCACGCGGGAATGGAACTCATTCCCACCGGTCCGATACCGTTCTTGCAACCGACGCGGTAAGCCTCTGACATGACAAACCACGCCCCCGCCCCACAAACCGTCTACGATGTGCTGATCGCAAACCTTGTTGCCGATCTGCGCGCAAGAGACGCCGGTGCCGCAGCACCGCGTGCCGGAGAGCCATTCCCCGACTTCATCCTGCCCAATGCGACGGGGGTGTTTTGCGAGCTGTCGCGTCTGCTCGCCGATGGCCCGGTCGTGCTGAGCTTCCTTCGCGGTCAGTGGTGCCCATTCTGCCAGGCAGAGCTTGTGGCCTGGAAACGCGCGCTGCCTGCACTCGAACGGGTCGGCGGTCGTCTGGTGTTTGTTGCCGCGTCGACCGGCGGGGCGGCCATGGCCATTCGAAACAGTGTTTCTCCACGGATCGAGGTGCTCTGTGATGTCGATCACGGCCTCACGCTGTCGCTGGGACTGGCCGTCTACCTCGGTCGGCAGTTCCTTGCGCAATATGAGCGGGATGGTCTCGAACTGGCCGCAATCTATGGTTCGCAAGCAGGCCTGTTGCCGATCCCGGCGACTTTCGCGCTTGACCGGCAGGGTATCGTCCTTGCCGCCCACATCGAGCCCGACTTCCGCAGCCGTGCGGTGCCAGAGGACATGATTGCGGCTATCGCTTCCGCCACGGCCGCCTGACAAGGATCGACGCAATGAACGAGCCGCAAGTTCGGACACCCTTGAGCGCCTTGCCAATCGATCATCTGACCATAAACGCCCGGTCATTCGATCAGGCCAGCGCGTTCTACGCCCTGCTGTTGCCCGAACTGGGATTCGAGCAGGCGAAACACGGCATCTGGCGCAATGGTGCGGGTCTTTATGTGCAGTTGCGCGAAGCCCGGCCCGATACGCGCGATTACGAGCGCTATGGCCCGGGCCTCAATCACGTGGGCTTTAGAGCGCCGAACCGGGCGTTCGTCGAGGAACTCGCCACGCGGCTCACTGAAGCCGGACTGGTCGTGCGCCTGCAGAACTTCGCGGACGGAACCGTCGCTGCGTTCATCCCCGATCCTGACGGTTTGCGGGTAGAGGTTTCCTGGTACCCCGAAGGCGTGCCCCCTGTCGATTGACCGATGGCCGAAACCACCCTCAATCGCTTCGGGCGCGCTGTGATCCTAGCAGCAGAACGCTTGCATCACCGCGCGCGGCAAGGCTGGCGAGCAGGACATAGATCGACACGCCGATCATGCCGCCGGAAATCACGACCACCGCGGTCAGTACACCAAGCGCCGACAGGCCGTGACGCCACGCAATCCAGAATGCGGTCAATACGAGGGAGCCAACAAGGTCGAGACTGAATTGTCCTTCCCAACCCATACGAGCCACGGCTGCGCCAAACGGCGTGAAGAAATCGACACCATCACGAGCGATCACCGTTCCGGTGTAGGCCAACATCAGGACGAACCAGAACACCAAAAACAGACGTAATGCGACCACGGCCTTGCTCCTTGCCAGAAATCCAGCGTAGCAGTGCGGTCGAGGTTCGCAGGGCCATTGGAACTTCGGCCGCACCACAAGGCGATTCTGTAGCAACCGCTACAAGGTAGCAGAACGTAGCGTACGCTACAAGAGGTGGGATGAGCGTCAAGGAGCAACAGCGCGAAAAGGTGGTAATGCTGCTCGCCGAGCATCTGCTCGCCACGGGCCTGTCGCAGACAAGCCTGCGCCAGCTTGCCCGCGCCGCCGGGGTCAGCGACCGAATGCTGCTCTACTACTTTCCCGACAAGTCGGCCGTCATCTCCGCAGCGATCGAGCGCGTGGCGGGAAGCCTCGCCAGCGCTCTGGCGGAGCTTGTACCCGAAGGCGAGACGCTGCCTGCGCCCAAGCTGCTGTCGCGGCTGGCCACGATGACGATGCGCGAGGATATGCGCCCGGTTTTCCGGGTCTGGGTTGAGATCGTCGCTGCCGCGCGCCGGGAAGAGCCTTATACGACGATTGCTGCCAGCATCATTGCGGTCTTCCGCGATTGGGTGGCGACACGGCTCGACCAGCCGGAGGGTGCAGAACGCGATGCAATCGCCATGGCTATCCTTGCTTTTGTTGACGGGCTCGCTCTGATCGAGATCTGCTGCGGCACCAGCGCGGCCGAGGGTGCAGCGAACGCGGTCAATCTCCTGCTCAAGGCATAAACGCTCGGACATGTAACGGCAGCACCCCTGCCGCCGACCCCCCGGTTGTGCGCATGGCGCTTCCAACATCAGCCGGAGACCTCGACAATGTCCGCTCGCCCTCATGTTATCATCATCGGCGGTGGCTTTGGCGGAATGGCGGCGGCCAAAGCGCTTGGTAATGCACCGGTGGATGTGACGGTCATCGACCGGCGCAACCATCACCTGTTCCAGCCGCTGCTCTATCAGGTGGCAACAGCTGGTCTGTCACCGGCCGATATTGCCGGATCGATCCGCTCGATCCTGCGCGACCAGCAGAACACGCGCGTGCTTCTGGACGAGGTCTGCCGGATCGACCGCGTGAAGCGCATGGTCCACATGCGCGGCAACTGTCCGCTGCAATATGACTGGCTGATCATCGCAACCGGCGCGCGCCACAGCTATTTCGGCAAGGACGAATGGACACCCTATGCTCCCGGCATCAAAACGATCGAGGATGCCACCTCGGTGCGCCGCCGGGTGCTGATCGCGCTGGAGAAAGCCGAGACCGAGATAGACAAGGCAACCCGCGATGCGCTGCGGACCTTCGTGGTCGTCGGCGGCGGACCGACCGGGGTCGAAATGGCTGGGGCGATTGCAGAACTGGCCCGCCAGTCGGTCAGCAAGGACTTCCGCCACATCACGCCGCACTGCTCGCGGGTCTGGCTGCTCCAGAAAGGCAACAGGCTCTTGCCCTCGTTCCCGGAGGAATTGTCCAGAAGCGCTCACAGCGCGCTTGAGAACCTTGGAGTGCAGGTACGGCTGCTAGGCAACGTCGAGCAGATCACGCCTGCAGGTGTCAGCGTGAGCGGGGCTTTCATCCCGGCGCAGACCGTGGTCTGGGCGGCGGGCGTGATGGCTTCGCCTGCTGCCGAATGGCTCGGCTGCAAACCTGATCGCAGCGGCAGGGTGGAAGTCGACGCCAGGCTGAACCCGCACGGATCGCACGACATCTTTGTGATCGGCGACACAGCGCATTGCATCGACGCTGCGGGCCGCGAGATTCCGGGCGTTGCCCCCGCCGCAAAGCAACAAGGGCATTATGCCGCACAGGCCATTCTTGCGCGCCTCGCGGGTCGTGAAGTCGAGCCGTTCCGCTATCGCGACTTTGGCCAGATGGCGACTATCGGCAGGGCGCGTGCGGTCTGCAGCATTGGCGGGGTCAGGCTTTCGGGCCATCTGGCCTGGCTGGTGTGGTGCGTCGCGCACATCTGGTACCTGAACGGCCTGCGCAACCGCATATCGGTTACGATCAACTGGATCTGGAGTTACCTGACATTCGAGCGCGGAGCGCGCCTGATCACCGGCGACATGGCCGCAAAGGCAGACTGAGTGCGCCGCCGCGCCCCACAAGTCACTGTTTTAATGATCTTTTACTCGGGCATTCCTGATAGGCATCGATATTATGCCTCTCTGGTACGTAGGCGAGAAACACAAGTCACAGCACTCTCCAATCCGGAACGAAGGGGTTGGAACGAGCCATGCATTATCAAGTCAACATCGAAGCTGTCGCCACAAGGACAAGCCTGCGCGATCCGGAAATCGTCCAGCGCAAGAAGCCGCGGTCCAGCGGGTTCGACTGGGACGGTGCCATGTCCCGAGCCCTCGCTGGTGATAAAGCTGCCTATCGCACCCTGCTCCATGAAACCGCGCGCTGGCTGCGCCGCTTCTACGCCTTCAAGTTGCCTGCCGACATGATCGACGATGTTGTGCAGGAAACGCTCATGGCAGTGCACACCAAGCGCGCCACCTTCACGCCGGGACGCCCTTATCTGCCATGGCTTGCCACCATCGCGCGTTATAAATGGGTGGACGTCATCCGCAGCACCAAGCGCCAGCAAGCCGACGAGCTTGGCGAGGTCCCCATGCCTAGCCACGAGACAGATGTGATCAGCGGGATCAGCATCATCGCGCTGCTCGGCCACCTTCGCGCAGGGCAGGCCGAAGTCATCCGCATGGTCAAGCTTGAGGGCCGATCGATCAAGGAGGCCGCCGATCTTTCAGGCCAGTCGGAATCGCTGGTCAAGGTCAATATCCATCGCGGCATTCTCGCCATGCGCGCCATGCTTGGCGGCGATCTCGCGTTCGCCTGAAGAACGTCAGGAAAGATCGGCGAGCAAGCCCTCTGCGATCCAGCGCCCGAGCACCGCACCTGCCTGCTCCACCGCGCCCTGCTCGCCCAGATCCCCGGCCAAAACACCGCAACACGCGGCAAACGTCATCCCCTCGCGGGATAGCTTCGCGATCCGTGCCTCGATAGCATCCGCCCGGCGCATTACAGTCTCGAAACCTTGCCGCCAGACGAAGACGGTGGCCCTCTCCACAAGCAATTCCGGTTGCGGCACATCATCGCCCGAAACCAGCGCCAGCCAGATCGCATCGGCATTGCTGCCGATCTCCAGCGTCAGCAAAGAGGGCACAAGCGTCAGTCGCGCTGCGTTCCAGTCAACCCCAGCCAGCGCCGCAGCATCGACCGGCTGCGCATCGCCGCCGACAAACGCCTGTGCCACGGCCCAGTCGATCTGCGCGAGATCGGCCACTTCGCCATCATGCGGATAGCGCAGCGCCAGAAAGGCTGCGAAGGAATCACCATAGGCATCAAGCGTCCAGCTGTGCGGCGGGTGATCGTCGATGTAGTTCGCGCAGGCAGAAGCGAACGCCTCGTCGCCCAGCCACGAGAATACCCGTTCGAAGCTGGCCTCAAGGCTGCCCATCAACGAGACGCGGTAATTGTTCTGATACACGGCCAGCCCGTCGCTACCGCCCAGCCGCGCGGCGGCGTCCTCGGTGCCATTGACCAGCCATGCCTTAAAGTCCTGCTGCAGGCGCTGCAGCGCGGGTGCCTGTGCGATCATGCCGCGACCTCAAGCGCAAGGCTCTGCGCTGCTATGGCGCGAGCGGTGTCGAGTTCGGCAAGGAGTTCGGCAAGTTCGGGGATGTTGTCGTCACGCTCGATCATCGTCGGCAGGGGGCCCGCACGGCGCATGGCGGTAGCATAGAGCGCCCAGACACATTCCGGCACCGGCTGGTCGTGCGTGTCGATCAGCAGCGTTTCGCCCACGGTGTGCCCCGCGAGATGCACCTGGCCCACCGCATGCCATGGTACGCCGTCGAGATAGGCGATCGGGTCGAAGCCGTGGTTGGCGGCGCTGACATGGATGTTGTTCACATCGAGCAGCAGACCACAACCAGTGCGCGCCACCATCGCGGACAGGAATTCCCACTCGTTCAGCACGCCGGGAAAGGCGATGTAACTCGAAGGGTTCTCGATCAGCATGGTCCGCCCAAGGGCGTCCTGCGCCCGCAGGATGTTCTCGCAGACCACGCCGAGCGCTTCCTCCGTCATCGGCAAGGGCAGAAGGTCATGCGAATTGAAATTGCCGGTGCGGGTCCAGCACAGATGGTCAGAGACGACTGCCGGCTCCATCCGGTCGACCAGCCTGCGCAGGCTGGCGAGGTAATCCGGCCGCACGCCATCAGCCGATCCGATCGACAGCGACACACCGTGCAGCGCCAGCGGATAATTGCGGCGCGCCTTCTCCAGCGTGTCGAGCGGCCGACCGCCGTCGACCATGAAGTTCTCCGAGATCACCTCGATGAAATCCACTTTCGCCGATCCATCGACATAAGAGGCATAGTGCTCCCGCCGCATGCCGAGACCGAAGCCTGAAAGAGGTGCGTTCATCTGGCGATCCATAGTTCCAAGCTGTTGGAAAATCGCGATGTCCGGGCACCGCCGTTTGGCGTTGGCGCCGCTGCAGCGCCCGGGCATCGGTTCGGTCTGGACTTACTTCGGTTCGGTCAGGCTGCCGCCCTTGGCCGCGCACTGCTTCTTGGTCAGCGCCTTGAAGCCCTGGCCCTTGCAGACGTTCTGCCCCTTGCACTGGTTGCTGGCGGTGGCGCAGTCCGACGTGCCCTTGCAGGTGTTGATACCATAGCAATGCACAACTTCGGCCTTGGCCTTGGCGGCAAGGGCAGGCGCGGGAAGAGCTGCAACGGCAGCGGCAACGAGAGCGGCGTTGGCGGCAAGCGCGAGGCTGGTCTTGATCGAGGTCATGGTCATATCTCCAGGTTGGCCGTGGTGGCACAGGCTTGTTCGTGGCCCCGCGTCCCGACGTTACAGGTACCAGAGATTTTTCGGGGAAGGGCGCCTCCAGCCAAAGATTGCGTCCATTGTAACTTCCAGCACCGCCCGCACGAAATGGATGCCGAGACCGCGCGGTTCGGCTGGAGAGCCGGTGCCAGGCGGTGTCGATGGAATTTCAGTGAACACCCGCAAACGTGAAAGGAATATGCCATGAAGCTCTCGAACGCAGCACTTGCTGCCACCCTCGCCGCCGGTCTGCTCACCGGCGCTGCCCACGCTGCAGACGGTAAGCCCGCAATGGAAAAGTGCTATGGTATCGCCAAGGCTGGCAAGAACGATTGCGCTGCAGGGCCCGGCACAAGCTGCGCCGGCACCTCGAAAGTGGATTATCAGGGCAACGCCTGGAAGTTGGTCAAAGCCGGCACCTGCGTGACCACCAAGACGCCCAAGGGCACCGGCTCCCTCACGCCGAAGCCCTGACGCGTTCCGGGACGGAGTTGCCCCCGCCTCCGTCCCGTTGACCGGTCAGGTCCTGTCGAACCGGAAGGATTGACGATGACCACGATCTCCGACCTTTATGGCCGACTGACGGCATTTGCCTCGCGCATCCTGCCCGAAAGCCTTCTGCTTCTTACAGCCCGATGGGGCATCGCCTCGGTGTTCTTCCTGTCGGCGCGCACCAAGGTGGAAGGCCTGCTGACCATTACGGACAGCACGTACTACCTGTTCGAAACCGACTACGCCCTGCCGCTCCTGCCGCCGAACCTCTCGGCGCATCTGGCAACTTATGGCGAGCACCTTTTCTCGATCATGCTGTTTCTTGGCCTTGGCTCGCGCTTTGCTGCGCTGGGTTTGCTGGGCATGACCACCGTGATCGAAGTGTTCGTCTATCCCGATGCCTGGTCAACGCATCTCAGTTGGGCCGGGCTTCTCCTCCCGATCATCGCCAAGGGCGCAGGCGCCCTCTCGCTCGACGCGCTGATTGCGCGCGGACGCACCGCAGCCTGATCCGGTAACTGTCAAAGCTTCGCGCGTACCGGCAATCGTCCTGCCGGTACGCGCGTTGTTTTTCACGCGCACGACCGCAGTCGCTTTTCGATCATCAAGCAGGCGGCAATCGTGAGCATCATCGCCGCCAGCGCAAGGACCGCGTAGGGCTGGAACCACGGCAAACCCTGAAGCACCAGCGCATCGTTCCCGCCCGGGATAAGCGAGCCGCCAATCCCCATCAACAGCCCGCCCGAAAAACAGCGGATTGCCCGCCCTCGCTCGAACGGCACGGGTGGCGCCTGTCTGTGACCGCCCAGAACCGAACCTGTGACCACAGCCAGAAACAGGATCAGACTGCCAAGGCTTTCCAGCATCCCGCTGCGCGCCATCGCGCCGAGCGCGTCGCTGTAAGCCCAAGGGCCGCGCACCATTGCTATCAGCAGATAGGCGAGGCCGATCGCGATCGAGGCATGGCGATAGTCCCACAGTGTGCCGATCCCGAGGCCTTCCTTGCGGACCCGCCGGACGGCTAGTGCCGACACCACCAGACTTGCAAACAGCAGTGCGCCCCCGATCATGCCGTGCGGCCATGCAGCCATGGCGAAATGTGGATTGCGCTGGATGTCCCAACCCCAGCGCACCAGCATCAGGTTGCCGGCGAAAAAACCGACTGGAGTCAGCAGGTAGTGCAGATCTCGCTTGCCCAGTCGCGCCACCGTGCCGAACACGCAGGCGTCGTTCAGCCAAGCGCCTAATCCAAGCAGCACACCTCCCAGCAGCACCAGACCATCGATATCGTGCGTGGGCAGCTCTCTTGGCGACCAGCCCGGCCCCATCATCAGCATTCCGAGCGGAAAGGCCCAGACAGCACATTCGGCAAGGGCGGCCAGGCGCGAAAAGCGACGCTCGTTTACCGCCTGCGCGACGCCCGCAACGGTACAGGTCCCACCATGATGATTGGCATAGCCGATAAAGACTGCGACGACGATCGTGAACAGAAACGAGCCGATGGATACCTCCCTCGAGAACGGCTTGTTCGGGGTTCGTCACCTTCAGCGCGAAGTTACAGATCAGGTTCGCAAAGTGCCGGACCCTACCACCGCAGCCAGCGCGCCAAGACCAGCCGCGTCACAAGCGCAACGGCTGCCATCACCAGAGGATACGTCACTCCGGCATAGAGCCAGTGCGTCGAGGGGCAGGAAATGCCGAAGGCAAGAAGCGCGGCGGTCCCGCCTGCAAGCCCTGTCGAGAAGGCCGCGCGTTGTGGCGATGTCACCGCGCCGTGGTTTCGCAGCCACCACATATGCGCCAGTATGCCCGGCAGCGCCAGAACCGAAGCGGACCGCGCACACCGCCAGAAGTCTCTGAATTCGGCCAATGCCTCGGCCGCATTGGCGGGGTCCCGGTCCCACAAAAGCATGGATAGCGCGGCAAGGCCCGGCAGGAGGGCAACCACTCCGATGCCCAGCCCGAGCGGAACCGGAGTCCACAGGCCGGGATAGGCTTCGCGTATTGCGCTCGCATAAAGCAGCATGGCGGCAAGGCAGAGCAAGGCCTCGCGCAGGATCAGTTGCGGCAGCGGATCGGCTGTCGAAACATCTGCACGCACGCCAAGGAACAGGCCGACAATGACGAACATTCCCGTCATGATTGCCAGTTGTACAAGTACAAGCGGCCAGATTCGCAGCCGCCTTACCGGCGCTGCATCCTCGCTTAACAGCGCAATCAGGTCATCATCGGGTGACAGCAGCGCCTCCAAGCATCCGTAAGCGGCAGCACCTTGAGGGCGACCTTCATCGTCTAGTTCGTTGCGAAGCGCCACTTCGTTGCAAACGCAATCACATATCCGCCTATGGCCACAGTGACGCCGTGACTGCAAAGAAAAACCGCACTTACAAAGCCGGAACCCCGGGCCGGACGATGCTGTCGAGTGCCGCAAGTACAGCGGCGGGTTCAAGGCGGTTGCGATAATCGCTATCGACGAAGGCCAACCGGACGACGCGGTCACTGGCGATGACGAAAGTTGCCGGGATCGGCAGGACCCAACCAGCGGTGCCATTGCGCTCGGGCAAGGCGTGACCGAGTTGCGCGTAGATCGGCCGCAGTTCCTCGGCCAGATCGAAGGCGATGCCCCAGTCGCGGGCCACTTGCAATCCGGTATCGCTTAGGACGGGAAAGGCGAGCGCATTGCGTTCTGCCGTCGAAAGACTTTCATCCGGCAGTTCGGGCGATATCGCCACCAGCCCGGCCCCGCGAGCCACAATTTGCGGCAGGATGGCCTGTAAAGCCCGAAGCTCCAGATTGCAGTACGGGCACCAGCCACCGCGATAAAAGCTGACGACGACCGGACCCGTCCGCAGCAGGTCACGCAGACCCACGCTGGCGCCCCGGGCGTCGTTCAGGATGAAATCGGGGGCCACCTGTCCTGCCGACAGGGCACGACCGGCAATGCCCGTCGCGGCCAGTTCCGCATCGGCGCGGGCCATGGCAGCGGCAATCTCGGGCGCAATCTTGCCGGCAAATTCCAGCCGGAACTGATCAAGTGCAGACTTGAGGCTATTCTTCATGGCGTGTCTCTTGCAGGGCAATGCGGGGTGCCGGAAGCGGCACCCCGTTGTCGAGAAAGTCAGGCAGCGAGCGCGGTATCGCGCACCGTACCGCCCAGCGGATCGCTCCAGCGCAGCGAGGAGTCCTGCATGAAATCCTCAAGCGGCGTATGCGTGAGATGGTTGGTGTAGTTCGAGATCACCTTTGTCGCGATGATCGTGACGACTTCGAGAACCTGTGCCCTGGTAAAGCCCGAGGCGATGAAGGCATCTACCGCACCGTCACCGGCAAACCCGCGCGATTGTGCCACCACTTCGGCAAAGCGGCGAAGCGCCTCCAACCGTTCATCGGCAATCGGGGCGCGATTGCGGATCGCCTGGATCACATCCTCGGGCACGCCTGCCTTGCGCGACAGGAAGGTGTGGCCCGCCGTGCAGTATTCGCAGCCGTGGAAGACGTTGATCGCCTGATAGACGATCTGCTGCTCGGCGGCGGTAAGGCTGGCCTTGGCCGCAACGAGGTTGAACAGCGTATCATAGGCCTCCAGAGCCAATGGGCTTTCGGCAAGCGTGCCCTGCAGCTTCGGAATGAAGCCCCAGCCCTGCTTGACAGCAGCCAGCAACGGCTTGGCAGCTTCGGGAGCGGTTTCGATCGTGTGTACACTGTAGTCGGTCATTGTCGTATCTCCTCTGGGTCGCAGTCACGCCTCTGGCGGCGTCGAAGAGAGAATGATAAATTCTCCGAACTTGCAGTAGAGGGCGCAGTTCGATAGCATTTGTTCCCAGAAGGAATGGATAGATGGATCGTCTTGTCGCGATGCGGCAGTTTGCCACGGTTGTCGAAACCGGCAGTTTTTCCGCTGCCGCACGCCGGCTCAACATGGGGCAACCAGCCGTTTCCAAAGCCGTTGCCAATCTTGAGGACTATCTTGGCGTTCGCTTGCTCACCCGCACCACCCGTGCCCAGCACCTGACCGAAGCAGGTCAACGCTATTATGAAAGGGCGCGCATGGTTCTCGACGATGCCGACGAGGCAGAGGCTGCAGCGCGCGAAGCCGCAACATCGATCGGCGGCCGCCTGCGCCTTGCCGCGCCGCCGACTTA
>OFDC01001273.1_pt1 | contig 13855 bp, 11 predicted proteins | sample 1520941 | NCBI WGS metagenome assembly OFDC01 (sample SAMEA94258168, study PRJEB24077) | hot springs metagenome | biome: Aquatic biome; feature: Water | place: India | collected 2012-12-06 | depth 5 m | reverse complement strand
CGCTGCCCCCCTGACCCCGCCATCACCTCGCGCGGCTCACGCCCCAATCCTGCAGCACCGCTTCCGTGTCCGCGCCCGGCACGGCAGGACCGCTTCGCAGCTGCGATGGCGTGCGGCTGAACCGGGGCGCCGGGGCGGGTTGCACGACGCCGGCGACCTCCACGAGCGTGGCGCGGGCCGCCAGCTGCGGGTGCCGCCGGGCCTCGTCGGCGCTCAGCACAGCGCTCACGCAGGCATCCGAGCCGTCGAACACCGCCTCCCACTCTCGCCGGGTGCGCTGCGCGATGCGCCGGCCCAGGGCCTCGCGCAAGACCGGCCATCTGGACCGGTCGGCACGAGGAGGCAGCGCATCGGCCGTGAACCCGAGGCGCTCCAGCAGTTGGGCATAGAAGCGCGGCTCCACGGCGCCGAGCGCGAGGAACCCGCCATCCGCGGTTTCGTACACGCCGTACCAGGGCGCCGCGCCGTCGAGCAGGTTGCTGCCGCGGCCGTCCCGCCACAGGCCGGCGGCCCTCAGGCCGAAGGTCCCTGCCATGAGCAGCGCGCTGCCGTCGATCATCGCGGCATCCACGACCTGCCCCAGGCCGGACTGGCGCGCCTGCAGACAGGCCGCCAGCACGCCCACGGCCAGCAGCATGCCGCCGCCGCCGTAGTCGGCGACCAGGTTGAGCGGCGGCACGGGCGGACCGCCGGCATGGCCGATGGCGTCCAGCACACCGGACAGGGCGATGAAGTTGATGTCATGCCCGGCCTGCTGCGCCAGGGGGCCGTCCTGCCCCCAGCCGGTCACGCGCCCGTAGACCAGGGCGGGATGGCGGGCATGGCACACCTGCGGCCCGGCCCCCAGGCGCTCCATGACGCCCGGCCGGAAGCCCTCGACCAGGACGTCGGCGCGATCGACCAGTGCCAGCAGCGTCTGCAAACCTTCGTCGCTCTTGAGGTCGAGCGACACCGAGCGGCGGTTGCGATTGAGGACCTCGAAGCGCGGATCGGTCGGGATGCCCCGCTGCGGCGCGTGCGCGCGCTCGACGCGGACCACGTCCGCCCCCATGTCCGCCAGCAGCATGGCGCAGAACGGCGCGGGGCCGAAGCCGGCCAGCTCGATCACCCGCAGCCCGTCCAGGACGCCCGCGCTCATGGCAGGCCCAGCGAGCGGCGGAGGACCTCGACGTGGTCGTTGCCGTCGCGCCGCCCGATGATCCAGCCCTGTTGCGGCTGGAGTGCGTCGTGCTGCACCTCGACGATCTGCTTCCAGTCCTGCGCCAGGTCGCGCCGCGCGATGCGCCACTGGCCCTGGCGCCGTTCGACCTGGTCGATGTAGCGGGATGAGGTGAACATGTCGACCGCGGCGTCGGGGCGGCCCGCGGCACCGCCGGTCAGCTGCGACAGCTGCTGCTTGGCATGCGGCGGGTACTGCTGGATGGTGCGCACGTAGGACTCCACCAGCGCCAGGTCCTCGTGCACGAACTCGATCAGCAGGTTGCCGATGAAGTGGCTCGACACCCCGATGGGGCGGTGCCGCGCGAGGATCCAGTCGACCAGGCCCTCCACCGGACCGATGTACGGGCCGTGGCTGTCGATCGCGCCGGGCCAGAACACCTCCAGCATGCCCCGCGCGTCGAGCCGGTCGACCGCGCGGCACCACCGGTACAGGAGATCCTGGATCTGCCACCGGCCGGCCAGCCGTGCGAGGCCGTGGTCGTCGGTCCCGCTCATCACGACGCCCTCAGGTTCACGCGGGCGGCCAGCTCGCGCATGAGCCCGGCCTCTCGATGCATGAGCGTGCCGAGCTCATCGGCGCTGCCGCCCACCGGCACGATGCCGAAGCCGTCCAGCCGGGCCCGCACCGACGAGTCGGCCAGCATGCGGTTGAGCGATGCATTGATGCGATCGATCACCGCTCGTGGGGTCCCCGCCGGTGCACCCAGGCAGAACCACGGCGCCATGACGAAGCCCGGCAGCAGCGACTCGTTCAGGGTCGGCACCTGCGGCAGCTGGCTGGCGCGCTGTCGCGAGGTGACCGCCAGGGCCTTGATGCGCCCGGCCTGGATCAGCTTGAGCGACGAGGAGATCTGGTCGATGCTGAAGTCGATGTTCCCGCCCACCAGGTCGTTGAGCATGGGCGTGCCGCCCTTGTACGGGATGTGCTGAGCGGTCGTGCCCGTGCGCAGCTTGAACAGCTCGCAGCTGACGTGCGAACTGGACGCCAGCCCGGAGCTGCCGTGCCGCAGCGCGTCGGGACGCGCCTTCATGTACTCGACCAGCGCCTCGGCCGTGTCGACCGGCAGGTCCGAACGCACCATCAGGACGTTCGGTGTCTCGGCGAGGTTGATCACGGGGGCGATGGCGTCCATCGCGAACGGCAGCTTCTCGTAGGCGAAGTGGTTGGTGACCATGGTCCCCACCGACCCCATCAGCAAGGTGTGGCCGTCCGCCCGCGCGCGCGCCACCGCTGCCACGCCGATGGTGCCCGTCGCGCCGGGCAGGTTCTCGACGATCACGGGGTGGCGCAGCTCCCTGCCGAGGTGCTCGGCCACCATGCGTCCGATGATGTCGGTCGAGCCGCCTGGGGGGAACGGCACCATCACCTTGACCGTCTGCTGGGGCCACGCCTGTGCGAGCGCCCCTGTGGACAGGGAAACGCCCGCCGCGGCGACCAAAAACTGCCTGCGTGGGATCTTCATCTGCATGTCTCCTTGGATGTCGGGTGGCGGCCGGGTCAGGGATTCCATGACGCGGCGAGCCGGGGGCCGAGGTCGGCGGCCTGCGCCAGCCCCGCCTGGGCACTGGGCACCCGTCGCGCGGGATCGAGCACGTGGTCCCCGATCGCGTGGGTCGAGGCGGCATCGGGAACGACCACGTCCACGCGGGCGCCTGCGTCCTGCAGCAGGCGGACTTCCCGGCGAAGGTGTCCGCTCACCGGGTTGCCCTCGGCAAAGCCCAGTGGAGCGAGGACGAGCACCTGCGCGGCGCCAGTGGCCAGGTCGGCGTTGGTGAGCGAGCGGATGCCGCCGTCGATGTACGCCCGTCCCTCGATGAGCACCACCGGCCAGGCACCCGGTACCGCGCAGCTGGCCATGACGGCGTCGACCAGGTCGACCCCGCTGTGCCGATCGAACAGGCGGTGCTCGCCGGTCTGCGCGTCGACCGCGGTCACGCCCAGCCAGCGCGCCGGCCACGCGGTCGACGGCAGTCGGGACTGGATGATCTGACGGCGCACGGACGGGACCGGGGTCTCGCTGCGCAGGGCGAAGGCACCGATGCGCCGACGCGCCGCCAGCAGATCGCCGCCCACCTTGTCGAGCAGCACCCGGTTGCGCGCGTCGGCCTCGGATTGCGAGTAGGGCCGCGCCTGCTCGACGGCGTCGCGCGGCGGCGCCATCTGCTGCTCGAGCAGGCGCTCCACCGGCACGTCCAGCGCCAGCTGCGCGCCCACCACCGATCCTGCAGACGTGCCGATGAAGCCGTCAGCGGCCGACCAGTCCAGGCCGGCGCGGGCGAGGCCCGCCACCATGCCGGTCGCCCACGCGATGCCCGCGACACCGCCGCCGCCGAGGACGACCACGCGCTTCACAGCACCCCCGACTGCGTCAGCTCGTCGATGCGCGCCTCGCTCAGCCCCAGCAGGCCGCCGTAGACCTCCCGGTTGTGCTGGCCCAGCCCTGGCGCGGGCTCGATCGGCTTTTGCGGCGTACCGGAGAACCGGGGGACGACACCCGCCATGCGCACGGGGCCGATCTTCGGGTCGTCCACGGTGGCGATCGTGCCGCGCGCCTGGTAGTGGGGGTCCTTCATGATGTCCTCCACGCTGAAAATGAAGGAGTACGCCAGCCGGGCCTCATCGAGCTTGGCGCACAGCTGGTCGACCGGCTGCGTCTCGATCCACCGGGCCAGCGCCGCGTTGAGTTCGTCGACGTGCTGCCAGCGAAGCTCATGGGTGGCGAACCGCGGATCGGCCAGCCAGTCGTCACGCCCCATCGCGACGGCCAGGCGCTGGAAGCCCGCATCGGCGGAAATGGTGAGGATCAGGTAGCGACCGTCCGCAGTCCGGAAGTGCTCTCCCGGCGCCGCCGCGAAATGCTTGTTGCCCCGGCGCTCCCGCACGGTGCCCAGGCGGTCGTAGGCCGGCACCAGGACCTCGGTGAAGCGGATGATCGACTCGTACATCGCGAGGTCGATCTCCTGGCCCTCGCCCCCGTGGCAGTCGCGGTGGTAGATCGCCATCATCAGCGCGAAGGCGCCGAGGATGGCCGACTGGTAATCCGCGATGGAGGTGCCGATGCGCACCGGCGGGCGGTCCGGGTAGCCGGTGATGCCCATGAGCCCGCCGAAGGCCAGCGCGATGCGGTCGTAGCCCGCGCGCTCGCGGTACGGGCCGGTCTGCCCGAAGCCCGAGATGCGCAGCAGCACCAGCTTCGGGTTGCGTGCCTTGAGCACCTCGTGGCCGAGCTCCCACCGCTCCAGGGTCCCGGGACGGAAGTTCTCGACCACCGCGTCGGCCTGCTCGACCAGCTGCAGCAGCAGCTCGCGGCCCTCGGGCTTGCGCAGGTCCAGGGTGATGGACTTCTTGTTGCGCGCCTCCACGCTCCAGTACAGGCACTGGCCGTCCACGAACGGCCCCAGCTCGCGCACCGTGTCGCCGCGCTGCGGCACCTCCACCTTGAGCACCTCGGCACCGAAATCGGCGAACAGCGTGCAGGCCACCGGCCCGGCCACCATCGTCCCCAGGTCGAGGATGCGCAGGCCGCTGAGCAGGTGGGGCCCGGGGGGCCGGACGCCGGCGCTCACGACGTCTCCTTCAGGGCCGCGCCGGTCCGATGACCCTCGCGCCCGGATGCGCGCACGGTGTAGTCGTCCAGCGAGGTCCGCCGCGTCATCGTCCAGTAGTCGTCGTTGCGGAAGGGCGTCGGGGCGACCACCTTGCCAGCGGCGTTGCGGTACCAGTTGGACATGCCCTTGTGGGTCCAGATCATGCGGGCGTGCGCCTCCTGCACCCGGCGGTTGTAGGCATCGTGGACATCGCGCCGCACCTCGACCTCGAAGGGCCAGTCGTGGCGGTTCATCACCTGCTTCAGCAGGCCCATGACATAGCGGACCTGCGTCTCCAGCAGCGCCACGACGCTGCCTCCATGGCCCAGCGCGGTGTTGGGGCCGGCCAGCATGAAGAAGTTGGGGAAGCCCGGCGCCGCCACCCCGAGGTAGGCCTCGGCGCCCTTGGCATCCCACTCCTCGCGCACCGACCGGCCGTCGCGGCCGCGCAGCTCGAAGGACGACAGCAGGTTGACCGCGTCGAAGCCGGTGCAGACGACGAGGATGTCCAGCTCGTGGCGGCGGCCGTCCGCGGTGACCACCGCGTTGCCGTCGACCTCGCGGATGGCGTCGCTCACCAGACTGACGTTGTCGCGCGTCATGGTGCGGTACCAGCCGTTGTCCATCAGCATGCGCTTGCCGAAGGCCGGGTAGTCGGGCAGCACCTGCGGCAGCAGGTCCTGGCGGTCACCGAGCTCGGACTTGATGTAGTCGGTGAAGAACTCGCGGTGCTTGTCGTTGCGGCGGTTGATCGAGCGCTCCGGATGCGGCCACGCGGGATCGACCTGCAGCGAGGCATGGATGCGGTCGTTGAACACCCAGGCCAGCCGTTGCCGGTACCACTCCTGGTAATAGGGCACCTCCTTGAGCAGGAAGCGCGATGTGGGGGGCACCTCTTTCTGGAACCGCTCGAAGGGCGCGGCCCACTGCCTGGAACGCTGGAACACGGTGAGGTGGGCCACGTCCGGGGCGATCGCGGGGACGATCTGCATGGCACTGGCGCCGTTGCCGATGACGCCCACCCGCTTGCCGCGCACATCCAGGCCCTCGGGCCAGCGGGCGGAATGGAAGCACTCGCCCTCGAAGCGGTCGAGGCCGGGGATCGCCGGCATCTTCGGCACGTTCAGCAGCCCGACCGCGCTGATCACCACGTTGGCCCGCAGCACGTCGGTGCGGCCCTCGCCACTGGAGACCCGCACGCTCCAGTCCATGCCTGCCTCGTTGTAGAGGGCCGCGTCGACACGGGTGTTGAAGCGGATGTGCGGACGCAGGCCGAACCGGTCGGCCACCGAGACGAAGTAGGCCTGGATCTCGCCACGCAGGGCGAAATAGCGCGACCAGTCCTCCTTGGCGAACGAGAAGGAATAGATGTGGTTGGGCGTGTCCACGCCTGCGCCCGGGTACCGGTTCTCGTACCACGTGCCCCCGACCTCGTCGTTCTTCTCGATCAGGGTGTAGGGGATGCCGGCGCCCTGCAGCCGGATGGCGGCGCACAGGCCCGCCACGCCGGCGCCGATCACCACCACATGGAAGTCCTGCGGCACGCGGAACTGGCCGCGCTGGTCGAGGGCGAATTCCGCGTCCAGTCCCAGCCAGGCCGAGACCATCGGGCCGTAGGAGTCCGGCACCGGCTCGCCGACGCTTCGGTGCAGCATCGCCACCAGTTCATCCGTCCCGGGCGCCGGCAGCGCCGCCGGGCGCCCGCCCTTCCACGCGAGGATGGCCGCCCTGGCCGCCTGGCGCACTTCCTCCTGCACCGCCGGGGGCAGGCCGCCCGAGTCGTTGTCGTCCAGGCCGTGGATGCGACTGCACTGGTAGCGCTCGTCGAGCCATCGGCGCTCGCCGGTGAGGTGCACCAGCACCATCAGCAGCGTGGGGAGGTTCGCCTGCGGCAGGGCCAGGTCGAGCTGGTGCGTCCAGGCGGCGTGGGCCTCGGCAGCGGCGGTGTCGGCGTCGGAGTTCGAGAAGGTCATGGTGTGGACAAGGCTTCGCCCTGCCATCGGGGACGATGGCAACGCAGGGTTCGGGATTTCGGAGCGCGCCGCACGGGCGCGCGGGACTACTGGGCGGTCATGCCCGCCGTGCGCACCACCTCGCCCCACTTGTCGTACTCGGTGGAGATGGTGCGTTCGAGGTCCTTCGGGCTGCTGTACCAGGGCTCGAAGCCGATGGTCAGCAGCTTCTGCTGGATCTCCGGGCGCGCCAGCACCTGGCGCACCTGCTCGTTGAGCTTGGCGACGATCGCCGGCGGGGTGCCCTTGGGGGCGACCAGGCTGGTCCAGCCCACCGCCTCGTAGCCGGTCACGCCCGCCTCGCTCATCGTCGGCACGTCCGGGAACACGGGCGAACGCGTCTTGTCGAGCACCGCCAGCGCCCGCAGCTTGCCGGTGCGGATGTTCTCCTGCTGTGCGCCGATGGTGTCCGCCATGAGCGGGACCCGGCCGGCCATCACGTCGATCGACGCGGCGGCCCCACCGGGGTACGGCACCGAGGAAAGGTGGATCCCGGCCTTGGACTTCAGCAGCTGCAGGGCCAGCTCGAAGGCCTGGGCCCCGGAGGCGTACATGATTTCACCGGGCCGGGCCTTCGCCTCGCGCACCAGCGCCTGGACGGTGTCGAACTTGAAGCCCGGGCCGGCGAGCAGGATCATCGGCGCCTTGGCGACCATGCCGATCGGCTCGAAGTCCTTCAGCGGATCGTAGAGCCGCTGCTTCTGCAGGTGCGGGCCGGTGGTCAGCGTGCCGCTCACCCCCAGGCCCAGCGTGTAGCCGTCGGCCGGCGCCTTCGCCACCATGCTCATGCTGAGCATGCCGCCGACCCCCGGCTTGTTCTCGACGACGAAGGTCTGCTCGTTCAGCTTCGACAGCTCCTGCGCCACCATGCGGGCGACGATGTCCGAGGCGCCGCCCGGGGGGTAGCCGACCAGCAGGCGCACGGGCTTGCTGGGGTACGCGGGGGTCTGCGCGACGGCCTGCGCGAACGGGAGAGCCGCCAGGCAGGCGATGGCGAGGAAGGTCGAACGCTTCATGGACTTGTCTCCTTGTGTCTGCAGTGCGGATCCAGTATGGACGTCCGCCCCGACACCAGCCTCATGCCAATGCGCAGTTTGTGCACATCATGAACAAAAGAAGGGGCATTCGTTGAGCGACACCAGGGATGAGCCCGAATAATGTGCACATCATGAACACTGTTGCGCGACCACGTTCCAACCGACCCTCCACCGGGGAAGAGGCCCGCACACGGGGGGCGCAGGCCGTGTTCCGGGCGATCGACCTGCTCAAGCTTGTGGGACTGAACCATGAGCGCGGGATGGCGCTGCCGGCGCTGGTGGCCAGCACCGGCCTGGATCGCACCACGACCTACCGCCTGCTGAGCTGCCTGGAGGAGACCGGGCTGGTCGCCCGCGACGAGCGCAAGCTGTATCGGCTGGGGCTGGAAGCGATGCAGCTGGGACTGGCCACGATGAGCCGCGTGCCCATCCTGGAGCGTTGCCGGCCGATGATGATCCGGCTCGCGCGGCGCACCGAGGACACGGTCTACCTGGTCGTGCGCAACGGCGATTTCGCCCACTGCATCCACTACGAGGAAGGGGCCTACCCCATCAAGGCCCTCGTCCTGCAGGTCGGCGGCCTGCGCCTGCTGGGCGTGGGCTCGGCGGGCACCGCCTTGCTCGCGACCTTGAGCGACGAGGAGGTGGAGGGCTTCCACGCCCGGCACCGCAACGACCTGCCGCCGGAGCGCCGGTCCCTCGCGCAACTGCGACGGCAGATCGCCACGACGCGGCGCCGCGGCTTCGCCTGCACCGACAACCTGGTAGCCGAGGGCGTCAGCGGGGTGGGCGTGTACTTCGAGGTGACCCCGGGCACCTACGCCGCCATCAGCGTGGGCGCGATCCGAGGCCGCATGCGCGAGGACCGGCGCGAAGAGATCGCCGGCATCATGTTCGACGAGCTCATGGCCTCGGGCTGGAAACCGCCCCGGCTTGCCTGAGGGCGCCCGCACGACGCAGCGCCCTGCACCTCGCTCAAGAGCACGGGGCGCTTTCGCACGGATGCCGGAGTCGGCGCTCGGTCTCCTTGCGCGCCTGAGGCGGTGATGCGCACTTCAGCGCTCGAGCGCCTGCCCCGTATTCCCCTGCTCCAGGAAGCGCTCCACGTACAGGCGTCGCGTGAGGATCATCAGGACCACCGTCAGCGGGGTGGCGAAGATGATGCCCGCGAAACCGAAGAGCATGCCGAAGACGACGACCGACACGATGCCCAGGGCGGGGGGAAGATCGACCGCCCACCGCTGAACGAGCGGGGTGAGCAGGTTGCCTTCGAGTTGCTGGACCCCCACCGCCAGGGCCAGCGCGTACAGGCCCACCTCGGGCCCTTGCGTCAGCGCGACGAGCACCGCCAGGGCCCCTGCGACGATGGATCCGAAGAACGGCACGAACTCGAACAGGCCCGCGAGCACGCCCAGCGAGAAGGCCAGGGGCACGCCGATGAGGGCCAGCCCGACACCGGTGATGAGGCCGACGAACACCATCGACACCGCCTGTCCCATCAGCCACTTCGACAGGCCGTCGCCGGCGTCGCGCAGGGCATCGCGGACGGCGTCCCTGGAGCGCACGGGAACGAGGCGCACCATGCCCGCGAGGTAGAGCCCCGGGTTCACCGCCAGGTAGACGGCCAGCACCAGCATCAACAGGGCGTCGGCGAAGGCATTGGCCGTGGGCAGCAGCACCTCGCCCACCCTCTGCCAGGGAATGCCCCGCTCCTGCACCGAGCCCCACGCCTGCAGGATCTCGCGCCCCACCTCATGGCGGGACAGCCATTGCCGCAGCAACTCCAGCGATTCAGGCACCTGCTGCGCCAGCCGCTCCAGCTCGTCGAAGAAGCGGTTGCCGAGCACGAGCACGGCGACGGTGAGCCCGGCCAGCAGCGCCAGGACCGTGAGCACCACCGAGAGGGCACGCCCGGCCCCCAGGGCCCGGGCAGGGGCGCTGAGGCGGTCGAAGACGGCCGCGAACACGATGCCGCCGAAGACCAGCAGCCACACGTCCTGCAGCAGCCAGGCCAGGGCGAGCGCAGCCACCACCAGGGCACTGGTCCACACCAGCGGAAGCAGCTTGTGGCTCGTCACGGCCGCGCCTTGAAGGCTCTCATGTGCGAGGCACGCGGCAAGCGCCGTTCCCTTCGTCCTCGGCCAGTGCAGGTCCGGCGCGACCGAGGCGCACCGCCCTCCGCCGACTCGGAGGTGTTCACCAGCCCCAGACGAGGTGCCGGGCAATCCAGCCCGAGAAGCCGGCCTCGTGCCGCACCTTCACCCAGCCGGGGCGACGCTCCAGCGTGCGCACGAGGTCGCCATAGCCGGCCTTGCCGACGATGGCGCTTTGCACGCCCGCAGCGATCGCGCCATCAGAACACGAGCTTGCCCAAACCGAGAACGACGGCGAGACCGATGAGGAAGATGATGGCGAGGATCCAAAGGATGATCTTCACGGTGCCTCCCGATGAGGGTGGTGAGTACCGTGCTGCGGCAAGTTGCCGGCCCGTCCCATGGGGAACGCACGTAAGGGGTGACCCGTGGCCGCAACTGTGCCTTCCAGTCCATCGTGCAGCACAGCTTCCGCGAGTCCAATGTGCACATGGCATTCGTCATCGACGAATACGGCGAAGTGCAGGGGCTGGTCACGTTGCAGGACCTCAGCGCGAGGATGGCCCCAGGCCCGTGGACAACGGGCCGCGCGACACGTAGCTTCGCGTGGTAGCAGCGGACCACGTTCGATCGGCGCAGCAAAGGCTCCCCCGCCGCAATCCATCTGAACCACGTGTGTCTCGCATGGATCCTTGGTAGGCCGTGTTGGACTTGAACCAACGACCAAAGGATTATGAGTCCTCTGCTCTAACCGACTGAGCTAACGGCCCCCTTCGGTTCGGATGCTGCTGCGCCGGCCGAGGTGGAGCGATTGTAGGGAGCCGCGGTGACGGGCGACCCGCTACTTCTGGCTCAGCGCATTGCTCACCAGCCGCGAGGTGATGTCGACGATCTGGATCATGCGGTCGTAGGCCATGCGGGTGGGGCCGATCACCCCCAGGGTGCCGACGACCTGGCCGTCGAGCTCGTAGGGGGCGGTGACGATGGACAGCTCTTCGTAAGGCACGACGCCGCTTTCGCCGCCGATGTAGATGCGCACGCCCTCGGCGCGGCTGGAGGTGTCGAGCAGGCGCATCAGCTGCGTCTTGTGCTCGAACAGGTCGAACAGCTTGCGCAGCGAGCCCATGTCGTTGCTGAAGTCCTGCACCGACAGCAGGTTTCGCTCGCCGGAGACGACGAGTTCCTCGCGGCTGCGGGCGATGGCCTCGCTGCCGGCGTCCACCGCCGCCTGCATCAGCCCGGCGATCTCGCCGCGCAGCTGCTCGACCTCGCTCTTGAGCTTCTCGCGCACTTCCTCCAGCGTGAGCCCGCCGTAGTGCTCGTTGAGGTAGTTGGTGGCCTCGATCAGCTGGGACTGCGAGAAGTCCTGGGCGGTGAAGATGACGCGATTCTGCACGTCGCCGTCGGGCGCCACCATGATCACCAGCACGCGGCGCTCGCCCAGGCGCAGGAACTCGATGTGGCGGAACACGCTTGGCTTGCGCGGCGCGGTGACCACGCCCACGAAGCTGCTCCACTGCGACAGCAGCTGCGCCGCATTGGCGATCACGCGCTGCGGCTGGTCGGCGCGCAGAGGCTGCTCGGCCGCGTCGGGGCCGACCAGCTGGCCGAGGTCGGCCCGCTGCACGGTGAGCATGGTGTCGACGAAGAGGCGGTAGCCGCGCGCGGTGGGCACCCGCCCGGCCGAGGTGTGGGGGCTGGCGATCAGGCCGAGCTCCTCCAGGTCGGCCATCACGTTGCGGATGGTCGCTGGCGAAAGGTCCAGGCCCGAGGCCTTGGACAGGGTGCGCGAGCCGACCGGTTGCCCCTCGGCGATATACCGCTCGACCAGCGCCTTGAGCAGGGTTTTGGCACGGTCGTCGATCATGGGCCGATTGTAAGGATCGCGACCCTCGCCGACGCCCCGGCGTGCCGGAGCCCCTGTGGTGTAATTCCTCGCCATGCCGTCACGCTTCCGACACGCCGCGCTCGTGGGCAAGCCTCAGGCGCAGGGCATGCGCCCCGTGCTCGAGGAGATCGCCGAGTTCCTCGTGCGCCAGGGGCTGGAGGTGTCCATGGAGCAGGACACGGCCGAGGCCAACGGCATCACCGGCATCGACGCCCTTTCCCGCACCCAGATCGGCGAGCGCTGCGACCTCGCCGTGGTGATCGGCGGCGACGGCACCATGCTGGGCACCGCGCGCGAGCTCGCACGCCACGGCGTGCCGCTGGTGGGCGTCAACCAGGGGCGCCTGGGCTTCATCACCGACATCCCGGTCGGCCAGCTGCTGGAAGCGCTGGCCCCCATCGTGGCCGGGGACTACGAGGAAGAGCATCGCTCCATGCTCGACGGCAGCGTCTGGCGCGACGGCGAGCAGATCTTCGAGAGCCTGTCGATGAACGACGTGGTGGTCAGCCGCGGCGCGACCGCCAGCATGGTGGAGCTGCGGGTGCAGATCGGCGAGGAGTTCATCGCCAACATCCGCGCCGACGGCCTCATCGTCGCCTCGCCCACCGGCTCGACCGCCTATTCGCTGTCGGCCGGCGGCCCCATCATGCACCCCAGCATCGCCGGCTGGCTGCTGGTGCCCATCGCCTCGCACACGCTGTCCAACCGGCCCATCGTGCTGCCCGACGGCGAGGAGATCCAGATCGAGATCGTGGCCGGCCGCGACGCCTCGGCCAACTTCGACATGCAGAGCCTGGCCAGCCTGCTGCACGGCGACCAGGTGCGGGTGTGCCGCTCCCTGCACAAGGTGCGCTTCCTGCATCCCCGCGGCTGGAGCTATTACGCGACCCTGCGGCGCAAGCTGCGGTGGTACGAGGGCGTGGTCTAGAACATGTTGAAGCGTTTGTCTTTGCGCGACTTCGTCATCGTCCCCGCGCTCGAGGTCGACCTCGATGCCGGGTTTTCCGTGCTCACCGGCGAGACCGGTGCGGGCAAGTCCATCCTGATCGACGCGCTGCAGCTCGCGCTCGGCAGCCGGGCCGATGCCGGTGTGGTGCGCGAAGGCGCGGCGCGGGCCGAGATCAGCGCCGAGTTCGACCGGCCGGCCTCGCTGCGCGACTGGCTGGACGAAGCCGGCTTTGCCGACGACGAGGTGCTGCTGCTGCGCCGCACGATCGATGCCCAGGGCAAGAGCCGCGCGTGGATCAACGGCAGCCCCGCGACGCTGGCGCAGCTGCGCGAGGCGGCCGACCACCTGGTGGATATCCACGGCCAGCACGCCTGGCAGAGCCTCACGCGCCCCGCCTCCGTGCGGCAGCTGCTGGACGAGCAGGCCGGTGTGGACACGGCCGCGCTGGCGCGCGCCTGGTCGACATGGAAGGCCGCGGCCGAAGCGCTGGAACAGGCCCGCAGCCGGCACGACGAGATCGAGCGCGAGCGCGAGCGGTTGGCCTGGCAGATCGGCGAACTCGACAAGCTGTCCCCGGCCGAAGGCGAGTGGGAGGAACTCAACGGCGAGCACCAGCGCCTGTCCAACGCACAGTCCCTCCTGGACGCCGCCCAGCAGGCCCTCGACGCGGTGAGCGACGGCGACACCAACGCCGATGCCCTCGCGGGCCGCGCGGCCGACGCGCTGTCCGAGGTCTCTCGGTACGACGAGCGGCTGGCGGCCATCGTCGAGGTGCTGCAGGGCGCGCAGGCGCAGCTGCAGGACGCGGCGCACAGCCTGCACGCCTACCTCGGCCACACCGAGCTGGACCCCGAGCGCCTGGGCGAACTCGACCAGCGGCTGTCGGCCTGGATGGGACTGGCGCGGCGCTACCGCCGCCCGCCGGCCGAACTGCCCACCCTGCTGACGCAATGGCAGCAGGAGCTGGCCGCGCTGGACGCGGCCGGGGACACGCAGGCGCTGCAGCAGGCGCTGGATGCCGCGCAGGCTGCCCTGCTCGACGCCGCCGCCCGCGCCACCGCCGCGCG
>OFDC01001272.1_pt1 | contig 13860 bp, 14 predicted proteins | sample 1520941 | NCBI WGS metagenome assembly OFDC01 (sample SAMEA94258168, study PRJEB24077) | hot springs metagenome | biome: Aquatic biome; feature: Water | place: India | collected 2012-12-06 | depth 5 m | reverse complement strand
TGTCTTGGACGGGATATTCTGGATTGCGCGCACGAGAGCGCAATGGCGGGACTTGCCGGAGGAGTTCGGCAAATGGTCAAGCGTCTATCGCCAGTTCCGGCGCTGGACCCTGGCGGGGGTCTGGGATGTCATCCTGGAAGCTCTCAACGAGAGCGGCGCGGGGCAGGCCAGCGTCCAGATGATCGACAGCACCATCGTCCGCGCCCACCAGCACTCGGCGGGGGCGAAAAAAGGGGATTCGCTTCAAGCCCTTCGCACCACGATATCGGCCGTTCTCGTGGTGGCCTCACGACCAAGATCCACCTCCGTGCGAACGGTCTCGGGCTCCCCGTCGCCCTCGTCCTGACACCCGGCCAGGCTTCCGACGCCAAGGGCTTCGGCCCGGTGATGGATCAGCCGGGGCCGGAACCGAAAGTGTTGATCGCCGACAAGGGCTACGACAGCAATGCCATCCGCGACGACCTGCGGGCGCGCGGGGCAGAGCCGGTCATCCCCATGAAGCGCAACCGTCTCGCTCGGCTCCCCGTCGACGGCTTCGTCTACGCCCTGCGTAACCGGATCGAACGCTGCTTCAACCGCCTCAAGAACGACCGCCGCATCGCGACACGCTACGAGAAGCGGGCCACCAACTACCTCGCCATGGTCACCCTCGGCATGACCATGCTCTGGCTCACATGAGTTTGCAGACACGCCCTAGTCCATGAATGAGCACTGTGAACCGGCCATCCTCTATCCGAGCGTCGAGGTAGCTGGTGGGCAGGGGAGGCGCGCTAGTCACTGAAGCAGCCTTCCTGAAGATGGAGCGCTGCCCGCGCTTCCTTGGCCGCCGCGTCGTCCTGGGGAATGGGCTGCCGATGCACCTCAAGGCGGCGTCGAACGGGCTTCAGTCGCTCGACCTCGACCCGCCGCGCCATGCGGGCCTGCGCGGCGTCGTCTGTCCCGGCCTCGTGCCAGATCTCCTGCTACGCCCAACGCTTCGCGACGTTGCGGATCACGCAGCCCGCATCGGCAAACCTCCTGGATATGATCTTCCTCGGCCAGAGCCTCGGCCACGAAGGTAAGGAGCTGACCGGACGGCACACGATTAGCATGGAGGTCGGGACGATCGCGTTCAACTTCGTCGTCCAAGCTGACGCTGATCTTTTTCGGAAGATAGAACGGAGAATAACAACCCTGATCACTTGCACATGACTTGCGTTTGTGTGCTGATGCAAGTTATAAGTTGGCTACTCTCTTCTCGCGGTAGGCTCATTCTGAGGCGTTCTTGTCGACGATGCCTGATCGAGCGGTAAGCTCGGAAAGTGGTTCGGGCTTACCGAGCAGGTAGCCCTGAACCTGCCCGCAGCCTTCCCGGCGCAGGATCGCGAGTTGCTCGTGCGTCTCGACGCCCTCGGCCGTGGTGGTGACGCCCATCGAGGCGCCGAGGTCCAGCACGGCCTTGATGATCGCCAGGGCGTCGCTGTCGTGCAGGATGTCGCGCACGAAGGTCTGGTCGATTTTGATCTTGTCGAACGGGAAGCTGCGTAGATAGCTCAGCGAGCTGTAGCCGGTGCCGAAGTCGTCCATCGAGATCCGCACGCCCAGCGCCTTGAGTTCGTGCAGCATGGTCATGTTGGCGGCGCTGTCCTGCAACAAGACCGACTCCGTAATCTCGAGCTCCAGGCGATTGGCCGAAAGGCCCGAGGCCGCCAGGGCCGAGACCACGGTGCGCACCAGACCCCGGTCACGGAACTGGGCGGGCGACAGGTTCACCGCCAGGCGCACATGCTCGGGCCAGTTCGCCGCCTCGGCGCAGGCGCGGCGCAGGACCCACTCGCCCAGCTGGACGATCAAGCCGATCTCCTCGGCTAGGGGTATGAAATCGGCTGGCGACACCGTCCCGCGTTCGGGATGCCGCCAGCGCAGGAGCGCCTCGCAGCCCGTCACCCGTTCGTGGCCGAGATGGTAGAGCGGCTGATAGACAAGCTCGAACTCGCCGGCCTGTAGCGCCCGGCGCAGGTCCAGCTCCAGCGCTCGGCGCGCCTGAAGCTGCTCGTCCATGGCCCGCTCGAAGAAATGATAGGCCCCGCGCCCGTCGGCTTTGGCGCGATACAGCGCCATGTCGGCCTTCTTCAGCAACTCGTCGGCGTCGTCGCCGTCGGTGGGGGCCAGGCTGACCCCGACGCTGGCCCCGATCACCACGTGGTGACCTTGCAGGTCGAACGGCGCAGCCATGGCCTCGACGATCCGCGCCGCCAAGCGCGTTGCGCCGTGGGCGTCATCCAATCCCGTCTGGACCACCGCGAACTCATCGCCGCCCAGCCGCGCGACGGTGTCACCCTCCCGCACGCAGCCGCGCAGACGTTCGGCGGCGATCTTCAGCAGCGCGTCGCCCAGCGGATGGCCCAGAGTGTCGTTGACGGTCTTGAAGCGGTCCAGGTCGACGAAGTGGACCGCCAGGGCGTCGCCCTTGCGCGACCGGCGAGCCAGGGCCTCGCTAAGCGACTTCTGAAACAGCACCCGGTTGGGCAGGTCAGTCAGAGGATCGAAGTGAGCCAGGCGCGCGATCTGCGCCACGCCCCGACGGTTGGTCTCGTTGCTGGCCTGCAGCAGCGCCAGCACCGTACCGACTCCCAGATAGCGCTCGTTCTCGGTGACGATGAAACCGCGCAGCAGATCCGAGGCGCGATACGACAGGCTGTCGGAGGTGAACTCGGCCAGTTCGGTGTCAGCGTCCACGACCAGCGGCTCGCGGTCCATCAAGGTCGAGATCGGCCGGTTGGCGTAGAGCGCGCGCCCATACTCGGCGGCCATACGCAGGAAGAAGGCGTTGCGCTCGACGAGGCCGATCGGCCGGTCGTCGTGATCCAGCACCGGGATGATCAGCGTGTCGGGTTCTTCCCGGAACCGCTCGTACAGAGCCTTGCCGAGCTGATCCTCGCGCGCCGGCTCCAGGAAAGAAACGGTGTCCCTCAGGGTGAACATTGATACGCCTCCACTCACGGGGGGAGGAGGCCTGGACGGGGCTAACGAGGCGCTAATGGCGCCGCTTTACGGCGTTGATTTCGCGAAAACTTCACAGGCCTGTCACAGTGTTTTCCTGTGTGTTTACAAGGCCCCTCACGCGACTGGCGAGATGGCTCAGCGGCCCGTATCCATGAAGTCCCGGGCGCTGAAACCCTCCGGCGGGGCGACCTCGACGATCGGGTCGTCGCGGTCATCGAACTCAGTGCGCAGGGCCCGGCTCATCACGGCGTGCATCTCATAGAGACAGGTGATGTAGGTCAGCTCGAGGATCTGTTCGTCGGACAGGAACGCCTTCAGCGCCGAGAACACCCCGTCAGCGATCCGACCCCCATCCAGGACCAGACCGTCGGCATAGGCCAGCACCGCACGTTCGTGGGCGTCGAAGACCTCGGAAACCTGCCAATGCGGAACCGCCGCGATCTTGGCCTCCGACACGCCAAGCCCCCGCAGCGACTTGCAGTGCTGGGAGAAGACGAACTGGCTGCCGCGCGCCCAGCCGGCGCGGGTCTGGGCCAGCTCGCGCAGCACCGGGTCCAGCTTGCGGGCCGGATCGCGATAGAGCGCAAAGCCCTGGGCGGCGTGGCGCAGAATGTCTGGACTGCCGGCGAAGACCGTCCACCAGTCGCCGCGCGTGCCGGTGTCGGTGCCCGGCTCGGCCACCGGATCGCGGTCGCCGAACAAAAGGTCGTAGAGCCGCAGAGTCCCCTTGTCGGCGACCTCCGCGCGGGGGATCTGGCGCAGGCGCGGCATCAGGCGTCCGCCGTGGCGCGCGCCGGCTCGTGACGCACGTCGTCAGGCCCGAACGCCCGCGTGAAGGCGGCCAGCTCCATCATGATCCCGTTGGGGTCGGTGAAGTAGACCGAGCGGACGAAGACGCCGGGGTGCAGCTTGCGCGCCACGCCCATCTCGCTGTCGTCGTGATTGACCACCATCGGGAACACCGGGACGCCGGCGCTCTGCAGGCGCTCAAGGCAGGCGTCGAGATCGGCCTCGTCGACGCTGAAGGCGACGTGGTTCATCGAGCCGACAGCCGTCTTGGCCTCCGCCGGGAAGGCCTTCACTGACGCCACGCCCGGCGCGGCCGGCGGGACGTCCGGCCACCAGAAGAACGCCAGGCAAGACCCGCCCCCGCAGTCGAAGAAGAAGTGCTGGCCGCCATCCGGCAGGGCCACGGTCTTGACCAGCGGCATCTGCAGGATCTCAGTGTAAAACCTGACGGTCTGCGCCATATCGCGGCAGACCAGGGCCAGGTGATTGACGCCGGTGATCTTCATCTCGGCTTCCTCCCGGGGACCGAGGTTACGCCAAAGCGATGGGGCGTACAGCGTGACGTTGGGGCGCCTACGCCCGCTCCTCCTTCTTGGTGTCGCCCAGCAGGACCTGACCGCCCCAGCTGACGAAACCCGTGACGATCGCCGCCAGGATCCCCGCCCACAGGCCGCGAACGGTCAGGCCGTCCAGCATCCAGGCCACGAGGCCGATCATGCCGGCGTTCACCACCAACAGGAACAGCCCCAGCGTAGCCAAGGTCAGCGGGAAGGTCAGCAGGGTCACGATCGGACGCACCACGGCGTTGACGATCCCCAGCAGCAGGCCCGCGATCAGCAGGGTCTTCCAGCCGTCGGCCGCAACGCCCGGCACAATCTGGGTGGCCAGCCACAGGCCAAAGGCGGCGATAAGCAGGCGGAAAATGAGGCGGACCATGGAGTCTCCCGAACGTCAGAGGCGACGCGTCCAAACGATCGCCGCATTCGTACAATATCCGAGCACGAAACTCGGACATTACAAATGCGTTACCGCTCTTCAAACCGCCGCAGCGTGAACTATCTAGTCCCTCGTGTGGGGGATGATCGCGCGCGATTGGCGAGCGGATCCGCACGCAAGGGGATATGAGTAGGATGGCCGTAAATTCTCTATCGGTGATGTCGCCGGACGGCGGCTTGTCGCGTTACCTCACCGAAATCCGCAAGTTTCCGATGCTCAGCAAGGACGAAGAGTTCATGCTGGCCCAGCGCTGGAAAGAGCATCAGGACCCGCAAGCGGCCCACAAGATGGTCACCAGCCACCTGCGTCTTGTGGCCAAGATCGCCATGGGCTACCGCGGCTATGGCCTGCCGATCGGCGAGGTTATCTCCGAAGGCAATGTCGGCCTGATGCAGGCGGTCAAGAAGTTCGAACCTGAGAAGGGCTTCCGTCTGGCCACCTACGCCATGTGGTGGATCCGCGCCTCGATCCAGGAATACATCCTGCGTTCGTGGTCGCTGGTGAAGATGGGCACGACCGCCGCTCAGAAGAAGCTGTTCTTCAACCTGCGCAAGGCCAAGAGCCAGATCGCCGCCTTCCAGGAAGGCGATCTGCATCCTGACCAGGTCAGCCAGATCGCCACGAAGCTGGGCGTGCTGGACAGCGAAGTCATCTCGATGAACCGCCGCCTGTCGGGCCCTGACGCCTCGCTGAACGCGCCGCTGCGCGCCGACGGCGAAAGCGAGTGGCAGGACTGGCTGGCGGACGAAGAGCAGGTCTCCCAAGAGACCCGCGTCGCCGAGGACGAAGAGAAGTCGCTGCGGATGTCGCTTCTGGAAGAGGCGATGGTCGAGCTGACGGACCGCGAGCGTCACATCCTGACCGAGCGTCGTTTGAAGGACGACCCGACCACCCTGGAAGAGCTTGCCGCCCAGTATGGCGTCAGCCGCGAGCGCGTGCGCCAGATCGAGGTCCGCGCGTTCGAAAAGTTGCAGAAGACCATGCGCGAGGCGGCGATCGCCAAGAACATGGTGGATGCGTAGGACCTCGGTTCACCGCCAGCGAAATAGAAAGGGCGCTCGTCGGAGCGCCCTTTTTGTTTGTCGCCCGCCCCGTCTCGCATCGCCGCCATTCGCCCCTGCCGCCTCGGTGAAAGCTCGTCCCTGAGGCGGAAATGACGGCGCTCAAGAGTGGTATAGCCAAGCCATGACCACAGCCCCCGCCCTACCGCAGCTCGTCCTGCTACCCGGCCTCCTCAACGACGCCGAACTGTGGCGCGATCAGATCATCGGGCTTGCCGACGTCGCACGGCCCCGGGTTCCAGACCTCACACCCTACGCCACGATCCGCGCTATGGCCGAGCACGTGCTCGCCCGCGCCGAGCCGACCTTCGCCCTCGCCGGCTTCTCCATGGGCGGTTATGTGGCCCAGGACATCGCCAGGATCGCACCAAAGCGGATCGAGCGTCTGGCCCTGCTCGACACTTCGATCCGCGTCGACACGCCCGAGCGCGCCGCCCAGCGCCGCGCGCTGAACAAGGCCGCCGCCAAGGGCGGAACATTCCTCGGTATCGGCCAGGCGATCATGAAAAGCTATGTCGACGCCTCGCGCCTGAACGACGTCGACCTCACCCGCCGCATCGTCGACATGACCCAGCGCCTGGGTCGCGAGGTGTTCCTGCGCCAGAACAGTCTGGAGCGAGAGGACGGCGAAGCGGCGCTTCGCGCCTTACGGGTTCCGTTAGTGGTCATCGTCGGGGAGAACGATCAGATCACGCCTGCGGAAGGACACCGCAAGATGGCCGCGGCCATCGGCTGTTCGCACCTCGTCGTGATCCCGGATACGGGGCACATGACGCCGATGGAGGCGCCCGGCCCGGTGAATGGCGCCTTAAGGCACTGGCTGGCTCGGCCCGCAGGACATCGCTAGAGCCTTTTCCGACGAAGCGGATCCGGCGCGTCGTCAGAAAATCCTGTAATGGTCTAGGCTGCGCGGCCCGTATCCTCGGGCGCCATGAAGCCCAGCAGGGCGTCGATCCGCTTGACCAGCTCGGCGCGCGCGCCAGAGCCCGCCATGTCAGACTGGGTGCAGGCGGTCAGGGCCTCGGCAGCCTGGATGAGGCGCGGCTCCTTCACCGCCTCGCCGACCCGACGCAGCTCGAGCGCCTGAGCCGCGAGCGCGCGGCGGGCCTGAGCCGGATCGGTGTCCAGCGCTTGGGCGGCCGATTTGACGATCCGCAGGGCCTGGGAAAGACGCGCGGCGGGGGTACCGGACGCGTCGGCCTTGCGCTTGCGAGGCCCCTTGTAGTCCGCCGAATTGAAGCGGCGCCGATCAGGGCCGACATAGGCCACGGCCTCGACCCAGTCGCGCGGCTTTAGCGTCACCGCTTCCAGGCGCCGCTCCAGATCCTTGAGGTTGAAGGGCTTGCGCATGAACTCATGCACGCCCGCGTCTCGCGCGCCGAAGATCGCCTCGGCGGTCGCCTCGCTGGTGCACATGACCACGGGCGCTTCGCGACAGGCCAGATCACTGCGGCGCAGCTTTCGGGTGAACGCCAGACCATCGACGCCAGAGCTGCCGTGCTCGACAAAAATGAGCTGAGGGTCGACAGCTCGCGCCATGGCGTAGCCCTTCTCGGCGGTCGGGGCCGAGAAGATCTGCACACCGCCCAGCGGCCGAAGATGCTCGGTCAACAGGCGCGCGGTCGCAGGGTTCGGGTCAACGACCATCACCCTCTGGACCTTCGCAGCCACCCGCTGGATTGTACGGATATTGCCGTCAAACACCGAAGACGTTCCCTACTCTAGAGAACAGCCTTAATTTGAGAGTGTAAAAATCCGCTTATCGACCGCACGCGCGATCTAAGAATTGCGCACCTCAGTCTGCGATAGGCACCGCTAAACCTGCTTCAAAGTCCATAAGAATGTCGACCCCCTCATCGATGTCGACCGTCAGAGGCTCGCCAACCGGAAAACGGTAACGCCAATAGCTAGAGATGTGAGAGATCACCCCTACCCGTTCGCCCAATGACAGGAACATCTCAGGGGCGTGCAATAGAAAGTCGCGGAATGCGATTGGACGGCCATTGTCGATCAGATCGTCGAACGCGTTGTCATAGACCTTCAGCGTGCGCATGATCGCTGCGCGCTCGACGAGTATCCCGCCCTGGAGACGACGTCGGCTATCGTCCACAAACTTGGCGGCTTCCGCATCCTTGTTCCCGGTCACCACAAGGCGGCTGATCTCCTGTCCGACCTCGGCGAGATCGGACCAGAGCTTGGTCAGCATCCACTTGTAATAGAGAAAGCCCTTCCAGCTGAAGACGCCCTCCTTGAAGCTCTCGCCCTCCATGACGAGGGTGGCGCGCAACGGCTCCAGGCGCCCATCGATATCGGAGGACAGAAGCGCTTCGACCAGGCGCGCCGCATGGGCGCGACCTACGCCTCCCGAGTCACGGTAAGCCAGCTCAATGAGCCGAGCGATCTCCTGGGTGACGAAGCCTTGCATGTTCTCGTAGTCGGCCGCCGACAGCGAAAAATAGCAGTTGGCCACGAAGACGCCGTGGCGGCGCAAGTGCTCACGCAGCAGGAATGGGTCCAGCGATGGCAGCATATCGATGAGGCGCAGCGTCGCTATGTCACGGCTCATATCGCCCGAAGCGTTACAGGCCTCGACAACCAGATCTACCCAGCCGCGTTGACCGACAAACAGCGACTGTCCGCCAAGACCAAGGTCCGTGCGATCGAACGGAATAATGATCTTTGTCGCTGTCGGCCGCGCGTCGTCAAATAGGTAAATGTCATCATGGCGCAAGCGGTGCTTGAGCACGATGGCTGTGTTGAGCAGACGATTGCGGAATAGCGGCGCCTCGGCGTACTCGGGGCGACGGGCGCTGTCGGCCTCAACCGCGAGAAGGTTGAGAACACGGCTGGTCGAGGCAGTGCGCTCCAAGGCCCGCAAGCTTCGCATCATGCGATCGGCTTTGTTGAGCTTGGGCCGGCGAGTACGCGCTAGAGCGGACAAGAGATCCCCCAGGAAAGATAGAGCTTCATAGAACGACGTTCTCTAACAAACGCTAACCTGAGCAACGCCGACTCGGTCGCTTCAACCCAAAGGAGCAGCTAGCACAGAGGCCTGCCGCGCTGACGCGATTGGCGAGGCGGCCACGCGCAGGTTCGCGACCGTCGCCAGAAGTCGCGCAGGCTGCACAGGCTTGGGGTGGGCGTCATCGAAGCCTTGCGCGATCAGACGCTCCGCGTCGCCGGCCATGGCGTCAGCGGTGAGGGCCACGATGGGAAGGTCGCTGCGCCCGGCCTCGCCGCAGCGGATACGGTGCACTGCCTCCACCCCATCCATACCTGGCATGTGGACGTCCATGAGTACGACATCGAAGTCCTCGCCGCGAAGCCGAGCCAGAGCGCCGTGGCCATCGTTCGCGACAGCAACGACAACCCCGACGGCTTCCAGGATCGCGCGAGCGACCATCTGATTGACCGGATTGTCGTCGACGACGAGCACGCGCGCGCCGTCAAGCTCGGGCACCGAAGCCTGAGCCGCCGGCGAGACGGACGCCGCGATCGCGGGCAGACGCAGGCGAGCGGTGAAGGTGGATCCCAAGCCCGGCTCGCTGGACACCAGGATCTCACCCTCCATCAGTTCGGCCAGCTGGCGGCAAATGGAAAGCCCAAGCCCGGTGCCGCCGAAGCGACGCGCGATGGACGGGTCGCCTTGGGCGAAGGGCGTGAAGGCGCGCTCGATCTGCTCGGCGCTCATTCCCATCCCGGTATCGTTGACCGAAATGCTGACGCATTCTTGATGATCGGCCGAGAGCCGGATGACCACGCGCCCCGCGCCCGTGAATTTCACAGCGTTGGACACCAGGTTCATCAGGATCTGGCGCACGCGCGTGGCGTCTCCAGCCACGAAAGGTGGTGTGCTGGGTGCGACTTCGAGAACCAAGTCCAAGCCCTTCAAGCGCGCGCTCTCGCTCCATACCGCGCGTGTCTGAAGCGCCAGCTTGCGGATATCGAAGGGTGCGACCTCGAGTGTCAGCTTGCCGGCCTCGATCTTGGAGAGATCAAGGATGTCGTTGAGGATCGTCATCAGGCCATGACCGGACTCCTCGATCATCTCCAGGTATCCGGCCTGCTGGGCGTCAAGCTTGGTGCTGCGGAGCGCGTGGGCCAAGCCTAGGACACCGTTCATCGGGGTCCGCAGCTCGTGGCTCATCATCGCCAAGAAGGCCGACTTGGCCTGGCTGGCCTCCAGCGCCTTGGCCTCCGCTACTTCGCGCGCCCTGGCGGTCTCACGCATCGCCCGGACCGCGTCGACAACGTAGCCCACCAGACCCGCCAGGAACACCAGAGACGTCACGCGGTCCCACACGCTGAACCGTGGCGCGGCTAACGGGAGGGCGACCAGGGCGGCGAGGGGCCAGATGGTCAAGGAGAGCATGGCCGAAGGACTGCTGACGGCGTACCGCATGCCCTCGACCATCATGCCGAACAGGATCAGGACGCCTGCATAGCGCATCCCTCCTGGCCCGTTGAGCACGCACAGGATCGCCATCACCGCCCAGACCAGCGCGAAGGCGGACGGCGGACCCAAGCGCAGCCATCGCATCCGCGCAACGTCGCCGGTCGGCTTGAAGGTCATCTGCAGGTAGGTGACCCAGCCCTCGCAGGCCAGGATCGCAAGAGACCAGACCAGGCATGCCTTCAAGCCGAAGTGGAAGGCCAGCAGACCCGCAATCAACCCGCTGGCGCCCAGCCGCGCGACTCGGCTGCGACGGCTCATCACGAGCATCGCGCCTTCCACGCCGTCGTCCAGCAACGCCCTCAGCCCCACCCGGCTGTCCCTTCGCGGTTTATTCTCCCGCTAAGCTTCAGCGCTCTAGGTTCACAACCGTTTACCGTGCGCGGAAAAAAGCACGATTGTTAGGCGTTCATCCCCGAAACGGGCGCGAGCGACGTTAGGTCAACCTTGGAAGGGGTCGCGCATCAGGATGGTGTCGTCTCGCTCGGGGCTCGTCGACAATAGGGCCACCGGCGCGCCGATCAGTTCCTCGACCCGGCGCACGTACTTGATGGCGTTGGCGTTGAGATCCTTGAACGAGCGCGCCCCGGCGGTGCTTTCGGTCCAGCCCTCGATCTCCTCGTAGACCGGCGTGGCGGCGGCCTGGTCGCGCAGGCCGGCCGGCAGGTAGTCGACGACCTTGTCGCCGATCCTGTAGCCGACGCAGATCTTCAGGGTCTTCAGGCCGTCCAGAACGTCCAGCTTGGTCAGGGCCACGCCGTGGATGCCGTTGATGGCCACCGACTGGCGCACCAGCACGGAGTCGAACCAGCCGCAGCGACGCGCGCGGCCGGTGTTGACGCCGACCTCGCGGCCCACCGTCGACAGGTGCTTGCCGACATCGTCGAACAGCTCGGCCGGGAACGGGCCTTCGCCGACGCGGGTCGTATAGGCCTTGACGATGCCGAGCACATAGCCGGTCGCCGACGGCCCCATGCCCGAACCGGCCGAAGCCTGGCCCGCGGCGGTGTTGGACGAGGTGACAAACGGATAGGTGCCGTGATCGACGTCCAGCAGCGAGCCTTGCGCGCCCTCGAACAGGATGCGGCGGCCGGCCTTGTAGGCCTGGTCCAGCACCCGCCACGCCGGCTGGGCGTAGGCCAGGATGCGCGGAGCCAATTCCATCAAGGCGTCGAACAGCTCCTGGGCGCTGGCCTCGGGCAGACCAAGCCCGCGACGCAGGGCGCCGTGGTGCGCCAGCAGGCGCTCGATCTTGGGCTTCAGGGCTTCCGGATCGGCCAAGTCGGCGACCCGGATAGCGCGGCGGCCCACCTTGTCCTCATAGGCCGGACCGATGCCGCGGCCGGTGGTGCCAATCTTCTGGGTCGAGGCGGCCTCCCGCGCCTGGTCCAGATCACGGTGCAGCGGCAGGATCAGGCAGGCGTTGTCGGCCAGGATCAGCAGGTCCGGGGTGATCGCCACGCCCTGCTCGGCGATCTTGTCGATCTCGCTCAGCAGGTGCCACGGATCGACGACGACGCCGTTGCCGATCACGCTGGTCTTGCCCTGCACGACGCCCGACGGCAGCAGGGCCAGCTTGTAGACCTTGCCGTCCACCACCAGTGTATGGCCGGCGTTGTGGCCGCCCTGGAAGCGCACGACGACATCGGCCCGGTTGCTGAGCCAGTCGACGATCTTGCCCTTGCCCTCGTCGCCCCACTGGGCGCCGACAACGGTCACGTTAGCCATGGTTTGGATACGCCTTGTCGCCTGCCGAGTGACGCCACAGGGTCCTTCGACAGGACTCGACCCCGGACGTGGTCTCAATTTTGGGCGGCGCCGCGCGGACCGTCAAACAGGCCCGGCGCGAAGTCAGAAGGCGTAAACCAGCCGAACCCCCGCGTCGTCAAGCCCCTGGTTCTTGCCCTGGTGGAAGATCTGGCCGTTCGAGAGGTGGGTGTAGGACAGCTCGACCGACACCTTGTCATTGACCTGATAGCCTAGCGCCAGCTCGGGCTCGAACAGCACCTTCGAGCCGAAGTCGATACGGTTGTAGTAGAGCCAGGTGCGGCGGGCGCGCTCTTCCGGCGTCAGGTTCGGCGCGTTGGCCGGCGGCAGGCCGGCCTTGCCATCGGTGTAGGCCAGACCCATGCCGGGGCGCAGATAAAAGCCGCCCGGCTGCCCCAGCTCGACCTTCCAGTTGAAGCCGACCGCGGCGAAGTTCGAGGTGTTGTTGGTGTTGATCGACACCATGGCGTGGACCTGCGGCTTGCCCAGCCAGTTCAGACGCTCGATCCGGTCAGTGCGATAGCCCAGGTGGATGTCGGCGCCGCCTTCCCGGCCTGCCGCGCCCAGGCCGACGGCGTTTCCGATGAAGGTCACGTCATGCTTGTAGACGCCGACGAAAGCCTCACCCGCCACGGCGGGCGCAGCGCACCCGAGCACGCCAGCAAGCAGAAGGGAGGCCACGGCGGCGGAAGTGGCGGTCTTCATCGAGTCGTCCTGAACAGCATGAGCCCCCGCCCAATATGGCGGTAACGGCAGAGGTCGGAAAGGGTTTCGATCGATCCTCGGCCGCGCTAGCCTGCCGACATGACCGTCTCGCTTACCGACATCCAAGCCGCCGCCGCCCGCCTGAGGGGCCTGGCCGTCGAGACGCCGCTGATTGAAAGTCCGGCTCTGAACGAACGGCTGGGGGGGCGGATTTTCCTCAAGACCGAGACCCTGCAGCGCGCAGGAGCCTTCAAGTTTCGCGGCGCCTACAACCGGCTGAGCCAACTCAGCGACGCCGAAAAGACGCGCGGGGTCGTCGCCTTCTCGTCCGGCAACCACGCCCAGGGCGTTGCGCTTGCCGCCAGGCTGCTGGGCGTGCCGGCCCTGATCGTAATGCCCTCAGACTCGCCGACCGTGAAGGTCGAGGGCACGCGCGGCTATGGCGCGGACATCCGCTTCTACGACCGCTTCACCGAGGACCGCGTCGCCATCGCCGATCAGATCGCTGCGGAGCGGGGTTGTGTGGTGGTGCCGTCGTATGACGATCCGCACATCATCGCCGGCCAGGGCACGGTGGGTCTGGAGATCGTGGCCCAGGCCGACGCTCTGGGCGTAACGCTGGACAGCCTGATCTGCTGCGTCGGCGGCGGCGGCCTGATCGCCGGAACCTCGACGGCGGTGAAGGCGCTCTCGCCCGCGACCGAGATCTGGGGCGTCGAGCCCGCCGGCTTCGACGAGACGCGCCGCTCGCTGCAAAGCGGCCGTCGCGAGACCATCGACAAGGACGCCCGCTCGATCTGCGACGCCTTGCTAACGCCGATCCCCGGCGACCTGACCTGGCCGATCAACCAGAAGAACCTCGCTGGCGCGGTCGCAGTGACCGACGCCGAGGTCGCCGAGGCGATGCGCTACGCCTTCTCGACGCTGAAATTGGTGGTGGAGCCCGGCGGCTGCGTGGCCCTGACGGCGGCGCTGACGGGCAAGGTCGATGTGGCCGGCAAGACCGTGGGGATCGTGCTGTCGGGCGGCAATGTCGATCCGGGCTTGTTCGCGCAGGTGTTGAGCGGAGAGATTTAGCGCCCCCTCCGGCCCTCCGGGCCACCT
>OFDC01001271.1_pt1 | contig 13865 bp, 10 predicted proteins | sample 1520941 | NCBI WGS metagenome assembly OFDC01 (sample SAMEA94258168, study PRJEB24077) | hot springs metagenome | biome: Aquatic biome; feature: Water | place: India | collected 2012-12-06 | depth 5 m | reverse complement strand
ACCGGTTCTTCGCGGACCTGAAGGCCGGGCGGGTGTCGCGGGTGGTGCTGTCCAGCGCGGGGCAGGCCAGCGTGACGTTCGTGGACGGCAGCCGCCCGCGTTCGCTGGTCGTCCCGGCGGACGGCGCGACGCTGGAACGCATCCGCGCGGCGCGGGTGCCGCTTCAGGTGACGACAGGCGGATCGTCGTTCGGGTGGCTGGTGCAGGTGCTGCCGCTGATCCTGACGGCGCTGATCCTGGTGGTGCTGTGGCGCAACATGCGCGGACAGGGCGGCGGCGGCGGCGCGGCGGGGACGTTCGGGAAGTCGAAGGCGGCCGTCATCAGCGAGGGCCAGATCAAACTCAACTTCACCGACGTCGCCGGCTGCGACGAGGCCAAGCAGGACCTCCAGGAAGTCGTCGATTTCCTCCGCCACCCCGAAAAGTACCACCAGCTCGGCGCCCGCATCCCCCACGGCGTTCTCCTGGTCGGCCCTCCCGGCAGCGGCAAGACGTTGCTGGCAAAAGCCGTCGCCGGTGAGGCGAGGGTTCCCTACTTCAGCATCAGCGGCAGCGACTTCGTCGAGATGTTCGTCGGGGTCGGCGCCGCCCGCGTCCGCGACCTGTTCGAGCAGGCCCGCAAGGCCGCCCCCTGCATCGTCTTCATCGACGAGATCGACGCCGTTGGCCGCAAGCGCGGCGTGAACATGCAGGGCGGCAACGACGAACGCGAACAGACCCTCAATCAGCTGCTCGTCGAGATGGACGGCTTCTCCAGCGGGCAGGAGGTCATCATCCTGGCCGCCACGAACCGCCCGGACGTGCTGGACGCCGCGCTGCTGCGTCCGGGCCGCTTCGACCGGCAGGTTGTTGTGCCGAACCCGGACGTGCTCGGCCGCGAGAAGATCCTGAAGGTCCACATGCGCAAGGTGCCGCTGGCCCCCGACGTGGACCCGAAGATCATCGCCCGCGGCACCCCCGGCTTCTCGGGCGCCGACCTGGCCAACCTGGTCAACGAAGCCGCCCTGATGGCCGCCCGCAAGAACCGCCGCATGGTCACCATGCAGGACTTCGAGCAGGCCAAGGACAAGGTCATGATGGGCGCCGAGCGCCGCTCGATGGCCATGAATGAGGAAGAAAAGAAGCTGACGGCCTATCACGAGGGCGGCCACGCCATCGTGGCGCTGAACGTGCCGATGGCCGACCCGGTGCACAAGGCCACCATCGTGCCGCGGGGGCGGGCTCTCGGCATGGTCATGCAGTTGCCGGAAGGCGATCGCTACTCGATGAAGTACCAGCAGATGACCAGCCGTCTGGCCATCATGATGGGCGGTCGGGTGGCCGAGGAGATCATCTTCGGCAAGGAGAACATCACCTCGGGTGCTTCTAGCGACATCAAGGCCGCCACGGATCTGGCCCGCAACATGGTCACCCGCTGGGGCTATTCCGACATCCTTGGCACCGTGGCCTATGGTGACAACCAGGACGAGGTTTTCCTGGGCCACTCGGTCGCTCGCACCCAGAACGTCTCGGAAGAGACCGCCCGTCTGATCGATAGCGAGGTCAAGCGTCTGGTCCAATACGGCCTGGATGAAGCGCGGCGCATCCTCACGGAAAAGATCGACGACCTGCACACGCTGGGCAAGGCGCTGCTCGAATACGAAACGCTTTCGGGCGAGGAGATCGCCGGTGTGCTCAAGGGCGAAGCACCCAAGCGGGAGGAAGAGGAAACCACCACGGCGGTCATCGCGCCGTCTCTGGTGCCCCTGTCTCCGGGCGCAGGCGCTAGCGTCACCGCCTGAAATCGCTTCTCTAACCCAGGAAAAGCCGGCTCGAAGGGGCCGGCTTTTTTCTCGCCGAATTTTCTACAGGGCATTGCAACCCCAGGCGCGAGAACCCGTTAGAAGCTTCGCCGTGCAAATGCGGTTTCGGGACTGTTTCGATTGGATACCGTGTCCGCCGCCGAGCCAAAGGGCTCGCCCACCCTGTTGGGTCCGCCGGCCTTCCTTGCGGGGCTAGGCGAACAGGGACGGGCCATCGCCATGTTCGATTGGTCCAAAACCGCCTTAGGCTCCCCCGAAGCGTGGTCCTCAGCGCTCAAGGTCTCGGCCGGCATGATGCTGGCCTCCCCGATCCCCTCGTTCCTGGCGTGGGGGCACGAGTCGGTGATGCTGCACAACGACGCCGCCAAGGCCCTGTTCCCATCGCTGACCTTGGGCGTCGGGGCTGCCGAAGCCTTCCCCATTCCGGAGGTCGGCGCGATGCTTAGGCGAGCGCAGGCGGGCGAGAGCGTTGTTCGCGAATACATCAGCTTCACGCGGGACAGCGGCGAGTCGGCGTGGTGCAACCTGATGTTTTCGGCCGTCAGGGCCGACGAAGGCGACGTGCAAGGCGTCCTCATCCTCTGCAACGACATCACTGAAAGAGTGCGGCAGGAGCGCGCCCATCGCGCCGACGAGCTTCGCTTCCAGGCGCTCTTTGAGTCGATGGACGAGGGCTTCTGCATCATCGAGTTCCTCGATGGTCCGCATGGTCCCGACAGCGACTACATCCACGTCATGGCCAACGCCGCTTACGAGCGGCACGCGGGCATTCCGAACGTCGTTGGGCGGACGCTTCGCGGGATGGTTCCCGACGAAGCAGACGCCTGGGTGGCGCGCTATGGCGCGGTGCTGCGAACGGGTGAGCCGATCCGCTTCGAGCAGGAACTCGTGGCGACAGGCCGTCATCTCGAACTGTCTTCGTTCCGGATCGAACCGCCCGAATTGAAGCAGGTCGCGGTGCTGTTTCAGGACGTCACCGCCCGCAAGCGCGCCGAGGCCGAGCTCCGAAGTCTCAATGAGACGCTTGAGAGCCGTATCAGCCAGGCGCTGGAAGAGCGTGCGCGTACGGAAGAAGCGCTGCGCCAGGCGCAGAAAATGGAGGCCGTCGGGCAGCTGACAGGCGGCCTGGCGCATGATTTCAACAATCTGCTGGCTGGCATTTCGGGCTCATTCGAGATGATCGGCGCGCGCTTGGCTCAGGGACGCACGGGCGAGGTCGAGCGCTACCTCGCGGCCGGCCAAGGGGCGGCGCGGCGGGCGGCGGCCCTGACCCATCGCCTGCTCGCCTTTTCGCGCCGCCAAACCCTCGCGCCGCGCCCAGTGGTGGTCAACAGGCTGCTGCCGGACTTCGTCGAGCTGGTCCGTCGGACCGTCGGACCATCGATCGAGGTCGAGAACGTCGCGGCGACGGGCCTCTGGCCGACTTTGGTCGACGCCAACCAGTTGGAGAACGCGCTCCTCAACCTCTGCATCAACGCCCGCGACGCGATGCCGGACGGCGGGAAGATCACGATCGAGACCGGAAATCGTTGGCTGGACTCGCGCACCGCCCGCGAACACGGGCTAGACGCAGGGCAGTATGTTTCGGTCTGTGTGAGTGACACGGGCACAGGCATCGACAAGGCGACGCTGGAGCGCGTCTTCGACCCCTTCTTCACCACAAAGCCCATCGGCCAAGGCACAGGCCTTGGTCTGTCGATGGTCTATGGCTTCGCCCGGCAGTCGCACGGCCATGTTCGGATCTATTCCGAGGTAGGGCAGGGCACGATGGTCTGTCTCTATCTTCCCCGCCATCTGGGGGAAGAAGAGATCGAGACTCAGGTCCCGTCGTCGGACGCCCCGCACACCCACGCGGACAGGACAGTTCTCATTGTCGACGATGAGCCGACGGTGCGGATGCTGGTGGTCGATGCGCTATCCGAGCTGGGTTACGCGTGCCTGGAGGCGTCCGACGGCGCCGCAGGCTTGAGGATCCTGCAGTCGGGTCGGCAGGTTGACCTGCTGATCACCGACGTCGGCTTGCCCGGCGGCCTGAACGGTCGGCAGGTGGCCGACGGCGCCCGCGCGATCCTGCCCGGACTGAAAGTAATGTTCATCACAGGCTACGCTGAGAACGCCGTGCTCAACCACGGCCATATCGAATACGGTATGGAGGTGCTGACCAAACCCTTCGCGGTCAGCGACCTGGCGGGGCGGGTCGACCGGATGCTGGGAGAGGCGTAAGGCTGGCGCCATGAGCACCGCCTATCGGCCCCGGGTCATGGGGATCGTCAACGTCACGCCCGATAGCTTCTCCGACGGCGGCCAGTTCTACTCGGCCGCCGACGGGATTGAGCATGCCCGCCGAATGATCGCCCAGGGCGCAGATATCCTCGATATCGGCGGCGAGAGCACCCGGCCGGGCGCGACCCCGGTCTCGGAGTTCGACGAGATCCTGCGGGTGGTCCCCCTGATCGAGGCGATCCGCAAGGCCAGCGATATCCCGATCTCGATCGACACCATGAAGCCCGGCGTGGCACGTGCGGCGATCAAGGCCGGGGCCACGATCTGGAACGATGTCGCCGCCTTGCGTTTCTCGCCGCAGGGGCCGGAGGTCGCCGCCGAGCTGGGTTGCGAAGTGGTGCTGATGCACATGCTTGGCGAGCCCGGGACGATGCAGGACGCGCCCCGCTATGATGATGTTGTGGCCGAGGTCGAGGCCTTCCTTCTGGCGCGGGCGTTTACAGCCATGGCTGCAGGGGTGGCTAAGGAGAAGATCTGGCTGGATCCCGGGATCGGCTTTGGCAAGACGCTGGAGCACAATCTCGCCCTGCTGGCTGCCCTGCCGCGTTTTGTGGCCCTGGGCTACCCGATCCTGCTCGGCGCAAGCCGCAAGCGATTCATCGCCGGGATCGATCCGTCGGCCGATGAGGCAAGCGATCGTCTGGGCGGCTCGATCGCCGCGCACCTGGTCGGAGCCCAGGCGGGCGTGGCGGCCGTTCGGGTCCACGACGTGCGCGAGACTGTCCAGGCGCTGGAGGTCTTGAGCGCCATTCGCAGCGTCGCGCCAACAACCTGAGGCGCGCTCAAGCGCCCTTTGTGCGCGTCCGATTCCCGCCTAAGAACGTCGCATGTCTCAAGCTCACCAAGGTCGCGTTCTCGTCATCGCCGGCTCGGACTCCGGCGGCGGGGCGGGGATCCAGGCCGACATCAAGACCATCACCGCGCTCGGTGGCTATGCCGCCACGGCCATTACCGCCGTCACGGTGCAGAACACCCTGGGCGTCACGGGTGTTCACCCGATTCCGCTGGAGGTGATCGCCGCCCAGGCCCGGGCCGTGCTGGATGATATCGGCGCTGACGCCATCAAGACGGGCATGCTGGGCGATGCGGCGGTGGTCGAGACCGTCGCCCAGGCGCTGGACCATGCCGTCGGCGTTCCAGCCGTGGTGGACCCCGTCATGGTCGCCAAAGGCGGTGCTCCGCTCCTGGCCGATGCGGCGATCGGCGCGGTCAAGAGCCTGATGATTCCGCGCGCGGCCTTGCTCACGCCCAACGCGCCCGAGGCCGCGGCGCTGACCGGGCTCGTGGTTGAAACCACTGATGATCTGCGTCGCGCGGGCGAGGCCTTGCTATCCCTGGGCGCTCAGGCGGTTCTGATGAAGGGCGGTCACGTGGCCGGCGATCGTGTTGTCGACGTCCTGATGACCGCAGCGGGCGAGACCACCTTCGAAGGTGAACGGATCCAGTCCCGCCACACCCACGGCACGGGCTGCACGCTCGCATCGGCCTGCGCCGCCGGTTTGGCCAAGGGTCTCAAGCTGGAAGAGGCCGTGGCTGAGGCCTGGAACTATGTGCACGAGGCCATGCTGCGCGCGCCGGGATTCGGCGCGGGCCACGGTCCCCTTGATCACGGCTGGACTCTGCGGACATGACTTCGAGCCTGGAAGACCGCTTTGTCGAAATCGTCCGGGGTGTCCCTTCGACGATGCAGGTGCTGGAGACTGTCCGCGCGCTCGATCTGCCTGATTGGATGATCTTCTCCGGCGCCGTGTACCAGCCTGTGTGGAACCACCTGACGGGCCGGGCGCCGGACTACGGCATCAAGGACTATGACGTCGCCTATCACGACGACAGCGACACCTCCTATGAGGCCGAGGACGTGGTGATCAAGCGCGTGGCCGCAGCGTTTGAGCCGCCGCTCCGTGATCTTGTGGAGGTCCGGAACCAGGCCCGCGTACACCTGTGGTTCGAGAAGAAATTTGGCGCCGACGAGCCCTATCCGCCGCTCGAAGACAGCGCCGCGGCCCTGAAGCGCTTCGTGGCGACGGCCTTCTGCGTGGGTGTGCGCCTGGAAGCCGATGACAGGCTCCGCGTATGGGCCCCGTTCGGACTTGAAGATCTGTTCGCCATGCGACTGCGTCCCAATCCGCTGCGATTGAAAGGGGCGGGGGGCTGGGAGCGGACGACGGCCTCGGCCAAGGCGCGCTGGCCGGAGATCACGATCGAGCCCTAAGCCTGGATTGTCATCGGGACAATAAAGGCTTTGCCGACCGTGCCCGCCGCGCATAACAGCGATGTCCATCGGATTTCGCCAGAGCTTTCGCCATGCGCCAGTGGACCATCGACGCCTTCGCCAACGGCCCCTTCAAGGGCAATCCCGCCTGCGTGGTCGAGCCCTTCGAGGCTTGGCCGTCGGCGGCGTGGATGCAAGCGCTCGCGGCCGAGAACAATCAGGCCGAGACAGCCTATCTGTTACGGACCGAAGACCCCGCTCGCTTTGGTTTGCGCTGGTTCACCCCGACGCTGGAGGCGCCGCTGTGCGGGCATGCGACGCTGGCGGCGGCCCATGTGCTGTTTGGCGAACTGGGCGTTGATGTTTCGCTTTTGACGTTCGACACCTTGTCAGGACCCCTGACGGTGCGCCGAGCTGGCGACGGCCTGGAAATGGACTTTCCTGCGGATCCGCCCCACCGCACCGAAATCCCTGATGGCCTGGAGGCGGCGCTTGGCGCAAGGCCCCGGGAAGTCTGGGCCGGCGCTTACCTGGTTGCCGTGATGGACGACGAAGGGACCGTCCGCAGGCTGAATCCGGACCTTGGAGCCTTGAAGGGGATCGGTGGGGAGGCGACGGGCGGCCCGGGGCAGACCGTTGTGGTCGCACAGGCTGACGAAGGCGCGGGTTACGCTGTCGTCAGTCGGTTTTTCGCGCCTGGTTTCGGGATTCCGGAGGACCCCGCGACCGGTTCGGCGCACTGCATCCTGATGCCGCTCTATGGCGACAAACTTGGTGCGCAAACGCTCAAGTTCCATCAGGCCTATCCGGGCCGAGGCGGAGACCTGGAATGCGAAAGCCGCGGCGCGCGCGTTCTGTTGCGCGGCCGCGGATTCACGGTCATGGAAAGCCAGCTCCGGCTGGAGCCGGCTTAGCCCTAGGTTTGCTTACCAGCGACGGTCGCCGCGGTAGTCACGATCGTGGCCGTAGCCATAGCCGTAGTCGCGGTCATGGCGCTCGTAGCGGATCTGGGCGCTGATGCGGTCGAAGCGACGATCGAGGTCGGCGCGTTCCCAACGGCTCAGACCGCCGCGACGATAGTCGTGTTCCAAGCGGGCGGTCTGGCGCAGCTCGGCGCGCAGGCGGTAGGCCTCGCTCCGCGTCAGCGAGCCGTTACGCAGGCCCACGTCGATGCGACGCTCCAGCATGTCCTGGCGCTGGTTGATCGACTGGGCCGAGGCCGCGGCGGGAATGGTGGCGGCCGCCAGGGCCGAGACCGCAACGATCGGGATCAGGATCTTCTTCATCGGTTCGGTTCCTCTTCGAATGTCTCCGTCGCCACCGGAGGGAAGGGTTGGAAGCGACGTTGAGCTAAGAGAAACACGCCCCGCCTGAAGCGGTTCTGAGCCACTCGTTATCTTGCGTTCATGTTGAGGGGGCTGAGGCTCTCGCCGCGCGGCTTATGCGGCGCGGGAAATTCGGGTGTTGGCCACCGCGCCTTCGATGGCGTCGTACAGCTTGCTCACCTCGATCGGCTTAGCGACGTGTCCGTCCATGCCGACCGCCAGATACTCCTCGACCTGATGCGCCAGGGCGTTCGCGGTCACGGCGATGATCGGCGTGCGTCGGCGCTTTTCCGCGTGCTCCGCAGCACGGATAGCCCGCGCGGCCTCAACGCCGTCCATGACGGGCATGTGGATATCCATGAGCACCACGTCGAAGTCGCCGTCGCGCCAGGCCTCTACGCAAGCCGCGCCGTCGTCGACCAGCGTGACGTCGGCGTTCAAGGGCGCCAGGACCGCCGCGACAACCTTCTGGTTGGTCGGATTGTCGTCGGCCGCCAGGATCCGAAGACGCGGCGGCTCGGCGGGCGATGGGGCGACGATTGGGTCGCCGTCGTCGATGTAGTGGACGTCGGTCAGGGTCTCTTCACGCGGCAGGGCGACGAGCACGGTGAAGGTCGAACCGCGCCCCTCGCGGCTTTGCACCTTGATCGACCCGTTCATCATCGCCGCCAACTCGCGACAGATGGCCAATCCCAGTCCCGAGCCCCCAAAGCGACGCGTGGTCGAACTGTCGGCTTGCACGAACTTGTCGAACAGGCGCGGGAGAATTTCGGGAGAGATTCCAATGCCGGTGTCGGCCACGTCGATCCGCAGGCCAGAGCCGTCTTCGGCCGAGGCGAAGCGAACAGCGACCGCGCCGTCCAGGGTGAACTTGAGGGCGTTCGAGATCAGGTTGCCCAGAATCTGACGCAGACGATCGGCGTCGCCGCGCCACAGGCCCTGCGCCTCCGGGGCCACAGCGACTTCGAAGGCTAGGCCCTTGGCGCGCGCCTGAGGGGCGAAGGTCTCACGAATCGACTGCGCCAGCTGGGCGATATCGAAGGGGCGGTCTTGGATCTCCAGTCGCCCGGCCTCGATCTTCGATAGATCGAGCACGTCGTTCAGAACGCCCAAAAGCACCGCGCCAGACTCGCGGATCACCGACAGACGTTCGCGCTGAACATCGCTCAGCTTGTCCATGGCCATGACGTCGGCCATCGCCAGTACGCCATTAAGAGGCGTGCGAATCTCGTGGCTCATGTTCGCCAGGAAGTGCGACTTCAACACGTTCGCCGCGTTCGCATCGTCACGGGCCTTGACCAGTTCGGCCATCGCGCCACGCAGGTCCTGGTCGTTGCACTCCAGGCGCGCCACCAGATGGTTGAAGCTCTCGGTCAGGCTGCGGAACACGTCATCGTCGGCGGTCTCCTCAACAGCCTTGAAGCGGCCGCCGACCGCCGTCTCATGCATCGCCTCGGAGAGGCGCTCCATCGGGCGAGCGAGTCTGCGCGCGAGACTGTTGGCCAGAAGGATGGCCATGCCGGCCGCGCCGAAGAACAGCGCGCCGGTCAGCGCCAAGTCTCGCGCCAGGGTCTGGGCCAGGCGAGGATGCTTGGCGACTAGCACCAGCGTCCCCACGGTCTTCGAGGACAGTTTGATGGGCTGCTTCAGGGTATCGACGTCCGAGGGATTGGCTTCGCCCAATTGGGCGACAACCCGCCCCTTGGCGTCGATGATACGGACGCCCGCGACGCCCGGCGCCTTGGCCACCGCCTCAAGGGCCCGGTAGACGCCAACCATGTTGTGGTCCGCCAGAGGCGCCGCCGCCCCGGCCGCGGCCATCTGCACAAGCACTTCATGGTTCGCCCGCGCTTCCTGGCGGGCCACGCTCCACTGCTGGAGCATGAAGCAGAGACATGCGGCCACCAGCGCCAGCACGGTTGTGGCCAAGGCCACGCCGGCGATCCGCGCCTGCAACGGCGCGTGGCTTGACACGTTATGGTTGCGGATTTGGCTCATCGCACCCAGGAATTCAACTCGGGGATAATTTGCCCGAATGTTCCTAACGCTTCACTTCCATCCGAAGCGAGAGTTGCGCGGCAAAACAACGCTAACGCACATTTTCGCGTTGCCTTCGCGTTAACATTCCGTTTACCTTTACTATTAGTGTTTTGTTAAACGGAGGCGGGTGTGGAAAAGGTTTTTGTTGCCCAGCGCGTGGCTACCAAGCTGTTCGCTTCGGAAAACGCCGTGGATGCGGCGATGGTGGAAACGGCCGAACTGATGGCCGATCTCCTGAAGGCGCGTAAGGATCTCGGCGTTTCGGCCGTGGTCGGCGACCGCGCTGCGGCCAAGCTGGCCGAGGCGATGACCGCCCTGAGCGAGGCCCGCTCTGCGATGGTCGACGCCCACAACGAACTCAACGATGTGAAGCTGCGCATCGGCGTCCGCACCAAGATGATCGGTGTGGAAGACAAGCCGAAGGAGCCCCCGCAGGGCCACCTGCGCGAAGTCGGCTGAACTAGATTGCAATAGTTTAATGCTTAAGGCCTCTAATTCAGGTTAGAGGCCTTTTTCATGTACACATCGCTCGGACCTTTTGTTGTTTGGTTCATCATCCTGGCGGTGTGCGCATTCGCGTACTTCAAGGGTGATCGCGCGGAGCGTTGGGGCGCGCTGACTGTCCTCGGCGGCAGCGTTTACGCGCTCTTGATCCACTTGCTCGTTCCGAAAGAACTGCGTCCGACCCTCCTCTTGTTGGGGGAGGGCGTCATGGGCGGTGCATTTCTGATGTTGGCTATGCGTTACCCCTCCGCTTGGCTGGGCGTGGTGGTGTTGCTGCAAGCGATCCAATTCAGCCTGCACGCCTACTATCTCGTTGGCGAACGCAAGCACGACCTGACCTATGCGGTGATCAACAATGTCGACACCCTTGGCATACTGGCTTGCTTGGCCATTGGGGCGCTTTTGGCTTGGCGGCGACGCGCGCAAGCCGCAAAATAATTTCCTAGGGCGCGCGTAAATCCGCGTCCCGCGACAAATCTCTCCTTGCAATTCCGGCCGAGACGCGGTTTCTCGCCGGCGGGCCACGCCCCCCCAACGGGGCGCAGTCCATCTGTAAGGATGGGAGACATCGCTATGACCACGACCCTCGCCAAGCCGGCGATCCGCCCGGCTCGCCCCGAGTTCTCTTCCGGCCCCTGCGCCAAGCGCCCTGGCTGGACCCCCGAAAATCTCAGAAACGCCGTCCTCGGTCGTTCGCACCGCTCCAAGCTGGGCAAGGCGCGCCTGAAGGCCGCCATCGACCAGACACGCGAAGTGCTGGAAGTGCCCGCCGACTTTCTGATCGGCATCGTCGCCGGCTCGGACACCGGCGCCGTCGAAATGGCGATGTGGTCGATGCTGGGCGCGCGCCCCGTGCAACTGCTGGCCTTCGAATCCTTCGGCAAGGACTGGGTCACGGACGTCACCAAGCAACTGAAGCTGCCCGACGTCGAGGTGCTCAGCGCCCCGTACGGCCAGCTGCCCGACACCACCAAGGTCGATCCGGCCAAGGATCTCGTCTTCACCTGGAACGGCACGACCTCGGGCGTGCGCGTCCCGAACGCCGACTTCATCTCGGCTGACCGTGAAGGCATCACCATCTGCGACGCCACCAGCGCCGCCTTCGCCCAGGACCTGGACTGGGCCAAGCTCGATGTCGTGACCTTCTCCTGGCAGAAGGCCCTCGGCGGCGAGGGCGCGCACGGGATTCTGATCCTGTCGCCGCGCGCCGTGGCCCGCCTGGAAAGCTACACGCCGGCCTGGCCGATGCCGAAGCTGTTCCGCATGACCAAGAACGGCAAGATCGCCGCCGACATCTTTGAAGGCGCGACGATCAACACCCCGTCGATGCTCTGCGTGGAAGACGCCCTCGACGCCCTGAAGTGGGCGTCGTCCATCGGCGGTCTGCAGGCCATGCAGGCCCGCGCCGACCAGAACCTGAAGGTGCTGGCCGACTGGGTCGCCAAGACCCCGTGGGTCGACTTCCTGGCCGCCGCGCCGGAGATCCGCTCCAACACCTCGGTGTGCCTGAAGGTCGTGGATCCCAAGATCACGGCGCTGCCGGAAGACGCCCAGGCCGACTTCGCCAAGAAGCTGGCCAGCCTGCTCGAGAAGGAGGGCGCGGCCCTCGACATCGGCGGCTATCGCGACGCCCCGGCCGGCCTGCGCATCTGGTGCGGCGCCACCGTCGAGGCCTCGGACCTCGAGGCCCTGACGCCCTGGCTCGACTGGGCCTTCGCCACCGTTTCGGCCGAACTGGCCGCCGCTTAACCCTGCTCAGTGCGGCTGAAATCCTCGTCCTTCGACAAGCTCAGGATGAGGATTTCAGACTGCCGCATCTCAGTAGCCCTCATCCTGAGCTTGTCGAAGGACGAGGGCGCGCACCCAATAATCCGCAAGGAACACCTCACATGGCTCCCCGCGTCCTTATTGCTGACAAGCTCAGCCCCGCCGCCGTCGATATCTTCAAGAACCGCGGCCTCGACTTCGACATCAAGGTCGGCCTCTCGAAGGATGAGCTGATCGCCGTGATCGGCGACTATGACGGCATCGCCATCCGCTCGGGCGCCAAGCTCGACAAGGACGTGATCGCCGCCGCCCACAAGCTGCGGGTCATCGCCCGCGCCGGCATCGGCGTCGACAATGTCGATATCCCGGCCGCGACGGCCAAGGGCATCGTCGTGATGAACACGCCCTTCGGCAACTCGATCACCACGGCCGAGCACGCGATCGCGATGATGTTCGCCCTGGCCCGCCAGATCCCCGCCGCCGACGTCTCCACCCAGGCCGGCAAGTGGGAAAAGAACCGCTTCATGGGCGTCGAGCTCTACGCCAAGACCCTGGGCCTGATCGGCGCCGGGAACATCGGTGGCATCGTCGCCGACCGCGCGCTGGGCCTGAAGATGAAGGTCGTGGCCTACGACCCCTTCCTGTCGCCTGAGCGCGCCGTCGAGATGGGCGTCGAGAAGGTCGAGCTGGAAGACCTGCTGGCCCGCGCCGACGTCATCACCCTGCACACCCCGCTGACCGACAAGACCCGCAACATCCTTTCGGCCGAGAATCTGGCCAAGACCAAGAAGGGCGTGATGATCGTCAACTGCGCCCGCGGCGGCCTCGTCGACGAGGCGGCCCTGCGCAAGCTGCTGGATGAAGGCCATGTCGCTGGCGCCGCCTTCGATGTGTTCGTCACCGAGCCGGCCAAGGAAAATCCGCTGTTCGGTTCGGACAAGGTCGTGGCCACCCCGCACCTGGGCGCCAGCACCAATGAAGCCCAGGAAAACGTCGCCCTGCAGGTCGCCGAGCAGGTCAGCGACTATCTGCTGACCGGCGCGGTCACCAACGCCCTGAACAGCCCCTCGATCACGGCCGAAGAAGCCCCCAAGCTGAAGCCGTTCGTGGCCCTGGCCGAGAAGATCGGCGCCTTCGCCGGCCAGATGGTCGACTTCGGCGTCAAGGCTATCGACATTGCCTACGAGGGCGAGGTTTCGAACCTCAACGTCAAGCCGATGACCTCGGCGGCGCTGGCGGGCGTGCTCAAGCCGATGCTGGCCGAGATCAACATGGTTTCGGCCCCGGCCATCGCCAAGGAGCGCGGCATCACCGTTTCCGAGAGCCGCCAGGAGGTCAGCCCCACCTATGACAGCCTGATGCGCGTGACCATCACCACCGAGAAGGGCAAGCGCGCCTTCGCCGGCACGGTGATCGCCGGCGCCCCGCGCATCGTCGAGGTCAAGGGCATGGAGCTGGACGCGGCCTTCTCGCCGGCCATGCTGTACGTCAACAACCTGGACAAGCCGGGGTTCATCGGCGCGCTGGGCGGACTGCTGGGCGAGGCGGGCGACGATTGTCTCAAGGCAGGCTTGGGCAATGACGTTGTCGAGGGCGGCGCCGGAGACGACGATATCGATGGCGGTGCTGGCGATGACCGTCTGTCGGGCGGTGCAGGCCGCGACGAGGTGCATGGTGGCAGTGGCGACGACACGGTCGTTGTCGAAGCCGATTGCGCGGACGACGTTTACGCGGGCGGGTCCGGGTACGACACGCTTGACCTCGGCATGCTGGGAGCGGGGACGGTGGTCGATCTCGTCAAAGGCGAGATCGAAAGTTCTGAGGCCGGCCAAGATAAAATCAGCAGCTTCGAGGTCGTCATCGGGGGCTCCGGTGACGATACGTTCGTGCTCCCCACCAGAACGAGTTCGACCGTGAGCGGGGGGGCAGGTC
>OFDC01001270.1_pt1 | contig 13866 bp, 14 predicted proteins | sample 1520941 | NCBI WGS metagenome assembly OFDC01 (sample SAMEA94258168, study PRJEB24077) | hot springs metagenome | biome: Aquatic biome; feature: Water | place: India | collected 2012-12-06 | depth 5 m | reverse complement strand
CGCGCCGGTGCGGCTGTTCACCACCAACCGGTGGGTGACAGGCGAAACCTGGTACGCCGCCTCCGACGTGGTGCGCATGCTGGACGGTTTCGTCATCGACCACGCCCGGCCGTCCTGGGCGACCAACCGGTGGATCACCGCGCTGGTCCGCCTGTTCCGTCCTCAGATCATCGAACTTCTCGAGGAGCGCGACCGCGTGATCGCGCGGCGGGCCGCCGAAGGGCCGGGCGCCAATGTCTACGAGGATCGTGATCTCGAGGTGACCTCGCAGTGTTCGATCAATGTGGACGACCAGATCGAGCAGGTGAGCATGGCGTTGCGCGGGTCCCGGCGGCGACCGTTCTTCGCGACCGCGCCGGCCCGGTTCGCCGGCGAATAGCCGCAGACGGGTGGGCGTTAACAAAGGCGCAACCCTTGTGGATGATGCTTGTCTAAAGTGTTCGTTTCCCGGCGGCCAGCTCGGGACGTTGGGGGGGAAGGGTACGCGTCCATGTCGGAGCATCTGTCCAAGGATGACGTCACGCGTCTGTTGACGGATCCGTCTCCGGCGACGCGGGCGGAACTCGCCAGCAAGGTGGCGCGTCAGTTCGATGGCAGCGCGCTGACCGAGTCCGAGCGGAAGCTGGCGGAGGAGATCATCCGCATGATGGCGCGCGACGCCGTCCTGCGGGGAGCGCCAATCGCTGGCCGAGAACCTGAAGGCCAACCCGGCGTTGCCGCGCGACGTGGCGCTGATCATGGCGCGCGACGTGGAGGCGGTGGCGATCCCGATCCTCAGCGTGTCGCGCGTCCTGACCGACGCCGATCTGGTGGAGATCATCCGCACCGGCACCGACGACGTGGCGATGCCGGCGGCCGCCACCGGCACCGACTACTCGCATCTGGACATCCCGGCGGTCATGCGCGGCCGCGGTGGCCGTACCGCCTCCTCCGCGGTCGAAGCCATGCGCGCAAACGGCGTCGAAACGCTGGACATCCCGGCCTTCCTGCGCAAGCAGGCAGACTGAGCGCCCCCTTGCAGCATCCGTCCGGTCAACCCGCCCGACCGGACGGAAACGCCCTGTTACACGGGCATGACGCGAAGGTGAGATAATCGTGAATATCCGCTTTCAGCTGTCGTTCCAGCCATGATCCGGCAACGCACCCTCCGCTCCATCGTCCGCGCCACCGGCGTCGGTCTTCATTCCGGCCTCAAGGTCAATCTCGAACTGCGCCCCGCGCCGGTCGATACCGGCATCGTGTTCCGCAGGGTGGACCTGACCCCGGCGGTCGAACTGCGCGCGGATGCCCATGCGGTCGGCGACACCCGTCTCGCCTCCTGCATCGGCCGCGAAGGCGCCACCATTTCCACGGTCGAGCATCTGATGTCGGCTCTGGCCGGCCTGGGCGTGGACAACGTGTTCGTCGACGTCGACGCCCCCGAACTGCCCATCATGGACGGCTCGGCATCGACCTTCGTCTATCTGATCCAGCAGGCGGGCATCGTCGAACAGCAGGCCGCCAAGAAATTCGTGCGCGTACTGAAGACCATCGAGGTGAAGGATGGCGACAAGTGGGCGCGGCTTGATCCGTACGAAGGTTTCAGCCTCGAATTCTCGATCGAGTTCCGCCACCCGGCGATCGAACGCACCGGTACGCGGGTGAAGGTGGATTTCGCTCACCAGTCCTATATCGACGACGTGGCACGTGCCCGCACCTTCGGGTTCATGCACGAGGTCGAATACCTGCGCCAGAACGGGCTGGCCCAGGGCGGCAGCCTCGACAACGCCATCGTGATGGACGAGTACCGCGTGCTCAACAGCGACGGCCTGCGCTACGCGGACGAATTCGTGAAGCACAAGGTGCTGGACGCCATCGGCGACCTCTACATCCTCGGCCACCCGCTGCTGGCGGCCTTCACCGCGCACAAGTCGGGGCACGCGCTGAACAACGCGCTGCTGCACGCACTGCTGGCCGAACAGGGTGCCTGGGAGTGGGCCAGTTTCGATCAGCCCGCAGCGACCCCGTCGGCGGTATCGCACCAGTACCGGCCGCTGATCGACAACAGCGGGTCCGCACCTGCCTTCGCCTGAGCACCGCGCGTGCTGATCGTCCGGCTGATCGGGGTACTGCTGATCATCGCGGTCGGCGCCTGCTTCCTCGCCTTCGTGCTGACCGGTGACCGCCGCTACCTTGCGTTCGCCTGGCGGCTCATCCGCTACGCGGTGATCGCGGTACTGGGCTTTTTCGCCCTCCTTGCGCTCGAACGCGTCATCGTGCTCTAGCGCGCCTGCGCCCCCTCCTCGCACCGCTCACGTCTTCTTCGCGCGCTCGATCAGGTGTTCGATCGCCTGCCTCAGTGCGCTGTCCGCCTGCAGCGATGACAGCCCCGCCTGCAGGCCGCGACGGGCCTGCTCGCTGACCGGCCTGGCCGCAACCGGCGCAGGAACCCGTGGCGGATCAAACGCTTGCACCTTCACCCTGACTTCGGTAACCTCGCCCGCACTTTCCTGCAGCGCGATCCGGGCACTGGGCAGCAACTGCTTCAGCCGGTGAGCAACGGCGCCCGATGAGGCGCTGACCACCACAACACCCTGCTTCACATTGATCACTCGACTGACTTTCGTCAGTTCGGGCGGCAGAAATTTTTCATACGCCCTCTGCACGCGGGCAATCAGCCTCACGTGTGCAGACAGGGTAGCCAGTGCGTCCTGCGCGTCGAGATGATGGTGCAGCGGGCGTGCGGACATAAGAAGATTCTTGGGAGCGGATGTGCAGATTATTCTGGTTTCCGACCGCCTGACAACGGCCAAGGCCATCACGATACGGCCCTGGCACCTGTTCGGCGCACTGTTTGCCTTCACAACGCTGGTCCTGCTGCTCGCATCGGCCTTTTCCTTCATCACGCTGAAGCACGCCAGCAGCTTGCGCCTGCCGGTGATCGACGAAATGATCACCGCCGCCCGGGTGCAGGAAACCGAGCGCAGCGAACAGTTCGTCCGCGAAAACCTGAACACGATGGCGATCAAGCTGGGCCAGATGCAGGCGCAGCTGATACAGCTGGACACCCTGGGCAGCCGGCTGGCCAAGCTGGCCGGCGTGAAGCCACCCGAACCGGTCACCGACCGCCCGCTGCCCGGACGCGGCGGCCCGCTGATCACGCCGGAAACACTGTCGGCCACCGAGCTGGAAGCGCAGATGAAGCACTTCTCCGACCTGCTGGCCCAGCAGGACGACTATCTGGGCGTGATCGAATCGGAACTGCTGCTGGACCAGGCCACGCTGTCGCTGGTGCCGTCCACGCTGCCGGTCACCGGCGGCACCTGGAACGCATCCGGCTTCGGCTGGCGCATCGACCCGTTCAACGGTTCGCGCGCAATGCATGAAGGCGTGGATTTCGTCGCCGACGTCGGCACCCCCATCATCGCGGCCGCCGCCGGGGTGGTGATCGACGCCAGTTTCCATCCGCAGTACGGCAATGTGGTCGAGATCGACCACGGCCGCGAACTGACCACCCGCTACGCCCACGCCAGCAAGCTGCACGTGAAGCCGGGCATGGTGGTGCGCCGCGGCCAGAAGATTGCCGAAGTGGGCAGCACCGGCCGGTCGACCGGCCCGCACCTGCATTTCGAAGTGCGGGTCAAGGACGTCGCCCAGAACCCCAACCGCTTCCTCGAACTGGCCCGCAAGGCGCTGCCGCCGGGCGCCCGCACCGAAACCGCCAGCCGTCAGCCCTGACCGGGCGGGTGCCGTCCGCAGGCCGCCCGGCCGGGAACCCCGGCCGCCGCCTCCAGTCCTTTCCTGCAGCCGGCGACTTCGTCACGCAACACCGCCGGCGCAAGCTGGTCAACCGCATCGCCCTGACGCTGTCGCTGGCCGCCATGGCCTTCGGCGTGTTCTGGCTCATCTGGATCCTCTGGGAGACCATCCGCCTGGGCATCGGCGGCATCGCGCTCTCCACGTTCTCGCAGATGACGCCGCCGCCGATGGAGGAGGGCGGGCTGGCCAACGCCATCTTCGGCTCGCTGCTGATGGTGTCGCTGGCCACGCTGATCGGCACGCCCATCGGCATCCTCGCTGGGGTCTACCTCGCCGAGTACGGCCAGAAGGGCTGGCTGGGCAGCGTCACGCGCTTCATCAACGACATCCTGCTGTCCGCACCGTCCATCGTGATCGGCCTGTTCATCTACGCGATCTTCATCGCCCGGGTGAAGTCGTTCTCCGGATGGGGCGGGGTGCTGGCGCTGGCACTGATCGTCATCCCGGTGGTCATCCGCCAGACCGAGAACATGCTGTCGCTGATCCCGAACGCGCTGCGCGAGGCCGCCTATGCCCTGGGTACGCCCAAGTGGAAGGTGATCACGATGATCACCCTGAAGTCGGCTCGCGCCGGCGTGGTGACGGGCGTGCTGCTCGCCGTGGCCCGCATCGCCGGCGAGACCGCGCCGCTGCTGTTCACTGCGCTGTCCAACCAGTTCTGGAACGCGAACCTCAGCGAGCCCATGGCCAGCCTGCCGGTGACCATCTTCAAGTTCGCCATGAGCCCCTACGAGAACTGGCAGAAGCTGGCCTGGGCAGGCGTGTTCCTCATCACGCTGGGCGTCCTCGGCCTGAACATCCTGGCCCGGGTGCTGTTCCGCAACAAACACTGACGAGCGCTACGACATGGACGCGAAAGTCGAACTCCCCGTGACCGAGAAGCCCAAGCTCGCGGTGCGCGACCTGAACTTCTACTACGGCAGCTTCCACGCCCTGAAGCACATCAACCTGGACATCCCGGAAAAGAAGGTCACCGCCTTCATCGGGCCGTCCGGCTGCGGCAAGAGCACGCTGCTGCGCACCTTCAACCGCATGTTCGAGCTGTACCCCGAGCAGCGCGCCGAAGGCGAGATCCTGCTGGACGGCGAGAACATGCTGGACAAGCGTCTGGACGTGAGCCTGATCCGTGCCAAGGTCGGCATGGTGTTCCAGAAGCCGACGCCGTTCCCCATGTCCATCTACGACAACATCGCCTTCGGTGTGAAGTTGTTCGAGAGCCTGCCGCGGGTGGAGATGGACGAGCGCGTGGAGTGGGCACTGAAGAAGGCCGCGCTGTGGAACGAGGTCAAGGACAAGCTCGACCAGAGCGGCTCCGGCCTGTCCGGCGGCCAGCAGCAGCGGCTGTGCATCGCCCGCGGCATCGCGATCAAGCCCGAAGTGCTCCTGCTGGACGAGCCCTGCTCGGCGCTGGACCCGATCTCCACCGGCAAGATCGAGGAACTGATCCACGAGCTGAAGGCCGACTACACGGTCGTGATCGTCACCCACAACATGCAGCAGGCCGCGCGCTGCTCCGACTACACCGCCTACATGTACCTGGGAGACCTGATCGAGTTCGGCCCAACCTCGGAGCTCTTCATGAAGCCCCGTCGCAAGGAGACCGAGGACTACATCACCGGCCGGTTCGGCTGACGAGGAGACGACCATGAGCGAGAAGCATCTGTCCACGCAGTTCGACGCCGAGCTCAGCGGCATCTCCACCCGGGTGCTCGAGATGGGCGGCCTGGTGGAGTCGCAGGTCGGCCAGGCGGTCTACGCCCTCACGCACTTCAGCGAGGAGACCGCCACGCAGGTGCTGCAGGTCGAGGAGCGGGTGAACGCGATGGAAGTCGAGATCGACCGCGACCTGTCGACCATCATCGCGCGCCGCCAACCGACGGCCCGCGACCTGCGCCTGCTGATCGCGGTGTCCAAGACCATTGCCAACCTCGAGCGGGTCGGCGACGAGGCGGCCCGAATCGCCCGCACCGTGCAGCGGCTGATCCACACCGGTGTGAGCGGCCGCATGCGCCTGCCGGTGCAGGACCTGGCTTTCGAATGCGAACTGGCCACGGCCCAGCTGCGCAAGGCGCTCGACGCCTTCGCACGACTGGATGTCGAGCGCGCGCTGGAGGTGCTGCGCCAGGACGACGAGATCGACCAGGAATTCGACGGCCTGCTGCGCAAGCTCATCACCTACATGATGGAAGACCCCCGCACCATCTCCGCCAGCATCGACCTCGTGTTCGTGGCCAAGGCCATCGAGCGCGTGGGCGACCATGCGAAGAACCTGGCCGAGGTGATCATCTACATCGTCAAGGGCACCGACGTGCGACACACCACCGTGGAGACGGTGGAGTCCATGGTCCGCTGAAGTTTGACGGGGAGTCGAGACGATGAGTCGCGTGCTGGTGGTCGAGGACGAGTCGGCGATCGCCGAGCTGATCAGCATCAACCTGCGCCATGCGGGCCACGAGGTCACGATCGCCGCGACCGCCGACCAGGCGCAGCGCGAGGTCGATGCGATGCTGCCCGACCTGGTCATCTTGGACTGGATGCTGCCCGGGGCCAGCGGGGTTACCTTGGCCAAGCGCTGGCGGGCCGAGTCCCGCACGCGCGAGATGCCGGTGATCATGCTCACCGCCCGCGCCGAGGAGGCAGACAAGGTGGTCGGCCTGGATGCCGGCGCGGACGACTACCTCACCAAGCCGTTCTCGACCCAGGAACTGCTGGCGCGGATGCGCGCGGTGCTGCGACGCAAGGCCCCCGAGGCGCTGGACACGGCGGTGGAAATCGCCGGCCTGCGGCTCGACCCCGCCACCCGTCGTGTGACCCGGCAGCTGGGCGCCGAGCTGCGCGAGGTGAAGGTCGGGCCCACCGAGTTCAAGCTGCTCCATTTCTTCATGACGCACCCCGAGCGCGTGCACAGCCGCGCGCAACTGCTCGATCGGGTGTGGGGCGACCATGTGTTCATCGAGGAGCGCACGGTCGATGTGCATGTGAAGCGGCTGCGCGAAGCCTTGTCGCCGGTGCATTGCGGCCAGCTGATCGAGACCGTGCGTGGAGCGGGTTATCGGATGACGCAGCAGCTCAACGCCGTATCGGCATGAGCGCACAGGGGACCCCATGACCTGGCTCGCGCCGCGGCTGTTCGGCCTGCTGATGGCCATCGCCGCGGGTTGCTTCATCGGCTGGATGACCGGCCACGCCCTGCGCGCCCCCTGGACCGGCTCCTTGCTCGGCTGCGTGCTCGGGGCCTGTGCCTACACCCTGGCCGATGCCTTGCCGGCCCTGCGTTTCATGCGGTGGCTGCGGGGGGCGCAGGACGTGCCCGCGCCGCGCGATCGCCGTTTCTGGGGCGAGGTGGGCTACCGCGTGGAGCGCGCGCTGCGGTTGCGTGACCGCAAGGTCGAGGAGGAGCGACAGCGCCTCGCCCAGTTCCTGTCGGCCATCGAGGCCTCGCCCAACGGCGTGCTCCTGCTGAACGACCATGACCAGATCGAATGGTGCAGCAGCATGGCGGCCGAGCACCTGGGGATCGACAAGCAGCGCGACCTCGCGCAGCCGATCACCAACCTCGTGCGCACGCCTGCGTTCGTGGCCCACATGCAGGCAGCGCAGTTCGGCGAGCCCATCACCATCCCGGCCCCGCGCGCAGGCGGGACCCTGTCGGTGATCGTGCGGCCCTACGGTGAAGGCAGCAAGCTCGTGCTGACGCAGGACATCACCGAGCGCACCCGCAACGAGGCGATGCGACGCGACTTCGTCGCCAACGTCTCGCACGAGATCCGCACTCCCTTGACGGTGCTGGCAGGCTTTGTCGACACCCTGGCCAACCTGCCCTTGACCGAGGCCGAGCGCAAGCGGGTCATGACCTTGATGCGACAGCAGACCGACCGCATGCAGAGCCTGGTGGGCGACCTGCTCACCCTGGCGCAACTGGAAGGGAGTCCGCGTCCGCCGTCGGACCGATGGGTGCCTGTGCAGGAGCTCCTGCGCCGTGTGGAGTCGGACGCCGTCAGCCTGTCGGGCTCTCGCCATCGCATCTCGGTGGACCTTGAAGGCGGGCCGTGCCTGCTGGCGGGCAATGAAGCTGAACTGCACAGCGCGATCGCCAACCTCATGACGAATGCGGTGCGCTACACCCCTGAAGGGGGGCAGGTCGAGGCTCACTGGCGCGTGCGACCCGACGGCAGCGGCGAGGTCGAAGTGCGCGACACCGGTATCGGCATTGCACGGGAACATCTGCCTCGGCTGACAGAGCGCTTCTACCGGGTGGACGGCAGCCGCTCCCGCGAGACCGGAGGCACGGGACTGGGGCTGTCCATCGTCAAGCACGTCATGCAGCGCCACGGCGGCGAGCTGCAGGTCCACAGCGAGGTCGGCCGCGGTTCTTCGTTCAAGCTGCTGTTCCCGTCGACCCGTGTCCGGTGCGCAGTCGACCCGGACACGGCGGAAGCGACCGCCGCTCAGCGCACCGAGCGGCGGTAGACGGCGGTCACGTCATTGCGGTCGGCCGGTCGCTGCACTCGCGCAGCGAGCGTCCAACCGGGCGGAGGGGGCTGCTGCGCCGGCAGCAGCAGGACCGGGCAGTCGGACGCGAAGGCGTCGCGGCCCACGACCTGGAAGCCCCCGTGATGGGCGAGGGCGGCCGCCGCGCCGCGAGCCAGCAGGGGGGCAGCGACGCAGGCCTGCGTGTCGAGGTGAGGGCGCAGGCGTTCGACCCAGGTGCGGTAGCTGCGGGCGTAGTCGATCGGCGGGAGCCACAAGGTCATCACCAGCAGCCAGCACAGTGCCACACCGCTGGCAGGAAGCACCATGCTCTTCCACAGGGGATGACGATGGCGGCCAGTGCGCCACCGCACCAGCATCAGCCACGCCGCCGTGCCCACGCCCGCCGCGATCAAGGCGACCATCGAGAAGCTGGGCTGGAAGCCAGGCGCCAGCCGTGCGATGTTGGCCGCCGGCTTGGCGGGCCAGCCGGTTTGCATTGCCAGGTAATACACCCACACGAACAGCGCCGCGAGGCTGAAGAAGAACACCGAGAACCAGTCGATGGCCGCCGACGTGCCGCGCTGCAGGGTCGGCAGCGCGAAGGCGGCCAGCACGGCCAGCGCGGGCAGCGACAGCATGAGCGCGCGGTCCGATCCACCCATGGCGATGGCCCCGAGCGAGCCGAGCGCGACGAAGCCCAATGGCACGGCGAGGTGGCGTTGCAGCAACTGCCGGCGCCAACGCCAGACCGTCCACATCGCCAGCACCCAGGCCGGCCACAGGAACCACAGGAACAGCCTGCCGATTTGCCGCACTTCGGCCAGGCTGGCTTCTGCATGCCATCGCCAGGCCCAGGTTCCTGCCAGCACGGCCACGATCGCGGCAAGCGCGGTTGCCGACAGTGTCCACGGCCAGACGCCATTCAGGGCCGGGTCGGCATGCTGCCGACGAGCCTGTGTCGCCGCGGCCCACAGGCCCACGCTCACTGCCATCACCGGTGCGCCGCTCACGGCCATCAAGGGCAGGGCGACAAGGACGCCGCACAGGGCCCGCGTCCTTCGAAAAGGTGCGGCAGACAAGGCCCACAGCAGGAGGGTCGCCGCGAACAACTGCACCAGCTCGGGTGTCGTCTCGTGCCCCAGGCGCAGCAGACCCAGCGACGCGATGAGGGCGAGCAATGCTCCATCAGCGATGGCCCGCGCATAGTCCACGGTCTGAGCCTCTCCACCGAAGGCCAAGGGCAGCGGCTGCGCGGCGTCCGTGCGGGCGAGATGGAAGCAGCTGTACCAGGTCAGCGCCAGTGTCGCGGCCAGCAGCGCGGCGAAGGGCAGGCGAACGGCCAGTGCAGGATCGACCCAGGACCGCAGCAGCGTGATGAAGGCAGCGCCCAGCCAATGCGGCAGCAGTGCGCCATCCAGCGGCCAGCCCGCCACTACCGGGGCCCACCAGGAGGTGCGACCCTCCGCCATCGCCACCATGTAGCCGAACGCATCGGCATCCGCACCTCGCCAGGGGTCCCGACCGAACAGGCCCGGTAGGAGGTAGGCGGCGCACAACAACAGCAGAGGGATGCGGGGCAGGCGCTGCGCGGCCTGCTTCGTGACGAGAGCGGGATTGGGGGACATCAAGGACGCATGATAGGGGCCGGCGCGGGCATGAAAAAAGGCAGCTCGAGGCTGCCTTTCATCGGGGGGCCGCTGCGTGGCGGCCGCGCCGGCATCACTTCTTGAGGCCGACCTTGGCGAACTTGTTGCGGAACTTCTCCACGCGACCGCCCAGGCTGTCCACGCTCTTTTGCGTGCCGGTGTAGAACGGGTGCGTCTCGCTGGTGGTTTCCAGCTTGAACAGCGGCAGCTCGCGGCCGTCGTCCATCTTCACGGTTTCCTTCGTCTGCACGCACGAGCGGGTGACGAACTTGAAGCCGTTGGACAGATCCACGAAGCAGACTTCGCGGTAGTTGGGGTGAATGCCTTCTTTCATGGGAGCCTCGCTGCATGTGCCGGCAGCCACTTCCACCCATGTGGAAGCACTTTCCGACAGCGGAAAAACCGCGGATTATACCGACAAGGGCGTCAGCCGCCCCGCCTCATCATCTCGAAGAATTCCACGTTGGTTTTCGTGGCCTTCATCTTGTCGAGGATGAACTCCATCGCCTCGATCTCGTCCATCGGATAGAGCAGCTTGCGAAGGATCCAGCTCTTCTGGAGGATCTCCGGCTTGAGCAGCAGCTCCTCGCGACGCGTGCCGCTCTTGTTGAGCAGGATCGAGGGGTACACGCGCTTTTCCGACATGCGACGGTCCAGGTGGATCTCGCAGTTGCCGGTGCCCTTGAACTCCTCGTAGATCACCTCGTCCATGCGGCTTCCGGTGTCGACCAGGGCGGTGCCGATGATCGTGAGCGAGCCACCTTCTTCGATGTTGCGCGCGGCGCCGAAGAAGCGCTTGGGGCGCTGCAGCGCGTTGGCATCCACGCCACCGGTCAGCACCTTGCCGGAGGAGGGCAGCACGTTGTTGTAGGCGCGCGCCAGGCGGGTGATGGAGTCCAGCAGGATCACCACGTCCTTCCTCAGCTCGACCAGGCGCTTGGCTCGCTCGATCACCATCTCGGCGACCTGCACGTGGCGCGCCGCCGGCTCGTCGAAGGTGGAGCTGATGACCTCGCCGCGCACCGTGCGCTGCATCTCGGTCACTTCCTCGGGGCGCTCGTCGACGAGCAGCACGATGAGGTAGACGTCGGGGTAGTTGGCGGTGATCGCATGCGCGAGGTTCTGCATGATCACCGTCTTGCCGCTCTTGGGCGGCGCGACGATCAGCGCCCGCTGACCCTTGCCCAGCGGGGCGATGAGGTCGACGATGCGGCTGGTGATGTTCTCGTCGCTCTTGAGGTTCTCACGTTCGAGACGGAACTGTTCCTTCGGGAACAGCGGCGTCAGGTTCTCGAACATGATCTTGTGCTTGTTCTCCTCCGGCGTGAGACCGTTGACGCGGTCCACCTTCACGAGGGCGAAGTAGCGCTCGCCATCCTTGGGCACACGCACCTCGCCCTCGATGGCGTCGCCGGTGTGCAGGTTGAAGCGCCGGATCTGGCTCGGCGAGAGGTAGATGTCGTCCGTGGACGCCATGTAGCTGGTGTCCGGCGAACGCAGGAAGCCGAAGCCGTCGGGCAGCACTTCGAGCACGCCGTCACCGAAGACCTGCTCGCCGGCCTTGGCGCGCTTTTTCATGATCGCGAACATCAGCTCCTGCTTGCGCAGGCGGCTGACGTTGTCGATCTCCAGCTGCTCGCCCATCTTGATGAGCTCGGAGACGTGGAGCGCTTTCAGTTCGGAAAGATGCATGGGTGGACACCCTGGGGAAGGTCAGGTGAGGCCGATGCCAACGGCCGATTCACCGGAATCGATCGGCAGGAGCGCCGAGGACGAACTGCTGTCCCGGGGAAGGCGCTCGCCCACTCGTGAGCGGCGGAGGAACGGAGGTCGCTGGAGTTGGGGGCCGAGACCACGCGCCGGTCGGGCGTGGTGGCTGGTGCGATCGAAGGCGGCGGGGCGCTCTTGGCGCGGGGGGTTGTGCTGCCCTCGATGTCGAAAACAGATTATAGGTGACCGTCGAGGAACGCGGTCAATTGGGCCTTGGAAAGGGCGCCCACCTTGGTGGCGGCGAGCTGGCCGTCCTTGAACAGCATCAGCGTCGGGATGCCGCGGATGCCGAACTTGGCGGGGACCTCGCGGTTTTCATCGACGTTGAGCTTGGCGACCTGCAGGCGCCCCGCGTAGTCCTTGGAGACCTCGTCCAGGATGGGCGCGATCATCTTGCAGGGGCCACACCACTCGGCCCAGTAGTCCACCAGCACCGGCTTGTCGGACTGCAGCACATCGCGCTCGAAAGAGGCGTCGGAAAGAGTCTTGATCTGATCACTGCTCATCGGTGGCGTCCTTGTCGTGCAACCCGCTGCACGACAGCGGGGCAAGTGGGCATTCTGACACAAAGGGGAGCGCAGCCTCGCCGCGGTCGGCAGGGCTTCACCAGCGCCTGCGGTCCTCTCAACCGGGCCGTCCAAGCCATCAATTGACGATCGATTCCAGGGCATATCCCCTCATTTGGTGCGTGGCGAATGAGGTCCAATCGAACGGCATTTCCCATCAGTCGACCATGCCTTCTGCCCCCGGAGTTTCCGCACCCAAGCCCACGGCCATGCGCAAGCTGGGGCGGTTCGAGCTCGTGAAGCTTCTGGGCAAGAGCAGCAGGACCATGGCCTGGCTGGTTCGCGATCCGAGCAGCGGGCGAACCCTGGTGCTGACGCTGCCGCGCTCTCAGCCGCCTGATGCCGCGGCCATGGAAGGGTGGTTGCAGCGGGCGCGCGTCAATGGGCGGCTGGCGCACCCGCGCCTGGCGGTGCCCGTGGAAATCGGCGAGCAGGATCGCTGGCCCTATGTGGCCTACGAGCACGGCACCGCCCAGACGCTCGCCGAGCGCATCGAGGCCACGGGATTGCCCCCCGCGGATGCAGCGCGGTGGATGTTGCAACTCCTGGACGGACTGGCCTTCGCGCACGACGCCGGCTCGGCCCACCGCGACCTGCAGCCCCACCTCGTGCAGGTCACCGAGCAGGGCGGCCTGAGGCTCATGGGGCTGGACGTCGCACCGCCGGACGTTTCCGCGGCCGTGGAGGGGGGAGCTGCCCGCTCGCTGTCCGTCGATCCCGAGCAGCTGCGTGCGCAACGTGATGCCGCGCAGCGCGACTTGCTGGCCTGCGGCGTGCTTCTGCAATGGCTGCTCACCGGTGCGCCGCCGTTCGGCGAGCCGGACATCGGTCTCGTGACCGCGCGCCTGCCGCCGCTCGGCTCGGAGTTCCTGCGCCTGCCCTGGAGCCTTCCCCGGCCGATTCCCGAGCCGTTGCGCGCCATCGCCAACCGCAGTGTCGACCGGCAGGAGCGCCAGCGCTACCGCAGCGCCCGCAGCTTCGCGCATGCCTTGCAGGGGTGGCTCGACGCCGAGAGCCAGCAGGGCGGCGGCCCGCTCGCCCAGCTGCTCGACCGGGTGCGCGTCATCGGCGCGCTGCCGGCCATGCCTGGGGCGCAGCTGCGCGCGTCGCAACTGTTGCGTCTGGAACGCGAGCGGACCAACGAGCTCGCCGAGATCGTGCTGCGTGACCTGGCGCTGGCCTTCGAGCTGCTTCGGGTGGTCAATACCGCGCAGGTGCGCGGCTCGCAGGTCGCCGGCAACGGCCCGGTGCTCACCGCGCGTCGCGCCATCGCCATGGTCGGACTGGAGGGCATCCAGCGTGCAGCGGCGTCGTTGCGCCCCTGGCCGGGACCGCTCGATGCCGAGGGCGCGCGTGGCCTGCAAGACCTGATCCGCGACTGCAAACGCGCGGGGCGCCTGGCCCAGGCGCTGAGGCCCGCGGGCTACGACGCCGAAGTCGTCCATCTCGTCACCATGCTGCAGAGCCTGGGGCGCCTGGCGCTGCAGTACCACCTGCCCGACGAGGCCGCGCAGATCCGCCGTCTGATGCAGCCCGGTCCGCCTCCGAAGCCTGGCGAGCGGGCTGAACCGGGCATGAGCGAGGAGAGTGCCGCCCAGGCGGTGCTGGGCGTG